>Ga0307934_1000945_pt1 | contig 19568 bp, 17 predicted proteins | sample OrgLakmetageno90_FD_201838 | JGI IMG/M metagenome (GOLD analysis project Ga0307934, IMG submission 201838) | Saline water microbial communities from Organic Lake, Antarctica - #90 | ecosystem: Environmental > Aquatic > Non-marine Saline and Alkaline > Saline | place: Antarctica: Organic Lake... | reverse complement strand
CCCGGCTTGAAAAATTTGCGAATTTTGGTGGTCAGATCAAAATCGATAAAGAGGCGATTCAGCTCATCGACCCCGATAGTGCGGCGACAGTTGATCCTGATAGTGGAGCTAAGATCGCTCCTGAAGACCCTTATCTTCTCAGCCCCGAGAAAGCGGCGGCTTTTGAGGCGGCGTATGACGAAAATCACGAGAAAATCAAAGGTTGGCTCCTCAAGGATAAGAAGGGGTTGGTGAATAACATTCAAGACGCTGAAAACGTCGCCCAACGCCTCTGGCTCTATGTCTTAAGGAAATACAAGGTGAGCGATATGGGCGTGAAAACGATGCTTTACCGAAAAGCCGGACTTCTCGCCATCGACTACGCTCGCAGCAGAGACCGCAAGAAAGAATCTTTATTCTCAGATTTGTCCCACGATGATGAAGATGGCGGCAAAGAGTTCTCTCCAGAAAACATCGCATCAGAGAATTCAAACCCTTTTGAATTTCGCCCAGAAGACTTCTGGGCGGACTATCCCGATATCGCTCTTTCAGATGCACAGAAAGAGGTCGTTTGGCTTTACGGGCATGAAGGGCTGAGCTTTATGGAAATCAAAGAAATAACAGGCGTTGCACACTCCACCGCCCAAGGCTGGGTCAAGAAAAGCCGTGAGCTTTTCAAAGCCTCAATGAAAGCGGTGTCATGATGGCGCTCATCTTAGAAACCAATCAAAACTCCTGAGTGGAATCTTCCGCTCAGGAGTTTTTTTGTGCCCCTATCTCTCCATCCCGTAGCCATCGCGTGGCCGGGTGTGAGTGCGCTCCAGTTGCGGTGGCTCCTGGAGGCGGATGGAATACCGCTCGGATTTCCGTTCCTCCGCAATTCTGGTGAGAAGTCGAGTTTGCACGTCTTCTTGGTGTTTTTTCAGGCGAGTGCGTTCGTCCGTCCGTTGCTTCACCTTAGACCTAAGCTGCTCCTTGTAGCGGTCGCGTGAGCTGCGGAAATTGAGGATCATCCCGTTGAGCTTCAATTGCTCCTTGCGGGTCGTGCCGATCAGGCGTTTCCACCAGTTGGTGTCCTTTACCACTGCGGCCTGCTCCATGATGTCGCGTTTCTGCTCGCGTAGCTGGTAGTGCTTCACCAGCTCCTTCTTGTCGGCCTCGAACTGATAGCGGTGTTTGAGCTTCAGTTCATTCTGCTCGTTGCGATGCTTCGCGAGCGTCGTTTCGAGCTGGCGAGCGGCGAGGATCTCGAAGGCTTCCAGTCTCTTGTCCTTTTCAGGGTCGCGAGATTGACCCTGTTTCGCGATCTCATCGACTGTGGGAAGGTTCTCCAAGTCGAGGTCGCTGAGCTTCTCTTTGAATTCCTTCGCCTTCACTCCATCGAGCTGGCGGGTGGGATTGTGCGCCTTGCCGTGCACATCGACCACCACGGGACGTTTGCGCCCCTGTGCGAGGGCGTATCCCTCGCGCTCCAGGGCGGCGACGAATTCCTTGCCGTTCTTGCTGGAGTGCCACGCCTCCACGATCACCGGATCGCCGTAATGGGTCTTTTCTCCCTTCTCGCGCTTCTTCGCGTTCTCCTCTCTGCGCTCGCAGTAGATTTTGCCATGCTTCCGCTCATACTCACGGGCGAAGTCGGAGAACTTGAGTTTGGAATTCCGAACGTCTCCGGCCAGCCCGGTGATGGGATGCACGCGGTTCACAATAACGTGGACATGTTTTTGGGGTTCGTCCCGGTGTGCCACGATCACGCATTCGTGGTCGCTCAGTCCCATCATTTCGAGCGATTCACGGGCAGTTTCCAGCATGTGCTCCGCATCAGGCGACTGCTCGGGATGCCACGCAAGCGAGTAGGCGAAAACAGGTTTCTCCAGTTTCCGCCCTGCCCGTGACTGCCCCGAGGCCTCTTTAAGGCGATCCTGCTCCTTGGCGGTGTATGCCATCACGCGCCACGCCTTCTGAGGGTCTTCAGTCCGCATGTTCTCGGTCTGCGCCCAAGCGACGCGCTCCTGAGTATCAGCTCCTTTGTCATGGAGGTAATACTGGAGTGCGCTCTTGAAGCTGCTGCCGCCTTTTGTGATTTTCGGGATCATTCTGGGTCTTCGTGAAGGGCTTCATGGATGATCTCGTCAATGGCGGTCGCAAGCGCATCGACTTGCGGAGAGATACGCCCGTAAATATGGGCGTTCTTGACGAGCTGGTTGAGGTTCTGGCCGATACGGTCGATGCGTTTCAGGAAAGCGGGATCGATGCGCTTGGTGGTCTCTACCACGAGCTTCCGCTTTCCACGGTTTGTGAGACGACGGGCAAGCTCGTTCGTCGACAAACCAGCCAGCACGGCCTTGTCGTGCAGGCTCGCATATTCCTCGTCGGTAAGACGGAATATGACGTGACGGCTGAGCCGTCGGTCTGCATTTTTTGTGGGTCGAGCCATTGCGAAATCCTTTCAAAAAATCAGCCTCACCAATTGCAAATTGGTGCACCGCACAAGGCACTCGATGTGCCGTCCTGCGGTTTACCGTGGGGATGCAACGGGGGAGGTTATCACCCCCTTGCCGAGACAGTTTTTGTTTACATAAACGCATCTCGCTATCCGCTCATCCGGGAGGCTTGCCACTTTGTGCCATTCTACCCGACTTCGATGCACAAATGGTTAACGCCCGCTCCCCTTGTTCTCGGAGATTCGCCTCCCTCTGCGCTGATAAATGATCCGCCACACCGGATAACAGAACGCACCGTCTCGTTTTATACAGCGACACCCCACGGACGAAAGAATCCGTGCACAGTCCGCCAAGATCTAACCACCATCAAGAGTGTTCCAAGCGTCACGCAATCCGATTTTTTCCAACCCGATCAAGAGGAAAGGGATCAACCCTGCACCTCGATGTTAAGCCCCGAAATGGGTTCCTTTCTCTCCCGGTCTTGGATTCTTTCGAATGCGTCAAACGCTACAAAGAACACCACTATGACAGGAGGACAGAATGACGAAACTGAACCACAAATTTAACCGTGAAGCTGAGCGTAAGAAAGAGGACAATTTTCTGCTTTGGTGGCTGGTTGCACTCTTGCTTCTTCAAAGCACGTTTCAGCCTGCACCGCAGTTTCCGCAGTGCAGCATCGCGACGCCGGGTTTCAGACCGATTTAGAAATCACCCGCTATTGAACCGCCATAGAGCGCTTCTGCATTGTCAGCATCCATCACGGCTTTACGCACATCAGCGCTGGTCAAATCCAGCACGCGCAATTTGCCGCCCTGCTCTGCTACGGCCTCGATTCGTCGAAAATCCTGTGAGTGGTTTTCGGCATAGCGAGCTAAACCCTTCAATTTTGGCAGAGCATCAGCCAAGTGAAAACCATGTGGATCGACAATATCAGCAACAATCTTACCGTCTTCCTCGGCTATGAAAATGAAATCCGGCCTTACAATTCTTGTGTCATCACTGGCTACATAGGCGATACCCAATGAATCTTGGCTTGGACGGTCGGGGTTGCGATACCAGAACTTGAAGCCGTCTTTTTTCTGCTCGGCCTCCAGAACCCTCTTTTCCCAGGTTCCCAGCTCGGCTGGATACAGTGCCTCGTCGTCGCAAAGCAAGTGCTCCGAGTAAGTTGGAATATCCACTTCCACGCCATCTTTCTCACGGGCTCTCGTCGGCTCAAAGCGAGACATTGGCTGCGCCAGATCCACGTCTTGTGGATCTGTGCTAAGAGCCACAATTTGGCGGTAGGCATCTTGGCGGTCGTGCGTCAGTTTCTTGATGGCGTCGCTGTAGTCGGAGAACCATTGATCGGCCAGCTTCTTGGCTGCGGCATCAAAATGGATCTGTAGGTTCTCCATCAAGTGTAGCGCAGCGACTTCCTCACGGGATTCGATCAAAGCCTCATCCATGTCGTCTTCTGCTTCAGGATGACGTTTTGCCCGCTCTATGGTGTAAGTGCGTGCAATGTCCGGGCTGACTATTCGCGCCGTGCGCCGATAGGCATCGCCAATCACTGCATCATCGGCTTCGGCCTCAAAGGTGGCATCGCTCGTCTCTCCCTTTCGCATGTCGGCAATAATAGTGCGGCCTTCTACCGTCATCACAGATTTACGCTTTTCCTCGAAAGCTTCAGCTCGCTCGGTGATAAAGTCGTCTAGCACCTTATGCATTGCCGCGTGTGCTTTACCACCCGCACCAGAAAGTAAACCATCGGATGCCAACTCATGTGCTAGCGCGGTCAACCTGATCGCGGGTTTCGCTCCCCGCTGAGGTCGGGTCTGTGAAGGCAGCGAAACAAATTTCTCCCAAATCGATTCCGTCGCGGCTGGGTTCGGCTTCATCTCCTTTGGGTTGATGAGGATGCGCCCTGTCGGTGGGGTGTCTCCGCCGCCTTCGCGCAAGGCCTTAACTACAGCTTCCACCGTTTCCCTATCGAACTTAGGTAACAGGCAGTCCACGGAATTGAGTCGGTCGTTGCCGGGAATGCGCCGCGCCAGCGGTGTTCGCACCATGCGGCCAAGCATCTGCGCGATGTAGGTCTGATCGCTTGCCGGGCGGAACGAAATCATCACTTCTGCGCGTGGACAGTCCCAACCCGTGCTGATGGCATCTTTGGCGATCAAGATTCGCACCCAGTTGTCGTCCTGCACCCGCTGAGGCTGAATGTAGGGGATAGAATATTGCCCAAAAGTCTCAGTTTTGTGTTCTCCGAACACATGCGCAACAGACGCCTCGGACATTTCAGGCCAGCGTTGAAAAATAGTCTCCAGAGCGCGCCCGATTTCATTGTGATTAGGCGTGTTTGGCACCTGTAGCACCATCATCGGGAGAACCGATTCATCGCTTTCTTGTTGCTTGGCATAGCTAGCCCATTCCTCGGATGATTCTTTCAACTTGTCCGTGGCTCGGCGCACCAGCACGGTGTCGAAATCTCCTGTCGCTTCATCGGGAATATCTAGAACGATGGTGTCTTTAAGCAATCCTGATTCCTGAACCCTCGTAGGGTCAACGGTAACTGGTGGAAGAGTTGTTCGACCTGTTGCGACTTCCATCGCCTTGTTAAATCGCTCCACTGTGGCGGAAATCCCCCATACGACGGGAATGCCCGGCACGCCGTTCTCGCCGTTGATCAGGCGTTTGACGATGGTTGACTTTTCACTGGCTCCACGTTGATTGCCCATGCCCCTGTGCGCCTCATCGAGCACCAGATAGAGCGAAAGAGCAGGGTCTTCGATCGTGTTACGAATGGTATCCCAAATCGTATGGCTCCGCATGTCAGGGCGCATCGTGGGGAAAGTTCCGTCCTCCTCGTCGCCATCGAAACCGCGCACCAGCAGGCTCTTCTTACCCAGCTTCTGCGTGTTGAGGAAGTAGATCTTTCCGGGATCAAACTTCGCACGATTGAAAGTGTTCTCCACAACTACCAGATCCGTATGCCGCAGCCGATCAGAAGACTCCATCAAACGAAATCGTGTCTGTTCATTGAGCGAAGGGTCATCACTAAACCAGATCACCACTGCGCCGGGATCGCGGTCGAAGTTGAAACCGTCGTCGCCATGAAACAACGCTTCAAAGACGGCAGCGGCCATCACTGTTTTACCCGCGCCTGTCGCAGCGGTGAGAGAAAAGGCGGATTTACGATTACGATTCCCGTGCCAATCTTCTCGGGCATCGCTTAGGTTGGCAAGCACGTCGATGACGGCTTCACTCTGGTAGTCTTTTAATGTAAATTTCATGAGTCTTCTCCGTTGGTAAATGCGAAATTGGTAAGGTAGGATTCGTAGAGCCGGACTGCCTCCACTCCCTCGGGCAAGCGGCGCGCCAGTGCCTGAAACCGCCGTTCGTCGTCAGTGACGATGTAGGCGATGCGTAGAGCTTTTGCCTTGCGCACGGCTTTGAGGAAGTCGGTAGCCCTGTCGAGTTCCACTAGGAAGCCGTATGCATCCGCCACGTCCCAACCTTCGGGTGGTAGTTTGTCAATACGACGCCCCACGCTGCCTGCTCGCATCCAGAGTAATGGAGCGATACGGCCAAACGCAGTCTGGTAACTGACGGCTAGAGGAGTCTCGTAGCTCAGGGTAAAAAACTCGGCGTTCTCATCGAAGCCATCAGACATTGGTGTTCCTTTTTCCTCTTTCACGATAATAGATCCAAGTAGTTCCGATACTTGCTCCTTAAGCTTATCGAACGTTCTCTTGACTGTAGTAATAATGTAAAAGTCCGTGATGTGCTCTTGATCATTCAAGGCTTCCAGCCAGTCTTCCTCAAAATCTGTGTCAAACAACACACTAGAAGTGTGTTTCTCACTCACAATGAACGAACAAGTCCCTTTCACTAAGGTTGATGGAAGGCCATCAACCAATGCTACGAATTGCTTCTTCATCGTGGCGGTGCTGAACATGCTCGATTCAGCAAAGCCAATTTGCTTAAAACTACGCGACCTCTCTCTCTCTACTATTTTCCCAACTGCATAGTCGCTATCAATTGTTTTGCCTTGTGGCGTCTTTCCGTTTATCGCGGCCTCCACACGAGCCTTGGTTATGTAATCACAAATTCCCAACTTTTCCCAGTCGGGATCGCCTGGTCGTAAACCTTGTTCCCGAAGACTCTTTTGTTCGTCTGCGCCAACTTCGTTGTTTGTAACGCTGATGCATTGGCGATTACCGCCATCTTGTCCGTTGAGGCGCATGACCGCGTGGGCAGTTGTTCCAGAGCCGGAAAAAAAGTCTAGAACCACTGCGTTTAGCTTATCTATGACGAAAAATCGTAAGGCATCTTCAACGGCGTAGAGTGATTTTGGAAACGGAAAACGTCTATCAGGAATTAACTCTGATACGACCAAAGAACCCCCGTTTTCGGCATTATGGGAACTCATGTTCCAAACACGCTTCGGAATAACTCCCTTCTTCTCGTTGTATACTCCGTGCACTGCCCCATCAGGATCACGGCTAACAATTTCAATACCACCCTCTCGAATCGCTTTTACTGTGCCACTTGGCAAATAGTTAATAGAAGCCTGTTTCTTCTCTGGTTTATGATTGCGAGAACGAATGAAGCCGTCCTTGTGATGGCGTCTGGCTGTTTCGGGAGTGATTCCCCATAGTCCCTCAACACCATTAGGACGTAGTGGCCAGACAGCGTAAGTTCCTTTTGGGGGTTCTATTTTTAGCCTGTCGACTTCATCTGAAATTGGATCTCCTATCGAAACTATAAATCCAGTTTCTTTATTAACAAAAACTGGGTAGAATTGGTTTTTTCGTGCTCCTCGCCTTGCTGTGGGCTCACGTCGCCTCATTCCAAGCCATTCCATCTTTTTGCCAATTTGAGCGGAGGCTGAGCGAGAGTCGTCTAGCATATTTCTCTCGCCAAGATGCACTATCGATTTTCCGAGACGCACAAAAAAAACAAATTCTTCAACCCGAGAAAATTCACCAGATCTTGCTACTCCTTTAGCGCTTATCACAGAGGTTATCATTTCAATTTCGGCTTCAGGAAAAACCTGCTCTAATAGCAATCCGAGTCTAAGATACTCCTTCTCATCGATCGTGACAATCAGCACCGAGTCTTCCGGATTCAGCAATTCCTTCGCTACGAGCAAACGCCGCTCCATCATCGCCAGCCATTTACTGTGGCGATACAAGTCCTCGCCCTCAACATAATCATTGTTGTATTTCCAGTCCTTTGCTCCTGAGTTGTAAGGAGGGTCAATATAGATAGCGTCCACCTTGCCCCGGTGCGTCCACGTTAGGGCTTTGAGAACATGATAATTCTCGCCATTGATGACGGTGTGCCACGGCTTGTCTTCTCCGCGTGAGACGTTTCCCGTGGGAATGAGTCCCGGATAGATCGTGTCTCCAAACTCTGCGACGACCACCAAGTCGTCCAAGGCAACCGTTTGAGCTTCTGCCTCTTCTTCATCGGGCAACTCCAGGTCAACTTCATTCTTTCGCTTGCGGATGCCCTTCACTTGCCAGAGCCGCTGGTCTCCTTTTTTCGTCTCGCCGCGCGGTGGCAGCAATCGGACTTTGTCGCCCTTGCGAACTGGTCGACTCGGCAATTCAACGGCTTCTGGATTGTGGCGTTCGAAGTTCAAGCCAAATGAAAGCCGGGAAGATAGAGCGCGAAACTCGCGTTCCAAATCGCCTCCAAGCTGAGGGTCTTCAGCTTTCGCTTTTCTAATTAGATCAGTTAATCGGGACATTGGGCGTCTTTAAATTTAAGAGATGAGATGGACAGGTTAGTCCTTGTAGGCGTTCGCGCAGCAGTGTTCCAAAGCTTGGAACATGATAGGCATGTGGGTTTCGAAATCTTCTTTGGTGATGTTGCGCCCGATGTATCTGGCGAGTTTCACTTTATTTGCCAACTGCGTTGTGGCACGGAGTGCTGTCGGATAATAATCTTCAAGACCATGCACTGGCAAAACGAATAGTTGATCATTTGCGTTGTCATGACGACGGCTGTTTTTGAAGTTCTCAAATCGCTGTTCTTTCCCAGTATCCGGTTTGTCGAAGAGAATCGTCAGTCTCTCTCGGTAGATGGGGCGGCGGTCAATGGTTGCGAGTAAGTCCTCAACGGCGGTTACCTGCTGGCGTTGCCGCTCGTCGTCTCCGTTCGCTGCGAGCACGTGGATCTCAACCTGTTCCGAGTAATGGCGGGAAATGACGTGTTTGAAAAACTCGACTTCACTTGGCCCCTCAACAATCAGAAAGTTGGCCGGAAGCAGAATGTCGGCTGGAGAGCCTCCCAACAATTCAAAGATCACTTCGTGTTTCTTCGGTGAGGAGTCGATCTTTCCAATTTGCGTTTCTCCCTGCGCTTCCTTGGCAACGCGGAATAGCGACTGTTGACCGTGGTTGTCAGCTAACAGGACGGAAGAGTGGGTATTAATGAATACTTGATCGTGTCCGTCGGCCAGCTCTAACAAAGCTTGCTTGAGCTGCCGCTGAGCGGTCGGATGGAGATGAAGCTCTGCTTCATCGATGAAGAAGATGAACGAACGCCCGAGTGCATCATCCCGTCGTTGGTCAGCGTAAGTCTTGATGATCGCGAGCATAAGAGCCCGTTGCATCCCGTCGCCTTTTTCCTCGGCTGTCGTCGCAACACCATCGTCAACTTCTGTGCGAAAGTTCTTAAGGAAGTCATCGAACGCAGGTTCCTGAATCTTGAAATCAACATCAGAGCAGTCAGGGAACTGTTTTTTGAGATGGTCACAAACCTGCCCGCTAATGTCTTTAAGCTTCTGCTTGATGCTGGAAGTCTCGGATGAAAACAATTTTTCGAATTGTTCGCGGAATTTTACGTATTCTTCTTCAGCCTCTAGAATCTCTGCAAGAACACCGCCGAGCATCTTGCCAATTGGAGTCGTCGATTTGTAATTGCCTACGTCCTTCAGATTCTTGGTTGCCTCTACAAACTCAAAGCGAGGGATGCAGTTGTTAAAAGGTCCATCGCTTCCGCAGGGCTGCTTCTTCCATTCGTCTTTCGTCGGATTGTAGAGAAGGCGCTCCTTTGGTTTCGAACCCAATCGCTTGACTCGCATAGTATCGCTTTCGCCCAGAATATTGCGAAGTTTCGTTTGATTGTCCGCATGAGTAATCTGATCGAGCCCTTCTTGCACCCCTGAGAACTCCAACTCGACCGAAATTTCGTCATCTGCGCCAGCTGCTGAATTCTTCAGCGCCGAAAGATCGCCCGACCCTGTGTAAAACCATTGAATCGCATCAAAAAAGTTCGTCTTGCCATGGTTGTTCTGCCCCACAAGGACATTGAAAGCAGATGCTTCGATTTCGACTCGCTGGATCGAGCGAAAATTTGTAACAATGATTTTAGAGATTTTCATGCGTGTTGGGTAAACAAAAGCTGTGGGTGGATTCTAGTCCTTAGATGGCTTGGATTTTCTCTTCGTGACGGGCTTCGTCTGAAGCTGTGATTCGCGAATTTCGAGAAGGCGAAGTCCTTCACGCACCACCTCACTGGCGGAGCGATAGCGGCCTTCGTCAACCAGTTGGTTGACGAATTCTTCTAGCTTATCGGTCAGGGAAACATTCATTCGTTGGCAGACTAGGGACTCAGCCAAAAATGTCAAAGTTCGTTATTGGGGGATTTGGCTGCATGGCGGCGATTGGAAACAAAATCGCCTGTTGGCCGGATGAGACGCGCCTAGTCGCCGTTTCATCAACATGAGAGATTCCAATTTTCCAATCATACTTGGCAACTACCAGCCAACTGGCCCGGAGGCCATCGAGCGCGATGGCCTCCGCTACGTGCGTGAGTGGCCTATCTCGAAAGAGGAGCCAACGGCTCCCTACATCGAAAGAGACGGACAGCGATACGTGCTGGAGGAGTCCGGCCTAAGGATGGAATCCTATTTTCCTCATTTGATCGGTCTTGATAGTGCTGCGAAACAAGCGGGATACAAGATCGCCAAAGAGAAGCCGCAGCCTAACAAAGTGGCGAAGAAGTCAAAGGCGGAAGAGCCACCTGAGCCTGAAGGGGATGACGTTTCGCTCTCTCCCTCGTTTCTCAAGCTCAAGAAAATGACCGGACTGCAAGCAGTCAAAGAAGCGATGCGTGATGTGATCGCTTTGGTGAAATTGCGCGAAGCGCGTGAAAGCCTCGGCCTGCCCGATGCGGGCTCAACCCTACATCTGGTCTTCACCGGAAATCCTGGCACGGGAAAAACGGTGGTCGCCCGCCTGGTCGCGGATATTTACCGCGAGCTTGGTGTGCTAAAGAGAGGCCATCTGGTTGAGGTCGGGCGGCAAGATCTAGTGGGACAATACATCGGCAAGACCGCTCCCAAAGTGAACAAGGCTGTCGAGAAGGCGATGGACGGTGTGCTGTTTATTGACGAGGCCTACAGTCTCATGCGTGAAGGCGAAAGTGACATGGACTATGGCCGAGAAGCCATTGATACGCTTGTTCCTCTCATGGAGAATCACCGCGACTCTCTCGCGGTGATCGTGGCCGGATACAAAAAGGAAATGGACACCTTTCTGGAAGGAAATCCGGGATTTAAATCGAGGTTCGCCGGGACGCTGCATTTTGAGGATTACTCCTTCAAAGAGCTGTTTAGCATTTTTCAATCTTTCTGTGCTCCAATGGGTTTGGTGCTGGACGAGGCAGCGGAGTTGAAAGTCAGAGAACACATCTCGGAAGTTCAAAAGCAATCCGGTAGCGATTTCGGAAACGGAAGAGCGATGCGCAATCTGCTCGATCAATGCATCAAGCAACAGGCACGGCGTCTGAGTAGGAGTAAAAACTGGACGAAGTCCGCGCTGCAAACGCTGACTGAGGCCGACATTCCAAAGGAGGTGAAGCCATGAAGCTGAATTATGAATATGTGAAATGCTTTCCCGAATGGGACTGCCCGCATTGCGATCAGCACCCGGAGGAAAAATTTGAAGTTCTGGATCGGAATACTTGCGATTTGGAAGTCGTCTCAGACGACTTTGCCAAGTGTTCTGATTTTCTCTTCTGGGAACTACTTTGCCCGCGCTGCAATAAGGTGTCCTATCTCTTTGAGCTGACGCTCCTGAGCGAGGCCAATGGCAATGTGCAATTCATCGCGGACGGCTGCTGGACGGTGAAAGGAAGAACGAAGTTTGTGGTTCACAGCGAATTTCTCCAATGGGAGTATGAGCATCTCGAAGACGTCGCTTTCTACGATGTCGGCAGAGCCGATTGGATCGGAATCCATCGTTTCGGGCCTTTCGCCGATTTCAATATCGGACGGATGCAGACAACGCGTCCAATAGCGGCGGCATGCAAGTTGGTGGACAAAGAAAAAAGTTCCTGAGCGGCATCTTTTTTCAGTTCTTCCCGGATGAGATGGGAGTTCATGCCGTTTCAAGGGCATGAATCAAGAGCCTCAACGTAATCAACTCCGCAAGGAGTTTGATAAACCTCCCACTCCTGAGCTTAAGCCGGAGATCCGCCATCGGTATGATCCCGAGAAGCGATTGCTTCCGGGGCGTCCCACCTTTGGCGGTGGCAGTGCCACGCCTCCGGGCAAAGACAAGTCGGCGTCGACGCAATCTGTGGAGCAGTCACGTAAGACTGAGCTGGAAAAACAGTTCTCTCTCGAAGAACACAAGTTCGACGAAATGCAGAAGCGCACGCTTCAGCGGAAGAAAGAGCGACTTGCTGAAAAGCAAGCTCCTGAGCGATTCAGCATCCAGCATGAGAAGGCTGAAATCGGAGAGCGCATAGAGCAGAAAAGCCAAATTACTGCTTCTAACATGCTCTACCGCGTGAGCGGGCAAGGCGCGAAAGATCAGGATCGACTAGACGCGCTCGACCGCAGAGAGAAGGCACTGGATCACCAATTCGATCAGAGCCTCAACCAATTTCAACAGTCACAAGAAGACGAGCGGCTTCGCTTTGGCGAGGTCATCGAATTTTACCGGAACGAAGCTTCACAAACGATCAGTTAACTAGGCCGCGATCAAGAACGCATGAAGAGCCACGAACAGGCGCAAACCATCCAAAGAACAGAAGGGAGAGACGGACGATGAAAAAGAATACAAATAGAAAAAACTACACGTCAGTGATTGGCGAAAATACAGACAAGTCCTTTTCACCATTAGTCATTATCGATCCCAAGGGGTTGAAGGCGATAAAAGAAACGTGGTCTGCAAAATTCAGCTCACAGAAGATCGAAATCATCGATCCTTTTAGAGTTTCTGAAGGAACTAACAAACGCGGGTCTATGGGAGAGGCGGCTGCTATTGCCGATCAACTAGAAGGGAGAGACAGACGATGAGCACACCACCACCCATACCAGAACAAGTGACAGCGAAACCATTCTTCGATGGGTTTCACCGGGGGATTCCCGGTGAGGGCAGCGGCCAAGCCTCAACCGCGTCATATGAGAGCGTGGAGAACGTCGTAAACACGCCTTCGCTCCAATTCAATCTGCCGAATCACGAGGGAAAAATCTTCCTCGGTGCAATGGACGGCGAAATATATGCGAACCGCCTTCAGGATGGTCGCAAGGAACGCTTCCTCCGTGGCGGCGTTCCTATCGGCATCGCCGATGACCGCCATATCATCACAGTGGCAGGCTCCAGGGCTGGCAAAGGCAGGGGGATGATCATTCCGAATCTTTTGAGCTATCCCGGCTCGATGATCGTAATCGACCCGAAAGGCGACTTGGCGGCTGAAACAGCTCGCTATCGCCGAGAGAAGCTCGGACAGAGCGTTCATGCCATTGATCCCTTCAATGCCTCCAAGCTCGACTCAAGCTATCAGGCGACCTTCAATGCCCTCAAAACACTGAATCGCTTCAGCGAGACACTGGTTGAGGACGCCGGGCTAATTGCGGACGCCTTGATCGTGCCAAGTGACAAGAGTGATCCTCACTGGAATGACAGCGCGAAAACCTTCGTCGAAGGCATCATTCTCCATGTCGTGACCGCATCCGCTTATGAAGGGCGGCGCGACCTCGGCACGGTCTATGATCTTCTTATGAAGGCGGATGAAGCTCTCCGCTTGGAGATGCTCAACAATGCAGCCGCATCCGGCGCGGTGGTCGATGCAGCGGTCGATTTCTTCGAGAGAGCCGAGAAAGAGCGCCTTGGAGTGCTCTCCTCCGCACGGCAACAACTGAAGTTTCTCGGTTACAAGCAAATCAGGAAAGTGCTGGTCGATGGCGAATTTGAACTCGGCGAGATGAAGCGCAAACCCGTGACCATCTATCTGAGCCTTCCGGCGATGCGGATGGGAACTTGTTCCAGGCTTCTCCGTCTCTTCGTGAACATGACGCTTGCGGCCATGGAAGCGGAGCAAGTGAAGCCCCGCTATCCGGTGCTCATGTGCCTTGATGAATTTGCGGTGCTCGGACCGATGAAAACCATCGAGAATGCTGCCGGGCAAATCGCAGGCTTGGGCGTGAAGCTCTGGCCAATCCTTCAGGATCTTGGACAGCTCAAATCGCTCTACAAGGATCGCTGGGAAACATTCATGGGCAACGCCGGAGTCTTGCAGTTTTTTGGCAACTCCGACTTGGAAACCCTGAATTGGATTTCCAAGCGTTTGGGAAACACCACCGTCCTTACACAGAGCCATAGCTATGTCGGGCGCGAAGCTTCCGAACGGCAAGGTGCAACGGGCGATAGCTGGGGGCAATCTACACAAGAGCTACTCACCATCGAGGAGGCGTCTCGGCTCTTTGGCCGGGACGATCACCTACTGAGGCAACTCATCATTCGGCCATCCTTTCCGCCGATGATTTTACAACGGGCTTTCCACGACAAGCACGAGCTATTCGAGGGGAAAGCGGATCGCAGATAGAACCTCTAACAAAACTCAGAAACTCATGAAAAATCTTAACAAAACAGAATACGGAATTCCTGCGTGGCCGGAATTCAAGGAATACAGTGACGGCTACAGTGTGGAGGGGTTCTGCCGGGAACTCATGGATGAGGATATTCTCTGGATCATCGCCATGTTCTTCGGCTTTGCTGGAATGATGCTGGCGGGTTTCGCTCATGCAGTGGTGACGGATATTCGACGTGAATTGCCCGGGTTCATATACATGGGCTTGGTTTTCTGGCCACCCGGCTATTGCCTCTACTACTTTTACCACAAGTATGGGAAGGAAACGAAAGTGACCTTCTTGAAGGACGAGATTATCCTTGCGGGAAGAACCACCGGACGACTTCCCGTTCTGCCGGATCAAGTCTCTTTCAGAATGCTTCCGCATCAAAAAATACGGATGCACAAGCGAGTGAGGCAAAACGAGGTCGAGAAGCTGCAAGACTACGGCGAAATCGTAATGGAGTATGGACTTCAGACATACGAGGTCTGCAATATCGCAAACCTCCAGCAAGCTCAGGTCTTTACACGGCTTTTGAATGAAGGCTTTAAGCGGTCTCAAGCTCTCAAGCCAAAGCCAAAGGCTGTCACCATTTCGCGCCGTCCTAACATCGATCCCGATGATCTGCCCGAGTAGTCTTTTGCTCGGCAAGGTCGGGAGGATTTTCCATAATGAAACACAGGGCAGATTCCGGGTCATGCGGCGTCCTTCTGGAGGATGCCGAAAATGGATCGGTGAAGATGCAGGTCTCCAGTTTCAGCCCGCTTGATCAAAGCCATGAAGTATCCGGCGGGCTTTGTCACCGGGTCGCTCGTCCGCAAAGCGGCATGGTCGGTGAGGAGCAAACACAGTGCGGCTCCTGTCCGACCGAGAGCGACACAAGCCTTGCCCCAGCTTTGCTGGCTGATCCCGAGAGTTGGTCTAAGGCGTGCAGCGGCTTCGACGAAATCGCTCCAATGGATCTGGCTGGAAGCGAGCGGGAGTTGCTCTCGAAATCTAGCGGAAGCGGCATGGGTCGCTTGGTTGAGGGTGATGTGCTGAATCCCGGTGCTTGAAATCGTTCTCTCGGCCTGAGCTTTGCTTTGATCCGGTGAGCTATCTTTCCTCGCCTCTGGTCGGCCCTCCTCTCTGGCTTCGCTGTTACGTCTTCCTTGGAAGCCAACTGGCGAAGCCTTACCTGTATCTAATTTATTAGATTGAAACTGATTTGTAGAATTGTAGTGGACGACATTCACGGCGTCCTTGAACGACATTTTCATGGATTCCTGACATGAAGAAGTCGTCTTGTTTTGGTTTTCCACTCTACGCAAGAGACGCTCGTGAAGCTCCTTGTGAGCTGCGAGCATTTCTTGAAGGGCTTTCATGCCAATGTGAGTGCGGATCGGCTTCGCGATCTCCTTGTATGAAGCTTCGAATTCGGCAAGCTCTTTGGTTTCGATAGGTGACTGTTCATCGAGTTCGGCAAGAACTGCGAGGATCTGTCTCCGATACCAAGAAACCTGCCGCTTGGTTTCCATCCAAAGGCGATCATGAGCCTTCTTCTGGGTGAGCTTTTGCTGAAGCTCTGCCTTCAGATACGCCAAGGGCGTTAGATCTACGCCGTAGGCGAAAATAATTTCACCTGTCTCACCGCATCGTTGTCCGTAGCGGCGATGATTGCCGCTGTCGTGCCAAGTCACCGCCCCCACCTCAAACAATGCCTGTTCCAGTCTCTGGATCTGGCGTTCGGAAATGGAGAGGTCAAGGGCTGTGCGGGATAAGGACTGGTAAACGATGGGGCTGTGTCCCTCGCTCCAGTCGATGTCGCGGGTGAAACTCATGTAGTAGTCGAGAAGCTCGATCATGCGGGAAGTGAATCCCGCTGTCTTTCCAATTCGTTTGACGAGCGTAAGCAAGTCGTAGCGTTTGGTGTTCGCATCAAGTCCGAGGAAGCTCTCAGCTTCTTCGAGCGACTTGCGAAGTTTGGGGGAGCTGACGCGCCCGCCTCTGGGTTTCGGAGTATTTGTCTTTGAGTGGATTTGAATTTGCTGCATGTGAATGTTCTCAGCTCCCTCAAGATCACACTGACGGATAAGGTCAGTCTGCATCGTATCCATGAATCAAATACAACTTGCAATAAGGAGCGCTTAGAACTACTATATAGACAGTAAATAGGAGTAATTCTCCACGCTCTGAACCGTCGCGCCAACGACGGTTTTTTCGTATCGGTGAAGTGAGGTCGCCTTTCCTCCTTTGCTTGTGTTGTCAGACATTCGGAAATCGAAGTCCTTGGGTGAATGATTCAGTGAGGCCAAACTGTGGCCGAATCACCGATGAGTTGAGCGATGGAACTCGCTCGTGAAGTGTGCAAGAATCCTCGCCCCTTATGATCGTATCTCATTGGCTCGGCGGTGTAAAGATGCCGGGTGTCCGGCAAAGCTGAAGCCGTGGACAGTGAAAAAGTTTCACTGCTGCCGGATGAGAACCGCCTTCAGGACGTTTCATGGTCAGAAACAAATTCTAAGACCATGAACACTCTATCCACCATCAAAACTGCTCCCGTGCAGGATAAGCTCATCACGAAGAAGATGGCTGCTCAGCGGCTGTCAGTTTCGACGCGAACTATCGACCGCATGGCGGCTGAGGGTTCGTTGGAGAAAGTCTTCGTGGGTTCCGCTCCGCGCTTTCGTAACAGCGACATTGATCGCATCGTCGAATGCGGTCTGTAAAACCGAGCTTTGACTTCTTGGAAGTCATTCATCCGCCCAGTGCTTTGCACGGGCGGATTTTTTTGTCTTGGCAGTAGCGCCCTGGTTGGCAGGCAGGATGCCGAAACCAAGGCTCAGCGTTTTCTTCTCAGTGCATACGCGAATGCGCCCAGTCCAACAAGCAATGCACTGCTAGGTTCTGGAACGACGGTTGCGGCAAAGTCATCGATCTGGAATGCTGTTTCGTTCAAGCTTGTAAAAGTAAGTGAGGACAAGCCAGAGAATCCTACATTTGATCCTGATCCAGAAATTGTTGAGCTATCAAAAACAAATTCTTCAAACCCTTGAAGTGAATCAAGTGAAAAAATCTGAGCAATGGTCTCACCATTATTCGCATATGTTCCTACAACCGAAACTATAGGCGAACTGCCGCCTAATCCGTCTATTTTTATTCTGTTTGAATCGAAGATATCACTCGCATTGGCTACAGTTAGTATGGCGGTAGAGTCAAATACTGGGGTCAAAGCCTGTGTTCCGTTGTATCCGATAGCATCGCTTTCCATTATTCCGATACTGCCGAGGTCGACAGAAAACGTGAATCCGTTAGATGCGTAATTAGTGCCAACTACCGGGGCTGTGGCAAAATCCGGTGTCTCAAAATCGACAACGATGTTGACCGCTCCCTGCAAAGTTGCGGCTGCGGATACGAGGGCTGAGAAAAAAATGAAAAAATGTTTCATAGCAGTTTGAGTAGTTTATTTTCTATAATTGGTGGTTTTGAGAGGAAAGTAAAGTCTGCCTTTGGCCACTCTCCCGCTAAGACCTCACAAGCTTACCAAGCCCGACTGTGAGATGTCGCGTATCATCGGCGTAGAAGCTCGCCGTCACCTGAATGCTGGAATGCCTCAAAAGCTTGGAAGCGGCAAAAATGCCGTGCTGCTCAGTGATGAGCCGCCCGAATTCCTTCCGCAGCGTGTGAATTGGCTTGTTTGCCTCGACGCCGTGGGCGCGGAGCCAATCGAGGAGGGCTTTGAAATCCTTCTCAGCGCGGTAGTAGCGGTAGGATTTGGAAATCTTGGGGGCGCGGTCTGAGCGGATCACGAATTCCTCGCCTTCGGCCTCTTCATAGAATGCCTTGAAGAGAGCCATCACTTCCGACTCGACGGGAACGTCGTCCGCCGATGCATCTGATTTTAGTCCGTGATATTCGCTTGGCTGGATGCGGATCACTGAACGTTTCCAATCGAAGCAAGACCATAAAAGCATGTCGATTTCTTTCCGGCGAAGGCCGACAAAGATCGCAAGAATGAAAACCTTGAACTGCTCCGGCTCGGCATCCTGAAGCTCTTCGTTGGCTTTCTCAATGAGGGCTTCAATATCGACCTTGCTGCGATAGCGTGAAGCACTTTGCCGGAAATACTCAATCTCCCGGAACGGGATTTCATCGGGTAGAATTACACCGCTGAGCTGGCGAATGATCTTTTTGCCGAACAGAGCTTTTGAATTTCTGAGACAGGAGTTCGCGGTGCTTTCGGCTCGTTTCCTCTTCAGCGGATCTGTGCCCGCTTTTTCGACATACCGCTTTTTCCAAGCGTTGATTTTGGCCTCGGTTAGATCCTCTAGCTTGTAGCCATCGACCTTCTTGCGCCATGCGCCTTGTCCTCCGTTCACATAGTCGTATTTCTTCGGTGAATGGGGGATGTTGAGAATCTCGCCAGCGATTTGACGCGCCCTGCGAGCGTAGCCGTAGAGTGTCTCGGGGGTGAGGGTGCATTGCGCTTCGACTGCCTCAATGTATTCGCCCAAGGTAGAGACCTTGGTTTCCTCCTGAGGCTTGGATTTGAAGCGAGAGACAGTTTCCGGCATTCCGTTCGCTCTGAGGTGAAGGTAGATGTCCCGCGCTTGGCGGGCTGCTGCCGATTGGTTCTGAGTGCCAAGATTGAACCATTCCTCCGACGAGCCGGAGAAAAGGCGAATCTGCCATTCTTTGATTTCGACGGTTTTCCCGCCGCTCTTGTAAGATCGTCTTTTGAGACGGCTCTTCCAGTAGCGCACATCGTCTTTTCCAAATTTTGCGGTAGTCCCTTGCTTGAGCGACTGTCCGGTTTCTGTCCGGTTTTTCATGTCCCAAGTAAACAATGCCCGTCTTCCTCTGTCGAACAAAAAGTGCCTGTTAACCCTATTAAATAAGGGTTTAGTGAGTCTAAGCGAGACAGGGCGAGACTGGCTGAGAAGTGAAATCTACAAACTCATAATCCCTTGGTCGTGGGTTCGAACCCCACCGGGCCCACCAGGCTTCGTCTGCAACTCGTTGCAGCAACGAAGCCTGCCCCGGCGTATCGCAGAGTAGCCGGGCTACGAACGCTCAGTGGAACTACGCCCGGGCAAGCCAGGTCATCCACCCTAGAGATCCTTTTACCATAACCCTGAGATGAATTGTTTAACTACGAAATTCGCTAAATCACCCGGAAACTACAGCTTCGTCTGCAACTCGTTGCAGCAACGAAGCCTGCCCCGGCGTATCGCAGAGTAGCCGGGCTACGAACGCTCAGTGGAACTACGCCCGGGCAAGCCAGGTCATCCACCCTAGAGATCCTTTTACCA
>Ga0307934_1000942_pt1 | contig 19577 bp, 18 predicted proteins | sample OrgLakmetageno90_FD_201838 | JGI IMG/M metagenome (GOLD analysis project Ga0307934, IMG submission 201838) | Saline water microbial communities from Organic Lake, Antarctica - #90 | ecosystem: Environmental > Aquatic > Non-marine Saline and Alkaline > Saline | place: Antarctica: Organic Lake... | reverse complement strand
AATCATTATCTGACCCAAAGTGAGCAGCAAACTCTAAGAGGTCTCGACCTTTAAATAAATCTTTCATGGTGTTGTAATTCAAGATACTAAGTTAATAATAATTATGCATGTAAGTACCGACCTCTATCAATTTATACCAAATGTATTTATTTTTTAGTCTAGTCTACATTGGTAAATGCCTTAACTACAAAATACTAGGCCAAAACATTGGACTAAATATTTTGTGTAAACGGTTTTAGAACTTTAATTCAGAGTTTCAGAACAAAGAATTTTAAGTCTCTGCGTCATGATTAAATTATGTATAATTTTGTAAGTTATAATTGAATTAGACCATTTAGCACGCTCAGTATTCTGCTTTAAATTAAGGATGTTAATCTTTAAATCGTCTTGAATACTTGACCTTTATGGGCCGTTCGTCTTGGTTCAATTATACTAGAAAATAAAAACCGATCAGATGACCATTTTACAGAAATCATTAAAAATTATTAGGAACAGCATACTTACGCTGTTTTTACTTATTCCTTCCCTCGCTTTACTTGGAGAAGGGACGAAATCGATTTGGCCAATTTTTAGTGGTTTAGGTACTGGAAATGAGAGTGGTGGACTTTTGGTCAATTATATTTCCGATCCGGTCAACGGAAGTTATCCTGCTTATACCTTTAATTCAACGTCAGATGAGCGGATGTATGTACGCATCAGCGATTTTACTATGGAGTCAATTAAATTTGCCTTTAACGTGCGAAGAGTTTGGTTTACAGATTGTAGCAGTGTACCTGATGCCAACGGTAATTACACCAATGCAGTAACCGGCGGTCGAAGAGTACACTGGAGGTTGAAAGATCCTAATGGAGTTGTTGTAGCGACATCTGGAGCAACAGGAATTCCTTATTGGAATGGTGGAGTAACACCTTCAACTGTACCCGGATTTATTGGAACACATGCGGAAGCAGTGAATGGTCCTGATGGTTTTAATGGCGTTGTTACAACGGGTTATACACCTTTATCGCATACTCCCACCCAAAACGGGGATTATTACTTTGAGTTTAACTACAACAGTGCAACAACCATGTTTGATAATTCAGCTTGTACATGGGCTACTATTGCTTTTAACTACTTTGACATTTCCGTTGCAGAAGGCACAGAAACCATTGATGGTCGTTTGTGGTCAAGACAGTGGTCTTTATCGACTTCCAATAGAGCTCCTAACGCAGGAACACTTTCAGAGAATTCCTCTCGATTTCATGTGTATACTTCTGACAGTATAATTACTAAAGTAGAATTAGAGAAGGTAGTTCCGGGTTATTTTAATGTTATTGCGAATCAGAATGGAGTTGGAACAACAGGTGTTTTTGCAGATGATTCTAAATCAGCAACGAGTCCTGCGGTTAGGTTAAATCGTTTAAACCAGATTTTTTTAAATACTCCGGATACAAGTGTTTTTCCTGCACGAGAGTTAACCCGATCTATATCACCTATCTATGTGCAGCGTTGTGGTCCTGATGATCAATGTATTATTGCAGATTTGAATCGTACTAGTAGTGCGAATGTCTATTTAGAAATAAATGGAATTCCCGGTTTTCAGGCCTCTACATCAGACAGGTTAATTAATACCACTTTATTAACCAGAGGTATCAACTGTATACCATGGGATGGTCGAGATGGGGATGGAGTTCCTGTTCCTGCTGGTGATACAATTTTCATACAACTTCTTTTTGAATCGAATGTAACTCAGGTTCCTTTGCAGGATATTGAGTCGAATCCAAATGGTTTAAAAATTAGTTTAGAATTACCGATTAGTGGATCTACAGCCGTTTTTTGGGACGATACAGATGTTGGTGGAGGATCCGAGTTGACTGGTTGTGTTGGTTCAGCCACCGTAGGTTGCCACAGTTGGGTAGGTGATTTTTCTACAGGAATTGGTAATGGAAATGTGATTAACTCGTATTGGTATTCAACACTAGATACGTTAATTCCTATTCCAATTGTAGATTCTACTTTTAGTTTAAACATAGTAACTGCTACCCAAGATGTTTCGTGTAATCCTACGTCCACTATTGATCCGGGTCCCATTACATTGGTGAATTTTGCTGGTCCAAAAACAATTGCATTCAGGTGGAAAACGACAGGAACGGGAACGTTTACACCACATGATTCCACTTTATTTGCAGACTATATCCCATCAGCAGAGGATGTTGAGTTTGGAGGAATTGTAAAGTTTTTCCTTACACCAAGAATAGGCTGTCCTGAAGTGATTGATTCCTTGTTGGTAGACTTTGGTAATCGTCCGGGTGGCGTCACAACAGGTCTTATCGGGTGGTACAAAGCAAATGACGGAGCACGTAACGCAGGTAATACCGGAGCATTAAATGGAGAAATTGTAAAAACATGGCGGAATAAAGCCTTTTTAGGCAATGATGCGACAGCCGTTGACGTTGGTCCAATTTATACAGAGAATGTATTTAATAATAATGGAGGATTGGTATTTTCTGATAATGACAACCAAAGAATGACGTTTCCGGTTGATTTTGGAACAGTAGTATCTGGTAACGGTACTTTTAATGCAGCCAATTCGGTTGGTGTAGATGATGAATTGCTTGCAAATGGTTCGCCCGATACTTTTTTTGCAGAAATACATGATGCGACAGATTCATTAGTTATGGACTTGGGTCAAGAATTACCAATAGGAACAGATTATACCATTACTTGGAGGCGAAAGAGCACATATGGAGCAGGTCCAACCGCTGATATGTTAGTGCGAGAGTCAAGTTCGGCAAATTCAGGTTATTCCACGAACTCATTTACTCCTCAAACCACGAATAATTCAACTTTTATAACAACAACCCTAACAACAGAAGTACCCACTCGATATCTTAAAATTGCAACATTAACTGGTACTGATGATGACATTGATTTTGATGCAGTAAGTTATTCTGTTAATAATCGTAAAAATGAGACGGTATTTTTGGTTGCAAAAAAGACGAACAATACTGGGAATACCTATTTAGGTGCAGGTTCATCAAATAATCTAAGAAGATTTTATGGCACGACCGCAGATAACCCTAGGTTTAGATTTGATGGAACTGGAACTACTGTAGATGCTTCACCAATTGTAGCAAACGATGAAGCCTTTGTATCTACTTATCAAGTTAACTTAAGTGGGAATGAGCAAGTGGTATACAATGGAACGGTATCATATAATACTGATTTTGGTTCAATTGGGGAGGTGACTTCTTTCATTCTTGGTAATAATGCTAACAATGCCGGCGAACTAGCAGGAGCGATAGGCGAGGTAATTGTATACAATGAAGCACTCACTTCACAAGAAATTCAGCAAATAGAATCCTACTTAGCAGTGAAGTACGGCATAACATTAAATCGTGATTATTTAGACAGTGATGGGACATTACTCTTTACTGCAGATGGAGCAGGAGGGAATGTTCATGATAACGACATTGCCGGTATCGGATTAGAAGAATGTGCTGTAGAATTGAATCAGCAAAAAAGTATTAGTGAAAATGCCGACGCTGTTGTTCAAATGTCAAATTCAACAAGTTTAGATGAAAAGGATTATCTGATTTGGGGAAATGATAATGCTTCTTTGGTTACTAGGAATGTTGCGGACGTAAACCCTGCTTGGTTTACCGAACGATTAGATCGAGTTTGGAAAGCGCAATCTACCAATAATACAGGAACTGTAAGACTTGCATTTTACTTGGGTAACATTACAGGAGCACCAACTGATATACGGAAGTATGGATTAGTTCAATCTTCAACTCCAACTATGGCAGGAGCGAGCTACACTAGTTATGCAAAATCTATTTCGAACGATACCTTGTATTTTGAAGCGGTACCGTTTAGTGGAATAAGCTACTTTACACTAGCGACCGATGTTGTGGATAATGACAACGATGGGATAGTTGACATAGAAGATGTAGATGATGATAATGATGGAATATTAGATATTGATGAAGGTTTTGGTATTAATAACCCTGCAGGGGATGAAGACGGCGACGGAATATTAAATTACCTAGATGCTAACGATAATGGCAATGGAGGAGACGGTAGTTCTACCGTTTATGGCGATAATAATGGAGATGGAGTTCAAGATGTATTTGATGCAGACGGAGACGGTATTCCCGATCATTTTGATTTAGATGCAGACAACGATGGTATTCCCGATATCGTAGAGGCCGGAGGAGAAGATACCGACGGAAATGGATTGATAGATGATATCAATGCAGATGGTACATTAGTAAATGATTTAGACAAAGACGGGTTAGATGACCGATACGACGCCAATAGTGGTACAGAAAATGTGGTTATACTTAATGCTGATACAGATGGAGACGGCATTAAAAACTTTCAAGATTTAGATTCGGATAACGATGGTATTCCTGACGTAGTAGAAGCTGGAGGAACGGATACGAATGGCGATGGACGAGCAGATGATTATTTAGATGCAGATGGTGATGGGTTTAACGATATAGTAGATGGAGACCCAAATCAAGATGGGACTTCAGACAATACAGCAAATGCATTAACCGTAACTGGAGGTGATGGAAACAATGATGGAGTCCCCGATTCTTATCCAAATGATGACTTTGACGGAGACGGAGTGTTAAACTACTTAGATTTAGATGCCGATGATGACGGTATCATGGATGTTGTTGAAGCAGGTGGAAGTGATACGAATCGAGATGGTATCGAAGATGCATTTGCAGATGCGGATGACGATGGTTTTAACGATAATGTAGATGGTGACACAGATAATTCATTACCAGTAGGAGATGATACCGATGGCGGACAACAAACCAATGCAACAACTTTAACGGATCAAGATGCGGATTTAGATGGTGTACCTGACAGTTATCCTAACTCAAATTTTGACGGCGATAATAACTATAACTTCTTAGACATTGATGCGGATAACGATGGAATAGTGGACAATACCGAGGGTCAATCTACGGCTGGCTACATTGCCCCCGCAGGAATGGATGCCGATGGCGATGGAATTGATGACAACTACGATGATGATGATGCAAACTTTGGAGGAGCTGGTGCGGTAGGCTATTTGTTAAGCGATATAGACGGGGCAACATTTCCTAATACTCCGGATTATAATGATATAAATTCGGATGGAGATTTTTTCTTAGATGCTATTGAAGGACATGACTCCAACAATGATAATGTACCTGATGCAGGTTCCATAGCAAATCTGGGAGTACCAGGCGGTTCAATTGATGCTGACGGCGACGGATTATTGGATGGTTACGATAATAACACATCGAGTCCCGATCCTACAAATGGTGGTTTTGAAGGTGTAGATTATCCAAACCTAGACAATTCATTTACAACAGAAAGGGATTGGAGGGAGTTGCCAGATTCCGATAACGACGGAATAACAGATGATATAGATATTGATAAGGATAACGATGGTATATTGGACAGAGACGAATGTTCAAGTACAGGAACCTTCCCGTTTAACGGTGGGAATGGTGGAAGTTCCTTAACCTTCAGTCAGGATGGAGTTACTACGGCATATCTCGATATAGATAGAGTAGACAACTCTTTTGAGTTTACAGTAAATGGTTCGCTTATAAACGCTAACAACGAGTTGCAGCTGCAAGCAAATGATTTACAAGCGGGACAAGTATTCCTAGAATTTTCAGATGGTTCAGCTATGGGCACTCCGTGGGTAGCTAATTCAAACGGTCTGCCCAGAGTAAGGTTTTTTATCGATCCAAATGGTCAGGTGTCTATAATTGGGACGCGAACAACCGGTTCTACAGTGCTCGAGGTAATGCAAACCCGAGATGGGTCTAGTTTTAACGACGTCACATTTAATGCGGGTTCAAACACATTTATTATTGAAAATTTAGATGGAGCAGGGGCAGATGGTTATGCAGGCTCAGCATACTTAATATCTTCCTGCGACACAGATGGAGATGGTATAGATGATTTCTTAGACTTGGATTCTGATAACGATGGTATTCCAGATGTGGTGGAGGCTGGTGGAACAGATGCTAACAATGATGGGTTGGTGGACGGTTTTACCGATTCAGATGGCGATGGATGGGCGGACATTTTAAACCCGGTTAGAGGTGGAACTCCATTAGTTGATGGAGATCAAGATGGTGATGGTTTCCCGAATCGATTAGATTTGGATTCCGACGATGATGGTATTCAAGATATTTTGGAAGCCGGAGGAGTAGATGTCAATAACGATGGAATTGGAGATAATTCTGCCGATGGGGATGCTGATGGTTGGTTTAACATATTTGATAGTGATAATGGTGGGACAGCCTTAACAGTTCCTGATACCGACGGAGACGGAACTTTACCGAATTACTTGGATTTAGATAGTGATAACGATGGAATCATAGACAACATTGAATGGCAGACCACAACCGATTTTATGGTTCCTAGCGGAGTAGATGCCAACAATAATGGATGGGACGATGAATACGACGATGGACCGATTCCTCAGGCTATTTCCAACAACGATGGGACAGGCGATCCGGATTATATTGATTTAGATACCGATGACGATGGTCAAACGGACTGGCTAGAGCGGGCAGACGATGATGAAGACGGGGATGCATTATTAGACCTAATTGCCATTGCGAATGCTTACGAGTCAGCTAATGCGAACCCAAATCACTATGTCAGCACGGATGATGCAGATGCCGATGACATTCCTGATTTCTTGGAAGATGCAGATGCGGATGGAACGCCAAATTTCTTGGACCCTGATAATGCAGCGTTTTACAGAGATACGGATAAAGATGGAATTGTGGACTTATATGATGTTAATCAGAATGGTAATAACAGAGAAAATGTAACTCAATTAGGAGAATTGGATAACGATGGCGCACCTGACTTTAGGGACACTGATAATCAGATTTCCTTACCTATCCAATTGGTAAGTTTTACAGCAACGAAAGTTGGAGAATACGTCCAGCTAAAATGGATCACAGCGTCAGAGATAAATAACGATTATTTTACGATAGAGCGATCGACCGATGGAGAGAACTTTCAAGAGATTCAATTTGAAAAAGGGGCAGGTAATTCGAATCAAGTATTAACGTACATGAGATACGATGAATCACCGAAGAAAGGCTATAATTACTACCGATTAAAACAAACAGATTTTGACGGTAGAGAGGAACGCTTTAATGTGGAGGTTGTAAAATTCGACTCTGGTAGTAATCAAAAATCAAAAGAAGAGTACCGAGTTTATCCTAACCCAACATCTGGTGGACAATTGTTTTTGGAGATGGAAAGTCCAAAAGCAGGAGAGTATAGAGTAGAAATTCGATCTTCTTTGGGACAGCTAATTCAGCAGCAAACGTTCTTGGTAGAAGAAGAAACCATACACTTTGAACAAGAGGTGTTACGTAGAACTCAATTGGCAAAAGGAGTCTACTACTTAAAACTTCAAATTAAGGACGAAGTAAATACTTTTAAAGTAGTTGTGAATTAATTTAGACTGAGAAACAGTTATAGAATGCCGCTATCCTTGTTGAAAGGGTAGTGGCATTTTTAGTTTAAATTCGGATTGTCGGGAAATGTAGCCATGAGTGCTTGCTGTTTTCCCATTTTGGTGAGTTGGACTTTCCAAGAATCTTCCGATTCTAAATCGAATAATTCTCGCTCTTCTATAGAACCAATTAGCCAATTTTCAGCCTCTAGCTCATCTATTAATTGTTGTTGATCCCAACCGGAATAACCTAAGAAAAATCGAATGTTCTTAGGTTCAATCTTTCCAATTAACATGTACTCTTTTAACTGTTCAAAATCTCCACTCCAATAAATTCCTCGAGCTATTTCAACTGCATCTTGAAGGTCTTCGCACGTATGCAGAAAGAAAAGGTTTTGAGCTTCAACTGGTCCGCCCATATATAATTCAGCATTAAATGGCAACGGTTCGTTAAAAAGGTCGTTAAGGTGTATGTTTAGTTTTTCATTTAAAATAAAGCCAACTGTTCCATCCTTGTTGTTCTCGCATAAAAACACAACACTTCTTTTAAAGTAATCATCTTGCATAAATGGTTCTGCAACCAAAACGTTTCCTGGCAAAGGGTCTAATTTGTTGAGTTCAGAAATTCGCTTTTTGAAAGGGTTAAAATCCATGTTCTCAAATTTCGTAATATTATAAAGCAAAAAGAAGGATGTTGCACAAAGAATCGTATCGGATGACAATAATTGTAGTTGTTACCGTTTTGTGTTATATCTGAAGCAACTCAAATAACAACCCAATGAAGCACTTACCATTTACAATTTTATTTTTTTCGTTTTCAACACTTATCGCTCAAAGTGAATACAATTATTCTAGCAATTATTTTAATTCAACTGTTGAGTACATGGTACAAAATATTCCCGGTGTAAAAAATCAGACAATATTGGTGCAATCTAAAAATGCGCGAAATGGAAAAGTTTACGAATATAAAAAGTCATTCAACGATTTTGCATTAATGACTGAACTTGTGAGTATAAAGAAGGGAGAAGAAGTACTTGCGGAAAAGGCAGAGTACAATTCAAACGGTAAAATTATAAATCGGAAAAGTTACAAGAATGGAAAGATTCATTCGGAGTATAATATTGTCCGAGACCAGGAAGATCGAAAAGTGATGTATGAAAGTTTCAAAAGAGGAAAGCTGAAGACCAAAAGCGATTGGAGCTACAAGCCGAACCAAAAATGCTTAGACTATTCCCAACTTTTCAAGAAAGATGGAATAACGATTAAAAGAAAGTGGACGTATGAGTATTATGATGAATGTGAAAAAAAACAATCTATATTGATCAATTCAAAAGGAAAAGTTTTGAAAAAGTGGACGTACGATTGTAAAAAAGAAGGGGAAGAATTAACTAAGAAAAAAGATGTTAGTCAGATTTGTAAATGGGAAGAAACAGACGATGCATTTCTACTTAAAGTACAACAAACATTTGATGAGAAAGGACGAGTAAGAAAAGTAGTCAGTACATATAGAAGTGTGGACACCGCTTTAGTATTTTATAAATATTACAATTCAGATAATGAACTAACCTATGAAACGGAATTTGATCCGAATACTAAAAAAACCATGTACTACAAATCGTACAAAAAGGGTGAAATAAAGTATCAAGGCAATTATACCTATGAAGGAGAAAAACAAACTGGTTACGCGTGGTATAAAAATGGAGAAAAGCAGTACAGCACTGAATACGAGTATAACGATTCCATGCAATTAATTGCGATTACTAGTTACCGAGACGAGAATAAAGTAACTCATATGACGACTATTTCGTATCAATAATTTATCGAAGACTATCGTTACAAACGGCCATTATCTGCGATACATTTGTAAATAAACTATTCGACGTTTTTGGTTGTTGGAAAAGTAAAAAAGTGATAACATGGAAGAGATTAGAAAAGACATGAGGGATTTACGCAGAGACTTTGACTATGGTACTCTAGATGTAAAAGATGCACCGGAAAATCCTTTTGACTTATTAAAAAAGTGGTTGGATGATGCGGTGAAACTAGAAATAAAAGATGCCAATGCATTTGTGCTTTCCACTTCGGTTAATAATCAGCCCGACGCTAGGGTGGTTTTAATACGAGACATTACGGAAAAAGGGATACATTTTTATACCAACTACGGCAGCAAGAAGGCAACTGAGTTGGGAGAAAACTCGAATGCAGCGGTGAACATTTTTTGGCCAGATATGGATCGTCAAATTAGAATGCAGGTAGAAGTTAAAAAGCTAGAGGCAGCGCTATCCGACGATTATTTTAGAACCAGACCGCGAAAAAGTCAAATCGGGGCATGGGCATCGGAGCAAAGCCAGGAGTTGGAATCTAGAGAGAAATTAGAAGATCGAATGTTGGAATTGGAAAAGCGATTTGAAGGACAAGAAGTTCCACGACCAGACTTTTGGGGGGGATATGAGTTGGTGCCAAGTTATTTTGAATTTTGGCAAGGCAGGCCAAGCAGATTGCACGATCGAGTAATTTACGAGGGTGCGGGAAATACTTGGAAAACGAAAAGACTGTATCCTTAAAAAATAAGCTGATAAACAGAAATGATGAAAAGAACCGTCCACAAGGCGGTTCTTTTTTTATTGATTTGAACCAGTTTTTTACTTGATGACTTTATATCCTTTTGAATGTCGATTTTATGATGTAGCGGCACCGCTTCGAAGAACGTTAGTGCCCATAGTGCACTTAAAATAAGTGCAGATACTAAGTGAATCCAATGGTATTGGGTAAAAACTTGATACGCTATAATTCCGGTTTGAGCAAACATTATAGGTGCAACAATAAAGGTTACTCGTTGGGTATACGGCATATGCCACTTCACTAAATCTTTATCACTGAAGTATAAGAAACTCGGATAAACAATTAGTTGAACCATCCAAATAAGCACAACTGCACCAAAGTCTACTATTGCTCGTGCTATTTCAACGTCCACGTTAAGGTATAATTACGGTAGATAAATGCCCAATAAATAAGTATTGGATGAATTACAATTAACCTAACCCACGCTACCCACGGATCAAAACAAAGCGAATTTGAAATGCAACTTCCCATTTGAATAAAGTGAATGTGGGCTGGTAAAAAGGCAATCAAAAGTGCTATAATTCCGTAAATAGACCACTTTCTAGAGGCTCGGAACAATAGGCCAATGGCCAAGATCACTTCTGCTAATCCACTTAAAAGGTTCAATTCTTTTATGTAGACCAAATAAGGAGGAATGAGAGGCCAATAAATTTCTGGCATCAAAAAGTGATTGATACCCCCCGAGAAGTAAACTGAAAAGAGGATATAGAAACCAATTTTACGTATCACTTAATTTCCATTTTGTTGTTTGATGAACTTCCTTTAAAATTAGGAAAAAAGGAATCCACCAAATGAGGTCATTTGTGTAAAGTGTGTAACTGAATTCAAATGGCACGCTTTCTAGAATAAAGTAGTTTAAAACAAAGCCAATAGGGCCGAATATTTTCCCTAAAAAACCGACTAAAATAATAGGCCAATGTCGCATTGGGTCGTAGCTTGCTAGCCAATAACCAATACCGTAAACCCCAACAATCATTCCCATTCCTTGCCAAATGGTTGGGTGTACAAGTGGCGCCATTCCGGCAATTTCAAAAAAATGATTTGGAAAGAGAACGACCCACGCTCCCCACAAAACATTGTACACTGCGGCAATTTTTAGCACTGCCTTCATCCACGATTTTTCTTTCATACCAATAAATACAAATAGAACATTTAAAAGTTTAGAATCAGTTTCTTTGCAAATTGATTTCTACCATGCAAAAGCTAGCTCAATATCTTTCCAAGAATTCTTTTCGACCGGAATTGATCACTGCCAATCCAAAAGAAAATCTTGGAATGGTGGTGGTAATTCCTGCGCATGATGAAAAAGATTTAATTGCTAGTGTTTCTTGTTTACAAGATTGCATTACGCCAAATTGCGCCGTGGAGGTAATTGTCATTTTTAATGCTTCTGAAGATTCTGCTATTTCCATAATAGATGTGAACAACCGCGCCATGCGAAACCTACAAACTTGGTTCTCTGCTATTGAAAAACCTACTTTCGAATTATACTGCATTGCAGAAAACAACCTTCCGAAGAAACACGCCGGAGTTGGTTTAGCTCGAAAAATAGGCATGGATGAAGCGGTGAGGAGGTTCAATAAAACAAACTTTGCTGATGGTATTGTTCTTTGCTTCGATGCGGACTCTAAATGCGAAGAAAACTATTTGGTAGAAGTAGAAAAACATTTCAAAAAGAACATAGAAACAGGGGCATGCTCCATTCATTTTGAACACCCAATTTATGGAAATGAATTTTCAGTAGATGTTTACAAGGGAATTGAAAATTATGAGTTACACCTCAGGTACTATAAAAATGGACTAGCATATGCACATCTGCCGTTTGCCTATCACACCATTGGTTCTTCTATGGCAGTTCGGGTTTCTGCATATTGTGAGCAGGGTGGGATGAACAGGAGAAAGGCAGGAGAGGACTTCTACTTTTTGCAAAAGTTCATTGATGTGGGATTGTTGTCAGAATTAAAAAGCACCACGCTTATTCCTTCGCCAAGACCATCACATCGAGTGCCATTTGGGACGGGTAGGGCCATTCAAGAGATGATAGATGCAGAACGAGAAATTGATAAAAGTTATGCATTTGAGTGTTTTAATGTAATTAAGGAGTGTTTTGAGAACGTGAGGCATTGGTATCATGCAAATACAGAAGTAAATGAGATTCTGCTTGCGTTTATTGGGGAAGAGAAATGGAATTCTAAATTGGAAGAAATTCGCTCGCAATCTAGCACATTAGAACGTTTTGAAAAACGATTCTTTCAATGGTTTAATGCGTTTCAAACCTTAAAGTTTATTCACTATCTGAGAGATCACCATTTTCCCAACCAACTCTTAGTTCAAGAGGTGCCAAGACTTCTAGAGCAGTTGGGTATTTCAAAAACCAATGAAAGTTTGCTGAATGAACTGAGGCAATTGGATAGGAATTAATTTAATTGAGTTTTGCGAAGTGCCTCGATGTAGTTAAATAAGTTGTCGTTTATTACTTTGTACCCAGATTCGATTAAGGTGAAAATATCCTTTTCACGAGATTTTCTATAATAAGATTGAATCCGGGTAGAACGAAAACCGCTTAAGCTCTCTAGTTCCCTTAAAGAGTCCACATCTAAAAAGCTGATAGAGCTTTTCGAAGGTATTTCCACTAGAATCGATGTCATTTCTTTCTTTTTACAGCAAATCAATTCTACGGTAGAAATAGTTCTCCTTTCCAGATAGCCGACGGTTTTCATCACCTTATCGAATGTTTTTTCACTATAGGTTTGCAAGATTTTTATGGCTTCGTCGGAAGAATAATCCAAGAGTAATCTCCACTCATATCGGTTTATTCCGTTGGTGTACAAGAACTCAGAAAAGTCTTCTTGAAAAAGTTCTAACTCTTGATAGGTGAGACAACGATATTTTAGGGTCTGTTCGATTTTCTAAATGTAAAATAGAAAATCCAATTATCCAAATGACCTTATCCCTACTTCTTTTCTAGGTTAGGCTCCAACTCGATAATGCGCTCTCTTAGTTCGGGGGCAATTGCAGCACTTTTGTGCGTTTTCGGATCAAAAGCAACCAAGGTTTGAACTGCTTTAGCTGCCGGGAATTCACCCTTTTTGTTCGCAGTGGTAATAACTGATTCGAAAGTGAAACTTTTAGTACCAAGTTTTGAAATACGGGTATATACCTGGAGCTTTTCGCCGAATAATACCGGACGTAAAAAATCAATCTCTACTCTTGCAACTAAAACATTTAACTCTTGTATGGAGTTAAATACGTCCAATAACTCTTGAGAGTAAGCAATTCTAGATTCTTCTAAAAAGTTCAAGTATCGAGCATTATTTACGTGCTGAAGGGCATCAATGTCCATAAATCTTACGGGAACTTCTATACAGTGCTTGTAATCGTTTAAGGAAATTTCTTGCATCGAGTGTTTTTTCAAAATTCAACAAATTTAGTTTAGGAAAGCCAATTGAATCCGGTTAATTCGGAATAGAATTAGGCTGTTTACCGTTCATCCTAATTTAACTTCTACAGCGCTTTTTCTTAGTATTATTGTGATATCAAAATAATATCAACTAAAACAAACTAAAATGACAAAAGAAAAAGAAATGAAGCCCACATCAGGTTATTCGATGGTATTTATAATACTAGTATTAATACTAGTTGGAATAGCAGGTATTGCCATTTTTAAATCTCCTTGGTTCGTTATTGCTTTCGTCCTAGCAATAATTTTAAGTATTGGTTTTTTCTTTGTTTACCCAAATGGTTCGAGAGTGATGACTCTTTTTGGAGAATACAAAGGGACGGTAAAGGAGCACGGGTTTTATTGGGTGAATCCATTCTTTGTGCGAAAGGGAATTTCCCTTCGGGCGAGGAATTTTGACAGTGAAAGGCTGAAGGTGAATGATAAGCTTGGAAACCCAATCAACATAAGTGTAATCTTGGTTTGGCGGGTGAAAGACACCTATCGAGCAGCTTTTGAGGTAGATATTTACGAAAACTTTGTACGTGTTCAAACGGACGCTGCAGTGAGAAAATTAGCTAACATGTATGCCTACGATAATTTCGACGATAATGAATCTGATGTAACACTAAGAAGTGGAATGGAAGAGGTGAATGTAAATTTAGAAAGGGAAGTTTCAGAACGTTTAGATATTGCTGGAATCGAGGTGTTAGAAGCGAGAATAGGATATTTAGCTTATGCACAAGAAATTGCAAGTGCTATGCTAAGAAGACAGCAAGCAACAGCAATTGTAGCTGCTAGAATGAAAATTGTAGAAGGTGCTGTTTGGATGGTAGAAGAGGCTATTAACCAATTGAGTAAAAGAGAAATTGTGCACTTGGATGAAGATAAAAAAGCAGCAATGGTAAGTAATTTATTAACCGTTCTTTGTGCAGACAAAGATGCATCTCCGGTAATCAATACAGGAACTTTAAATCACTAGAACATGACACAGTATAGAATAATAACAAAAGGAATGTTTGAAAAGAAAAAGACTTTTGAAGAAAAATTGAATTCGATGGCATTAGAAGGGTGGAGAGCAGTCTCGTTGTCTAGCGAAAATGGGTTAGTTTCAGTCTTAATGGAAAAAAGCAGGTAGCCCTATGGCTAAGAAAAAAGCATTTGCATTAAGGATTAATGAAGACTTAATGAAAGCTGTTGAAAAGTGGGCTGCCGACGAGTTTAGAAGTACTAACGGACAGCTGGAATGGATTATTCAGGAAAGCTTAAAGAAATCGAAACGCCTAAAAAAGAAAGAGGAGTGAGGCTGTTTTGATTTACATAGCGCGGGCTTAATTCAGGATTATCGACATGTAATTTCTGGTCCGATCGTATTCTGTTAAACAAAAAAGCCGATTTCAATTTATTGAAACCGGCTTTTTATATAATATGATTGGGGTTTATTTAACCTCCACCATTTCTATATCGAACACTAAATCTTTTCCTGCTAACGGATGATTTGCATCTAAAACAACTTCTTCTTCCATTACTTCAGCTACAACTAAAACCTGAGTTCTACCATCTTGCTGAGTTGCTTCTAACTGCATGCCAATTTCAGGTTTCATGCCTTCTGGTAACTGATCTTTTGCAACTTTAATCATCGCTTCTTCATTTACCGGACCGTAAGCTTCGGCAGAAGGGATGTTTATTTTTTTTGTATCACCTACCTTCATTCCTTGAACGGCAGCATCAAATCCTGCAATCATTTGTCCAGCTCCAACTTCGAACTCAATTGGTTCTCTTTGTCTGGAACTATCAAAAATAGTTTCGTCCGTTAGTGTTCCTGTATAATGAACTTTTACTGTACTTCCTTTTTCTGCTTGAGACATACTCTCTTTTTTTAATTAACAAATTACTTTGTGCAAAACTAAGTTTATCAAAAAAGAGAACCTAAAATATAGGCAGTTAATATGCACATTCAACCCAAGACTTGCTCTGTGGACGCAATAAAAGGCGCCCTATTGGGATTTTTCATCACTTCAAGCACAAATTCCAAACTCTGGCCCATCAATTATGGTTAGTGACTGTTTCAAATTGTCTAGCCGCAGACTGGCTTTCTAAGAGTAGCTTCGTTTACTCTTTTATTGTTAATAGCACCCATACTACTCACTCTTCCAATTGCATTTTTTGGTAAAATGGGTCGAACCATTACTTTTAAGTCTTCCATTTCAAGTTGCAGCTTTTCTATTTCCGATTCAATCTTTTCCTATAGAATTTCCATTTCTTCCGTTTTCATTCTATAGATTTGAATAAAGATACTCGAAAAGATGAACATAGATAAATTGATTCAAAGTGCTAAAAAGTCAAAGCTGGGAAGGTTTAAATTAAATTTTCTGTTGCACCGGTTTATTCCGTTTAATCGCCCACATGGGTTGAAGGTTTCGCTCATTGAAGACAACAAGGTACAGGTTAAAATTCCTTACTGGAGGGTGAATCAAAATCACTTGAAGGGAATTCATGCCTGCTGTTTGGCAACTGCTGCTGAGTATTGCTCGGGATTTCTACTGTTGCATAAATTGGGCATGAAGAACTACCGATTGATTATGGAGTCGATGGAGGTTAGTTACAAGTACCAAGGCAAAACAAAAGCCACGGCAACCTTTACCATTGATGAAGAAGATTTCCATGTAAATGTTTTGAAACCGCTAGAAGCAGACGGTTTGGTTTACAAAAAGTGCATCATCGAGGTACACGATGTAAACGACAATTTACTATGTGTTGCTACTACAAATTGGCAAATAAAAACCTGGACTACGGTGAAAACGAAGATGGGCTAAAGAGCAATCTTGTAAGAAATGGAGTAGATTTAATTTTTGGCCTAGAAAGGGTCTTAAATTAAATCAACAAGGTTACTGACTCTCTAATCTTCGTTGTAGATCTACCATCTTAATGGCAGTAACGGCAGCTTCATCTCCTTTATTACCAAGTCGTCCGCCACTTCGATCTATGCTTTGCTGCTCTGTATTGTCGGTGAGTACACCAAAAATAACAGGAGTGTTATACTTCAGGCTAACATCTTTAATTCCTTGCGTAACTCCTTCGCAAACAAAGTCAAAATGCTTTGTTTCACCTTGAATAACGCAGCCTAAGCAAATAACGGCTTCTACCTCTTTATTTTCAAGCATAAATTGAGCTCCCAAGGGTAACTCGAATGCTCCCGGCACAAATTGTATAAGAATATTGGATTCTTTTACTCCGTGCTTTAGCAGCGTTTCTTTGGCACCTTTTAAAAGCCCTAATGTAATTTTATCGTTCCACTCAGAAACAACAATTCCCAATGTCATTGCTGAGCCATTGGGAACGCTGTTAAAATCGTATTCAGAAAGATTATTTCCTTCAGTCGCCATCTTTAGATCTTAGCTTCAGAGCGAGCAATAAATTTTTCAATATCACTTCCTTCAGGCGAAGACTTATAATCTTCTTTGATCTTCTTGTAATTTTTTGCAGCAGCTGTATAATCTCCAACCATTTCTTGAGCTCTTGCAGCTTTCATTAAGAACAATGGTGTTGTAAAGTCATTTGTTTTTCTGCTTGCAGCTTTCTCATATTGATCAATTGCTTTCTCCGTGTTTTCCAACTCTAATAAAGCGTCACCTTTTGCACCGATGGCCAAAGTAGCTAGTATTTCGTCGTCTCCATCAAATTGATTCAATGCATCAATGGCAGACTCAAACTCGCCGATATTTAAAAAGGACATGCCCAAGTAATAATTGGCTAAATCTCCTGCTTTTGTGCTTCCATACTTATCAGCAATTTCAATAAACCCTGCAAAATCTGCTCTTCCATCAATGGCTAGATTAAAGGAATCCAAACGAAAGTATTTTTCCGCCATAAACATCTCTTCTCTTGCTTCACCTTCTAAGGGCTTTAAATAAAAGCTATTATACGCAAAGTAGCCTGCGATTAAAACAATCAATCCGCCTACTAAGCCGGTGATTATGTTTTTGTTTTGATCAATGAACGTTTCCGTTTTACTGTAAACTTCTTGAACATCTACAATTAACTCTTCGTTTTCTGCTGTATTTTTAGCCATCTTTTATTCTTTTTACGAATCGGCAAAAATAGGTATTTTTCACTCAATTCAAATTAATTCTTTATCGCAATTTTCGCACTAGCTTTAGGTACTTTTGTGAAGCAATGTATCTAGAAAAATTACAGCTATTAAATTTTAAAAATTACGAGGAGGTTAGCCTAGCTCTTTCTCCTCAAATTAACTGTTTTTTAGGGAATAACGGACAAGGTAAAACCAATCTATTAGATGCAATTTATTATCTGTCCTTCAGTAAAAGTTTTTTTAATCCGATTGACTCACAGTTGATTCGCGATGAAGAAAGTTTCATGACTTTAACAGGAGATTTCTACCGTGAGGACGAAAAAGAAAAGATTCACATTGGACTCAAAAAAGGCCAAAAAAAGCAAGTAAAGCGGAATAAAAAAGTATACGATCGAATAGCAGATCACATTGGATTAATTCCATTGGTCATGATTTCTCCTTCTGACTCTCTTTTGATTATTGAAGGTAGCGAGATTCGACGAAAGTTTTTAGATTTGATTATTTCTCAATATGATCGCAGGTATTTGGATGACTTAATTCAATACAACAAAGCACTTTCTCAGCGCAATAGATTGTTGAAGAAATTCATGGAAATAAGAAAGTTTGAGGAAGATAGTTTAGCAATTTGGGACGAACAATTAATCCATTACGGCATCCCTGTTTACGAAGCGAGAAACCGTTTTATTCAAGACTTCCTTCCACTTTTTCAGAAGCATTATCAGTATATTAGTGGCAATAAGGAAGAAGTAAGTTTGGAGTACATCTCTCAGTTGAACGAGTTATCGTTTTCCGAAAACTTACTAAAAACGAGAGATAAGGACAGAAGATTGACCTACACGACTACTGGAGTTCACAAGGATGATTTAGGGTTTAATTTGGGCGATAAACCGTTAAAGAAGTTTGGTTCACAAGGGCAACAAAAAACATTTTTACTTTCTTTAAAATTGGCTCAAGCTGAATTTTTGAAGGATCATAAGAAAAGAGCACCCATTCTACTGTTAGATGATATTTACGATAAACTCGATGAAGAGAGAGTTGCTAAGTTGATGACGGTAGTTCAAAAAGACTGGTTCGGTCAAGTATTTATTTCGGATACTCATTTGGACCGACTGCCAGATTTGTTTAAAAAGTTAAAAGTAGATTTTAAAGCATTTGCAATAGAAAAAGGGGAGGTGAAAGATGTCTGAAAATGAAGAAAAACCACTAAAGCAGTTGGTAGATAAAATGCTGCGTTCTTATGGCTTGGGAGATAGGCTAGATGAAATGAGTTTGGTAAAAAGTTGGGAAGAAATCGTTGGGAAAATGATAGCCAATCACACCAAAGAAATTTATTTTAATAAAGGTGTGTTGTTTGTTCAACTCGATTCTTCAACTTTACGACAAGAATTGAGTTACGTAAAAAGCGATTTGGTACAAAAACTTAACGACAAGGCAGGTAAGGTAATGGTGAAAGATATCCACTTGAAATGAAACAATTCATTGCAGATAAATATTTGGCGCAAAAGCTAAAAAGAGTCAATAGAAAAGTTGGTGCAATTAACCTTGCTACAGCAAAATCTGCGTTATTGGTTTATGACGCAAGTAATGCCGGTTTTGAGAAAAAGGTGAGAGGGTTTGCACGATTTTTAAAGGAAGAAGGGGTGAAAGCAGACACCATCGGATTTTACAAGTTGAAAGGAAAAGAGGATCAACGGCCGGCGGATGAGCTGGGCTATATCTACTATGACAAAAACTGCATTAACATTCTTGGCTTTCCCAAAGACGGTAGAATTTTGAAAATAATTGGTAAAGAATACCACTTGATGTTTGATTTGAACTTTGATTCTATTTTTAGTTTGAAAGTCATCTCTTCCCTATCCAAATCTCACTTTAAAATTGGCCGTTCAAAAGGGTATCAAAGTGCTATTTGCGATTTAACCATCAGTACTGAAAATAAAGAATTA
>Ga0307934_1000940_pt1 | contig 19607 bp, 22 predicted proteins | sample OrgLakmetageno90_FD_201838 | JGI IMG/M metagenome (GOLD analysis project Ga0307934, IMG submission 201838) | Saline water microbial communities from Organic Lake, Antarctica - #90 | ecosystem: Environmental > Aquatic > Non-marine Saline and Alkaline > Saline | place: Antarctica: Organic Lake... | reverse complement strand
TTAATAATTTGGTTAACGAGTCTTGGTTTACAGGTATTACTGTGAGGTCTTTTGGTATTTTGTGTCGGTTAGGGTGGGCGTTTTTTATAGTTAATTCACTTTGTGGCGGTACAGGATAAGATTTTGGTTTTGCTACACTGTCAGGATTAATTTTTCGTCCTGTTACTTTTATAGGAACTCCTGTAACAAGTGTATCGCCCAACGAATTGATAAGTGGTTGGATGGTGTCACCTGTAACCACATTAGTTGTATAGCCGCCTTCGGGATTGGCTTCTATAGTCTTTGGTTGTGGGTATAAAGGCGGTGGACTTTCTTGCTCTTGTTCGTTGTTGGTGCAAGCAGCCAAAAACAGCACAAGAAGTAGATATAGTAGTTTGGCTTTCATTTTCAGCTTATTTTAGGGTAGCAACTTAAATAAGCATTAAAGATAGTATAAAGGTTGAGTTAAAATTTAAATTCATCTAGACTTCAACTCCCCGCCAGTTTGTCGGGCAGGCTGCTCAGTCTGACAAATTCTTTGACCATTCGTAATTCTTCTATTTGAAATTCTTAATTAGATTTCGTGCTCCTTCGATGTGCGATAAACCGTGCCTCTGAAAAAATAAAAAGGTTCTTCGTGGCCTTTACAAGTAATTACCACATCAATGTCGGCTTTTTTATTACCCAAAGAAATTACTTTCGCTTCAGCACGAAGAACATCTCCTTCAATAGCACCTTTTGCGTAACTCATACTTCCATTTATTAGGGGAGAAATAAGTCCGTAAGAATTAACTGCAAATGCTAATGCGGAATCAGCCAATGAATAAGCCATACCACCGTGAAGAGTGCCAAAACCATTGAGCATTTCCCTCTTCACTAACATTTGAAGCGTGCATTTGCCTTCTTCTAAATGAACTAATTCAGCCCCCAACCATTGCGTGGCATAATCTTTTGCCATCATGGAATCGTATATTTCTTTTGCTTTGCTCACCGCTTATTTTTTTAAAGGAAACAACTTCAATAAACTACTATACACACTTTGATGAAGAATACTTGCATGGTTTTCTCCTTTCATAATTTCAAAATCAACTGCCAATTTTGAACGATCCAAGGCTACCAATTTTTCTTTCAATCTCGTTGCATCTTTCACCATCACCTTATGTTCGTTTTCTCCAACAGATATAAACACCTTAGCATTTATGTCTTTATTAACTTCAAGACTTGAAACTTGCTTTAATAAAGACTGATCATCCCACCAAATACTTGGACTAACAATTAAATAATGATTAAACATTTGCGGCTTGTTTATTAATATTTCACTAGCTAACAAACCGCCTAAAGATTGTCCAATTAAATAATTCGTCTTTGATATTTTAAAATTATCTTCAATAAATGGCCGGAGCTCTTTCTCTAAAAATTGAATAAACTTATTTGAGTGTCCCGTTGTAGGATACGTTTTATTCAAACTCTTAATATTGGTTGCAAAAGTAAAATCTCTTTTACGATCCACATTCGAAATTCCAACAACGATGGTTTCGGGCATCCCAAATTGAAGGTTAAAGAATTGCATCAACCCAACAATGTGCAGAAAGTCTTCATTCATCGAGCCATCCAACAAATAAACTACAGGGAAATTTGAAGTATCTGAATAACTTGGAGGCAAGTATATATTCAACAGTCGCTCTTCATCCAAAATTTCTGATTGAACCTTATGCACTTCGCCAATGCTCAATAATTCAGTTTGTCCGAATGTATTAAAGCCACAAAGCACAGCACCCAGAAAAATGACTTTCTCAATCAACTCTTTCATCGTTCGAAAAATTTAATTTAAAATCAAATTTGAATGCCAACTATCTTTAACAGAAACCTCCCATTTGGTTTCGAAATCTACCTTAGTCTCTATTAAATTGTTGAATACTATAGTCTCCTCAGAAAAATCACCGGTGGCCAAGCCATTTTGAAAATCAGCCATTGCCATCATTTTAATTTCAGAACCTTCTTTGTAGGTCAAATTCAATCGATCAAATAAATCCAATTGATATTCTTTTTCAATTTCTTTTATAAATCGAACAGAAGAATCAATTGAACAACCTGAAGCCTTAACTTGACTTTCATCTGCAAATAGCACAATAAATTGATTGTGCAACACTTCAAAAGCTGCTTGTAAGTCAGATCCGTGAGCTGCCCATTGTTTAATAAAATTAGCTCCGTAACTCTTTATCTCAGCTACTTCCTTATCGTTCAACTTCCGGTTTGCTTGGTAAATCCAAACTCTACTATGGTCGGCTAAATCTTGGTAATTCATAAATTACTTTTTTTCAAAGGTACTGAATGAAGTTTGCTTCAAAAGCTAAAGTCTTGGGTACAAAAAAAGGGAAGCAGATGCTTCCCTCATTCGTAATTTAAAAATTTGTCTACTTCGACTCCGCTCAGTATGACAAAAAAGTTACAAACCATTCCCATCAGCTATCAATTCCGCTAAATCGTAAACTTTTAAGGTTTCTTCTTTTTCTTTATTCTTTACTCCATCCGTCATCATCGTCATACAAAATGGGCAACCAACTGCAACAATATTCGGACTGGCTTCCACCACGTCTTCCATTCTTTCAATGTTCACTTCTTTGGTTCCTGGCTCTGCTTCTTTAAACATTTGAGCACCTCCTGCTCCGCAGCAAAGCCCCTTAGATTTGCATCTTTTCAATTCTACCAATTCAGCATCTAATTGCTCTAATAAAGCTCTAGGTGCTTCATACTCTCCATTTCCTCTGCCTAAATAACATGGATCATGAAAAGATATTTTCTTGCCCTTGAATTCTCCACCTTCAATTTTCAACTTCCCTTCTTCCATCAACTTCTGCAAAAATTGAGAATGATGCAAAACTTCGTAATCACCGCCTAATCCTGGGTATTCATTTTTCAAGGTATTGAAACAATGAGGACAAGTGGTTACAATCTTTTTAACCTCATATGCATTCATAACCTGAATGTTAGTCATTGCTTGCATCTGAAACAAAAATTCATTCCCGGCTCGTTTTGCAGGATCTCCTGTACAACTTTCTTCTGTACCTAGGATTGCAAAATTTACTCCAACACTGTTTAATATTTTCACAAAAGCTCGAGTAATCTTCTTTGCCCGATCGTCGAAACTACCAGCACAACCTACCCAAAATAAAACCTCTGGCTTTTCCCCTTTGGCCATTAATTCGGCCATTGTATTTACGTTTAAAGTACTGCTCATAATTTTCTATCTTTCAAATACTTCGATTGTTTTTTCTTTCTTTACTAAGTCCGTAAACTTTCCGTTGAATCGAGTTGCTTTCACTAAATGGTTATCAATCCAATGATAATTACCTCCTCGAGGTTTGCCCATTAACAGCGCATGGTACTTAAACCCATTTTCATTCAACCACTTTTCTGTTACTTCTCGATGGTCTTCTGTTCTTGATGTAAAATACGTTATCACATGCCCATCATCAAACCACTTATTAGTTGTTTCTAATGCGTCAGGATACAACTCAGCAGTTGCCATTCGCTCTGGCTCTTCGTTTGGAATGTCGTCACATATCGTTCCATCGATATCTATCAAATAATTTTTTCGATTATCTGCTAACACCGGACTTATCAAATGACCATCTTGCTCAACTGTTTTGAGCTTAAATTCTTTCTTATCCTTCATTGATCCAATTTGCTCGATCGGTTTGAGAAAACTGCCATGGTGCGCCATTGTTTTCAATATTGGTAATCATTCCTGCTAGTTCCGAAGGAATTTTTGACTCTTCCATCACCAAACTTCTTCGCATGTCCATTATTATTGATAATGGGTTCAGCTCAATTGGACAGGCGTCAACACATGCATTACAGGTGGTACAAGCCCAAAGCTCTTCTTCAGAAATGTAATCACCCAACAACGATTTACCATCCGAGAAATCTTTGCCATTTTTATCCATCCCCTTTCCAACTTCCTCTAATCGGTCTCTTGTATCCATCATTATCTTTCGTGGAGAAAGTAGTTTTCCCGTCTGGCTTGCCGGACATTGCTCTGAACACCTTCCACATTCAGTACAAGAATAAGAGTCCATTAATTGCTTCCAATTTAAATCGGCGACATCTTTAGCACCAAATCGTTCTACCGGTCCTTCTGGTTCAGCAGGAGCAGCATACGGATCTGCATCTGGGTCAAACATCATTTCCACTTCTTTCTTTACGGAATCCATGTTATCAAACTCAGCTCTCGGTTTTAATTTAGAATAAAACACAGAAGGAAAAGCTAACATAATGTGAAAGTGTTTTGAATAAGGCAGGTAATTCAAGAAAGCTAATATTCCAAGAATGTGAAACCACCAAGTAGCTCTCTCAACAATTATTAAGCTCCCGCTCGACATACCTTCTAACATTGGAACAAGAAATTGGCTAATTGGGTAAGAACCTGCAACAGCATAATGTTCTGCTCCTCTTGCCTGTAAAATTTGATCGGCTGCATTCATGTTAAGAAAGGCACCCATTAAAAGTACTTCAACAATTAGAATAATATTCGCGTCTGTTTTAGGCCATCCGAGCATCTCTTTCATTCCAAAACGTTTTATTGTCAGGAAATTTCTTCGAACGAAAAAAACAGTGATGGCAACTAAAACAAGAAAAGCTAGTATTTCAAACGAACCAATTAAGAAGTCGTAAAAGCCGCCTAAAGGAGCAGCAAAAATTCGGTGTGTTCCAAAAATCCCATCAATGATTATCTCTAAGACTTCAATGTTAATAATGATAAACCCTGCATACACAATGATGTGCATCAAACCTGATACAGGTTTTACAACCATTTTTGATTGACCAATGGCAACCAAAATCATTTTCTTCCACCGTGCTGGCTTGTTATCAGAAATATCTACATCCTTGCCAAGATTGATGTTGCGAATAATTGCCTTTAAATTTTTGGAGAACAAAAACACCGCTGCAGCAAATGCAACGACAAATAAAATATTTTCTAAACCCATGAAAGTAAAATTAGGTAATAAAGCTTATTTGCTCTTATCTTTTCTACCGAAAATTGAAAAGTGAACGTAACGCTCAGGATTCAACCTCATATCAAGCATTAACTGGTCGAGATCATAAGCAGCAGCTTCTAAATTCTGATACAAGGTGTCGTTATTCATTAATGCACCTAATGAACCCTCTCCATTATTTACTTTTTGCATCAACTCTGCAACTTCTTGCATCGCAATTGAGGCATTATTAACCGTTTGCTGAAGATTGGCTCCAGCTAGGGAATCACTTATCGATTTTAAGTTAGTAAGTGTTTGATCTAGTTTATCATTGTTGTTCTCGAAGTTCTTCGTAATGGATTCAACATTTGAAAAAATTCGTTGTAAGCTCTGTCTGTTCTCATTTACCATGTCATCGGCATCTTCCATTGTCTTTTTAAACACTTTCAGAGACTGACTGATGGTAGTTATACTGGAACTAATGTCTTCTTGCGCTTTGGTATCAAAAATTGATTTTACAGTTGTTATGGCAGAATCAATAGAACCAATTAAACTTTCTGCCTTGTTTCGAAGAGGAGCAATTTGCTGGTTAACAGCTTCCTGTAGCGAAGCTTCTATAGACGAATTTAAAGTATCTAAGTTTTTTACATTTTCATTACTTGTTCCAAACGCAAGGTTTATGGCCTTTCCTCCTAAAAATCCGTCACTAAATATTTCAGCTTTAGAGTCTCTTGGTATTTTTATATAAGACTCCGTTATGGAGAATTGAACCAGTAACCTACCGGAGAAATCTTTTAAAAAATCAACACTTTCAACTTGCCCAACTTTACTGCCATTGAACATGACAGGGTTTGTTCTTGACAGACCTCCTACATTGGGATATACAGCATATAATTTTAAGCTTTTATCAAAAATGTTTTTCCCTTTCAAATAATTCGCACCCCAAACAGCAAGGAAGATGCAGAGCAACATGACTCCACCAATTTTTACTTCTTTACTTATCTTCATATTGCTAAATTAATTATTTATCTTTCTTTAAAATTTTTACCGCTTCTCCAACAGCAATCCTTTTACCATTATGGAATGCTACTACGAATGAGTCTTCGTATCCATTCTCCTTCAATTTTTTTTGTAACTCGTTTGCGGCTGCCCAGTTTCCTTCTTCCCCATATGTATAACGATACAATCCACCCGCCTCATAATAGTCAATTCCTTCTAAGCCATTGAAATTTTCAGGGACTAACTCCATTTTATTGGTAGATGTTGCAATTTGAACCTTAAAAACCAACCCTTCAAGAACTGTTCTTTCTCCTTTCTTCTCGATTTTAACTTCTTTTTTTTCTACTTTTTCTTTTTTCAGCTCCTCTTGTGTCTCGTTGCCTTTCCCTTCCTCTACTTTAGCGTCTTCGTTTACGCTATCGTCTACAATGGATTGAGAAACAGACTCAACTTCTTTCTTATATTCTTTAAAAGCGCGATAAATAGCAGATGCCAAATAATCTTGCCCTTGCGTAGAAGTTAAAAACTTCTCCTCATTTCTATTCGTTAAAAAGCCAGTTTCAATTAATACGCTTGGCATAGTCGTTTGGTGCAATACTAAAAATCCGGCTGTTTTCACCCCCCTATCCTTTCGACCTACTCTTTCCCTAAACTGACCTTGAATTTTCTCGGCGAAAGATATACTTTGAGCTTGATGGGCTTTGGAGGAAAAGTTAAAAATAATGTAGGACGCAGGAGAGTTTGGGTCAAAATCGTCGTACTTGGTTTCGTAATTATCCTCCATTAAAATAACTGAATTCTCTCGTTGAGCTGCCTTCATGTTAGATTCCGACTTTGCATCTCCCATTACAAATGTTTCCGTGCCGTATGCAGAAGAACTTCCTGCATTTGCATGAATACATATAAATAAATCTGCTTTCGCTTTATTTGCAATACTAGCTCGATCTTGTAATTCCACAAAAACATCCGTCTTTCTGGTAAAGATGACATTCAAATCTTCGTAGGTTTCTTCCAAGTATCCGCCTAGTTTGAGAGCAATAGCTAGTGCTACATCTTTTTCATAACTTTCTGAACCTAGACATCCTTTATCTTTTCCACCATGCCCAGCATCAATGACAACGGTGTGTAGTTTACCAAAAAAATCATCTTTAGACTGGCTGTAAACTAATTGAATAGAACAGAACACAAGCAATATGAGTAATAAATTCGTTCTTAACTTCATGGTTCTGAGAAAGACAATTTTAAATAATTTAGTTAGCTTTGGCACTGATTTTGACAGTAGTATTCTAGACAAAAATAGCATTATAAGGTTGCGCTCTATTCCAATTCTTTCTCGGGTTTTCATCTTAACGGTGTTAATAACTGTCACGGCACTTTCCAAAGGTTTTGCACAATCAGATAGCATTCAATTCACTCCGGGTGCTGATACGACACTCTTGTATCCAGATTCAGTCAATTTTTATCCAGATTCCGCTCGTCAAAAAGACAGTTTGGTTTCCTCCTCCGCATCCAAAATTGATACCACACTTTCCGAAGATGCAATTACATCTAGAGTAGATTATGAAGCTGCGGACTCCATGAAAATTGACATGCTAACGGAAAAGGTTTACTTATATGGCGCAGCTCAAGTAAATTACGAAGACATACAACTGAACGCAGATTACATAGAATTAGACTTGAAAAACAATACTGTTTTCGCAGATGGCAGACCTGATTCTACCGGAGAGATGGCAGGGTTACCTGTTTTTAAAGAAGGTGCACAAGAGTACGAGGCAGGTAAAATGACCTACAATTTTGAAAGTAAAAAAGGAAAGATAACCTCGGTTAGAACGCAAGAAGGAGAAGGTTTTATAAAAGGAAACGAGGTAAAAAAGAGTGGCACAGATGTTATGTACATCAAAAACGGATATTATACCACGTGTAATTTGGAAGACCCTCACTTCTCCTTGGCTACTTCCAAATTAAAAATCATTCCTGGTGACAAAATCATAACTGGACCAACGGTGTTAAAAATAGATAACATCCCTACCCCTTTAGGTTTGCCCTTTGGCTTTTTTCCAAATAAAAAAGGACGTTCTTCAGGAATCGTAATTCCTACTTATGGCGATTCTAGAGCTTTAGGCTTTTTTTTAAGAAATGGTGGGTTTTATTGGGGAATTAACGAAAATGTGGATGCTACAATTACAGGAGATATTTATTCCCTAGGGAGCTGGGGTAGTGCTCTTTCAACGCGTTATAGAAAACGTTACAAATACAACGGCAACGTGAATGTTTCTTATACCAAACGAAAAGAAGGATTTGAAGAATTACCTTCTTATACCGAAGTCAATAACATGTTTGTGCGTTGGAACCATGCGCAAGATTCTAAAGCAAAACCAGGAAGTCGTTTCTCTGCAAACGTTAACCTAGGAAGTAGTAGTAATTTTCAGAACAACTTAAACAGTTTCTCAAACGAATACTTAACCAATACTTTTCAATCCTCCATAACGTATACCAATTCATTTCCAACAAAACCTTACAACTTAACACTTAGCGCTCGTCACAGCCAGAATACTCAGACCGAACAATTCGACATTAGTTTGCCAGATGTTTCATTCAACTTCTCAAGGCAATTTCCATTTAAAAACGTTGGGAAAATTGGCAATGAATGGTGGCGAAGTATTTACAAGAATTTCGGCGTCAGCTTGAGCTCTGCAGCTGCAAATAGGTTAACAGTACAAGAGAATAGATTGGGGCTATCAGAACTTGGGGAGGTCAGTCAGGAATTTAAAAATGGAATTCGTCACAGTATTCCACTATCAACCTCCTTTAAACTGTTGAAACATGCTACAGTAAGCCCATCGGTAAGCTTAAACGAAACATGGATTCTAAGCTCTATTCGCAGATCCGTAAATAATGAAGGAGTGCTAGTTACTGATACCATAATGGGTTTTGAACGTGCAGCAACGGCAAGCTTTAATGCATCTTTAAACACCAAACTTTACAGCTTGTACCAATACAAAAGGGGGAAAGTCGCGGCCATAAGACACGTTATGACTCCCTCTGTTTCGTTCAACTTTCAACCGGAGATATCCGAAGGAATTCAGCGGTACACGGACACATTAGGTGAAACTAATAAATACTCCATCTTTGAAGGTAGTATCTATGGCACTCCCGATAGAAGAAGAAGTGGAAGAGTTGGGTTTGGTTTGCTGAATAACCTTGAAATGAAAGTTAGAACAGACAAAGACAGTACAGGCCTTAAAAAAATCAAATTGCTTGAAAACTTTGGATTATCTACCAGCTACGATCTAAGCGCCGACTCCTTAAAATGGGCGCCAATTTCTGCCAATGGTAGAACAAGAATTGGAAAGTTTTTGAGCTTCCAATTTAACGGAACACTTGACCCTTATGGATTTGTCACTGATTCCTTAGGAAGAGATACAAAAATAAATAGAAGTTCAAAGGAAACTCAAGATGAATGGCTTAGACTGACAAATGGTAGTGTAGCGTTTAACTTCAGATTAACCGGAAAAGGCAAAGACGGAAAAAAGGCCAATGAGCCTAAAAAGAGTAAATACGCTACGGAGGACGAACTCGAACAAATCAACGCAAACATAGAACAATACGTAGACTTTAGCATTCCGTGGTCGTTGAACGTTAGTTACAATATTCGATACACCAAACCCACGAAGACCAGCAACGTTACTCAAACCTTGAACTTTAATGGAGATTTAAGCCTTACAGATAACTGGAAAATAGGCGCAACTTCAGGTTGGGATTTTACCAATAATGATTTTAGCTACACCTCTTTAAACATTAATAGAGACTTACATTGCTGGCAATTGGCAGTCAACTGGATTCCTTTCGGACCAAGACAGAGTTACAACATTACATTAAACGTAAAATCAGCTGTTTTACAAGACTTAAAGTTGAATAGAAGACGAGATTTTTACGATTTGATTCGTTAATGCAAGTGTTTCAACCCCAAAATACAATATTAAATTATTGAATTCCAATTCTATAATTCACATTTTCTTATCCAACAAAGGCTTTCTTTTCAAAGAAAAATGTCCTACATTTGCAGGCTTAAAATTTATTTATAATTAACAACAACGTAAAATGCCTACAAAGATCAGATTACAAAGACATGGAAAGAAAAGATATCCTTTCTATCATGTTGTGATCGCGGACAGTCGTGCCCCACGAGATGGGAAATTTATTGAAAAATTAGGTACGTATAACCCGAACACTAACCCAGCAACTATCGACATCGATTTCGATGGCGCATTAAACTGGATGAAAAAAGGAGCTCAACCTACTGATACAGTAAGAGCTTTATTGTCTTACAAAGGAGTGATTTTTAAGAATCACTTGGACAAAGGAGTAGTAAAGGGTGCCTTCACCCAAGAAGAAGCAGATAAAAAGTTTGCTGCTTGGTTAGAGGACAAAGATGCTAAAGTTACTTCTAAGAAAGATAAGTTACTTTCTGACAAAGAAGCGGAAGCTAAAAAAGCACTAGAAGCTGAAACAGCTACAAATGCTAAAAGAGCTGCTGCAATTGCTGCAAAAACTGCGGAATTAGCAGGAGAAGTTGCGGACACTGTGGAAGAAGCTGCTGAAGATGCTGTGGAAGCAGTAGCAGATGCTGTAGAAGATACAGTAGAAGCTGTTAAAGAAGCAGTTTCAGGAGATGATTCTTCTGAAGAGGAAAAGAAAGAAGCATAATAATAGTTTCATACGATGAAAATCGATGATTGCTTTTATTTAGGATATATTTCTAAAACAATAGGAACCAAAGGGGAGTTAGCATTCAAGATGGATGTTGACTCCCCTTCTTCGTATCATGGACTAAATGCCGTTTTAGTACAGATTAGTCCTAAAGACAAACAGCTGGTTCCCTATTTCTTAGAAAAGGCTGAAATCCAAAACAACGACTTATTGCGTTGCAAGTTTGAAGGTGTTGACGATCCGGTAACAGCAAAAAGTTTAGTGGGAACTTCCCTCTACCTTTTAGAAGAAAACCTTCCACCACTAAAAGAAGACCAATTCTATTTTCACGATGTAATAGGTTTTACCGTAATTGATCAAGAACGAGGTGAATTAGGCCTAGTTGGGAAAGTACTGGAATATTCTACTTCGAATTTATTCTCAATCCCTGTAGGTGACAAAGAAATTCTTATTCCAATTTCTGACGAAACCATTACCAAAGTGGACAAAAAAGCAAAAGAGATTCACGTCGTTTGCCCAGATGGTTTAATCGACCTATACCTTGAAGGCTAAGCCTTTCTATTTTAAACAATTTACAATTCACCAAGATCGTTGTGCCTTAAAAGTAGGCACCGACGGAGTTTTACTCGGTGCATGGACTGATTGCTCTGGAGCAAAGTCAATTTTGGATATTGGAAGCGGGACGGGTGTAATTTCTCTAATGCTTGCTCAACGCTCAGCAGCAAATATTAACGCGATTGAAATAGACAAAGATGCAGCCGAACAATGTGCCGAGAATTTCCAAAATTCCAATTGGAAAGAAAGACTTGAAGTAATTCATTCTTCCGTTCAAGATTACACAGATACCGAACTTATAGAGAAATTTGACTTGATTGCTAGCAACCCTCCTTTCTACTCTATTCAAAAGGAAATAAACCGGCGCAGCACTGCGAGGAGTGAACAAGAGTTAAATCTGCAACAACTTATAGATTGTGTTGCTAAAGTATTAGCCGCCAGCGGAAAATTCAACATAATTTATCCAAACGATCGCAAAAGTGAACTGATGAAAGTTTGTGCCAGTTACCATTTGTTTCCTTCTAAAATTTGCTACGTGAAAGGAACCGTAGACTCGAAGATTAAACGAATATTAGTAGAGTTTGCGTATGGAAAACAGACCGTAATCGAAAGTCAATTGACCATAGAGCTGCAACGTCACGAATACACTGAAGAGTATCGAGATTTATGTAAAGATTACTTAACGATTTTCTAAAGCAGCGGATAATTCGGCTAAACTCCTCACTACTAAATCTGCGTTTTCCGGGTTGTCCAAGTTCTCTTGTATAAAAACTGTTTTCATCCCGGCTCGTTTACCCATTTGTATGTCCGTTATGGAATCTCCTACCAAAATGGATTTTGAAAAGTCTATTTCTGGAAAATCATGTTTTGCCTGAATTGCCATCCCTGTATTTGGCTTTCTGCAAGGCGCGTCTTCTGCAGCTAAGTTTGGACAATAATAGATAGCATCAAATTTTGCATTAACAGCTTGCAACTCCTGCTCCATGTAATCGTGCACCACTTTCAATTCCTGATGCGTCATTATACCTTTGCCTATTCCTTGTTGGTTGGTAACAATAAATAATCTTTTAAAAATGGAACGGAAGTTTTGAATCGCTTGTTCAGCGCCTTCTATAAAAGTAAATTCCTCGATTGTTTTAACGTAGTCGTTGTCTAACTTTTCATTAACAACCCCATCTCGATCTAAGAAAAGTGACCAAGAATCATCTATGGAAAATGCGGATAGACTATTCACCAAAAAGAGTTTTTTCCGTGATGTCGCATACAATATGCCCAACTAAAATATGACTCTCTTGTATTCTTGGTGTATCGTTAGATGGCACGTTGATAAGAATATCCACCAATTCTGCCATCTTCCCTCCTGTATCACCAGTCATTCCAATAATTGTTGCTCCTTGACTTTTTGCCACTTGAAGCGCTTCTATAATATTTTTACTATTTCCACTTGTAGAAATACCCACCAATACATCTCCTTTCCTGCAACAAGCTTCCGCCATTCTACTGTACACTTTGTCGTAGCCATAATCGTTGGCAACGGCAGTCATGTAGGAAGAGTTCACGTGAAATGCTTCCGAGTAAAGTGGTTTGCGATCTAAGTAAAACCGGCCGGTCAATTCAGCGGAAATGTGCTGTGCATCTGCAGCAGATCCGCCATTGCCACAGAAGAAGACTTTTCCATCGTTCTTAAAACACTGTACCAAAGTATCTGCGAAAATTTCAATTTTAGAAACTAGACTTTCAGAATTCAACAACAATTGCTTTGTAGCGATAGATGCTGCTATGGTTTCACGTATTAATTGATTGTTGTTACTCATGTGTCAAAAGTATTAACTTTCTTGGTAAAGCTTGATAAAATTATTGACCAGACTTTTCCAAGAAAACTGTTCTTTTGCTTTTTTCATGTCCGCGTCAAAAGCCGACCTACCTTTTTCGTAAAACTGCACTACATGTTGTGCTATTTCTTTCGGGTCTTGCTCCACCAAATAACCTGTTTTGCCATGTTGCACTAATTCCGGTAAACCTCCCACCTTTGTTACAATCATTGGCACCTCAAATTGATAGGCAATTTGTGTTACACCACTTTGTGTCGCGGAATAATAAGGTTGCAACACAAGGTCGCATGCCGAAAAATAATTTTTCACCTTGCTGTCTGGAATAAAGTCTGTGTGCCAAATAATGTCTTCTTTTATTCCTAACTCCTCTGCTATGGAGTAATAAAAATCGGCATCGCCATAAAACTCTCCCGCGATAATGAGCTTTTTATTGGGCAATTGATTTCGCCATTCTGCAAAAGCCCGAATGGCTAAATCTAAGCCTTTGTATTTTCGAATAAACCCAAAAAACAGAACGTAATCGTTTTTTAGGTCTAAACCCAATTCTGCTTTTGCCTTTCGTTGATCTATCTTTTCTCCAAAATTGTCGAAAACAGGATGAGGATTGAGGATACATTTCCCTCCTTTTTTGAAGGCCTGTAAATCCTCCATCACCGATTTACTCATGGCCACAAAATTCTCGATGGGCTTCACAAAATATTTAGTAAACACCACATCACCAATTCTTTTCTCATGGGGAACTACATTGTCGAGTAAACAAATTACTTTAATGTTCTTATTTAACAAACGCACTACCGTGCCTAAACAAGGGCCCATAAAAGGAATCCAATATCGAGTGATGAGCAAGTCCGGGTTTTGTCGGTTAATGTATTTAGCAGTACTCCACCAGGTGATCGGATTTATACTACTTAATTTCCTTTTTATATTTTCAAACTTGGAAGGTTCTTCAGAAAATTGAGTTTTTCCCGGGAACAATAAATTTGGATATTGCACCGTGAAAGTAATTATCTCTGTAGAGATTCCCTTGCTTTCAAATTCATTTGCTAAACGCTCATTAAAAGCAGCTAATCCTCCTCTGAAAGGCCAAGCAGTTCCAAGAATAAACACCTTTTTGGGTTGATTATCCAAGCTCCTGTTCTATTTTATAGTTGTTTCTATTGGGTGAATTTCTCGACAAAAGTTCGCCTAAGAAACCGGCTAAAAACAATTGCACACCAATTAACATGGAAGTAAGTGCTACATAAAAATGAGGCTTCTCAGTAACTAATGGAGCTCGCACTCCTTCGTATAAATAAATGATTTTTTCCCCAAGCACGTAGATTACCATTCCGAATCCAATCACAAACATTATCGTTCCTAGTGTCCCAAAAAAGTGCATCGGTCGTTTGCCAAATTTTCCAACAAAATTGATGGATAATAAATCAAGAAAACCATTGATAAAGCGTTCTAAGCCAAATTTAGTGACACCATATTTCCGCTCTTGGTGAGATACCACCTTTTCTGTTATTCTAGTAAAGCCTGCCCATTTTGCAATAGCAGGAATATATCGGTGCATTTCACCATACACCTCTATGTTTTTAACCACCTCGCTTTGGTATGCTTTAAGGCCACAGTTAAAATCATTCAAATGAATTCCGGTCATTTTTCGTGTAGCCCAATTGAATAACTTAGTTGGAATGGTTTTAGAAAGTGGATCATACCTTTTCTTCTTCCAGCCTGAAACAATGTGAAAGTTTTGATCGGTAATCATTTTATACATTTCCGGCAATTCCTCTGGACTATCTTGCAGGTCAGCATCCATCGTAAAAACTACTTCTCCTTGGGTTGCCTCAAAACCAACATTTAGTGCTGCAGACTTGCCGTAGTTTCTTCTAAACTTAATTCCTTTTACGCAGTCGTCGTTTTTATTGAGCTCCTCAATGATGGACCACGAACGATCCGTGCTACCATCGTCAATAAAAAGCACTTCATAACTGAATTGATGTTCAGTCATTACTTTTTTAATCCAATCGTTTAATTCAGAAATGGATTCCTCCTCGTTTAAAAGTGGAATTACTATGGAGATGTCTTTTTTCAAAAAATGTCTTTCTTAAGAGTTTTCAAATGAATCTGGGTCATTTTTTAAGAATGCAGAAGTAATTAAAGAAATAATCAGTCCTAAAAACGTTGTACCTATAATTCCCATAAAGAATATGCCCATTGGAGAAACGATTGCTCGCGTCCAAGACATTCCCATTTCTATCGCTTCGTCCGGTTGACCTTGCTCGATCATTTGAATTTCAGTTTGCTCTAACGTGAAATCAATGAACGAAGAGTCTATATATCCCAAATAAATATAGTTCGCGATGCTAACAATAATGGATGCGAAAAGGCTAATCAGAACTCCGTACCCTAGAGCACCTGCATAAGAGATAAAACCTCCTAATGCTTCGTCTCTGTATTTCTTAGTACCTAAAACAATCCCAATTGCCAAAACTACCCAACTCAAATACCCAAAAGCTTTACTCTCATACATTTCGAATATGTATGTAACGAGGCTCAAAATCATTAAAACGAGACCTAAAATAGCGCCCATGTTCATGGCACTTTTCATTTTTGAAGGTGGCTGCAAATCACTTCCCCCGTTGTTCATTGTATCTGTCATTGTCTTGTATATTTGGTTCCAAACAAAGATAGAAAAACTAAGGGCTAGCCCTCTATTTTATTTGAAATAATTTGTCCTCTCTTTAAACTTATTGTTACCTTTGTCTCGGGTAAGTCTTATACGACCAGCTCCCGTTGAATCCCCCAGGGTCGGAAGACAGCAAGGGTAGATGGTTGTAGCGGTGCGATGTAAGTAGCTTACCCATTTTTTGTGCCTTAATTTTTCTATTTTTTCTATACCTAAAGGTGCTTTTTGTTAAAATCTTTATTTGCAAGTACCTTCTGCCCTATTTAACTTCGCACAAACTAAAATAACACTTGAATGAAATTTTTTATTGACACTGCCAACTTAGATCAAATTAAAGAAGCCCAAGACATGGGAATTCTAGATGGTGTAACTACCAACCCTTCCTTAATGGCGAAAGAAGGAATTAGTGGTGAAGAAAAAGTAAAACAACACTACATTGACATTTGCAACATTGTTGATGGTGATGTCAGCGCTGAAGTTATTTCAACTGACTTTGACGGAATGGTGAAGGAAGGTGAAGCATTGGCTGCGTTGCACGAACAAATCGTGGTAAAAGTGCCAATGATTAAAGAAGGAATCAAGGCAATAAAATATTTTTCTTCTAAAGGTATTAGAACGAATTGTACGCTAATTTTTAGCGCAGGTCAAGCGCTTTTGGCTGCAAAAGCTGGAGCAACATATGTTTCTCCTTTCTTAGGCAGATTAGACGATGTTTCTACCGACGGTATCAACTTAATTGAGGAGATTAGAACTATTTACGATAATTACTTCTACGAAACACAAATACTTGCAGCTTCCATTCGTCACCCAATGCACATTATAGACTGCGCAAAAATTGGTGCGGATGTAATGACTGGTCCTTTAAGTGCAATTACTGCTTTACTGAATCACCCATTAACCGACATTGGCTTAGCTAAATTTTTAGAAGATCACGCAAAAACAAATAAGTAAATGCTACTGAAGCTTTACGAAAATAACACGAACCCAAAAGACTTGAAGCGCATTTCCAAATGCCTTCAAGCTGGGGGAGTTATTATATATCCTACCGATACCATTTATGCTATTGGGTGCGACATAAATAACCGCTCTGCCATTGAAAGGGTAGCAAGAATTAAAGGAGTAAAGGTGGAAAAATCCAACTTTTCCTTTGTTTTTTATGATTTGAGCCACATCTCAGAATACACCAAACAATTTGATTCAGCTACTTTTAAATTGTTAAAGAGAAACTTACCCGGCGCGTTTACTTTTATATTAGAAGCCAACAACAGCATTCCAAAACTTTTCAAGAATAAAAAGCGAACCCTTGGAATTCGAATTCCAAATAACACCATTTGCAGATCTATTGTCGAAAACTTTGGCAATCCCCTTATTGCTACTTCTGTGCACGATGACGATGAAGTTTTAGAATACACCACGGACCCAGAATTGATTTACGAAAAATACCAAGACCTCGTGGACATGGTAATAGATGGTGGGTTTGGAAACAATGAGGCTTCTACCGTGGTTGATCTAACCAGCGGTTTCCCGGAAATAATTCGACAAGGTTCTGGTGATTTAATGGACTAAAAAAGAGTTTTCCCTTTAGTGTATTCGTTTAACAGCAACTCGTGCAGTTCCATCACTTGTGGAAGTAATTCCTCCTTCCCATCGTTCATAATGATATAAGTTGCTAGTGCGTTTCGCTCAGCGTCGGAATATTGCTGCATCATTCTTTTCTCTATCAGCTCTTTTGAGGTATCGTCCCGCTTTATTATTCTCCGAATTCGTTCTTCTTTAGGACAAAAAACCGTCACCATTTTATCTAGTTCTTTGTGTTGTCCCGTTTCAAATAAAATTGCTGCTTCCTTCACCACACAGGGCCTTTTCTCCATTTTCTTGCACCAACTATCAAACTCCGCCTTTACTCTAGGGTGAACTAATTCGTTGAGCTTTTTTAACTCGTCAGGATTGTTAAAAACCAATTGCGCCATGCGATCCCGATCCAATCTCCCTGTGGAGGTATACATGTCGCTGTCGAAGTACTTCTTAATTTCGTTCTTCAAGTAATCGTCGTTATTCAACAGGTATTTACCAACATCGTCAGAACTAAAAACGGGAACACCAAGATTTTTTAGAATATTACACACCGTAGACTTTCCGCTACCCATTCCTCCTGTCACTCCTACTTTCAACATAATCTATTGTTTTATGATGTACTCAATTTTTTCAGGCTCAACCCGCAATAATTTCGCAAAATCAGGCACTCCTTCCACGTCGACCTTTAACTTTTTCCTATTTTGGAATCCTTCATTTACATTGACTGATGCCCGAATATCCTGTTTCGTTAGCTGCTCATAGTTGGAGAGTGGAACCAAAAAAACCACCTTTACCTTATTTGGAAACGTGCGAATAGAAATGTCCTTGTTCCACTCCACAGGAACTTCAAAAGACTTCTCTGTGAACTTATCCACAGGTATTAAAATGGATATTTCACTCGGAACAATGTCTAACGAATTAAAACGCTCATCATCTTTAAAGCTATAGGTGGTAGTTAAAGAGTCGTTAACGTCAGCGTATTTCAACTTCTTAGTTTGGATAAACTCTATGGAGTCCAATATGCCTTTTGGACCGGAAACCTCTACCGTTTCCGGATTAATAGTAACCTCTCCCATCAAATTATAACTGCTCTCAAAAGAAAGTTCTACGTCAGGAATAACTTTAAAACTTCGTGTTACCCGCTTGTCGGTTTTAAACAGTATCGAGTCTGATGTCATTCGCTCAAAACGAATATCTTTATCCAAATATTCATAAACCTTGTTCTGTAATTTTGAAGTTGGCAGACCAAATCGACTTCCACCCAAACGCATGGCTTCACTAAGGTTGACTTTTAAACTATTTCTATTCAAACTCATTTGCTCACCCAACAGTTCGAAACCACTTCCGGAAACTTGAATTTCAATAAACTCGACAGGTTTTTCAGTTAAAATAAAGTCTTTATTGAACGAAGTATATTCTAACGGGATGGTTAAGTTGGTTGTATATTGCTTAGAAAGAGAAGATAGAAACCAAAAAAACGTTGCTAAGACTAAACAAAAAAAGAAGATCGAAGCCCGTTCGTTGAGCTTGATCTTCCCTTTATTTGAATCAAAAATTAAGTTTTTGATTTTATTTTTCACTGCAGTTTAACTTTTTGTGAAAATACAAAAGTTAAATCTTGTATTTATTTTGATTTTGCTGAAATACCCGCTTCCGTTGCAAAATCAGAAGATATTGCAGCTTTTTCTACTGTAATTCTAATGTCATTAGCAATTTCCAAGACTACCGTGTTTTCTTTCATCTCCGAAATTTTACCGTGCACGCCGCCGATGGTTACTACTTTATCTCCTTTTGCGAGATTTTCTCTAAATTTTTTCGTCTCTTTTTGTTTCTTTAACTGCGGTCGAATCATGAAAAAGTAGAAAACGACTACGATTAATATTAATGGAAGAAAATCCATTATACCTCCACCGCCTGCTCCCGGTGACATTAAAAATATTCCTGTTAAATTCATTATTGTGCTGTGTTTTGAGTTTCGGGTACTAATACATCTCCTTCAATCGCCAATACCATAACATTAGGTACTGTGTTGGCCACTAAGGTAACTGTGTTTTTAACGTGTCCTGATTTACCGTTGCTGTTAAATACTACTTCTATTTCTCCTTCTTCGCCCGGAGCAATTGGTTTCCTAGGCCAAAGTGGAACAGTACAACCGCAGCTACCTTTTGCGTCAGATATGATTAAGTTCGTTTTTCCAACATTGGTGAAGGTGAACATTTTCTTAACCTTTTCTCCTTGAGAAATTTCACCAAATTGTAAATTTGTTTCCTCAAATTCAAACTTTGGTGCGTTTGCTTCATCAACCACTAC
>Ga0307934_1000939_pt1 | contig 19621 bp, 17 predicted proteins | sample OrgLakmetageno90_FD_201838 | JGI IMG/M metagenome (GOLD analysis project Ga0307934, IMG submission 201838) | Saline water microbial communities from Organic Lake, Antarctica - #90 | ecosystem: Environmental > Aquatic > Non-marine Saline and Alkaline > Saline | place: Antarctica: Organic Lake... | reverse complement strand
ACCTGAGTATATGTCTAGGCAATGGTGGTTTAGAGAAGGCAATAACCCTAGCACTGCAATAGAGAACGATACTACAGATACGCTTTCGATTTCTTCTATGTTAAGAAATGGAAGAGGGTGGTATAAGTTAATTGTGACAAAAACTACGGAGAACAGTATTTGTTTTGGAAGTGATTCTATTTTTGTCAACATTGCCGATTCTCTTGTTGTATCAAATCCTGAATGTTCAAAGGTAACTTTTGATAAAAATAGTGGCGAAGTAGAACAAAGATTCTATTGGCCAACTGTTGAAGGTGCTGATTGGTATGAGGTTCGAGGGGTAGATGTAGAGGGTAGACCATTGGATAGCCTAGGTACAACTCCAACACCAGATGGAGAAATTCAGTGGTTCAGAGCTAACTATGACTTTGGAATAAATCATAAAATTTTAGGTCAAGAAGTGCGGCTTTACGTTCGCGCGGTAAACGGTGAGGTTCCAGTTGGTACTTCTTGTAAATATGGAGAACCTGCCTTAGCGAATGCTTGCGAAGTACTTGTCAAGCCAACAAATATTTTTACTCCAAACGGAGATGGAATAAATGACTTGTTGCGATTCGACTTATTGGAATTATATACTGGTAACAAATTGCAAGTGTTTAACCGTTGGGGTAAAATAATGTTTGAAAGTAACGATTATCAAAATGACTGGGATGGAGGTGATTTGAAAGACGGTACTTATTTCTATATTTTGGACATTGATGATCCAAGTGGCAAACAAGACATTTTCAAAGGAACTATTACCATTATTAGGTAAAAATTACCGATTAACTTTTCTACTTGTAAAGGCTCTTTGTAAACAAAGGGCCTTTACATTTGTATAACTAATTTACAAAATGCATAACTAGTGATAGAGATTCTAAAATCAACGAAAAAGCCCCTGTTTTCATTCGAAATATTACCTCCGTTAAAGGGTAAAAGCATTCAGTCTATTTATGATGGTATAGATCCCCTCATGGAATTTAAACCGGCTTTTGTAAACGTAACGTATCATAGAGAGGAATTTGTTTACAAGAAACGGGAAAAGGGATTTCTAGAAAAAATTGCAATCAAGAAGCGACCGGGAACGGTGGGTATTTGTGCCGCGATAATGAACAAATACAACATTGAAGCAATACCGCACTTAATTTGTGGCGGATTTAACAAGGAAGAGACAGAGAATGCGCTTATCGATTTGAATTTTTTAGGAATAGATAACGTGTTAGCACTAAGAGGAGACCCCATTAAAACAGAGTCTCACTTCGTGGCTGAACAAGGTGGTAACGAATATGCAGTGGATTTAGTGAAGCAAATTGTGGAGCTGAATAACGGAAACTACATGGACGAAAATATTGAAAATGCGACTCCAACGAATTTTTCTATCGGTGTGGCAGGGTATCCTGAGAAGCATTTTGAGTCGCCTAACATGACTACGGACATTAAACGATTAAAGGAAAAAATTGATGCGGGTGCTGATTATGTGGTTACCCAGCTATTTTACGATAATGAGAAGTTCTTTGCCTTTGTGGACGCTTGTAGAGCGGCTGGAATCGATGTTCCTATTATTCCTGGAATAAAGCCAATAGAGTCCATGCGGCACATTACTTTTTTACCTAAGTTTTTTAACATTGATTTACCTTCACCATTAACCGATGAGTTAGATAAGTGCAAGTCTAATAAAGAAGTTCAGCAAGTTGGAACGGAGTGGGCTATTCAGCAGTCAAAAGAGTTAATTGAAAGAGGTTCACCGTGTTTGCACTTTTATACCATGGGTAAATCAAAAACGGTGAAGGAAATAGCTCAGGCAGTTTTTTAACTCTGTACCATTCGTTGAATATACTTACCTACAATATCGAACTCGATATTCACTAGGTTGCCTTCTTTTAGTTGATGAAAAACAGTGTGGTCGTAAGTATAAGGAATAATGGTTACCTCAAACGAATTGTCTGTAATATTAAATGCAGTTAAGCTCGTTCCGTTTATGCAAATAGACCCTTTTTCAACAATGAGCTTAGAGGGGTTGTTTAATTTAAATTTGTAGACCCAACTTCCTTCCTCTTCAACGATAGAACTAACCGTTGCTGTATCATCCACATGACCTTGAACAATGTGCCCATCTAATCTAGCATTCATTTGCATACAGCGTTCTAGGTTCACTTTCTGTCCGGCTTTCCAATCTCCAAGGCTAGTTTTATCCATGGTCTCCTTTACCGCCACAACCTCGTAACTGTCCGTATTAATTTTCTCTACGGTTAAGCAAATGCCGTTATGAGCGATGCTCTGGTCTACTTTAATCTCACCTAGCAGAGTAGAGTTAATTTCTACTCTAACGTTGCTTCCTTCTTTCTTTAGGGATGTAATTTCGCCTAAACTTTCAATAATTCCTGTAAACATTTATTGTTTTTCTTGTAATACTTCGGAGTCTAACACAGTTATCGTTCCCTTAATAATTCTTGGTTTTTGTGGTTCAAGGCTTAATTCAAAAACTTCACAAACGAAAAAGTAAACGGCCGAATTGACATTTGTCTGGTTAAAATTTAATTGGTCACGAACCTTTTTTCCTTTAATATTTTGATGCTCTCCATTCCAATTAATATCTATGTCATTACTTGTAAATACAACTTCTCCCCATCTATTCTGGATTTGAATATGCACAGAATCAACACTCTTGTACGGTTTAATTGGCACAAATAAATCGTTAATTCCATCTCCATTCGGAGTGAACACATTCGGTAACTCATAAACTGGACAGTATGGAGCGCATTGCAAATCTAGAGGGTTACTTTCGTTTCCGGTAGAATCAACTGCAGTGACACTGTAGCAGCCGCCAATGCTGTCTTCAGGCGCTAAGTAGAACGTATCTGTTAAATTGTCGGTTTCGAAAAGCAACTGCCGTTCCGTATTGTTGTTTTTAGCAAAATAGATTTTGTAGGACGCTAAGTCAGGGGCACAAACTTGTTGAACGTTATTCCAAGTGAGTCTCATAAGCCCTCTATCACAATCACTTTCCAACGAAATTTCGGGGCTACAAGGGGCCACTATATCCTCAGGGGTTGCACAGGTTACCTGAGAAAGGTTAACAATAGGCTTAATTACGCTAGTCAAATTATACTCTCCTATAGATTTGATGTAATAGCAATATCGAACGTCATTTTTTACATTGGTATCGGTAAAACTAGTATTCCCAGAACTTCCAATCGAATCATATGGAGCTGCGCCTTCAACACTTCGAAAAATGTCATAGCGATTATTGTTCCACGGTGTTTGATCCGTCCAAGTAAGCGTTACTTGTTCATCACTAATTTCAGTTTTTAAAAAAATAGAAGAAGCAATTGCAGTTTTTCCAACTTCTACTCTCCCATTTCCAAGGCTCAATAAAGTCACTTTGAACCTTTTTTCTTCACTTTCGGTGTCGGTATTATTCTGCGTAAGAATTGTATCGTTTATGCTGTTGGTGGAATCAATAAGAGAAGAGCCACTCGTTTCATCAAAAATAAGGTACTTATATGGCGCTGGGAAAGCGGAAGTATCAAACTTTTCCGGAGGCGACCAAGCTAATTCAATTTGTCCCAACGTCGCCGATGTATTCATAATAGAAACATTGGTAATCACAGGGATAATTTTTTCAATCTCAGCGCAAACCTCATTCGAAGCATAACTTTCATCGCCGTCGGGGTAAAATTTTGTAATGAGGTAGCAGTATTTCTGACCCGGAACTAAGCCTTCTCCATTATCGTTGTCAATAAAAGAGCGATTGCTCACGTCGTCAATTGTAGCAATTTTTTCATACCCAATTCCATCAGGAACACCAGGTATGCAATTAGAAGAAATAAAACCTGAAGAATCTCTTCTTCTATAGACGTAATATCCATCTGCATTGGGGCAATCCAAGTTGTCCCAATTCAAGGTAATCGACTTTCCTATGTTTTGGGCGGTAGCATTTTTTGGTCCGGGGGAGATAACTCTGATGTTAAGACTTTTAAAATTTACCAAATTAACAGAGCCTCGGGCATTTGCATTGTCTTCAGCCCGCAAATTGAGTGAATAGTTATTTCGTCTTACATCTTCACAAATGGTGTTCCATTCGAATAATGTATTAACAGGGTTTGCAGGATTTTGTACGATAAAACTGGTTCTTAAGTTAATTGGAGACTCTAGCAACTCTCCAGTTGCAGTTAGTGTCACTAAATCAGCTAAATCAGAGTCAGAACTGCTAATTTGGGTAGTTAGTCGTGTTCCTGCTTCTACGCAAATTAGATTATTTGTAAATATTGCAGGAGCGGTATTGTTACAATTACCTTCAACCGATATTTGGATGTCTCGAAGTACACTACCTACTTTAAACCCTCGTCTAAACTCGGTAACTAGGATGCCAACATTATAAATTCCTGTTTCAACCGGAGTGTTCCAAGTTAAATTACCATTGGTCGCATCAATAGTAAAACTGTTGGAAGCTTGTGGGTAGGAAAAATTAGGCGCCACTGCATCTCTGCTTGCTCTGCTCTCTGCAAGTGAATAGGAAAGAGAATCTGTGCCGTCGGGGTCAAATGCACCCGGGTTATAAATAAATGGTATTCCTGCACAAGCTCTGTCAATTGGGTCGTTCCTGAGTTGCACTGAGTTATTCTCGTCTCCTGAAAACGCAGGAATAGATAATTCAGATTGTATGGTAAATGGAACATTAATGGAATTGCTCATGTTTCGAACATTCGCATTTCTATTTGGATCCTCAACTGAAATCCTATAGGTAAAAGAGGGTCCTGGGAACGTATGAGTTGCTTTCCATTCTCTTTTTTGAATTGGGAATGGGTTGGAGGCAATCTGAATTGATGTTGGAGAATCAATGGAGTCTAACTTAGAGTTGTCTCCCCAATTAATTTCGATTTCACGTCTTTCCAAAGCAGGACTATTTCCGTCTGCGTAAATGGTTATGGTAAATTCATACGTTAAGCCTGTAATGTGTCGATACGTAATTTCTCCGGCAAGATTATGTGTTGCGAAGCTAGATGAAGCGAAACACAAGATACAAAGAAGGCTAAAAAACTTACGAACCATAGGTGTCTAGACGTTAATAGTTGATCACTTGTTGCTCGATGTTTTGAGGTAATTCTCGGTAATCATACTGCTGTGTCCGTAACTGTGGTATGAACCCTGCTTCTCGGATCGCATCTTGAATTCCATCTGCGGTAAAACGATGAGGTGCACCTGCCACGGAAACAACATTTTCTTCAATCATAATGGAGCCCATATCATTGGCGCCGGAGTGTAAGCAAATCTGAGCAACTTCTTTCCCAACGGTCAACCAGCTTGCTTGAATGTTTTCTACATTAGGAAGCATTATTCTGGATATTGCAATTGTACGAATGTATTCATCTGCTGAAACATTGTTGCTCACTCCTTTTAATCTTTTTAGCAAAGTCCCGTCGTCTTGAAATGGCCATGGAATAAAAGCTAAAAACCCTTTGGAGTGTTCTGGCTTTTCACTTTGAACCTCTCTTAACCAAACTAGGTGTTCAAATCGTTCTTCTAAGGTTTCAATATGACCAAACATCATGGTTGCAGAAGTAGTGATGTCTAATTGGTGTGCAGCTCTCATGACATCTAACCATTCTTTACCCGTGCACTTTCCTTTTGAAATCAGTCTTCTTACTCTATCGTTTAAAATCTCAGCTCCTGCACCAGGCAAGGAATCTAATCCTGCTTCTTTCAATTGGCGAAGAACTTCTGTGTGACTCAAGCCTTCTAACTTACATATGTGCGCAATTTCTGGTGGTCCAAGTGCATGTAGTTTTAGGGATGGGTAAAGGCTTTTTAATTCTTTAAATAATCCACAATAGTATTCTAATCCTAAATCAGGGTGGTGACCGCCTTGCAGTAATAATTGTTCTCCACCATATTTGATGAGCTCATCAATTTTTTCTTTGTACTGCTCAATGGTTGTTACGTAAGCTTCCTTATGACCAGGAATTCTAAAAAAGTTACAAAACTTGCAATTTGCAAGGCATACGTTTGTCGTATTGGCATTTCTATCAATGATCCAAGTAACTTCCTTGTTGCCTTTTTTTTCAATTTTTAATTGATTGGCAACAAATGCCAAGTCAGCCGTTGCAGCGTTTGTAAATAAAAACTGTCCTTCTTCTGCGCTTAGAAATTCTTTTCTTAAAGCTTTCCCTAATAAATCTTCTGTGTTCAATGCAAATGTATTTGAATGATAACCGAAATTGTCCGTGTTAATTGTGTTAGTTTTGTAGGTATAAAATTACGCATTATAGCTACACTATGCTTTTAACAGCAAGGTTTGTAGCTTGTTCAAGGGAAAAGGCAAATGACGAAGACAAAATCTACTAAAGTTAAACTGGGGATTTCCATAGGGGACCCTAATGGAATCGGAATTGAAGTGATTCTTAGAACACTATCTGATAATCGTTTAATGGAATTATTTACACCTATTATTTTTGGTGCGAAAAGTATTATTCTGAATCAAACCAAAACGTTCCAATTTCATGATTTGAAATTTAATTTCATTGATTCAGTTGAAGATGCAAAGAATGGGCAGATAAACGTGGTAACGGTTTGCGACGAATCTTTTCAAGAAAATTTTGGAGTAGAATCAAGTGAATCTGGCAGGATTTCTTTTGAGTCACTTTCAGCGGCAGTAGCAAGTTTAAAGTCCAATGAAATTGACGCGTTAGTTACTGCTCCGATTAACAAAAATGCGATTCAATCGGCAGATTTTGAATTTCCTGGGCATACCGAATATTTACAAAGTCAAGACGAGGCAAGTGACTCGTTGATGTTGATGTTGAGCGATAGCGCTCGGATTGGTGTAGTAACTGGACATGTACCTCTAGCAGAAGTGGGAAAACAGTTGTCGGATGAGCTTATTCTGGCAAAGTTGACCATCTTAAATAAAAGTTTGAAGGAGGATTTTAGCATCCGAAAGCCAAAAATTGCCGTTATGGGCTTAAATCCTCATGCGGGAGATAATGGGCTACTAGGAAAAGAAGAGCAAGAATTAATTATTCCTGCAATCAACCAAGCAAAAAGCATTGGAATTTTAGCTTTCGGGCCGTATGCGGCAGATGGTTTTTTTGGCTCTAGTGCTTACACGAATTTTGACGGCATTCTGGCGATGTATCACGATCAAGGACTGATACCTGCTAAAAGCTTTTCATTTGGCTCAGGAGTTAATTTTACAGCTGGTCTGTCTTTTATAAGAACATCACCAGACCATGGTACTGCATTTGAAATTGCAGGCAAAGGTGTGGCCAACGAAGGATCCTTTAGAACCGCCTTGTATATGGCTGTAGATTTGTGTAAAAATCGAGAATTGAATTTAGAGCTTGCGGAAGGAGCTCTAGTGGTAAATAAAAGTCGCAATTAGTAAAAAGGAAGTATTATTTTATTAAATTTGCCGACTTCTTTTTTGGGAAGAATACAATGAAGAAAGAGAAACAACAATTGATCATTCCTTTTATAAGTTTAAAAGAAGGGATACATCAGTTTGAATTTAAGATAGATTCGACGTTCTTTGAGCAATTTGATTACTCAATAATAGAGAAAGGTAAATTTAAGATTAAGGTAAAATTTGAAAAGAAAAAAAACCTTTTCAATCTTGATTTTAAGTTAAAAGGGAAGATCACAACAAACTGTGACCGGTGTTTAGAGCCATTGACCATCAAGGTTAAAGGCAAAGAAAGTTTAATTGTAAAGTTTGGTGAAACAACTTACAATGAAACCGACGAAATCAAAGTGATTTCACCAGCGGAACATGAGTTAGACTTAGCAAACGAGATATACCAATATGCTCATATGCTGTTGCCAACGAAAGTTACCCATGAGAAGAAAAAGGATTGTAATCCTAAAATTATTGAGCAATTAGAAAAGCTAACAACTAAGCAAGAGAGTAAAGAGGTCGACCCGCGTTGGGCAGCCTTATCAAAATTAAAAGATAAAAGCGAATAAAATAATAAGATTATGGCACATCCTAAACGGAAAATATCGAAAACGAGAAGAGATAAAAGAAGAACTCACTACAAAGCTGAGGCTCCAACAATTGCAACTTGTCCAACTACTGGAATGCCGCATTTGTACCACAGAGCTCATTGGTATGAAGGAAAGCTTTATTACAAGGGTAAAGTAGTGATGGAAAAGGCAGAAGCTTAATTTTATCAATAAATTTTTTTGAAGGTGGACTACGCAAGTAGTTCACCTTTTGTTTTTAACAGCTATTATTGAAAAGCTTCTTGCTTTTGGCTTTTATTACTTCTAAGAATGGAGTACATTAGCCACCTTAAAGCAATTATAATCGCAGAATGAGTAAAATCCGAGCAGCAGTAACTTCAGTCGGAGGTTATGTTCCTGAATACAGGCTAACCAACAAAGTGTTGGAGACCATGGTGGACACCAACGACGAGTGGATCATGTCAAGGACAGGAATTAAGGAGAGAAGAATATTGAAAGGAGAAGGCCTTGGAACATCAGACATGGCTGTAGAGGCGGTAAATGAATTGCTGAAAAAAAGAGGTATTTCTGCGGATGAAATTGACTTGTTGATTTGTTGCACCGTAACACCTGACTTAGTTTTTCCGGCAACAGCGAACATTATTACCGATAAGATTGGAGCAAAAAATGCTTTTGGATTTGATTTAATGGCGGCATGTTCTGGATTTCTTTACGGCGTAACAACAGCTTCTAAATATATTGAAACCGGAGCTTGCAAGAAAGTGGTAGTGGTAGGTGCAGATAAAATGTCCTCTATTGTGGACTACGAAGATCGTCAGACCTGTATTATTTTTGGCGATGGTTGCGGGGCTGTTTTGTTAGAACCAACGGAAGAAGAAGTTGGCGTAATGGATACCATTATGAAAAGTGATGGTTCGGGGCGCGTGCACTTGCATCAAAAAGCCGGAGGTTCTGTGAAGCCTGCTAGCCATGCAACAGTTGACGCAAAAGAACATTTTGTGTACCAAGAAGGGCAAGCCGTTTTTAAGTTTGCAGTAACAAATATGGCAGATGTTTCAGCAGAAATAATGGAACGCAACAATTTGCACAGCGATGATATTCGCTTCTTAGTTCCCCATCAAGCAAATAAAAGAATTATAGACGCTACAGCCCGGAGAATGGGAGTTGGCGAGGATAAGGTGATGCTAAATATTGAGAAATATGGCAACACAACAAGTGGTACCATTCCCTTATGTTTATGGGAGTGGGAAAAGCAATTGAAAAAAGGAGACAATTTAATCCTTTCTGCTTTTGGCGGAGGGTTTACTTGGGGTTCCATTTATTTAAAGTGGGCATACGATAGTAAGTAAGAATTGTAGCTTCCAAGATATTTAATAAATTTAACGACATAAATAAAGAATTACGACCTATGAAAGTTAGTGAGATTCAAGAACTGATAAAGTTTATTTCAAAATCAGGTGTAAGTGAAGTTGAAATTGAACACAAGGATTTTAAAATCAACATCAAAACTCCTCCTTATAGAAAGGGTAGGAGTAGTGAACCTGCAGCACCTCAGCAAGTAGTGGCGCATCAAATGATGCCTCCTCAAATGCAACAGGGAATGCCTGCACAAATGCCGATGCAAGCTGCTCCGGCACCTGCCCCTGCGCCAGCAACTCCTGCAGCGGAGGCTCCCAAAGCGGATGAAAATGCCAATTACATTGAAATTAAATCGCCAATGATTGGAACTTTTTACAGAAAGCCTTCTCCTGATAAGCCTGAGTTTGCCAAAGTAGGAGATGTTATTAGCGAAGGAGACACGGTTTGTGTTATTGAAGCGATGAAATTGTTCAACGAAATAGAAAGTGAAGTGAGCGGAAAAATTGTTAAAGTATTGGTGGACGATACGACGCCAGTGGAGTACGATCAAGTTCTGTTTTTAGTTGACCCTGCAGGTTAATACTTGCTTCTTTTCATTTAATACGTAGAAATATGTTTAAAAAAATATTAATTGCCAATAGAGGAGAAATTGCTCTACGGGTAATTCGTACCTGTAAAGAGATGGGCATTAATACGGTAGCAGTATATTCTACTGCAGATGCCGATAGCTTGCACGTTCGTTTCGCGGATGAAGCTGTCTGTATTGGCCCACCGTCAAGTACGGATTCTTATTTAAAAATGACCAACATTATCGCCGCTGCAGAGATTACAAATGCAGACGCCATTCACCCTGGTTATGGATTTTTGTCTGAAAATGCTAAGTTTTCAAAAATTTGTGCAGAGCACAATATAAAATTTATTGGAGCTTCACCTGAAATGATTGATGGTATGGGTGACAAGGCTTCTGCCAAGGCAACCATGATAAAGGCCGGAGTTCCAACCGTTCCTGGAGTAGAGGGTTTGATGAAGGATTTGCAGCATGCAAAAGATTCTGCCAAAGAAATTGGCTACCCTGTAATGATGAAAGCAACAGCCGGAGGAGGTGGAAAGGGTATGCGAATTATCCGTGCAGAAGAAGATATGGAAGCTGCTTGGGAAAGTGCTCGACAAGAGTCTTTAGCTGCTTTTGGCAACAATGGAATGTACATGGAAAAGTACATTGAAGAGCCTCGCCACATTGAAATTCAGGTTGCCGGTGACCAATTTGGAAATTATTGTCACATGTCTGAAAGAGACTGTTCTATTCAAAGAAGACACCAAAAATTAGTAGAAGAAACTCCTTCTCCTTTTATGACTGCGAAGTTGAGAAAGGCCATGGGAGATGCTTCCGTGAAAGCAGCAGCAGCTGTTAAATACGAAGGTGTTGGAACAGTAGAATATTTGGTAGATAAAGACCGAAATTTTTACTTCATGGAAATGAATACTCGAATTCAAGTAGAGCACACCATTACTGAAGAGGTTATTAACTTCGATTTGATTAAAGAGCAAATTAAGATTGCTGCGGGATACAAGATTTCTGGTAAGAATTACGAGCCTAAAATGCATGCTATCCAATGCAGAATAAATGCAGAAGATCCAGAAAATGGATTTAGACCAAGCCCCGGTACCATTACAACCTATCATGCACCTGGAGGGCACGGAATACGAATTGATACGCACGTTTATGCAGGTTATTCTATTCCTCCGTATTACGATTCTATGATTTCCAAATTGATTACTGTGGCTCAAACCAGAGAAGAAGCAATTTTGAAAATGGAAAGGGCATTGAGCGAATATATAATTGAAGGGATTAAGACTACGATTCCTTTTCACAGGCAGTTAATGCAAGACCCTTTATTTAGAGAAGGAAATTGTACCACAAAGTTTATGGAAACTTTTGTATTTGACCCTGTAAAAGATTAGCGCCAATAGGTATACAATAAACCTAAAAGCCCCAAGAAAAGTTATTTTCTTGGGGCTTTTTATTGTTTTATTTCAATTCTGGGTCGGAACCTTAATCCACCGTCCAAACATTATTCCCTCGGAGCAACTGGTCCAAGTTTCCTTTTCCCATTTTCTCGGTAGCAAAAGCAATTTGTTCTTCCATGGCTTCTTCGTAACGATATCTGTCCTCGGCATAAAATACACCAAACGGACGAGGTAGACGTCCTTCGTCTTTTGGATTGTCGAAAAAGCTAGTCAACACCTGAGCCTGAAAATGATTGGTTTCATCGTGAATCATCAAGTCGCTTTCATTTGCTTCGGCTAAATTCACTACCCTTGGAGTTGTTCCATCTAAGGCAATTGCCTTTTCTCTTTCTGCGCCAAAAATCATTGGTTTGCCGCTTTCTAGGAATAACGTCTCTTGCAGTTTTGTTCCTTTGTCGGTGAAAACCTCGAATGCACCATCGTTAAAAACGTTACAGTTTTGATAAATCTCAATCATGGAAGTTCCTACATGCTTGCTTCCTTGCAGTAAAACATCTCTTTGGTGCTTTGGGTCTCTGTCCATCGTTCTTGCAATGAAGGTTGAATCTGCTCCTAAACAAAGCTTTAATGGATTAAATGGATGGTCTAAGGATCCAATAGGAGTGGACTTCGTTACTTTTCCTTCCGGAGAAGTAGGCGAATACTGACCTTTGGTTAGTCCGTAAATTTCGTTGTTAAACAACAAAATATTGACATCGAAATTTCTTCTAATCATGTGAATAAGGTGATTACCACCAATGGACAACGCGTCTCCATCACCTGTAATAATCCATACGCTCAATTCTGGTCTACTAATTTTTAGTCCACTGGCAACAGCGGTAGCTCTTCCATGAATGCTATGCATGCCATAGGTATTCATGTAATATGGAAAACGCGAAGAGCAGCCAATTCCCGAGATAAAAACGATATCTTCTTTATCTCTGCCCAATTCAGGCATAATGGATTGAACTTGCTTCAATATAGAGTAATCTCCACAGCCTGGACACCATCTTACATCTTGATCTGTTGCAAAGTCTTTTGCAGTCAAAGGTTTTGTTAGTGTTTCGCTCATGCTAGTTCAAATTTTTGTTCAATGGCTTCTACAATTTCTTTTGTAGAAAATGGAATTCCTTTAATTTTATTAAGGCCTTTAGCGTCTACTAAAAACTGATCTCGAATAATTTTCACCAGTTGACCGTTGTTTATTTCTGGCACAATAATGTGGTCGTAATTTTTCAGTAAGTCGCCTAAATTTTTTGGAAATGGACTAAGGTAAGTCAGATGGATGTGTCCAACCGCCATTCCTTTTGCATTGCATTGTTTTACTGCTGTTTTTACGACTCCAAAAGTAGAACCCCAAGAAAGCATCAATACTTCTCCTTTTTCAGCTCCATGATTCACTTTTTGCAAAGGAATACTGTCCGCAATTTTTGCAATTTTTTCAGCTCTTATTCTAACCATTTTTTCATGGTTGTCTGGGTCGTACGAAACGTTTCCTGTATCAATTTCTTTCTCAAGACCACCAATTCTATGCTCGTAGCCTTTCATGCCCGGTAGTGCCCAATCTCGCACTAAGTTCTCATTTCGCTTATATGGCAAGTAAGTTTCATCGTCGTTCTTAGTCGGTACAAATTTGGGGGTGATACTTGGCAATTCATCGGAAGAGGGAAACTTCCAAGGTTCTGAACCATTGGCAATGTAACCATCCGACAATAAAAATACTGGCGTCATGTGTTCTAAAGCAATTCTGCACGCTTCATAGGCTGCATTAAAACAGTCGGAAGGGGTGGATGCGGAAACAATCGGCATTGGAGCTTCCCCATTTCTGCCGTAGTAGGCTTGTAATAAGTCTGCTTGCTCTGTCTTAGTAGGTAAACCGGTCGATGGACCTCCACGCTGAACGTTGACAATTACCATAGGCAACTCTAGCATAATTCCCAATCCAATGGCTTCTCCTTTTAAGGCAATTCCTGGCCCAGAAGATGCGGTAATTCCAAGCTTTCCACCAAAAGATGCTCCGATAACCGAGCACATGGCAGCAATTTCGTCTTCTGCTTGAAACGAACGAACGCCAAAGTTTTTATGCTTTGCTAATTCATGTAGAATGTCAGAAGCAGGAGTAATTGGGTAGGAGCCATAAAATAAATCTAAACCCGATTTTTGTGAAGCAGCAATCAACCCTAAAGCCGCCGCTTGGTTTCCCATGATGTTTCGGTAAGAACCAGAAGGCAAACTCGCCGCTTTTACGTTGTATCGAGAAGTGAAAACTTCGCTCGTGTCGCCAAAGTGATAACCGGCTTTCAGCACATTAACGTTGGCCTCAATAAGCTCTGGTTTTTTAGCGAATTTTAGTTTGATAAACTCGATGGTTCCTTCTAGCTTTCTGCTATACATGTAATATAGAAAGCCCAGAACAAACATATTTCTCGACCGATCCATTTCTTTTTTCCCCAACCCGCTATCTTCCAAAGCTGTTCGGGTCATTTTGGTGACATCAATCTGAATGGTTCTATAATCGTTTAAAGATTTATCTTCCAACGGACTTTTTTCGTAGCCCGCCAGCTTCAAATCTCTTGCGTTAAACCCGTCTGAATTGATAATAATGGTACCGTGTTTTTTTAGGCGGGCAATGTTTACTTTAAAGGCTGCGGCATTCATGGCCACTAAAACATCGCAATCGTCTCCTGGTGTTGCAACTTCAATGCTTCCAAATTTTAGCTGAAACCCTGAAACTCCTGCAAGGGTTCCTTGAGGTGCTCTAATTTCAGCGGGATAGTTTGGGAATGTACTTATGTCGTTACCATATAGGGCATTGGTGTTGGTAAATTGAGTTCCTGTTAATTGAATTCCATCTCCTGAATCACCTGCAAATACAATGGTTACCTCTTGTTTTTCTTCGACTTGTTTTGTCATTAAGACTTGGTTTTATCTATCTGTAAAATTAACTAGAATTACTATAAATAACAGTTAAGGCGTCCATGTGTTTAAACGGATTTTTTTTTATACTTTTAAAATTCGTTTTACAAAAACTTAACAAACATGAAAAAACTGTTACTGCCTTTATTAGGCATTATACCGCTACTTTCTCTAGCGGGAGGGTTTCAGGTAAACCTTCAAGGTACCAAGCAAACCGGAATGGGGCATTTGGGTACGAGTTTCCATTTAGGTGCATCCAGTACTTATTTCAACCCTGCTATGATGGGTTTAGATGAAAATAAGTTCTCCGTAGAGGCAGGAGTCAATTTTATTTCTTCAAGCATTCAGTTCCGGAACGGGAATACGGGAGTATCAGAAATGACAGACAACCCTATCGGAACTCCTTTTTACTTATATGCTACGTATAAAGTTAGCGAGAAACTTTCTGCAGGACTTGCAGTTTACACACCATTTGGTAGCTCTGTAGTTTGGGGAGATGATTGGTCAGGGAAATATTTGATTCAAGACATTTCGCTTAGTGCCATCTTTATTCAACCTACTTTATCTTACAACATCAGCGATAAGCTTAGAGTAGGAGCAGGACTTGCAATTGTTCAAGGGCAGGTTGAAATTAACCGCGCTCTTCCTGTGCCAATTGGAAATGATGCTACTGCAAACCTACAAGGTAGCACCACTGCTTTTGGCTTTAATGCAGGTATTCATTATGACGTAAGCGAAAAGTTTAGTGTTGGTTTAACGCACCGATCTAAAGTAGATGTAGAGTTGGACGAAGGCGAAGTGGATTTTACAGTAGACCCGGCTTTAGCGGCAGCTTTTCCTGATGGAAGGTTCTCAGCTACTTTACCACTTCCTGGAACAACAACTTTAGGTTTAGCATACAAGGTGTCTGACAAGTTGTTGATTTCTGCTGAAGGAAGTTTAGTTCAATGGAGCGATTACGAATCATTAGATTTTGATTTTGAAACGAACACCTCTAGTTTAACTGATTCTGAAAATCCAAGAAACTACGAAGATGCATATATTTTTAGAGTTGGAGCTCAGTACTCTTACAGTGAAATGTTTGATTTTAGAGCAGGATTCTATTACGATCAGTCTCCTATCCAAGATGAGTTCTTTAACCCAGAAACTCCAAACTCTGACAACATCGGTATCACTGCCGGTTTAAGCGGTCACATTGGAGAACGTTTTGGATTTGATGCTTCCATTTTATACATTATTGGAACGGAAAGAGAATCAGAATATGCGCCTTCAGGCTTTGGAGGTACTTATGCATCAAGATCTGTGATTACAGGTGTTGGACTAAACTATTCATTTTAAGAAATAACATAGAAAGATGAAAACAAGAAATTTATTATACCTATTACCATTAGCGGCATTAACGGCTTGTGAGCCCGATATTGACGAAATGGAAAGAAGCGGCGGTTCTGCCGACTTTACTAGAATGGTTGCAGTTGGTAATTCACTTACAGCAGGTTTTCAGAGTAATGCTCTGAGCGCTGAAGGTCAAGTGAACTCTTTACCACAAATTATTGCTAACCAATTAAATCAAGTTAGTCCTACAACTTTTACCCAACCAGTTATTCCTGGAGAGGTGGGAATGAAGGGAGTTGGCTTAAGCCCATTGCTCCCTCGGGGAACTGTTGCTCCAGCGCTTGTATTAAGGTTAGCACCAAATTGTAATAATGTAGTTGGCCCTGCACCTCAATTGGGTTTTGCACCATACTCGGGAGCTGAATTTTTTGCGTCTGTAGGAGCAAACGGTCCTTTTAACAATGTTGGTGTACCCGGAGCAAGAGTAGGTAATTTAAATCAAGTAGGTTATGGTTCAATTCAAGGAAACCCTTACTTTGCAAGATTTGCATCTAATCCAAGAGAGACAATGTTGCAAGCAGCAATGAGAAATAATCCAACGTTTTTTCAATTATGGATTGGAAATAATGATGTATTAGGTTATTCTACTTCAGGAGGAGAAGAAGGAGGAGACAACGTTACATCAGTTACTGTGTTTGCAGACCTATTCGGAGCAGCACTAGATACTTTAACTAAGAATGGGGCAGAGGGGGTTGTAGCTAATATTCCGGATGTTACCTCTATACCGTATTTTACAACGGTTCCAACAGGTACGGAGATAACTCAAGCGCAAGCCGACTTATTAAATGCTGCTTATGCTCCTTATAATGGCGGATTGGATGCTGTTGTAGGACAAAATGCTGCATTTCAACCAGAAGCTGATGCAAGAAAAATTCGTTTTGCTGCAGGCGCAAATACGTTTGTAGTAGTAGATCTTACTTTAACTGACTTATCTGGTAATGGATTACCTAGTATCCGTCAAATTAAGAGTGGTGAACTATTAACGTTGACAACACCTGGAGATTCTTTAAGATGTGGCGGCTGGGGAACAGCGAAGGCGATTCCTGGCAACTTTCACTTAACAAATGCTGAATTAGCGAACATATCTTCTGCAATAGCGGGCTACAATGACATTATTAGGTCAGAAGCAACGAGCAGAGGCTTAGCATTTGTCGATGCAAATGCAAGGTTGAAAGAACTCTCCACAAGAGGAATTACTGTTGACGGAATTTCTTTTTCTTCGACGTTTGTAAGTGGTGGGGCATTTTCGTTGGACGGTGTTCATCCATCAACGAGAGGATATGCTATTATTGCAAATGACTTTATCTCGGCAATCAACGCAACTTATGGAGCTAGTATTCCTAAAGTGAATGTTGGTTCTTTTGAAACTATAGAAATAGCAAGATAAGGCTAGAATAAACTAAAAACCCCATTGTACATCGAGCGAAGTCGAAATGTACAATGGGGTTCTTTATGCTTTGGTGTGAAGGAGATTATTGGCTAATCACCTTCGGTACTTTAATAAAGTCAGTATCTTTTTCTGGGGCATTCTTCAATGCATCTTGTTGGCTAATCGTCTCTATCACTTCGTCTTTTCGCAGTTCAGCTTCTTCCTCCAACATGTAAATAAGCGGTTTTACACCTTCCGTATCCACAGCAGATAATTGCTCCACAAAGGCTAACATTCGGTTCATATCGCCTGTAATTTCTTGCTTCTCTTCGTCGTTAAACTCCAATTTGGATAAGGTCGCAATTCGCTCTACTGTTTTTATATCTACTGCCATGTTTCGCTGTTTTAAGTTTATCTAGTATATAACCTTTCCGTAGTTTTTCTGTAATGGACCTAACAGGTTTTCGAAACCTGTTAGGTCTTATTTTTTATGATGTGCTCGAAGTGAAGTTAAACACATCCTATGTTTATTGGAAAGAATCTTCTTTCCGACTTTTTTTAATCTAACCTAGATTCAATAGCCAACCTCGTCTCGTCTCGCAAAGTTAGTAAATCTACATCACCGTTTTTCGGAAAAATAGGAGGGTGTATGTACACTCTACTTTTACCTGGTCCGGTTTTCGAAAAGAAGCTCCAGTTATCTTCTAGCAATTTATAGTTATCCTTAAAAGTAATCGGAATAATTGCCGTGTTTGTTTCAGCTGCTGCATAAAAAGCACCGTTCTTAAAAGCTTTCATTTGTGGAGTAGTTGTAGGAATGGTACCTTCCGGAAAGATTACCAAATTGGTTCCATTACGCAGCTTCTCACATGCATTAGCAATGGCTTTGTGCGCCGCTTTTGGGTTGGCTCGATCTACCAACAAGTTCATTTTTTTAAAGTAAATATTAAAAATAGGAACGCTACCCAATTCCTTTTTACCTAAAAAAATAAAGTAGTTGGGAAACGCAGCATACAGCAGTAGTATGTCCAAATACGAACTGTGGTTGGGACAAATTATGTAAGAGGTCTTGCTGTCGTTTGGAATATTTCCGTGAATTTCTTTTCGAACACCAATTAAAAATAGAATAGCATTGGCTTGAAACCGAATAAGTGTAAATCCCTTTTGGAAATACTTTTCGTTGCTAAGTAATACCAATTGAATAGGGTAGAGGATTAAAATCACCAACATGACCACGAGTAGGAAATAAATTTTCCATGCGTAAGCAAATATGGCCTTGACGATTTTCATAGCTCCAAAAATAGGTTAAATCTGTATTTTTGAAGTATGGCAAGAATACTTACAGGAATACAAAGTTCAGGACAAAGTGGCGAGGTACATTTAGGTAATATTTTGGGTGCAATTCAACCTGGGATAGAGCTTTCGAAAAAGGCTGAGAACGAGGCATTTTTCTTTATTGCAGATTTACATTCGTTAACTACAGTGAAGGATGCGGAAGTTCGAAAAGCAAACGTGTATGCAGTGGCAGCGGCTTGGTTGGCTTTTGGATTTGATACGGATCAGAACGTGTTTTATCGCCAATCGGATGTGCCCGAGGTTTGCGAGTTAACGTGGTATTTGAATTGTTTTACGCCGTTTCCTATGTTGGCGAATGCCCATTCTTTTAAAGATAAATCTGAAAATCTATCGGATGTAAATGCGGGACTATTTGATTATCCTGTTTTGATGGCTTGCGACATATTGCTTTACGATGCAGAATTTGTTCCGGTAGGGAAAGACCAAAAGCAACATTTGGAAATGACGCGAGATATGGCAAGTTCATTCAACCATAAGTTCGGTGAAACCTTTGTGGTTCCTGAAGCTATGATTGACGAACGGGTGATGGTTATTCCTGGAACCGATGGTCGGAAAATGAGCAAAAGCTACAACAACTATATCAATATTTTTTTACCCGACAAACAGTTGAGAAAGGTGGTGATGAAAATTGAAACCGATAGTAAGGGATTGGAAGAGGTGAAAAACCCTGAAACGTGTAATGTTTTTGCCTTGTATGCTTTATTGGCAAATGAAGCGCAAATTGCAGAAATGAGAAGAAATTACCTTGGAGGAAATTATGGTTACGGGCACGCGAAACAAGCATTGTACGAGTTAATCGTCGAGCAATATTCCGTTCAACGAATGCGATACGTTGAATTAATGGAAGACAAATCAGCAATTGATGAATTATTGAAACAAGGAGCAGAAAAGGCTCGAAAAGTTGCACGGCCAGTTTTGCAGAAAGTGAGAGCAAAGTTGGGGTTTGGAGTGTAACTAACCGCTCTAATTCAGCTTAAGATTCAGCTTGATTGCTCCCCCCGCTGCCGCACGATTGTATCGTGTGGTAAGTTAATTGGAGAAATAAAGTATATTCTTTACTAAGTAATTAGTTTAACTTTAGAGCATGAGTAGAAATTATAAATTTCATAATCCTAAGGGTTTGTACTTTGTTAGTTTTGCTGTAGTCCAATGGTTATACCGTTTACACAAAATATTTAGTCCAATGTTTTGGACTAGTATTTTGTAGTTACGGCATTTACCAATGTAGATTAGACTAAAAAA
>Ga0307934_1000934_pt1 | contig 19664 bp, 17 predicted proteins | sample OrgLakmetageno90_FD_201838 | JGI IMG/M metagenome (GOLD analysis project Ga0307934, IMG submission 201838) | Saline water microbial communities from Organic Lake, Antarctica - #90 | ecosystem: Environmental > Aquatic > Non-marine Saline and Alkaline > Saline | place: Antarctica: Organic Lake... | reverse complement strand
AGTGTTCAGGTTGGTGGGTCATTAAGCCTCTCCGCTGATAACGGAATCGGGCAGACTGGTTCGGGTTCACTCAATATCTCCGCCGGAGTACTTACTCTGACTAATCGCGCTGGGTCGGTCTATCTCAAATTGCTGGATTCAACTGAACTTGCCGGAGCCAAGATACTCGGCTCAGGCGATTTCTATCTGCTTCAAGATTCCGGTATTTTACAGCTGTCTGATACTATCGAAGTCTCTCAAGGTCGAGCAGTGATCACTGCTACGGAGGCTTTACAATTAAATGCAGATATTCTAGTCAGGCGTGATCTACGGATCGTGGCTGATACTTTGACTGTAAATGGTGCGCGATTGATCGCTGAGAGCGGTGACGTTGTCATCCGAACTGGCGGTAGTTTGACTTTCGAAGCAAACTCTGGAGCGACTGCATCTAATGGAAATATTTTCTTAGTAAGTGGTGGAATTCTGACAGTCGGTGAGCTTGTCTCGTCAGCACTCTTAGATCTGCGTTCCCAAGGCAATATTCTACGATCCGGGGGAGAACTCACGGCTACTGCAATACGCTTATTCTCCAAAGATGGTAACCTCGGTTCAGCACTGAATCCTTTGCTAACAAATTCGGATAGGATCGATCTGAATGCGTTTGGTAGTATTCATGTCTCAGAGTCGGGCGATATACAGATCGGGCGCTCGGGAATCGGCGGCGGCGGTGAGGGTCCTAATGATATCCTTACTCTCGATTTTGGTGCGGGCAGACTGACTTCTGTATCTGACTCGATAAAGTTCGAAGGTGAGGGCACTTTTATCGTCAATGCTTCAGGTGAACTTACACTGGCTACTCCCATCATTGCTACCAACGGCAATGTGACAATTAACGCAGCTGGACTTCGCGATGGCACCATTTCGGAGGGTTTGCTCATAGACGCTCGTAATGGACGCGTCAGTATTGTGACGATCAACGGAGTCGGTGGTACTGAAAACGGCGATATCGAAATAGCCGCTCAAGAACTCACAGCTACTACACAAACGGGTTCACTTGAGCTGGATATCGCAGGAAGCACCCAGATTGTCGCGGAGGGTTTGAAAGTTAATTCGGGAGGCGGTATCATTGATTTCGACATCGCCTCAGGATCGCTTGTTGTAAATGCGCCGATTCGCCACGGCGGCAGTGGTTCGATTAACGTTAATCTGAACAATGGTAACCTTACTTTAAATTCTCAATTGAGTCAGACGGGTTCTGGAAACCTTCTAGTTCTCGTAGCCAATGGCGGAATTAACATGTCTAACAGCGCGGTTATGCAGACTAATAGCGGCTTACTGGATGTCAGGGCCTCTGGGTTTATCTCACTAACGCGACTGAGCACAACGACTGGTAGCGTCTACTTGCAAAGCACGACCGACTCGATCCGTCGCCCATCAAGCTATGTAGGTGTAAATATTATTTCACCGAACCGCCCGACCGTAAATGTTGTCAAAGTCGCTCAATTCGCAGTCGATTCTAGCTCTCTAAACCTTAACGGAAGCGTGATCTTCCGAACCGCAGGTTCCTTCATCATTATCGGCACTGTGTTTAGTTAATTTCTTATGTATTCTTTTCGCTATACAGGTTGTTTATTTGTCTCTGTTTTATTTTCAGTTGTAGGCATATTGCATTCTGCATCTTTACAGCCTATCGACGGGACTTTTCAGGCCTTGGCACAAAGTAATGACCGAGTTTTTGGCTTGGATTCCGGTAGTATCTTAAGTTCTGATGATGGTGGAAGTACCTTCTCGGAAATTTATGAAATAGTCGGTGGATCGGATGATAGGTATTTCACTATAGCTGCATTGAACACTATTGTAGTCGCAGCTGGCACTGATGGATTAATTGCACTATCAAGTAATCATGGTAGCACTTGGGATGGATCCGTTAACTCAGATTTCATACAAGGAGATTTGAAAGCGATTGCCGCTCGTGAATTATCCAGTCCGTCCAACCAGCAGTGGGTGGCAGCGGGTAATGATGGTGACGATGGGGTCATCTTTGTAAGTCAAAATAATGGATTGAGTTGGGTGCGTAATAATTCTGGATCAAAGTTTGAAAATATGGATTTTTCCGGTGCCGTCTGGACTGGTTCTGCGTGGTTAGTCTGCGGATTAAAAAGTCAGATTGCAGAGGGTGCTAGTGACTACTCCGGTGTCATTTTCCGCTCAATGGATGCATCTACATGGACTTTAATCGGTGATGTGTATCCAGCTCCTTTGCTAGCCTTAGCTTCTGACGGCGCAGGCGAAGTATTAGCGGTCGGCGAAGGAGGGCTAATTTTACGATCAGATGATCACGGGCTTAGTTTCGATCGGATAGATCAGTCGTCCATAAGTGAAGATCTAAGTTCGGTAGTTGCTCTGGAGACAGGTGAATTTATGATTGGTAGTGATGGTAAGGGCGTATTTCAATCAAGTGGCGCACTTGTTTCTGTGCTTCAACCTGCAGCAGGTGGAGCCCCTGGCGTCGAAGCGCTCTTACTCAATGGTGACACTGTTTTGCTGGGTGGCGCCTTTGTGTCAGCTGAGCGTATGTTACCCTTCGATTTAGATATCCTAAAAATGGAAGGCTTCCTACGTTTATCAGTAGACGAAGCGATTAGCGGTAAAGTTTACCTGCTGGAAAGTTCTGAGAATTTAGAGAGTTGGCAAGTGGTTCCAAATACAAGTAGAGCTGGCTCAAACGCATCTCTCATGTGGAACCTTCCCACAGATGGCACACAACGTTTTTGGCGTGCTACAGAATTTTAAGTTCTAAATCTACGATTCTGTTCCGCGAAATATTTTTCGCAGACAGACATAAAAAGGCCGAACTCTTTAGAGTCCGGCCTTGTTTAAAATTTCGGCGAAATGATTAGACTGTGCCGAAGATCGTCTTGCCGTTGGAGCAGAGGTCTTCAGCTGCCTGCACGAGACGTGCGGCCATGCTTTTTTCGGCTTTCTTTAGGTAGCCACGTGGATCGTAGACCTTCTTATTGCCGACTTCACCGTCTATCTTAAGCACTCCTTCAATGTTTTCACAGATATGCGTAGCAATAGGGCGAGTGAATGCGTATTGGGTGTCGGTATCGATGTTCATCTTAACCACACCGTATTCGAGTGTTTCGCGGATATCGCTAAGCTCTGATCCTGAGCCGCCATGGAAAACTAGATCCATGAATGCGCCCTCACCGTGTTTCTCGGTCACTGCTTTTTGACCATCGCGAAGAATAGTAGGTTTTAATTTAACAGATCCAGGCTTGTATGCGCCATGGACGTTGCCGAAAGTTGCGGCAAAGATGAAACGTCCGATAGGCTGTAGTGCTTCATAGACTTCCACCATGTCATCCGGTGTTGTGTAGAGCTTTTCAGCGGGAAGCCCGGAGGTGTCGTGGCCGTCTTCTTCGCCGCCTACGCAACCGGCTTCGACTTCAAGGATGATATCGAGTTCGGCACATTCCTTGAGGAGCTCTTTTGAGATTTTCAAGTTTTCTTCGAGTTCTACGACAGAACCGTCGAACATATGCGATTGGAAGAGGGGACCCTTGCCTTCTGCGATGCGCTTACGGGAAGCTTCAAGGAGTGGCTTGAGGAAACCATCCACTTTTTCCGGGTGACAGTGATCCGTGTGGAGGCCGACGAGGATGTCGTGCTTTTCGGCTAGAATGTGTGTGGCTTCTGCCAACACGATTGCACCGAAGGCAGCATCGTTGACATTTAACCCGGAAGCAAACTGACCACCACCTGTGGAGACCTGTATGATACCGTCGCTTTTTGCGTCGGAGAAGGCTTTGAGAGCCGCGTTAATTGTGGTGATCGAAGTAACGTTTACCGCGGGGTAAGCATAATTGCCCTTTTGGGCGGCATCGATCATCGCTGCGTATTGTTTTGGTGTAGCTACTGGCATAATGTCTTAATTTTCGGATTTTAAGTGAATGGTGTCTTTAGAATTGTTATATTTGATAACACGGAAATTTCTATTTTATATTGAAGCGCTTTTACGGTCGAGGGTTAATCGCTAGTCTATCCTTGGATCTCAGTAAAAGCCCAATCCAACCACGGGAGGAGGGCTTCAATGTCGCTGGTATCTACGGTTGCGCCTCCCCAGATGCGCATGCCGGGAGGCGCATCACGGTAGCTGCCGAAGTCGAGAGCGACGTCCTCTGCTTCCAGTAGAGAAACGATTTTCTTTGCTTTGGCGGCTTGCTCCTCTGCACTCAATGCTTGATACCAAGGTGCTACAATCTTCAAGCAGATGGACGTGCAAGAACGTGTCTCTTTTGTTTCCGCTAGAAAATCAACCCAGTCTGTTTTTTCAACCCAGCTTGCGATCGCATCCAAGTTGGCATTTGAGCGTTGGATGAGGCCCTTTAATCCACCGATTGACTCGGCCCATTTGAGACCATCGACTGCATCTTCGACACAGAGCATGGATACAGTATTTATCGTGGCTCCGCTAAAAATGCCGTCGATCAGCTTGCCGCCTTTAGTGAGGCGGAAGATTTTCGGTAGGGGCCAGGAAGGAGTGTAGCTTTCCAAGCGTTCGATCGCGCGAGGGCTTAAAACAAGCATGCCGTGAGCCGCTTCGCCCCCCATGACTTTTTGCCAGGACCATGTAACGACGTCTGTTTTATTGAAGTCGATGTCCATTGCGAATACCGCAGAGGTCGCGTCACAGATGGTCAGTCCTTCCCGGTCGTCTGGTATCCAGTCTAGGTTGGGGACACGCACCCCGGACGTTGTGCCATTGTAAGTAAAGACGACGTCGTTCTTAAAGTCCACTTGGCTGAAGTCAGGCAGTTTGCCGTAGTCGGCCTCAAGTTTACGGGCATTCTCTAATTTGAGTTGCTTGATTGCATCGGTGACCCAGCCGGATCCAAATGATTCCCACGCCATCATATCGACGCCACGCTGTCCAAGTAATGACCACATAGCCATCTCGACTGCACCAGTGTCCGAAGCCGGAACAATCCCACAAACATAGCCTTCAGGAAGGTTGAGGATAGACTTAGACAGATCAATTACTTCCTCGATGCGAGCTTTGGCAACTTTTGCCCGGTGGGATCTGCCGACAAGTGCACCCTCTAGTGACTGGATGCTCCAGCCGGGTCTTTTAGCGCAAGGGCCAGATGAAAAATGTGGGCGATTCGGTTTCGTCGTTGGTTTCATAGGAAATGATGTATGCTATTGTCCTTAGCGCACGTGTCTAGCCAAGTTTTTGATTTGCCACCTATTCTACGTTTTGGACTTGTTCACGGATACGCTCTAACTCGTTTTTGCTTTCAATGACTGCGCGGGTGATTTCGATCTGCGAAGACTTGCTTCCAGTCGTATTGAGCTCGCGATGGATTTCCTGACAAAGGAAGTCCATTTTACGACCAGTTGGTTCGGTCGAGGCAATGAATTGATGAAACTGTTCGAAGTGACTGTAGAGTCGGGTCATTTCTTCACTCACATCACAACGATCAGCAAACAACGCGATTTCCTTGAGAACTCTTTCATCACTTAGATCGAGGTCTAGGTTGAGTTGCTTAAGGCGCTCAAATAAAGCATCGCGATAGAGGCTTACCGAGTCTACGGCATGACTTGCGATGAGTGCTGTGTTTTTTTCAAGTATTCCGATACGAGTCGACAGGTCCTTGGCTAATGCAGACCCTTCGTTAATGCGCATTTGATCGATATCCTCTAGAGATAGTTTGAAACAAGCTTCGATGTCGGCTTCGAGTGATTGCCAGTCAGGCAGACTACCCGTGTCTTTTATGGTTTTGGCGGTTTCGAGAATCAAGTGGCTGTCGACTTCAAATGGGTAATTATGGGCTTCGGCAAATTTTTTCAGACGCAGAATCGAATCATTCAAGCTGGCACTGTCCCAAGTTAGGCCGTTCTGAGGGCCTTCTAGCGATTCTACTTTAATCTGCGCATTAACACGACCTCGTTGGAAGCTGTCTTTAATCCATTCGTTGCAACGGGCTTCTAAACCATTCCATTCCTTAGGCGAATTGATAAATGCATCGAGTGTTTTTCTATTTACCGAAGTGATCTCGATTTCGATGCGTAAGTGTTTTTCCGATACATCAGCCGAGCTGTGGCCGTAACCTGTCATGCTTTTCATAAGTTAGTGAATCTAGGGTTTAAGTGTAAATGTGGCAGTGTTCATATACTTATATTTGAATATCAGAAAGGCTGAAAAGAAAAAGCATACAGAGGGTAAACCCATTGAAACATGCGTGAAAAATTATGGGAGCTTTAATGTTGCCGGACTCTTCGTATACGCGGGCAAGTAGGACACCGACGACAGTTAATGGAACAAATGAAAGTAAGTTTCCGTGGATAGATGCAAAGACTGCTCCAGAAATTAATTGAGCAGCGGGGCGCTGTGTCTGGCTCTTTAGGAAGCGATAAATACAGCCTCGAAAGATAATCTCTTCGGCTATAGGGGCGAGAATAACTGCGGATAGAGAAAGAAGCAGGATCGCGAAAAAATTCCCACCCGCTTGAAAAATCCCAATGATTTCTTGAGGAGGCAGCTCGTCGATCAATCCTAAATACTGCAAAACATTTAATAGTGTCCCCCACAGTAGACTGCTGATCCAAATAATCGGAATATATTTAATAAAAAGTAGTGAACTGGCTTTAAGCGCTGCGAGAGTCGACATCGTTTGGCTATTCAGCTGCCCAGAGTAGTGCTGTGGGTAGAAGTAGCGTAAGCCAAAAAAGGTAAATAATAAGGGAATCTGGATGATAGCGACTCCAGCTATGGCGAGCTCCGCTGTGAATTCACCATCTGCAGCCTGAATTGAGTCACCTAAAGCAAATGCAACAATTTGCTGGGCCACAAAAATTGCGGTTATAAGTGCACAGAGTAAAATACCAAAATTGATCCAACCGATTGGCCAAGCTGATAGCTGACTCTCTGGATATAATTGCTTATCTCTATTTTGGCTATGCCTATACCATATGCATGCACTTGCTAAGAGCAATCCAGCGACGATTAATGAGGCGATGACGGCAGGCGCGTCTAGTTGTGGTGTCATCCTATTTTAAAATATGTGCACCATCAAAGACAGCTTCGCCATCGACATAAGTCGCTTTGACTTTGCCGCGTAGTGTTCGCCCGATCCAGGGACAGTTACGAGATTTACTAAAAAAGTTCTCTGGATCGACGGTCCATGCTTCATCGGGGTCAAAGATACAAATGTCTGCGGCGGCACCGATGCTAAGCGTGCCAGCATCGAGTTTGCACAGTTCGGCCCCTTTATGGGTCATTAATGCAATGACTGCACTTAGTGAGAGTCGTTTACCGTGGTAGAGCGTTTCCAAGCTGCTCGCGAGTGAGTTCTCGAGGCCGATGATACCGAAGGGTGCATAGTCAAATTCCTGGTCCTTCTCGGTCACCGTATGTGGCGCATGGTCGGTCGCGATACAGGCAAGAGTGCCATCGATAAGGCCTTCGATCAGGGCTTCGCGGTCCGCGTCGGTGCGCAAGGGGGGATTCATCTTAAAACCTGTGTCGTAGTCTTCGAGTGTGGCATCCGTAAATTCGATATGGTGAGGACTTGCTTCTCCACTCACTGCGATGCCACGCGCGATTGCACGGCGTAAGATATCCACTGAGTTCGCAGAACTGACATGCTGCATATGAATATGGGCACCCGTCAGTTCTGATAGGATAACATTTCTCGCTACGATGATATCTTCGGCCGCTTTCGGCCAACCACGCAAACCGAGTCGCAGAGACCATTCACCTTCGTTCATGACCGCTCCCTTTGTCAGCGAGGCATCTTGACAGTGGTCCATGATCGGGAGATCGAACATTTTCGCGTATTCGACAGCACGACGCATGATTTCGTTGCTTTGAACACATTTTCCATCGTCGGTCATCGCGACCACGCCGGCGGCTTTGAGCTGGCCCGTCGGAGCGAGGTGTTCTCCGTTCATACCGATCGTGAGGCATCCCGTCGGTAAAACTTTGATCACTGATTCCCGTTCTACCTTGTCCATTATGCGCTGGATAGTGCCCGCATTGTCACAAACCGGGCTGGTATTGGGCATGCAAACGACTGTTGTAAATCCACCTGCAGCTGCTGCGGCTGAACCGGATCGAATGTCCTCTTTGTGGGTTTGGCCTGGATCGCGAAAGTGGACGTGAATGTCGACGAGACCAGGCGCGACGACGAGGCCGCTTGCATCGACTTTGAGCGCATCACTTTTCTGTGTTTCACTCATGGTTTCGACGATGCGCCCGTCGATGACGAAAACATCACTAATTTCGTCTCGTTGATTGGCTGGATCGATCACTCGACCGCCTTGTATCCAAAGTTTTTGGCTCATATATATTCAGAAAATAGAGTGGTGACTTATGCTGGGAGTTGTATCTGGCTTTTTTGATGCGCACAAAAGCAAAGGTGCAGAACAGCCATACGGACAACGATTCCGTTTGTTACTTGGCGCAGGATGACGGAGCGACTTGAGTCGGCGACTTCCGAGTCGATCTCAACACCGCGGTTAATGGGACCCGGGTGCATAATGATCGCTTCAGGCTTCAGCCAGGCAGCTCGGAACTTGTTCAGTCCGAACATGCTGGTGTATTCGCCGATGGAAGGGAAGTGGGTGGCGCTCTGCCGCTCGTGCTGTATGCGCAGTAGCATAACCGCGTCGGCATCTTCAAGTGCGTAACGGAGATCATGACTGACGGTAGCCCCCATTGATTCAAACCCCTTTGGGACGAGTGTGCTCGGACCTGCGACGGTCACTTTAGCTCCTAGTTTCTGGAGGCAAATGATATTTGATCGAGCGACGCGGCTAAAAAGGATATCTCCGAGAATAGTTACTTTCTTACCGTCCAAGTTGCCCAATTTTTCGATTAACGTAAAGGCGTCGAGCAAGGCTTGTGTTGGGTGCGAGTGTGAGCCGTCGCCTGCGTTGATTACAGGAATGTCGATGACCTTACTCAGATAGTTGGGGGCTCCCGAAGCGGGGTGCCGCATGATAATCATGTCAGCTTTCAGAGCCGCCATATTTTGTGCGGTGTCACGAAGCGATTCACCTTTAGTCAGGCTGCTGGCATCTGCAGTAACTGTAATCGTATCGGCACTGAGGCGACTAGCGGCGACTTCGAAGGCAAGCCGTGTGCGCGTGCTGGGCTCGAGAAAAAGATTAACGATCGTTCGACCAGCCAGATAAGGTTGTTTCTTATCGTCGGCCTCCATCGCTTTCTTGAAAGCATTGGCAGCAGTAAAGATGGTTTCGATCTCTTGGCGAGAGAGTGCTTCGATGCCAATTAGGTGTTTTCGGTTCCAAGTAAGATGACTCATGACTAAATTATGATGGTTCAGGCTTATCCGCCCTCTGCCGAAAATCGAAATCTGAACTTTCAAAACAAAAGCGCAACGAGAAATCCATTTTTTGAATTTCTTGGATCCTAGCTTTGTAAGTGTCTTGTCATTCGTGCGATACTTAAAACATATTGATACTATGATATTACGGCAGACCCTATTTTTATTACTTCTAAGTTTTCTCGGTGACTATGGTTTGCAAGCCGCGACTATTTCTGGGCAAATCGAACTGAAACAAGTCCAGACTCGTCGGGCAAATCCTCGATATGGTGGTTCCGATTCTTCTCTATTGGGACCCGCTTCACCTTTTGTGGGGGTTGTCTATCTAACCAGAGAAGAGGGTATCGATTACTCTCCGCCAGAAACCTCCTACAAATTAAGCCAACGTGGACTTCAGTTTTATCCTGCTGTGCTACCGATTGAATTGGGATCGAGCGTGAGTTTTCCTAATATGGACGACACCTATCACAACGTATTTTCGTATTCACCCGAAAAACGTTTCGACTTGGGTCGTTATGCAAAAGACGCGGTGCCAACACCTGAAGTAGTATTTGACGAAGCAGGTCAAATCCGTGTCTTCTGTGAAGTGCATGAGCATATGCGTGCGGTTGTCCTAGTATTGGATACGCCGTATTTTACGACGACGGATGACACTGGATCCTACTCACTTGAGGGCGTTCCAGCTGGTGAGTATACGCTGAACATTTGGAGAGTAAACGCACCTTTGGAAACAAGTTTTATTCAAGTAACCGAGGCCTCAAAAGAAGAATAAGCTACTGTGTATTTCACATTTAAGTTTAAGATAATGGCCGCGATGATCCTTGCGGTCTCGCTTGTTAGCATTAGTTCCTACGAACTCGTGCGCGGGCAGGTGGAGAAGCACTTTGAAGACGCTTTACAGCAGCAGTATGCGACGCAGTTTCAGTTGTTCCAAGTTCGTAAAGAGGCGCGCCTAAAATCGGTATCAAACGAGATCGTCACAAATACTTCAAATCCACGCTTATTAGCTGCGCTTTATGAAGATGACTATTCTCGGTTTTACTACGATTTAGGACAGGAGCTAAAACCGTTCTACAGCAATCTTGAGTTTAGTTATTCAGACACTAAGTTCTGGCCGTTTTTCCGATTTATTCGCAGTGATGGAGAATACTTGAGACCTCCGACGGTCGAAGAAGTTGGAGTGAGCCAGGCGGTAGATAGCTTGCCCGGCGTGATGGCTCCTATTTCGGAAGATGCTCTTGAAAGGCTCCTGGAACCGCTAAAGACAAGGGAATCGGACACTTTGGACACTCGCTCAGGTTATCTGGTCAGCGAGAGTCCATACGCTGAAAACGCGACGATTCTCCTAGAAGCTTTTGTCTGCCCCATACTCGATGCTTTCGGAACGTTTTTAGGAGACCTAATCGTCGTGATACCTTGGCGAGGAGAAGGGATTTCTCAAGTAAATGCGCTTTCTGCAATCGTGATCAAAGGCAAGGTTTTTACGTCCGCAAAAGATTCGAAGGATTTGGAAGAGTGGGGCGGTCTTGTTCGACTTTTAGACACGGCGGGGGTCAACTTAAGCGAACAAACTTTATTAATTGATAACACTAATTACCTGCTCTTCAGCAAGCGTCTCTCTTTGGATACTCACTTTCCGTTAGCTGCCCAGGTCACTTTGTTTTCTCTGACTGAACAAGAAGCTCTCAAACAAAACATTTCGAATATTTTAATTCTGATTGTCGCTGGAGGCCTCGTTTTTAGTTTAATACTAAGTATTTTTGTAGCCCAAGGCCTCAACGCACCGATTAGTCGATTAAAAGCTGGCGTGTTGCGGATCGGTCGCGGTGATTTTACAACCCGAGTGGAAGCAGCGAGTCGAGATGAGATCGGTGAGCTCTCTGAGGCATTTAATAAGATGGCAGAAGACCTCAGCCTAAAAGAACGTTACAAAAATGTGCTCGCACAGGTCACTGATGCCAGTGTCGCGGATCAGTTGATTAAAGGGCAAGTGGAGCTCGGCGGCGTCAATTTGGAAGTGGCTGTTCTTTTTTGTGATATGCGCAACTTTACTGAATTTTCTACTCAAACAGAACCACATGAACTGGTGTCTGTTTTAAATGAACACATGACAGCAATGACTGAAATCGCGTATCGTTTTGGAGGTATTGTCGATAAGTTTGTTGGCGATGAAATCATGGTTCTCTTCGGTGCTCCAGTTAGTCAGGGAGATGATATTAAAAATTCTTTCTTAGCCGCCAAAGAGATGATCCGACGAAGGCAGGCAATGAATGCGAACAATAAGACAAAGATCGATGTAGGCATCGGCCTTGCCTATGGAACGGTCATTGCGGGTTGTATGGGATCGAATGATCGCCTGAACTACACTGTGATCGGAGAGAAAGTGAACCTAGCCTCACGCTTGTGCTCACAAGCTAAAAAGATGGAAATAGCCATCGATAATAACATACGAAACCACTTGGGCGCCGAGCTTGAGAATGCTGAGGAAATAGAAAAAGCGCTTAAGGGGATTGATCAACCTACAACGTTTTATTTGATTAAAGAGTCAGTTAGCTCGGAAGCATAAGATACTTTTAACTTACCCATGAAAAATAGTCTAAAACCTTTACTTCTATTTCTAAGCATAGGCTTTTGCGTGAGCTCTAGCCTCGCTTTTGATGACAAACTAGATGCTCTTAAAAACGCCCTGATCTACGAATCAGCTAATCAGGAATTCTATATCGAGGGCGGATTACAATTTGATTTGACGAGTTATTACACCGACAATTCCGACCTGAATCCACCGGGATTCTTTTTCCCCGAGGGCGGTAAAAGTGTCGATTGGAGCCCTCGCGTGACCGCTACAGTGGATACATGGTTAGGGGATAAGTGGTATGGTTTCATTAAATGGAGATGGGACGACGGCGTGCACCCGGGACTCGCTCGTTTTTACGGAACTGATAATTTTGATTTTCGATTCGACGAGGTGTTTGTTCGCTATGAGGCGGCAGGTCCTGCACTACAATTGCAAGTAGGACGTTTCGTTCCGATCATGGGCAACTTTCTAGGTAGGCAGAGTAATTGGGACTCAGGGTTGATCAGCTACCCGATTCATTATAATCAGGTGACTTCTGTGAGTGATCAGCTAGTTGCCGCGGATGCGGACGCCTTTGTGTCTCGTCGAAATGTGAAGGATTTCCCTAATAAAGTATCTTGGTTACCTGCCTACTGGGCGCAGCTTTATAATCAAGGTGCAGCCGTTTTCGGCATCAAAGACAAATGGGATTATTCGCTGAACTTTATGAATACGGCACCTTCTTCACGGGGAACGGTCTGGAACGAATTCGATTGGAGTGATCCAACTTATATGGCGAGCCTCGGCTATAGCCCGAATGCGGCTTGGCGTGTCGGACTGACCGGAACCTACGGAGCCTATTTCCAAGAGGGCTCTGAGGCGAACCTACCTGCCGGAACAGACATAGGCGACTTCATGCAGACAAACCTTGGAGTCGATCTGACATGGAAGAAAGGGCATTGGTCGGTTTGGGCTGAGCTCGTATATTCCGATTTTGAAGTGCCGAATGTAAACGACACAGTTGCCTTTTGGAGCTACTTTATTGAAGCGCAGTATGCATTCAAACCACGTTGGTGGGTGAGTGCTCGCTGGAATGAACAGATCTACAACAAGGTGAGCACTTCGGCCGGTTCAGAGAAATGGGACAACGATTTGTATCGAATCGATTTGGGCTTAGGTCACCGGATTTCGCGGCACGCGCAAGTTCGCTTACAGTATAGTTACCAACAACAGGATGCGGATTTTCAGAACGCAGAGAACTTTGCAGTGGTCGAGTTTAGTCTTAAGCTTTAGACTATAAGTTAATTTTCGGCGCAGCTTTAAGGATGCGCTCCAGCTCTGTGATTAATTTTAAACGTATAGGCCTTGCTTGCTCAGCTAACTTTCTTTGAGCATCTTCGTATTCGACTCGACCCTCAGCGGTTTCTACGCGAATCGGCTCATAGCCGAGTTGCCTGCAATCATAGGGGCTAGCTCGCATGTCGATCTCCCGACAGCTCCCCGCATACAGAAAAGTTTCCCAGAGCAAATCGGAACTCAGCCATGGCATGCTCTTCGCCGTCCACTTATAAAGATCCATGTTCGTGTGTAAGCAGCCTGCCTGTTCGTTTTCCAGTCTTCCTGCTTGTGTGGGCTGCCGCAAATTCAATGGCTGGGCAGACTCTGTAAAAAATCGAAAAGCGTCGAAATGACTACAGCAGATTGGTTGGCTTTCGACGACTTGATCAGTCTCTTGCTGTGTCAGTCGGAGCGGTAAAGTGCCTTCATGACGAAGTCGACCCTCGGGCCCGCCTCGATAGACCATAGCCCATTCATGAAGTCCGAAACAGCCAAACTGCGGTGCACGATTGAGCGCCGCCTTAATAATTGATAAACTCCAATTCAGTCGTTTGTGAATTTTAGAATCGATTTTAGCGGGTTCCAGAAAAGTGCATCCATTTACTTGAGTGTAAAACTTTGGGCTCCATGCATTGCCGCTATCGCCAGTTTCAAGGTGAAGATCAATCCCTGGATGCCATTGCTCAAGCAGTGCTGGCGCAAAACGATAATAGATGAAGAGGAAGTCGTGCACTGGATGCATAGTCCCTCTCGCTCGGCGGTCCCGGTAGGGCCGTGTCCAATCGGATGCGCGATCCATGTGTTGCTCAGCGCGTGCTTTCCACTCCGCCTCGGTCAAGTAGACCCTGTCGATCGTCACACTCATTGCGCTGGATCTTCCGAGTCTGTTTTCACCAGTGCGTTTTCGGGCAGCTCTTGTGGGCAAACCATGAAATAAGCTAGAATGACCCAACTCAGTAGGAGCGGGTAGAGTGCTGCACAGAGAAGTATCGAGCCAACTATCGCGATGATAACACCTGTCCACATACCAATTACTTCTTGAACAACAAGAAAGCAGATTGGGATGATGACTATCAAAATCGCGAGCACGTAACCAATCGAAGTGGTGCCGAAGTAAAACCCGGATTCCTCTTTCTCTAACGTCATTTCGCATCCACTGCAAACCTTATTCAGGCGAAACCAGTGCTTAAACATTCCAAAACGCCCACAATTCGGACAACAGCCGATAGAACTGCGCGAGAATATGGTTGAGCGATTGATTTTCATAGTGGTAAAAATGATGTCTATACTTAATTCGTGCCTAATAGTGTATCGAGCAATTCAAAGAGTGCCTGATTGGCTCGTTCATATAATACTACAGGAACACTTTGCATCGTTTCAGCAGATTGAATGTATTCAGAAACCAGTAATTCGTCAGCGCAATTCTCAATCAATGCTTTAGAAAGCTCGATCGTGGTTTCGAGATGGAACTGTAAAGCGAGCGCATTAGAGCCGAGACTGAAAGCTTGGTGCAGACAGGCATCACTGCAGGCCAACCATTTGGCGTCCTGCGGTAAGTCGAAGGTTTCCCCGTGCCAGTGAAAGACAGTGAGTGCTTCATCAAATTTAAATTTGTCCGATTGGTTGCCTGAGACGCTTTGGATGGGATACCAACCGATTTCCTTTTGTGGGTTTGGGTAAATCTGCGCTCCGCACACGCTGGCAATCAACTGGGCACCAAGGCAAATGCCGAGTAGGGGTTTTCCAAGTTGAATAAACGCTTTTTCTTTTTCTAACCAAGGATACTGTCTATGGTCATTTACACTCATGGGCCCACCCATAATAATGAGAAAGTCGATCTCTTCAGGGGTGGGGAGTTGATTGGATTCGTAGAACGCTGTGCTTGTTATCTGATAATCGTTATCGTCTAGCCAAAGTTTGATTGCGCCGAGGCCCTCAAACGAAACGTGTTGGAAATAGTGCGCACGTTTCATTTTATGACATTACGATCCCTAAAGTTTCCATATAGCTGCGCAAATAAATGCGCCCTTCTTGTATGTCGGTAAAAGCACCTTCGAGTTGCGCTTCGTAACAGTGATCGAGTATCTGTGAGTATTGAGGACCCGGAGCGATCGCGAAAGACTTTAAATGCCGACCAAGCAAAATCGGCTTGGGCGCGCTATCCTGTATCGATAGAGATTCGGCACGTTGCATGATCCAATCACCTTCGGGGAAGTCCGTAATGACGAGTGGGGGACGCCCATTTTTATCGGCGAAACTGACTCGGACCAATCGGTCCAAGCGCTTTACCCGTGCGGCTAATCGACGTATCGCCGAGTCGCCCGCTTGATCACGGTAGAGCGCGAGTGGGCGCATGTGCTGCTCGACGAGTGGTAACACTTCTTCATACACCTTTTTTTGCCGCGTCATTCGCTCTAGAAAACATTGGGCGACCGCAACCCCTTCAATGTCGTGTCGTGGGCTCCGGATGCGTCCATTTTCGTCAGTGTAAGTGGTTGCCGGCTTACCCATGTCGTGGCAGAGGACTGCGAGGCCAACGATCAAATCTTCCCAATCATCACTTATGCGATTTACGGCAAATGCATCAAGACAGTGGCAGGTATGTGTCCATACATCGCCCTCTGGATGCCATTTAGGGTCTTGTTCACAACCGACGAGTTCTGCGAGTTCTGGGAAATACTGAAGCCAGCCACAGGCTTGTAGGAACCGTAAGCCGTCTCCAATAAAATGACCTTTGAGCAAGAGTTTCTTCCATTCTTCCCAGATGCGTTCAGGAGGTAAATCGGCAGGACTTAAACTTGAACAAATCGCAATAGTCGCGTCTGTGGCAGTTAAATTGAACCGGGCTGTAAATTGCATCCCGCGGAGCACGCGAAGAGGATCCTCCGAGAAAGCAGGGGACACATGACGTAGCGTTTTTGAATTCAGATCTTTCTGTCCGTTATAGGGGTCGGAAATAGTTTCCGTGAGCGGGTCGTAACTAATCGCGTTGATCGTAAAGTCTCTGCGTGCGGCCGCTTCCTCCGACGACATGCTTGGATCGCCTTCAACGATGAAGTCAGTGTGTTTTGGACCGGTTTGCGATTCACGGCGAGGCAGCGAGATATCGATGTTTAGGCCTTTGAGGATAAAGACTCCAAAACTACGGCCTACGGTATCCAGTCGGTATTGCTTGCTGAGGATCGCTTCCAAAGACGTCGCATCGATACCATACACTTCCATGTCGATATCTTTAGCGGTGATACCTAAGAGACCATCGCGGACGACGCCACCGACGAGAAGCGCACGACCACCTGCATCGCGGATCAATTCGGCAATATCTGTAACGGCCTGTTTTTGAGCCAGTTCGAGCGAGGATACGAGAGACATTAAACTAGCGTATCGCAGGATCCCCCCAGTTCAACTTGTCGCGAACAATGGAGAAATGTGAATGACCACGTCGTTGCATCAATCTGAGCTTTTGCTCCGCAACCGAAATTGTGATGGGAAAGGTTTTTTCAGAGTCAAAAATAATACGTCCATCGATCGAGACCCGGGGCGTGGTTGTGTCTTTGCCAGTTGTCACTGAAATCGTAGTGCTATTGTCGAAAATAACTGATCGATTTCCGAGTGTGTGCGGACAGATAGGCGTCATCGCAATTGCACTGACCAGAGGACCGATGATGGGACCACCCGCAGAAAGATTATAAGCCGTCGAGCCTGTAGGGGTGGAAAAAATCAGTCCATCGCAATGATATTCAGAAACTGGGTCCTCGTTTGCGGAGACGTATAGGCGAATGAGACCACGGCCTTGCGACTCCTTAATAACGGCATCATTAAGTCCGTAGGCGAGTTCGCCATTCGCGGTCGTGCATTTGATGACAGAACGCTCAGCAATTTCATAATCGCCTTCGACAAGTTTCGGTAGTTCGACGGCGGCTTCTTCTTTTGTGAAGGTAGCTAGAAATCCGAGTTTTCCCATATTGATACCGAGCACAGCGGACTGCGATGCAAGTGCCGCGTCGAGCACGCTGAGTAAAGTTCCGTCGCCTCCGATCGCACAACAAAGGTCGACATCCAAGAGGCTATTCGCCGGTAGTGGATATTCGGTCGTCACACTGGTATCGACTCCGGCCGCACGCGCTATTTTGGCAAGTTCTTCAGCTGCCGAGTCGGCACCTGGCTTAGATGTATTCACGACAAACTTAATAGATCGTATGCGATTCATAATATATGAGATTTGTGTGATGATCGGCTATTTCGTGAGGCCTATGAGGAATTCTTTATTTCCATCCGTGCCTTTGATTGGAGAATCCATGGTGCCTATTAAGCGCGCTTGGGGTAACTTTTCGAGTGTAAAAGCTTTAATTGATTCAAGGACTCTGGCGTGGATGAGCGGGTCACGGATAATCCCACGGCCTAAATCGACTTCAGCTTTTTCGGCTTCGAACTGCGGTTTAACGAGCGCGATCAAAATGCCAGCTGGGGCAAGGAACTCCCAAACTGCCGGGAGGACTTTGGTCAGTGAGATAAAGGATAAGTCCATCACGATTACTGGATAATCAGCATGTGGTAGATCACCGACTTTCAGGTGCCTCGCATTCGTTTTTTCGAGGTTAGTTACTCTCGGGTCTTGTATAAGTCGATTGTGCATCTGAGCTCGGCCCACATCGACACAGGTCGCTTCGACCGCGCCGCGCTGCAGACAGCAGTCTGTAAAACCACCTGTGGATGCGCCCACGTCGAGTATGCGTTTGCCGGACATGGAAAGATTAAAAGCATCGAGAAAACCTTCCAGCTTTTCTCCACCACGACTAACGAAACGGGGAGGTTGTTCAACGGTCAAGGGCGAGTTCGAGGGTAGGGTGCGCCCTGGTTTGTCGACTCGCTCTGTGCCCAGCTTTACCTTGCCAGCAAGTATGAGGGCTTTTGCTTGAGATCGGGACTCCGCCAGATTTTGCTCAACCAGTAATTCGTCGAGACGCACTTTTTTAACGGTGGACATAGCTGCTTACTCGGGGTCCGGGTTACTCCGGTGGACTGGAATGATTTCGCTGGAACGAATATGTAGGTCTCGCTGTGGGAAGGGGATCTCAATACCGTTTTCTTTAAAAATATCCCACACATTGAGGAGGATTTTACTTTGTACATTGGCGAGTCCATTAGACGGATCGAGTATCCAGAATCGAAGTTCCAAGTCGACGGAACTGTCCCCGAAACCACGAAGTAAACAAATTGGACTTGGATTTTTCAAGACACGATCCACTTTTAGCGCAGCTTCAATGACGAGTTTGATACACAGGTGTGGATCCGAGCCGTAGGATACGCCGATAGGCACCTTAGAGCGAATTAGATTATCCGTGAATGACCAGTTAATCACTTTTTGAGTGATCAAGTCCTCATTCGGAATGAGATGCTCCGTGCCATCGCGAGTGATCACTGAGGCGTAACGGGCCCGTAAATTATTGATCCAACCATAGGTGCCGTCTATCTCGACGACGTCACCAGGCTTGATAGAATTATCAAGTAAAAGGATAATGCCGCTAACAAAATTGGAGACGACTTTTTGTAAACCAAAGCCAAGCCCTAAGCCAATGGCTCCACCTAATGCAGTAAGTGCAGAAAGGTTAACCCCCATTGAACTGATCGCCGTGATGCAGGCTATAAAAATAAACAAGATACGGATCATTTTAGAGATCAATACCTGTAAAGAAGGCGTTAGTTTAGGGACCGACTTCACTCTAACTTCGATAATTCTAGCTAGGGCCATGCTAACCCACAAAGTCATGACAAATGCAACAATCCCGGCCAATATTCCACCGGCCGATACTCGAAAGCTACCAATGCTGAAACTAATTTTTTCGAGTAGATCAATGCCACTGTTAAAGAGTGAGAGACCGAAGAGGGAAGTTGTTACATAGCAGAAAAGTGCGACGGAGTCCGACCAAAACTTTTCCTTAAGTAGGGCGCTCATCGCGCCGATGAATAGCCATGCGGGGGTGAGAATCGCAAAAAACCGAAAAATCGTGAATGAGTGCGACTCTATGAATGAGCAGAATAGATAGATTGCTAGAATAGAAACTGTGAAAAAGAGGAAGCCACGGTTTTTACGAAACCAAATCTTCAGGGAGTATACATCCGTATCTTTAACGATGCCTTTTGGACGAAAGATGTATGCACAAACCAAGAAAAGGACGGCAATGATTACGAGTTGCCACAGTTCCTGGGGTTGGAACCCTTGCTTTGGCAGCAACCAATCTCCCCACTTTTCTAATAATTCCATTAAAATAGGGAATGTTACATAAAACTTTCTCGCAATCTTTTTGCATACGTAGACTGAAAGTATACATCTTAGGCATGATTAAATTTCTTATCCCTTTATTTATATTTTGCGCAGCCTCCGCCTTGTTCGCGCAGAATAGAATCGGCACGGGCGCAGCTAAGGAACTCTATGAAAT
>Ga0307934_1000924_pt1 | contig 19821 bp, 16 predicted proteins | sample OrgLakmetageno90_FD_201838 | JGI IMG/M metagenome (GOLD analysis project Ga0307934, IMG submission 201838) | Saline water microbial communities from Organic Lake, Antarctica - #90 | ecosystem: Environmental > Aquatic > Non-marine Saline and Alkaline > Saline | place: Antarctica: Organic Lake... | reverse complement strand
AGAACGAAGGGGATTGGCAGACGTGATCGCCTGCAGGACGGACGCCTCGGCGATGCGTCCCTACCTCAAGAACGGTGGGATCAGGGTGCTCTAAATTTACGCTCTATAGTGGAGTGAAGCAATTGGGATTTGGATCTTCAGTCTTTCTAATCGCATTAAAAAAGCTCGCATCGATATACGAGGCGAGCTTCTAGAAAATCATTATTGAATCGGCTATTGTAGGACGATCAATTCTGCGCGACGATCTTGTGCAGACTCAGGTTTCGACAGTCCAGAGACTGATTCTAGACTCCCTTTAGAAAGCGTTTCTATGCGCGTTGGATTGATGCCCAATGTTATGAGAAACTCTTTTGCACTGTTTGCGCGGCGATCGCCTAGGGCAAGATTGTATTCTGCTGTGCCATACCAATCGCAGTGACCTTCTATCAGAAGATTGTCGCTAGGGTTAGTGTTTAAATAGTTGGCTGCTTCTTCTAATTTAGAGCGCTCAGAACCAGAAATAGCAGAGGAATCGAATCCAAAATATACATTTTCGAGCAAGCCGGGAACCATCGTTTGCCCATTATACATGTTGCCGTCGAAGCCTTCTCCCGGTCCGCGCAATTCGAGTCCAGGTCCATAATTACCTTCAGGTCCAAATGCGTTTGGTATTAAATCGTTCGAACTATTTCCAAAACCTGAATTACCTGAAACGGTATCGGTCGGAGTAGGGTTTTGCTTTCGTGAACAAGCGGGAAGTAAGAGCGCTGCGAGCGCAAGGGTGCAAATGATACGGAGCGACTTATACATAAATATAGAAATGTGTGCAGTTGATTTGTATCGCGCAAACATTTTTCTAAGCTTTAGGCACAATAATCATCTTATTACTACTTATTTATGTCTTTTAGTCCCCGCGTTTACCTGATCGATAATGGATCTTTGCGTCCAGATGCGACCTTTTCACTAAGAAAACTTGCAAATGACTTAAGTGAGCGAGTCGGCATCTGTGTCGAGCCCGTGAGTTTGTTGCATTCAAATAAGATACCAGAAGCGGCTCTAGGTGGTATCCCGGCGAGGACTATTCGGTCAACGATGCGGATCGCATTAGAGTCAGGCATACGTGATATTCTTTGCTTACCCCTTTTCTTGGGGCCTAGTCGTGCGATTACGGAATATCTCCCTGAACTGATTGCTGAAGCGAAGGAATCATTTTCAGACATGCGAGTTGTCGTCGCCGATTCATTGGCTGGTGCAGATGTCGACCAACCGGATTGCCGTTTAATCGAGATTTTGACGAGACAAGTTAGGCTAACTTGCAAGGAGCAACATATGGATGCGCCTCAAGTTGCTTTGGTAGACCATGGAACGCCTTATCGGCCAGTTAATGAACTGCGAAATCGGGTGGCTGAGTTGTTAGCGCAGTCTCTTAAAGGGGAGGTAAGCGCAGTGGTCGCTGCATCCATGGAACGTCGAGACGGGGCCGAGTATGCCTTCAACGAACCACTTTTAGAAAGACTTTCCGAAGACAATCAGTGCAGTAGCGGAGAGCTACTATGCGCCATGTTTTTCTTACTGCCCGGGCGGCATGCGGGTGCAGGAGGGGACGTAAATGAAATTTGCGACACAATGATCGAGAAAGGGAGTTTTAAACGGATTGAGCGAACGCCCTTAATTGGTGAAGATTCAGCACTTCTGGAAATACTCGCTGACCGATACTCCGATGCGCTTTTAGCTTTTGATCTAAAATAAGCGAAAATTGGATTTAACTACCAAGCTGGACTAGACCATTATTGATTGAATATCTAGTCAAGCTGGCGACGTCGTGCAAATCTAGTTTGCGCATGAGATTTGTGCGGTGATTCTCTGCGGTTTTAACACTAATTGTTAGTTTAGCCGCGATCTCGCGTGTGCTGAAACTTTTTGCAATGAGTTCTAAAACTTGGCGTTCACGTTTAGTCAAATTGCTCAAGTAGGCTTCGCCTGCTTTGGGGTTAGTCATTGATTCCCGAAGGAGTTGGGCTACTTCTGGCCCAAAGTAGGTGCCACCGTTTGAAACAGTCTCGATTCCCTTTCGTAGGTCTGATAAAGAAGCTGATTTCTCGACGAAGCCATTGGCACCAATTTCAAGCAACTCACGAACTAGACCTATGTTTTGATAACCTGAAAAAATCAGTACGTTAGTATTGGGCAACTCTTGCATGATTCGGCGCAGAATTTCTGCCCCATTCAGATTTGGAAGCATAATATCCAAAATTACGAATTCTGGCTTATTTTTTAGGCACAGATCGCAGCCTTCTTGTCCATCTCCAGATTCAACAACAATCTTAAACTCTTCTGGATCGAGAATTGATTGGCTAATCATTTCTCGAATTGCGGTCTGATCTTCTATAATTCCTACAGTTTTCATTTTATTTGGCGGAGAGAGAGGGATTCGAACCCCCGGAACCTTTCGGCTCAATAGTTTTCAAGACTACCGCATTCGGCCACTCTGCCATCTCTCCTTTTGAGTTATTTTTTAAATATACGTTATTATGTGCAAGTGTTGTGGGACTTTGCGATAGTAAAAATTAAAGAAGCTAATAAAAAAGATTTCGATCAAGACTTCTGTATTGAATAGCTTCGAGCAGATGGGACGTTTCGATTCTTTCGGTGCCTGCTAAATCAGCGATCGTGCGGGCAACCTTAAGGATCCGGTCATAGGCGCGCGCGGAGAGTGCGAGTTGCTCCATTGCTTGCTGTAATAAGTCGCCTTGCTCTTTTGTTATTTTGCAGTGTGTGCGAATTTCTGAATGGGTCATCCGTGCGTTACAGCGTTGGGTGGAACCGGCTGATGTGGCAAATCGTTTGCTTTGAAGGGTTCGTGCTTGTTTACATCGCGCGCGGATAGCTTCAGAAGATTCGCCTTTTTGCGTGCTTCTTAGCTCCTCGATTCTTAGCGAAGGGGCCTCGATATGGATGTCGATGCGGTCGAGTAGGGGGCCGGATATTTTAGAGCGGTAACGTTGTATCTGGGGAACGGAGCAGCGGCACTCACGTGAACTGTCGCCTGTATAACCGCAGGGACATGGGTTCATGGCGCAGACTAACATAACGGAACATGGAAGTTCGATTTTTCCTGCGCTGCGGGAGATGCTGACTTTCCCATCTTCGAGTGGTTGGCGGAGGACTTCGAGGGCTGAGCGTTTGAATTCGGGTAATTCATCCAAAAAAAGCACGCCATTGTGGGCCAGAGAGATTTCTCCTGGACCGGGGATGGTTCCGCCCCCAAGTAAGCCGACATCGCTTATAGTATGGTGTGGTGCACGAAATGGGCGCTGATAAGCGCGATTCTGATCGGAGAGTGTGCTGCCGGCAGCAGATTGTATGCTGAGGATTTCCAAGAATTCTTCGAGCTGGGGCTCGGGCATGATGGTAGGGATGCGTTTCGCGATCATCGACTTTCCTGAACCTGGGCTTCCGATCATTAGGAGATTATGCCCGCCGCTAACGGCTATTTCGATCGCTCTTCGGATTGCGTGTTGTCCTTTGACCTCGCTGAAATCGACCGTGTTTTCGTCTTGGTTGGATTGAAAGTAACTACTCTCGTCGCTTCTTCTTGGATTAATCGAGAGTTTTTTGTTTAGGAAGCGAATGGCCTGGTCGAGGTTTTCAATCGGGTAGACATCGATCCCAGTGACGAGGGCTGCTTCGTCGGCCGATTCCGCAGGTATGAGGATTCCTTTTTTCCCAGATTTTTTTGCGAGTAAGGCCATGGCAAGTGCCCCGCGGATCGGTCGGGTTTTACCGGATAAGCCGAGCTCTCCTGCGATCAAGTAATCGTTAAGGTATTCTTGTTCGCACTGTTTCATCGAGGCAAGAATGGCTATGGCAATAGGCAGGTCATAGGCGGGACCTTCTTTACGCAGGCTGCCAGGGGCTAAATTAATTGTAGTGCGTGTGGCGGGCATTCGAAAGCCACTATTACTGAGGGCGGAAAATACTCGGTCCTGCGATTCCCTGACAGCAGTGTCAGGCAGACCCACGAGAATAAATTTGAGTTCACCCGCTTCACCTGTATTCACTTCTACCTGAACAGGATGAGCTTCGACGCCAACAAGCGCAGCCGATTGTGTAATACTTAACATAATTATATATAGACTTTCTAAAAACGTGAACAATTTTTCACTTATGTCGAATACTTACTTACGGTTTATGGAGGAGCTTACAATTTCTTGAACGTAGGTCTAACAGGTGGGATTGGTTGTGGGAAGACGACTGTGGTGGAGTCTTTCGCCAAGCTTGGATGGCGGACTGTGCAATCCGATAAAGTGGTCCGTGATTTAATCGAGAACGATGACCTTGTTCGCGATGCAATTTTGGGTCGTTGGGGAGGCGAAGTTTTAAATAAGGAAATACACTCGATTAATCGTCAGGCGGTGGCAGAGATTGTTTTTAACGATTCTGAAGAGTTGAATTGGCTAGAAGAGTTACTGCACCCGAAGGTCCGACAGGTATGGGCGGCGTCACTTTCCCAGGATGCCTCAGCGCGCGTTTTAGTTGAGATTCCGCTACTTTTTGAAAAAAGTCTTGAAACTGCTTTCGATTTAACTGTGTGTATTACGAGTCCACTCGAGATAGTCTCTAAGCGAATGTTGCAAAGAGGATTTAACGAGGTGGATATCCAAAGGCGGATGGCTCGCCAGCTACCCCTTGCCGCAAAAGTGAAGCGCGCTAATTACGTGCTTTCAAACTCTGGAAGCCTAGAATTTTTATATAAGCAAGTTAATCGATTAAACGAAATAATCTCCACAAGCTAGCACAGCAGCTTACTTATGAGCAGTCTCTCTTTGAGTCTTACCTCTACCGGGCAAAGCCCATTTATAAACTATGAGTTCTGAAGAAGAAAATCCTACTAAAGGTAAGGCTGGTCCGGTAGCCGATAAACCACCAGTTAAGCGGGCAAAAAAGAAGATCGCTCGGAAAGTTGCCAAGAAAGTAGCCAAGCCTGAAAAGCCTAATTTACCTAGCGAAGACCCGCATGCAGCTGCCGGTAAAAGTAATCATCTGCCTGAACAAGCTGCGCAAGGTCAGCCTAAGTCGGAGGGCAATGACGCTTCACCTTCGGAATCGAAGGAATCGCCAACTCATAGAAATGGACGCGGGCAAGGAGGCGATAATAATCACCAGAACCGGAACCAAGATCGTGGAGGACGAAACAACCGATTTAAGAAAAAAAATAAGAAACCCAAAGGTGGACGCTGGCAGAATAAGCAAAAGCGCCAAAGAGAAGAGGAGAGTCCGATCGAATTGGGTGATCTTCAGGATACAGAAATCTTGGAAACTTTTGAATCGATCACAAATCTATCTGAATCGTTTACTACAACTTCGGATTCCGTTTTGGATTTTGTTGAGATTTACAATTTGGCTTTGCCCGAGTTGCGGGCAAGGTGCGAATCGGACTCTGTCGACGCCGGACATGCGCCAAATCGTGAACAGTTGTTGAATGCTTTACTTTCTAAGGCGGGTGAAGCTAAGGGCTTGATCGAAACGGTCGGTATCCTTGAGTTACTTGAAGATGATTCAGGTGGAATTATAGTTTACGAGCGGGATAGCTATCGGATTAAGGCTTTGAGTGCCTTTGTGCCTCAGGCTTTAATTGAGCGCTATGGACTACAGCGTGGCCACATCATTAAAGCGCAACTACATCCGAAACGAGAAGAGGAGTCTTGCCCATTTGCAATTCGAATTATCGAAGTTATGGGAAGGGATCCTGAGACCTTATCGGAGATCGTTCCCTTTACAGAGCGCATCCCTTATTACCCGCTCGATCGTATCTTAATGGAGGCGGGTAGTGAATCGAAGTGGGACAACCTTTCGATGCGTGTTGTGGACTGCTTGACACCGATCGGATTCGGACAGCGCGGTCTGATTGTAGCGCCGCCGCGCACGGGTAAAACTGTACTGATGCAAGGTATGGCCAATTCGATTCAAAAGAATTATCCGGATGCGCACCTTATAATATTGCTGATCGATGAGCGCCCGGAAGAAGTTACAGATTTTCGACGTCAAGTTTCAGGGGAAGTGATTAGCTCGACTTTCGATGAATCGGCGGAGAGTCACGTGCATGCCGCGGAAATGGTTATTGAGAAGGCTCGTCGCATGGTAGAGGTCGGAAAAGATGTAGTTATCCTTTTGGACTCCATTACCCGTTTAGCCCGTGCTTACAATACTACCATGCCGAGCAGTGGAAAGATACTTTCTGGTGGTGTGGAGGCCAATGCCTTACAAAAGCCCAAACGCTTTTTTGGGTCCGCCCGGAATATTGAGGATGGAGGCAGTCTGACTATTATTGCAACGGCTCTAGTCGAGACTGGCAGCAAGATGGACGAGGTCATTTTTGAGGAGTTTAAGGGGACTGGCAATATGGAACTGCATTTAGACCGAGGTCTATCTGATAAGCGAATATTCCCCGCACTCAGTATGGATAAGAGTGGCACACGTAAGGAAGAGCTTCTATATCATCCAGACGAAATGTTGAAGATTTATTCATTGCGCCGCGCGATGAAAGGCTTACCGTCTGTAGATGCAATGGAAATGCTCATACAACGTATTAAGAAAACAAAAACAAATGCGGAGTTCTTAATGAGTGTTTCTAACTAAACTTTATCACCAGTCATTCACCCCAAAAAACTACTATTTGTGACCTCAGCAGACGAATTTGTTCTCCAACTATTAATTGATAAAAATATCGTAGAAGCTTCCGTTGTTGAAGATGCCAAAGCTAAAGCAGCAGAGGAAGATAGTACGGTTGATGTCGAATCAGTGGCCATTGATCTTTTAGTGGCCGCCCACAGTGTGAGTCAGCAGCAGATAGCGGATATGCTGGCTGAAGAGTTTAACATGGATACCGTCGATCTCGATGATGTCCGCGTAGATTCCCAAGCACTGTCTATCGTGCCCCTAGAGTTAGCTAACCGCTACAAGGTATTTCCACTGCACGCTGACGACAGCGAGGTCGAACTAGCGATCTGCGATCCATTTGATATGGATATGATCGACAGCATTAGTCATGTTATTAAGCGTTCGATCACGAGTCGAGTAGCTCCCTTGGAAGCCATAGAAAAAGCGATTCACCACTATTATGATGGTGCTTTAGCAGATAAAGAGGTCGACGAAATGTTTGCGAGTGCTTCTAAAGAAGGCGGTGTCGAGCTGGAAGGCTTGCAGACTGGAGATGAGGCTGATGTGGGTGAAGAGGAAGCTCCGATTATACGCTATGTGCATATGGTGATTTCTGAAGCACTCAAACGTCGCGCTTCGGATATACATATGGAGCCACTGGAAAAGCGTTTCCGTGTACGTTATCGGATTGATGGAGTTTTGCACGAGGTCGAGAATCCACCCAAGCGCCTGCAGCCTTCAATCATTTCTCGTATTAAGTTAATGTCGAATGTTAGCATAGCTGAAAAGCGAGTGCCGCAAGACGGGCGGATCAATATTAAGGTTGGCCCTAAAGTGATTGATTTGCGTGTTTCCACGCTACCAACAGCATTTGGCGAAAGTATAGTTATGCGTATTTTGGATAAGGAAAACCTTCGTCTCGGACTTCCCGAGTTGGGCTTCTTTAGCGACGACCAAGCTATTTTTGAGCGTGTGATTGCTATGCCAGATGGAATTTTCCTAGTCACGGGGCCTACTGGTTCTGGTAAGTCGACAACTCTTTATTCGGCGCTCAATTATATTAACCATCCTGATCGTAAGATCATCACGGTTGAAGATCCGGTTGAGTATGAAATGTCTGGAGTGAATCAGGTGCAGGTTCGTCGTGATGTAGGAATGACTTTTACGGCAGCGCTACGCTCGATGCTCCGTCAAGCCCCGAACATTATCATGGTAGGGGAAATTCGGGATAAAGAGACTGCTGAAATCGCAGTAAACGCTTCTTTGACTGGCCACATGGTTTTCAGTACCTTGCATACGAATGATGCACCCAGTGCAATCAGCCGGTTGGTGGATATTGGGATCAAGCCATTCTTGGTATCTGCATCGGTGCGTGCGGTTTTGGCGCAACGCCTAGTGCGACGCAATTGTCCTAAATGCAAAGCTCCATATGATCCGGATGAGAAGCTACTGAATTCTTTAGGTATCCGCTCGGATCAAGCGGCTGAGGCTAGCTTTATGAAAGGTGAAGGATGCAGTAGTTGTGGTGGAACCGGCTTTAGAGGCCGTGTGGGTGTTTTTGAAATGTTTATAATGAACGAAGAGCTGCAACAGATGGTCTACGAAAACGCCAGCTTGGTTATGATTCGAAACAAATCTCGTGAGATGGGAATGCGTAACATGCGTGAGGACGGTGTCCGTAAAGTTCTTGCGGGTGTAACGACTCCCCAAGAGGTTCTCCATGCGACTGTCTCTGAGGGCACTTAATTGAATCCTAATTCTAAGTATTGATCTAGATGAGCTACGAAATGAATGACCTTTTGGAGTTGATGGTCGATCAAGGCGCATCTGATTTGCACCTGCAGGTCAAACAATCGCCCGTACTAAGGATGTCTGGGCAGATGGTTCCTGTAGAGGGCCCAGCTCTCACCCCCCAAGATACCGAAGACTTAATGAAGTCAATCACTTCCTCTTCCAACCAGGAAAATTTGAAGACCTCCGGGGGTGCTGATTTTGGATTTGCTTACATGAGTAAGGCTCGTTTCCGCGTTAGCGTCCTGCGCGCTAAGGGTTCCTACGGTATGGTTCTTCGGCAAATACCGAATGATTTGTTTAGCTTAAGTGACATTGGTTTACCTGATAAGATCAAGGAATTAATCAGTCGTCCGCGTGGTCTGATTCTCGTTACTGGGCCCACGGGTTCAGGGAAATCGACTACATTAGCTTCTATGGTCGACTGGATTAATCGTAACCATGATGGCCATATTATCACAATCGAAGACCCAATTGAATATTTCCATGAACACAAAAAATGTCTAGTCACGCAACGCGAGGTAGGTAACGATGTAACTTCGTTTGCAGATGCGATCCGTGGTGCTCTTCGCCAAGATCCCGATGTGATACTCGTCGGGGAAATGCGGGATTTGGAAACAATTGAAGCAGCGGTAAGCGCAGCAGAAACAGGGCACCTTGTATTTGCAACGCTCCATACTACTGGTGCCGCTCGAACAGTTGACCGTATTGTCGATGCATTTCCAGCTGACATGAAGGACCAAATTAGAACTCAACTGGCTTCGTCAGTCGTTGCTGTCATTTCACAGGTTCTCTGCCGTAAAAAAGGTGGTGGGCGCATTGCATCCTTCGAGATCATGGTCACAACCAATTCAATTGCTCAGCTTATTCGAGAGAATAAAACCTATCGAATTAACTCCGACATACAAACTGGCGCAGTTCACGGTATGATCGGGCTCGACGCGCATTTACTTAGCCTCTACAATCGTGATTTTATCAGCGCAGAAGAAGCGCTTTCTAAGTCCCAACTACCGAGTGCTATGCGCGATAAATTAGTTGAGAATGGAGCAGTACTCACTAATAACTAACTAAACTTTACCAAGAAATCCCCTCCCCATGTTCGAAGATCACAACGACACAATTTACGAAATCATCAAATCGGCTGATTTGATCGATGTTAGACAACTCGATGAGTTAAACGAGTCTCACCTGAGTACCGGCAAGTCACTTGCAGATGCTGTCATCGATTCCGGAGTCGTCGAGCGAAGCGCGATTCTTTCAGCTGTCGGCGATTATTTAGGCTATGAATACATGGGGGATCCACCCAGTTCGATCTCGAACGAAGTTTCTTCGACAGTGCGAGCTGCAACCGCACGAATGTATATGGTCGTGCCGATTGCTGTAGATAATACATCGATCACATTGTTAGCTAAGGACCCTTTTAATGCAGGTATTATTGATGACCTTACCTTCACGCTTAATAAGGATATTGTACTGACCGTCTGCGATCCAGAATACTTTGATACGTTGCTGGTAAACACTTACGGAGAAGAGGATTCTTCAATTGATGACATCTTGGGTGATCTCGGCGATTCCTTTGGTCAGGATGAAGAGAACATGTCTGACGCAAATCTCACGGACCTAGCAAACCAGACTCCGATCATTCGCTTTGTTAACCTAGTTTTACAACAAGCGATTAAAGATAAAGCCTCAGATATTCACTTTGAGCCTTTTGAAGATCAGTTTCGTATTCGTTACCGGATAGATGGTGCGCTCTATGAGATGGCACCGCCACCCAAAAACTTAGTCATTCCGGTGACTTCCCGGATTAAGGTGCTTTCCAATATGAATATTTCGGAATCCCGGATTCCGCAGGATGGTCGTATTAAGATGACGATTGCCGGTCGTCCGGTCGATTTGCGTGTTTCAACACTGCCTACTCAGTTTGGTGAGAGTGTGGTTCTGCGTGTTTTGGATAAATCTGTTGTGAATCTTGACTTAGATGCTTTGAGCCTCCCTGAAGATATCTTAAAGACGATTCGCGATATAGTAGATCGTCCAAATGGAATCTTTATCGTTACGGGTCCCACGGGTTCCGGTAAAACGACGACCCTCTATAGCGCGCTACGCGAAGTTAATAATGTCGAAACGAAGATTCTTACAGCCGAAGACCCTATCGAATACGAGATCGACGGCATTATGCAGGTTGCTGTCAATCATAAGGTAGGCCTAGACTTTTCGAAGGCGCTCAGAGCATTCCTTCGTCAAGACCCGGATAAAATCATGGTCGGAGAGATTCGAGATATCGAAACCGCCCAAATCGCAGTGCAAGCCTCGCTGACAGGCCACGTGGTTTTGAGCACTTTACACACCAATGACGCCTCGGGAGCGATCACACGCCTTATTGACATGGGGCTTGAGCCATTCTTGATCTCGGCCTCCCTTGAAGCGATCCTTGCTCAGCGCCTAATTCGTCGCATTTGCCCGACTTGTCGCACTGCCTACGAACCTGGCCAAGATCTGATAGAGGTCCTTGAGGTTGACCCGCTAGAGATAGCCGAAAAAGATTTCTTCTATGGTGAAGGTTGCCCAGAGTGTAGTAACACGGGCTACAGAGGCCGAGTCGGCTTATTTGAAATGATTGTTGCTTCTGATGCCATCCGTGAACTCATCAATGGAAGGGCTCCGACTCTAGCAATTAAACAAAAAGCGCTCGAACAGGGCATGCGAAGCTTGCGTGACGACGGTTTGAGAGCCATATTTGATGGTAAGTCTACTATCGAAGAAGTTTTAAAATACACATAATCCCCAATAATTATTCAGATGCCTAAGTTTAAATATTCCGCAATTGATCAAAGTGGCAAATCCAAGACTGGAACAGTCGAAGCAGCCAGCCAAGATGAGGCTAGCTCCAAGGTGAGTGCCATGGGCTTTATGCCCACAAATATCGCTGTAACCAGTGGTGGCTCAGATGAGCCTAAGAAAACCCCTAGTAAGGCTAAAGAACCCAAAGGGGCTGCCAAAAAATCCAAAAAAGGAGGCATGTCATTTGGTAAAATTATCAAACCTGAAGATCTCACAACCTTTACACGACAAGTGGCGACACTTCTGCAAGCGGGTCTTCCTCTTTTGCGATCGCTAGAGGTTATGATTCGACAAGAACGTAACATGCGCTTCAAAGCGGTGCTCGAACAGATTGCGGACCAAGTGAAGTCAGGCAGTTCATTTTCGGATGCGTTGCTGCAACACCCCAAAGTCTTCGACCGCCTATTTGTGAATATGATTCGCGCTGGTGAAGCGGGTGGAGTTTTGGATGTCGTGCTTTCTCGACTTGCAGGCTTTATGGAAAAGGCTCTGAGGACCAAAAAGAAGGTTAAGTCGGCCATGGTTTATCCGATCGTTGTAGTCGGTGTGGCGGTTTCGATCGTTGTTTTACTTATGGTTGTCGTTGTGCCGAAATTCCAAGCGATTTTTGATGATATGCTCGAAGGTGCTGCGCTTCCTGGCCCAACACAGCTAGTTATTGGTATCAGTGATTTCTTGAAAGGTAACATTGTCGTATCAATCGTTTTATTAGTTGTCCTGTTTTTTGGCTCTAAGTTCTTACTCAAGACAAAAGCGGGCTCCAAGGCCTTCAATTGGTTATCTTTGAATACGCCGAAAGTGGGTGACTTGGTTCGCAAAGTTAACATTGCACGGATCACCCGGACTTTCGGAACCTTGCTTTCCAGTGGAGTCCAAATCTTGCAAGCGATCACGATTACTAAAGACATTACCGGTAATGTTTACTATACAGATGCACTTACACGCGTGCACGATAGTGTGCGTGATGGTGAATCACTTTCTAAGCCAATGGAGCGCGAAGCGGTGTTCCCTAACATGGTGACGAGTATGGTCGATGTTGGAGAAGAAACTGGTCAACTTTCAGAGATGCTTAATCGAATCGCTGACAATTATGACGAAGATGTGGATAATGCGGTAGCAGGTATCACATCTATTATTGAACCAATCATGATTGTTTTCTTAGCGGTTGTTGTCGGATTTATCGTCATTGCTCTGTTTTTACCAATCGTTGAAATCATCAAGCAGCTCACTGGTTGATCGCGTATTGCGAGTTACTTGTTAGCTCAATTTCCTTCCAAGCGCTGTGGCTCTAGATAGCTGCAGAGCTTTTTTGTAAATAATGATAAGTTTTTAGATGACTTTCATATGTATACAAAATATAAGCCGAACATTTCTGTTCGGCTTATTTATTTGGTGGTCGAAGGGGGACTTGAACCCCCACGCCTCGCGGCACATGACCCTTAATCATGCGTGTCTGCCAATTCCACCATTCGACCTCAATAAATGCTTACGCATAGCGAAGGCGAAGTTGATAGGTGCCTGTTTGCATGAGATCAACCCAAAATTTCAATAAAAGTTACTTTCTACAAAAAATAATTTTCTCATGCTTGAATGTTAAGAGGCTTTAGCATAGCTATGAGTAAATTAACCAACTAACTGCAGTCGATTTCACTTATCGATTGCTTGTCTTCTATCTACATGGCTGAACAACCAGCAAAAAAACCTTCCGAATCTCCAAAAGAGGTTCTCGATTTAAATTCCTTATCTGGATTGGATTTCGGTCCTAACTGGGCTGATGGGAGCCAGAAGAAATCTTCGTCGAGTAAAGGCTTTCGAGACGGCGGAAACCGTCACAGCGGAGGCGCTCGTCCTAGTGGCAAGCCCGATCGCAGGGGCGGCTCGCGACCGAATCGTGGAAGTCCCAGTCATTCCAAGAAAGACGAAGGCGAACCCTCTCGGCACGGTCGCAGGAATGCACCGAGATCTCCAGATCGTGAGCAGTTGTTTGAGCCGACCTTAAAGGTTGACCTCTATCCTCAAGATGAAGCCTTTGAAGCGCTGGTAAAGCGGCTGCGCTCGACTGTAAGGACCTACCAGCTTTTTGAAATTGCTCATTTGCTACTAGAGAAACCCGAGCGGTTCGTTGTATTGGTCACGAATTTTGCCGCCAAAGGAGCCGCGGCTGCTCCGCTATATTTTTCAGTGCCTGGGCATTTGCCTTTTGAGACTGAGGAAGCGGCTGTCGCATACGTACTTAAAGAGCATTTAGAACTGTTCTTTGAAGTGGAAGCGGTTGAAGTGGAAGCACCCAAGGGTAATTTTCAAATGGTAAATCGTTGCGGTATGACCGGCGCTCTGCTGGGTCCTCCGAATTACCATCGTTATCAGGAATTCGCCCAGAAGCATTATAACGAAAAGATCAACGGCACTTCTTACGAAAAATTTATTTCTAAGATTGAAACTGTAAAAGATCCCGAAGTGATTGAAGTTTGGACCGAGTCCATGAAGCAGGGCTTCAGATATGTTTTAAAAGATCGATCGGAAGGCGAGCCTGAGCACTTCGAAACACTAGACGCAGTGAAGCATTTTCTTTTGCAGAATCGTAAAGACAAAGTGGTCGGCTCGGGTGAATCTATTCGATTTGCTGGCCGCGATATTTCTAAATTGCCAGACGGCGATATTCGAAAGTCGGTTGAAGCCTACGTTTTGCAGCAGCAAAAGTTTCCGCTCGATGCTGCAAACAACATTCGGGGGCGTTTGCGGCGCCATAAATTCACCGTTTATAAAAAAGGTTCTAAGGGCGTTTCTTTTGTGTGTGCGGTTAAACGCAAATTCCGTGAGAGTGGCACTTTATTCACCGATTCCGTGCAAGCATTGATCGAATTTATTGAAAAAAATCCAGAGATTGCGGCCTCCAAACTTCCGAAAGAGTATATCGGAATAGACACTGAGAAGCAGAGGCCAGACAAGTTAGTTGTTTCTGAAGAAGATATTGCTGCGGCCAAAGAAGCTGCTGCAGTTCCTGAAGAGGCGGATCAGGCTGAAACTACAGTGGCTCAGTCCAGTGAAGTTGCCCCCGATGCTAAAGCTTCAACTGAAGCCACTCCGAAGGATAGTTTAAGTAATGACGAGATGAAGCGCTTAAACCTTCTAATGTCTGATCTGCGCTGGTTGATTGTCGAAGGCTATGTCACTGAGTATGGCGATGGACGTTTATTTGCCGCGCCGCCGATGCCTGAGCCGAAGAAAGATAAGAAAATTGAGGCGGGAGCCAACAAGGAAACCGTTGCGACTGAGCCTATGCCTGGAATCGAACCTCCAACTGATAGCTCTGTTACAGAAGGTAGTGCAGTCGCTGATGAGAAGAACGATTCCACTACTGAACAACTTAAATCTTTAGAAAACGAGCCTGAGCCCGAACAGCCCAAAGAATAGAATAATGGTAGCTTTCAGTCAGCGATTTTAGCTGATTCATTTTCATCGAGTAGATTGGCTTTAATGTAAAGTTCTCTACTCACCCATGCGTCCGTTGCAGCATAGCGAAGTTGTTTTTCATCTAGTTCCTGTTTCGCCCAATTGGAGACCTGCGCTGCTTTGCTAATGCGGCCTCCCATCAGTAAGCCAGCGAGGGCCCTTAGGCCACGGCTTTCTATTTTCAGGCGTGCTGTGAGTTCTGTGATTTCGAAAAAACCTTTTGCGTCAAAATCTGTAACCGCGCGTAATTCTTTTACATCGTCCTTGAGTGCCACTCCGGTCTTAAGAATAGATTCAGATTCAAAGATGGGTATGAGCGGCTCTATTGTCTGTGATTGGCTGATCCGATACAAATAAACTGTGCTCGAAGTAGCCAGTTGCACCAGTGCCGGGGGGTAGTAGTCGCCCTTTTTGAAGGTCGGGCGTGTCTCCGTATCGAAACCCAGATGCTTTTGATCAAGTAATTCAGATGTCGCAGCTTCCATTTCTTCCCGCGTATTTAATACTTTAATTGGGCCATCCCATGCAATCAGTGGTAGCTCATTAATCGCTTCCTTCGAAAGCTTAGTCATCGTTTCTCTTATCGGGCTATCTGGGTCTTTTTCCATATCTGTAGACTGAATGATACAAGATTAAGTAGTTAACTTGAGGCCATCAAATGCACTTAGAATTTCTATCGGAAAAACGTCTTCTGTGCTGAGTCTTTCTGAAAGTTGCTTTTTGTCTGCTTGCGCAGCCTCTAGTATATCCGCGATTTCCGAGTCGCTGTAAGATGGCTCATGATGATACAATACCAGTTGTTTGACTTTTGAAAGTGCAGCCAACTTGACAGCGGTTTGATGATTCGAATGTCCCCAATTGCGTTTGGAGTTCATAGCTTCCTCAAAGCTATATTGCCCATCGAGTATCAGTATATCCGCATCTTTAAAGAATTTGATGAAAGGGTAACTAACTTCATCAAAATCAGAAGCATGTTCGGCGTCGGTTGAATAGACAATAGACCGCCCGGCTTTTTCGAAACGAAATCCCCATGAATCGCCAGGGTGTTGTTGTTTAATTGTAGTCACTAAAACATCGTCGATCTTGAAAGCCATGCCTTCATCGGCAATGTCGTATTGTATGTCTGCTAGCATACTTGAATAAGAAACCGGGAAGCAGGGCGCTTCCATTTGTCGGCGTATAGTGCTTTCGGTCTCAGGGTGAAAGCCGTGGAAGATGATTTTGTTGCCGGCTTGGTAGGCTGGCCCGAAAAACGGGAAACCTTGTATGTGATCCCAATGTAAATGGGAAAGAAAAATATGGTAGGTTTTAGGCCCTATTTCCTTCGGTAGACCCAGTGAGAAATCGCGTAGTCCGGTTCCGGCGTCGCACAGAATACAGTCATTTGTGCCAGCAATGATCTGCACACATGAGGTGTTAGCACGATAAGTCCCCTTAATCGAATGCGGCAATTTTGAAATAAAGTTTTCCAGTGTTGCTTCGTCCTTAAATCCTTCATCAGGTGCCGCTAGAAGCGCATGCTTTATCTTTCTACGGATATCCGCCGAAGAAGTCGGCGAGGGAAGTGACCCACAGGATCCCCATATAGTTGCTTTTAAGTTAGATGCGTTCACGGCAGTATTTCTGAAAAGTAGAATTGCGGCAGCAAATAGTCAAAACAAAGCACGCTAGGGTAATACCTCTGATAATCTATTTACAAATTAGCTAGGTTCATTGGATATCTAAAGCTAGTCTTTACGCTCAGAAAGTAATTGGCTGGCCCGAACGCTTTGCTGCCAGAGCTCATTGCCTTCTAGGTCGAGGACGCGCATGGTTAACTTGCGATCATCCTCGGGTCCCGTAATTTCAATCATCGCAAAATGCCTTTCAAACACACTGGTGCCGGGCATACGGAAGAAATTTAATTCATCTGCTTTACTTGCAGGGGCTGCCGTCACAGGGCCCACTGTAAGATCGTATAAGTTGTAGCTGTTTGCGTGAACCAAACGTGTGAGTTCACCGAACTTTTTGCCACCACTTAAAAAAAATAATCCGTCGATCTGTTCATCTCGTAGCATTTGTAGCATCCTTTTTTGCTCGGCCTCCGCAAAAACTAGATTTTGATAATTTTTAGCAGGGTTGAGTATCGGAGCGCCAGCAACGATGCATTTAAATGTGGCTGTACTGGTTTTGATTTCTTTTCGCAACCAGTCAATTTGCTGCTTACCTAATATCTCCGGCAGATTGTTTGAGTTGGGTTGGTCGCGTCGGTTCGACTGCACATCGAGGATGAAAAACTCAACATCCGAGTGTCTAAATCGACTGACAATTCCGCTCTCTTGTGGTGGGTTCGGGCTAGGCCAATACTCTAAGAAATTATTGCGTGCTATTTCCTTAAAAGTATACTCTGAACCAGATCTGGGAGGGCCATAGTCAGCACTCCCCCAGGTTGCATAGTTTGGAACTTGAGCGATCAAATTCTTCAATTCAGGGATTGAACGGGCGTGTGCGTAGCGCTTTAGATACCCACTTTTAGAGGTCCAGTCACTCGGCCTAAGGTGAGTCGTGTTACCTGCCCAAATAATGAAGTCAGGGTTCTTTTTTTGAATACTATAAAATATATCATACCCGGCACCTAGTGTTTGGTAGGGAGGTTCAAAGCCTGTTTCAGGTCGATAATTAGCGCCAAGTAAGGCGAACTTAATGTCGGGTGGAGGCGTTTTATCGTAGTAGTATTGAGGTGTGGAGAATGCGTAGGCTTCCTCCGACGGCTGACCATTTATTTCGACTTGGTAGAGATAATCTCTGTCAGGTTCGACTTTAAGCAGAGTGAATGTTGCGCAAAAGTTGTTGGATTGCCCGGTCCGTATAGAGTTAGTCGTGTAGTTCTCACTGTTATCGCTTAGCTTATAACGAATGCGGACATCTGTTTCAATATCTGTTTGCACCCAAACTTTTGCTTCGCGCATGGTGACGGGCCCTAGCATGGGTCCAGCAGCGATACTCGCTCCGAAGGAGGCATATAAGAGGAGGGCTAACTGGCAGGAAGTTACGAGGTAAAGTATTTTAAGCGGCGAAGACATATAGTTTAATCAGTGTCTTATTACACTGGCGAATTCAAGTGGATGCGGTCAAGACAAGTCCCGCGGAGTAATCGTCTCAGAACAGGATTAGTTCCCGCTAGCTCCGGAAGCTAGGGTATCACCATGTCTGGAAAAGTTGACGGTATTCAGCATTCTGTCGATCACTGCAGGCTTTAGCATAGGGGTTTGGCTTGTCTGTATGAAAATTTGTTTGAGTATGGTTTCACGAACATCCTGATCTGGTATATATCTGTGGCGGACTTCTACCAGTTCGGGTCTTAGCTCGAGCCACAGTGCTTTAATCTCTGCCACTCTCGGATATGACTTTATCTTTTCTGCCAACGCTTTGTTTATCTTCAAGTTCGGGCACTTGTCGAGGGATACGCTAACTTCTTGAAGTAAGGAACGCTCTTGCTCCGTGAGAGAATCCCAAACGATCCCACATAGCTCACAGCGAGCTTCAGAAAGGACACGATGCAAATCGGCTACGCGAATACGCATTACGAGTGCGACCCAGCGAAGGGGCCATTTTTCAAATTCGTAGGCAAGTATAGAAAAACGAGTCATCGGCTCTAGCATACGTAGCTTCGTGACCAGCGGTTCGGGTGATAGGACACAGTTTGCCTGACAAGATTCTTTTAAAAGGTCTCGTGTAAGCATGTATTCGTAATCGGAGAGTCGCTCAGCGTAAGGCAACTTGCTCCACAATCGAAGAAAGATACGTTCCGTTCGTAGACTACGCTCTAAGTCAGTTTCTGCAAAAGAAGCGCCTAGGAAGGCTTGCGTCAGGTCTAAGTAACTTGCGGCAAGAGCGAGGTAGTTTTCACTGTTTCCTTTTCTTGCAGCTCTCAGCAAGGATCGACTGGCTTTTCGATTCTGCGTCGAATTATACAGACGGAAGAAAAACCTTTTTAGGTGATCCATTAGGCAGTTTGGTTATTCTTGATCGCCGGGTCGACGAAGAAATTCGTTCCGGCAATCACCCATTACGCGAATCCAAAGCTCTCGAAGGTCGAACAAGCGAATGCTTATTTCTTGGCGGAAGGCATTTAAAAATTCTTCATTACTATGCTGTATTTCGTTTAGTAAGGAGAGACTTTGATTCAAGGCTGCTAAGCTATTTTTAAGATGACAAATGGTAAGCCCGAAGTCACCGAGATCGAGTGCTTGTATCGAAAGGAGCACATTCATCTCACCCTGGTGCAGACTGTTTGCGTATTTCCAGCAGATCTTATTGTCTATCCGGCTCTCGGGATTCTCCATAAAATGCTCCCAGCTTTGGTGCAGATAGCGATAGAGCGCACGAGTCACTACGAAAACAGGGTGACGGTGTAAGGTGTAGGGAGCGGCTTCGCTCTCATCCGAAAAGTCATCTGACTCCAAATCCAAATTACTGAATTCGTCCGTCAGGGACATGTCATCAACGTCCCAACCCATCAAAGTGGCCACTTCGTCCAAGTGATTCGGCTTGTCTTTCAGGCTGTTGTAGAAAGAAAGGAAGCGAGCGATGTCTCTATCTGAGCCCTTTAGATAGTTGCGCCATTGGGTTTCGCCCCAAGTTGGTTCGTGGGAAAAATCATCCCAGTTATTGTCAGAGTGGTCGAAATTTGGTTCACTCATAAGGTGGTAATATCCTCCATCGAGTGAGACGTTGTGAGTTTACGCATAAAAAATCAACCCCCTTTTCTATTTACTGGTTATTTGCTTTAATCCGAATCCTAAATCGAATAAATAATAGCATATTAACCATTATTTGTGCCCAATTTTAATTATATTCCAATAAACTGTTAACTTCATGAATGACAATGTTTTCAAGCTCGAATGCTTCTTTGAAGGCCACGTGCAGGGGGTTGGTTTTCGCTACCAGACTGTCAGCGTAGCGAAGGGCTATGAAGTGTCTGGTACTGTGCAAAATTTACTGGACGGTCGGGTCAAATTATTTGTGGAAGGCTTGGAAACTGAGGTCCGTGAGTTTGTAAAAGCAGTTGAACTTGAGCTGAGTGATTACATTAGAAAGTCCGAGATACATGGG
>Ga0307934_1000918_pt1 | contig 19846 bp, 13 predicted proteins | sample OrgLakmetageno90_FD_201838 | JGI IMG/M metagenome (GOLD analysis project Ga0307934, IMG submission 201838) | Saline water microbial communities from Organic Lake, Antarctica - #90 | ecosystem: Environmental > Aquatic > Non-marine Saline and Alkaline > Saline | place: Antarctica: Organic Lake... | reverse complement strand
GTAGACGACGCTCACCCGCGATCAGTTCGAATTTCTTTCCTTTCGCTCGCACCACGATTGGCTGTAGTAGGCCTTCGGCCTGAATGCTCTTAGCCAATTCGGCAATGTGCTGGGCATTGATTTCGCGACGCGGCTGATAAGGGTTGGCCAACAATTCATTAATCGCGATCTCTTGGAAGCCGGAAATTTCTGGTTTTTTCGAAGTAGTCGATGCACTACTCACTGAGTGAGTCACTTTTTTGGCAGTCGCCTGTTTAGAGGTATCCGGCTGCGGCACTTTCTTTTCGGGCACTTTAGCTGGACCCGAAATAAGTCCCCCTAGACCGCGTCCTAATCTGCTTTTTGAATTAGCCATAATGTTATTCCGCAATCGGGATGAAAATCGTCTGCCCAACTTGAAGGTCCCGCGCAGGATCCGCTATCTTATTTGCATTTTGAATGTGCTTCACAGTAGAACCTTGGGCCCGAGCAATGCCGCTTAAAGTGTCGCCGGACTTTACCGTGTAGGTGATCCCCGTTTTCGGATAGTCTTCCGAGAAGCGAACGGGCGGCTTAATGTTAGGTTGGCTGTTGACTGCACCCGCCACCGTGTTCAAAGCCGATTGCATCTCCGCGCTCAGCGCTTCGATTTGGCGGGTCACTTCGGCGATGATTTGTTTTTTCTGCGCTTCATCGGCAGATCGGTATTCACTGCGTATGCTCTCTACAGCAGCGGTTAGACTGCTGATTTGACTTGCGCTCTGATTATTTGAATTGGCCGCTGTAACTTCCGAGCGTAGCCGAGCATTCTGGCGCTGCATTTCCTCGATTTCCAAGCGCAATGATTTTATCTGTTGTGAGAGCAAGGATACGTCCTGCTTTAAACCGGCGACAACTACTCGCACATCAGACTGTGCTGAGACACTGCTTAATAGGCCGATAGCGCCTATGCTTGAAATTACAAAGATACGAATAAATACTCTCATCAATATTGAGGATTGAATCAGCCCAATAAAAGTCAAAGCAAGAACTCCACTTCTGTGATTTTAGAGGAGATACCGAACTTGTAATTTAGCAGAGCAATAAACGCACACACTGAAGACTTGCGCATTCGGTTTAGCTAATTCTTATGTGAGAGATGGCAAACGTCACAGATTATTGGACTCACGACCTCAGTCCTTTCCTTATCCGCTTCCCGGATAACCCATTACACTTGGATGGCATTCGCTATTACGGACTGAGTTACCTTTGCGGATTCTTGGGCGCATGGCTCCTCTTTAAAATGTATCACAAAAGAGGACGACTAGAGCTGAATGGAGATGCTCAGGCAACACTTATGACGGCGGCCATTATCGGCGTGCTCGCAGGTGGGCGTATCGGTTATATGCTTTTTTATAATCTGGGAAATTTCCTAAGTAACCCCCTGCTCGTTTTCCGAGTTGACCAAGGGGGTATGGCGAGCCATGGAGGCTTCCTCGGTGTCTGCCTCGTCGTCATATGGTTTTCCTATAAATACAAGATGCCTTTCCTCAAACTGGGTGACATCATCTGCACGGTTGCACCGTTGGGCATCTTTTTCGGGCGCATCGCAAACTTCATCAACGGCGAACTCTGGGGCCGGGTCACCACTGTCAGTTGGGCTGTTATTTTTCCGGATAGTCCAAAAATCTATCAGGCCGCCTCCGGCATCTACGGTCCTGAGCCGCGACATCCTTCGCAGATGTATGCTTCCCTACTGGAAGGTGCCCTCTTATTGGCCTATGTCCAATGGCGTTTTTGGAAAACCCGCCCACCCGCAGGTCAACTTGGTGGAGAATTCCTCATCGGCTACGGCATAGTCCGCATATTTACCGAACTATTCAGAGAGCCCGATGCAACGCTCATTTTTGGCCTAACCCGCGGGCAATTCTACTCGACTTTCATGATAATGGCCGGTGCTGCCATTATTGCATTTGCTCGAAGAAACCTGCCCTCAAGCCAAGTCAATACTTAGCGGAAGCAAAGCACAGGAACATGGCAGCGGCGTAAAAGATCAGTCGTCGTGCTACCAATTAGCAATTCCCTAATCCGACTGTGTCCATACGCTCCAGCGACCAGTAAATCGATCTTTGAATGCGTTACGTAATCTGAAACCGCTGTCTCAACTTCTCCTGTCAGCACTTGGCAGGCAGGATATACTCCGTTTGCGTTGAGCCGTTTTTCAGCCTCCTTAAGCCGAGATGCTGCCTCATCTTCCTCACCTTGACTCTCGGCGACTGAAATAATGTGCAAATCAAGTGCTTTGAACAACTCATTTTGAGCTATAAATTCCAATGCCTTGGTAGAGCTCTTGGCACCATCATACGCGACTGCGACGCGATCGATACTCTTAAACTTGCGGGAAGTCACCAAACAAGGCTTCGAAACGCTACGCAGCACGCGCTCAAGCATTGAGCCCAAATGCTCTGTGGCGAAATTAACATTCTCACCTCGTTTGCCCATTAGGATGAGATCTGCGTTTTTCGCGAGCGCATCGATCTCATCCACGAGCAATCCTGTTTCGTAGTGAAAAGTTGCCCGCGAGCCCAAATCTTTTTCTTCAAAAATCTTGAGCGTGTCTGCTTTAATATAATCTGCCTTCAACTTCTCGACCTGTCTCAATTGATCGATGAGACCATCGTAAGGTTGCACGCCTAAGCTGCCGCTCAAATCTGCAAATGCAGGCACTTGAAATTGGCGAATGTCTGTCACATATAAAGCATCGATGGACGCCCCTGTTTCCATCGCGAGCCAAGCAGCGTATTTACACGCTTCAGTTGAGTAGTTAGAACCGTCCGTGCAGACTAATAATCGCTTCATGTTATGTCAGGTTTGGGGTTAGAAAGATCTAAATTGACATTTTGAAACTGCCTGAATGAAGGAGCTTAAGCAATCAAAATCGAAAGGTTGAACGTCAACACTAACGAGGTCGAAAGCGACTGAAAAAAGCTTATGCTTTCAAGGTAAACCCGCTGGGTATAACAGCATCTTTGGACACAACCAACACGCCATCGCGGATCGCAACATCACCGCCGTCATTGAAACGATCCTCCAAACCAGTCGGGTCCAGAATGACATTATCCCCAATCCGCACGTTCTTATCTAAAATAGCATTTTTAATCACGCAGTTCCTACCCACGCCTAGCGGTGATAGTCCCGCATTCATGCCAGCGTTCAATTCCGCATCTGTCTCAAAGAAATCGGCCCCCATCATAACGACATTTTCAAGCCGACTGCCACTGCGGACAATAGAGCGAATCCCCAAAGAACAACATTTCAAATCACCATCCGTCACAATACAGCCATCCGCCATAACGGCACGCTCTACTTTACAGGAGTTTATTTTAGAGGCCGGCAAAAACCGGGCATGTGTGAAAATACGCGCTTCCTCATCAAAAAAGTTGAAGGGTGGTAAATCATCAGTTAACCGGAGGTTTGCATCGAAGAATGCCTTTACCGTTCCAATATCTTCCCAATACTCGTCAAATACATAACTGCACATTTTAGCCTTACCTAGAAGACCTGGGATGATTTCCTTCCCGAAATCAGTCGCAACCGTGTTAAGGGCCTCAACCAGCGTTTTTGCATTGAAAACATAAATGCCCATCGACGCGAGACAGTAGTCCTTTTCACCCGGATTGTGCATTTTATCTAAAACACTATTTCCAACAGCCAACCCTTTGATGACTTCGGGGTCCTTGGGTTTTTCAACGAACTCCGTTACCTCCAAATCGTCATTCACACGCATGAGCCCCAGACCTTCCGCTTGATCAAGACCAAGTGGCTTTGCCGTAATTGTCACATCTGCTTCAGATGCATCATGCACAGCGATCACATCCTGCAAATCCATGCGAAAAAGCTGATCACCGGATAATATAATATACAAATCATCTTCCGCACCAGTCGCACCAAAGTGCTTCATATTCTGGCGCACCGCATCCGCAGTTCCTTGATACCAGTCGTCGCTGCCTTCAGTCTGTTCAGCCGACAAAATATCGACAAAACCACCGCCAAATGGATCGAATTTAAACGACTCTTGGATGTGACGGTGCAACGAAGCTGTATTAAACTGCGATAACACAAAGATCTGATTCAGTCCCGAATTCAGGCAATTACTAATCGGAATATCGACCAAGCGGTATTTACCCGCGAGAGGCACCGCAGGCTTACAACGTTCTTTCGTCAAAGGGTAGAGGCGAGAGCCGCGACCGCCTCCCATTATAATGCAGATAATTTTACGCTTTTTCATAAACTTATTAGTAGGGGGTTAAAATACAATAGACTTGATTATTAACATACTCTGAGCTGAATTGAAGCTTTATGTGTGGAATTGTTGGATATGTCGGCCGTGATCGTGCGGGAAGCGTTATGCTCGATGGCTTAAAGCGCCTCGAATACCGGGGTTACGACTCTGCCGGAATTGCTTTAAATACGAAAGATGGATTCGATTTAATCAAAAAGGCAGGTCGAGTCAAAGTCCTCGAAGGTGCACTCAGTGAGCAACAGCTTGGTGGCAATCTCGGCATCAGCCACACTCGTTGGGCTACTCACGGAGACGTTACTGAAACCAATGCGCACCCCCACATTAGCAGTGATGGGAAGATCGCCATTGCACACAATGGCGTCATTGAAAATTACGGTCTGATGAAAAAATTCCTGACTGAGAAAGGATATACTTTTAAGTCGCAGACAGATACGGAAGCCCTCGTAAATTTAATTGCCTACCACTATGCCAAAGAGCCTGTCATTCCTGGTAAAAACCGCTTTCTCGAGTCCGTTCGCCGTAGCCTTCGCCATGTTGAAGGCACCTACGGAATCGCCGTCATCTGCTCCGAGGCTCCCGGCGAACTTATTGGCGCTCGACTAGGTTCACCCTTAATTGTCGGCATCAGTAACGGCGAAAATCTCATCGCCAGCGATGTCAATGCCATCGTCCACTGCACCTCGAATGTCGTCTACTTAAACGACCTCGAAGTCGTCCATCTGACTAAAGACGACTTCTCTATTTCGACCGTTGCCAGTAAAGATGTTGAGGCAATCATTCACCAAGTTGACTGGGATACGGCCGAAGCAGAATTGGGCACTTACACCCACTTCATGGAAAAAGAGATTTTCGAGCAGCCAACCTCTCTAAAAAACGGCATGCGCGGACGCTTTTCAGACGATGGCAGCACAGCTGTATTTGGGGGCCTCAATCTCAATCCACAAGAGCTACGCCAGATTGACCGCATCCTTTTTATAGCCTGCGGCACCGCATGGCACGCCTGCATGGTAGCCGAATACTTGATCGAGCGCTATGCCCGTATCCCGGTCGAAGTTGAATACGCTTCCGAGTTCCGCTATCGCAACGCTCCACTCGATAAAAACACCCTCGTTTTTGCCATCAGTCAATCCGGAGAAACCATCGACACACTCGGTGCTCTTCGCGAAGCCAAGCGCAAAGGCTACCGCACACTCTCGATCAACAACAGCGTCGGTTCCTCGATCGCACGTGAATGCGACGGCGGCATTTATCAGCACGCCGGGCCCGAAATTGGCGTCGCTTCAACCAAAGCTTTCACATCGCAAATCATGCTCTGCGCAATGGTCGCGCTTTTCCTTGGTCGACTTCGAGACCTCAGCTATGGGGACGGCGTCGAAATCGTCAAAGCACTTAAACAACTCCCCGAACTGGTCAGCCTAATACTCGAGCAAAATGACAAAATCGAAGCGATCGCTAAAAAGTATGCGCACTTTGAGGACTGCCTCTTTCTCGGACGCCAACTCATGTTCCCCATCGCACTGGAAGGAGCGCTTAAACTAAAAGAAATTTCTTACATCCACGCAGAAGGCTATCCCGCCGCCGAAATGAAGCACGGGCCCATCGCATTAATTAGCGAAAAATGTCCCAGCGTATTTCTCGCAACCTCCGGGGAAATTCTCCATAAGACGCTTTCGAACCTACAAGAAGTCAAAGCGCGCAAAGGTAAAGTGATCCTCATTGCCACCGATGACTGCGAAATTCCCGACGACCTCGTCGACGACCTCATAACAGTGCCAGCAGGCCACGAAATCATCCTGCCGATACTCATGAGCATTCCCGTCCAACTCCTAAGCTACCACGTAGCTATAGAACGTGGATGTGATGTGGACAAACCACGCAACCTCGCAAAGTCGGTAACCGTCGAGTAAGCCAAAGTTGACCATCGGCATGCAAATTAATCTATTCGATGCATGCGATTGAAAGTAACCAACGCTAAAGATAACGCAGAGTCTGCGATTAAACATCGGTCTCTCGTCTTTACGCTCTGCACGGTCTGCATCTGCTTTCTTCTGTATAGTGAAAAGGTAGAATCCATACTCGCAAAATGGGATGTCAAAATCCTCGAAACTCGGTTTTACTTACGTGGCGAGCTACCCGCCGATAAAGACATCGTCATCCTATCCATCGATGAATCCAGTCTCGACCCTGAAATCCTGACTCCAGAAGTAGCTAAACTCCATCCCGCACTCGCAAAGATGGCCCAGGGATGGCCCTATGACCGCTCTGTTTATGCACACGTCATTAATCGGCTCGCCGAAGCAGGCGCGCGAGCCATCGTATTTGATATCGTTTTCCCGAGTCCTAGTGGGCCTGGAGACTTTGACTTTGCAGACGCTATTGCCGCACACCAGGACAAGCTAATCCTCGGCTATCGATTCACCAAACTTCGCCAGCAAGGAGTCGGCTTGGATGAAATCGGAACCGCCGCCGGACAATTCAAAATTGAATACCCTTTCGATGATCTACTCCCGCTTGATGATACGGGCTTACTGGGTCTAGTTAACGTTTGGCCCAGCATTGATGAAAGTATTCGTCAGCATAAAGACTTCACAACAGATTACATGGAGCACTTTGGTCGCGCCGGCGGAACTCGCCATGATACCCTCGCCTTCGCCACTGCTACAAAAATTGGCGAAGCCGGAGCGCCCCACCCTGATTTTTACTACATTAATTTCAGGGGTGGCCCTCGAAGCTTTGAGTATGTTCAAGTAGAGCAACTCTTTCTACCCTCGCACTGGAAGAATCAAAAACTACAAAGCGGAGCCTTCTTTAAGAATAAAATTGTCTTGATCGGCCCTGTCGCGGAAAGATTCAAAGATTCGTATCCTACACCTGTCACTAATACCGGCCTGTATGAACGCATCGGCCAGTTAATGCCTGGCGTCGAAATTCATGCTAACATTCTCTCTACCATCCGTAGCGGCAGCTATATTCTACCTGTCAGCTCGAGCACGATCTTCACGATCACTTTGGTCATAGCATTATTCGCTCAGTTGCTTGCACACAGCTTACGGCAACCCGCCGTAAGAGCGCTAATTACCTTAGTTATCCTAGGTCTCTTTTTCGTTATTACTCAGTGGATTTTCGTCGAACACTTAACCTACATAGCCGCGCTCAAGCCTGTATGCGCGCTCTTCATACTCAGCACTATCTTCATTGTCTACGACTTTACCCTCGAGCAACACGAACGAAATCGCGTCCGCTCCTACCTCGACCGTTACGTCACCCGTAACGTCGCCGACGTTATCTTAAATGACCGTGGCGACTTTGAAGAAAGCCTCAAAGGCAAACGTTCCGAAGTCTGTATATTCTTCAGCGACATACGCGGCTTTACCACCCTCAGCGAAAACCTCGATCCCGAAGAACTCGTCGCTCTCCTCAATGAATATTTCAACCCTATGGTCGACATCGTGCTTAAAGCCGATGGCACGCTACAAAAATTCATTGGCGATGCCATCATGGCTGTCTGGGGCGATACCCTCCATATGTCTGAGGAGGACAAAGCAGTCAAAGCGGTCAAAGCCTCATTAGAAATGCTCGAAGCACTTGCCTCGCTAAACTCATCCATCACCGCCCGTGGCTATGCACCACTTGGGATCGGCATCGGCCTCAACTACGGTGAAGCCATCGTCGGCAATATCGGCCATGCGCAACGTATGGAATTCACCGTCCTCGGCGACGCGGTCAACCTGGCCGCCCGCCTAGAAGGTGCGACCAAAGTATATCATCAACAGATCCTCGTTGGCGAAAGCGTCTACAAGTTGGCCGGTAACAAAATCGCTTTTCGTTTCGTCGCAAACCTACTAGTTAAAGGCAAAGAGACGGCCGTCCCCGTTTACACACCCATAACCGAGCAATCCAAAATGACCGCTGTCGCTCGCGACTGGCTCGCAACCTACGAAACCGCTATCCAGCACTTTTTTGACCGCGATTTCGAAGCCGCTCGTAAAGCATTCGAAATCGCCAACGAAGCTCTCGGAAATGAAGATTATATCTGCCAGTCCTATATTAAAAAATGCATCGTATTCAAACAGAACCCACCTCCTTCAGACTGGGACGGCACCGATAAACTCACCACTAAATAACCGAGCAATACCACTCCCATTAATACAGATAGATGGGCCACGACTAAAATAGTTCGACGTTTGCGTGGGTATTTCGTAAGCCAACTCAGGTAAGGACGATGTCTCAGCATGCTTTGCTAAATAAGGCTACAGAACACTATGACCCAAACCATTTTAAAAGTCAGTCAGGTCCGGAAAAGCTTCGGCTCGGTGGAGGTTCTCCACGGAGTTGACCTTACTTTACGCATCGGCGAACGCGTCGCCCTCATGGGCCCCAGCGGCAGCGGTAAATCCACCCTACTCAACTGCTTGAGCGGTATCGAGCCAATTACCTCCGGCGAAATTACCCTCGGCGACCTAAGAATAGATCATGCCGACCGCGCTCAAATTGATCAAATTCGGCGCGAGCAAATCGGCTACGTCTTCCAGTCATTTCACTTACTGCCTACCCTCACCGCCCTCGAGAATATTGAGTTCCCCGGCCAGTTAATCGGTATGCCGAAAAAAGAGCGCCTGGAACAAGCCAACCAGCTACTCGAAGCGGTCGGCCTCAGCGCCCGTGCACATCATCGCCCCGATAAATTAAGCGGTGGCGAGCGGCAACGCGTCGCCCTCGCACGTGCTGTCATGCACCGCCCACGACTCATTCTCGCAGATGAGCCTACGGGTAGTCTCGACTCCCAAAGCGGACAGCGCGTCCTCGACCTGCTCCGCGATCTATCCGAAAGCCATCAGATCGCAGTGCTGCTTGTCACCCACGATCCGCAAACCACTCGTATTTGCGACCGAGTAGTGTCCATGCGTGACGGACGAATCGTTGATTCCGAAGCCTGATGCAAGCGGCTGACTCAAAAAGTCCACACACTAGTTGGACGCTCTTTACGAGATTTACGCTGCGTCACTGGCGTCAATCCTTGGGCAGTTACCTGCTCTTACTCGCGATCGTCGCGGTCGGCGTCGGCGCCTTCAACGGTATCCGCCAAGCCAGCCGCGCCGCCTCCGCGAATTTCGGCCTCTTCAATGAAGCAGTCTCGGGCCAGAGCGATTTCGTCATACAAAAAGCATCCGGCACCCTAAGCGAAAACGACTTAATCAAGCTGCAATCGCTCAGCGGCTATCCAGCATGGCACTTGTTGCCTGTGATCGAAGGCTCACTCACTCAAATCGATCCCGATACAAATGCCCAACGGCAACTTCGCCTCATTGGGCTAGACCTGATTGCGATTGGCAACCTTCCCCGCTTCGTCGAGCAAGGGCTCCAAGTCGTCGATCAAGACGCTCAATGGTTCGACTACATAGGTCGCCCCGACCTCATCTGGATATCCTACAAACTGCAGGAACTGGCGAACTTCCAAGTCGGCGATCGTATACAACTCGCCACTGGAGGCCGCATGCAATCGGCGCAGATCGCAGGCATACTCGGCGATGCGGAAAACCCACTTCCAGAAGACCTCGTTATTGCCGACATTCCGGTCGCTCAAACCATCCTTAGCCGCCCTGCTGGCATAGACCGCTTGGAAATTGTCTTACAAGATCGTATCCGCCGCGCTGATACGGAATATCTGGAATCTATCCAAAACCGCATCGAGGCACTTCTGCCCGAAGGATTTCTCTTAAAGCCAGCTGCCGAACGAGCCGCCCAACGTGCGAGCATGACCGAGGCTTTCCGCCTCAACTTAATGATTCTTTCGCTCATCGCGATACTTGTGGGTGCCTACCTTATCCTGCAAGCGCTTGACGCTGCCGTCGTCCGCCGTCGCCAGGAAATGGCCACGCTCAAATCACTCGGCGTCAGCTCTAAAATACTTTTCCGCATCTCGATGATGGAAGCCGCCTTTATCGGTGTGCTCGGTTCCTTTGCCGGGATCGGAGTCGGCTATCTCCTCGCTCTCGCGGCCGTGCATTCCATAGAGGACACAGTCAATGCACTTTACTTCGCCAGCTCGTCTCAAGCGATAGAGCTGACTGCCTCCGACTGGTGGATCGGCCTCTCCCTCGGGACTATTTTCAGCCTGCTTGCGGGGTGGATTCCCGCCCGCGATGCCATGGAGACGCCGCCCGCTCAAATTCTCTCACGTGGCGATTGGTCGCCCGGTTTCGCTTGGTTGAGTAAGCCCACTGTCGGTATCGTTTTGCTTGCTGCTGGCACGCTTGCACTCGCGATCCCGCCTATTGCGATGGAAGGTGGTTCGAAATTTGCACTGGGCGGCTTCCTCGCCGCGGCTGGTTTCTTGTTAGGTGTCGCCCTACTCTCCGGGCAAATCCTTGTCGGCATGGCCAAGCTTTTTAGCTTCCTAGCAACAGGCCCCGTTCGGCGCATCGCTCTTTCACGGCTCGCCGATGGGTCCAGCCGTCATCGGCTTGCGGTGGCTGGGTTGGTCATCGCCATCGCCATGGTTACGGGCATGTTTCAAATGGTAGGTAGTTTCCGCTCCACGATTATCGACTGGTTTGATGTCCGCTTTCAGGCAGAGCTCTACATTTCCGAGCGCGGCGTATCCGGCGTTGGTGACAATAACGGACTCGACCCAGCCATCATTGATTCGCTCGCAGCCGACCCGGCAGTCAGCTTCATGGACACACTCTACGTCGAGCGCGTCAAAGCGCCAGTCGGTGTAACCATCCTGGCCGGGATCGATCTCAACGCTTGGAAGAATCAAATCGATCAACTCTGGTTAAAACCACCCGGCAGCCTAACTGCGATTGAGGGCGCTGAGCCGGCACTCATCAGTGAAACCTTCGCCCGCCGCTTCGACGTCCTGAACGGTGGAACTGTTCGAATTGAAACATCCACAGGTCCGCAAACGATCAGCCCGATCGGCATCTTCTCGGACTATGGAAATGAGTTCGGCAGCGCGGCCATCGATCAGTCCGTCTGGAAACGGTGGACGCTCAACGACCGCCCTCTCAACACCAGCGTCTATCTGACCCCAGAGTCTGACACCAATGTCGAACGCGATCGACTTCGTGTAGAATATCCAGGCCTCGATATTCGTAATGCGAAGGAACTTCGCGATCTTGCCATCGGCATCTTTGAACAAACTTTTCGAGTCACGGCTGCGCTCAACGGCATCGGTATCGCCGTCGCCATGGCCGGGCTACTACTTGGCCTCATCGCCATATTTGAAGAATCCAGTCTGACTTGGAAAACCCTCGACTACCTCGGCTTCACACGCCGTCGACTCGTCCTCGCCGCCGGCCTCGAAGGTGCGGGCATTGCCTTCGCCGCATGGATCAGCGGCACAGGGATCGGCCTTATCTTGGGATGGATATTGATCACTAAGATTAATGTCCAGTCCTTCGGATGGACCCTCCAATGGCACCTCCCCGTCTTCACCTTTTTAACTTTGGGCTGCTTTCTCGTCCTCGCAGGTGGCCTCTGCGGCATCTTCTCTGGAGCTTACTGGCACCGCAGCCACCGAAAGTCATGAATACATCCAAGCTAATTCTTTCCCTACTCTTATTGAGCCAGTCGCTGCTCCTAGCGGACTGGATACAACCCCCCCTACAAACTCTGGAAGGCTACCCCGTGCCGCAACCCGACCGTGCACCCGAACTGCCCCGCGACCATGGCGCACACCCGGAATATGCAATCGAGTGGTGGTATTGGGTCGGACATCTTGAAGCCACAGATTCCGACGAATCCTTTGGCTTTCAATCGACTGTCTTTCGCCTCGGAGGAGATCCGAATACGAAGCAATCGCCGGAGCCATCCATCTTAGGCCATGAGCAGCTCTACATGAGCCACGCCGCGCTCAGCGAACTCAGCACAAATCGATACTTTCACTCTGAACGCATCTTCCGCAACGGTTGGCAAGCCACCGCTTCGACCGAAGAACTACGGTTTAGCGCAGGTAATATACAAGTCGCGCCACTCGCAGATCGGGACGGGCAGCACATGATACTTCGCTACAGCGAAGATGCCTATCTTGAGCTGACTTTAATCCCGCAAAAACCAATCGTCGTCTTCGGCGAGCGCGGACTAAGTCGCAAAGGAGCGGATCCCGCCGCAGTCAGCCTCTACTGGAGCTATACCCGAATTAAGGTTTCGGGAACGCTCCATCGTAACGGAAGGCCAACCGCAGTATCCGGGAGCGCCTGGATGGACCATGAAATCTCCTCCAGCCAACTCGGTAGCGATCTAGCCGGTTGGGACTGGACCGCTATTCAACTTGATGATGGCACCGAGGTTAAAGCTTACCGTTTGCGCCAGGTGAACGGCGGAAGCGATCCCTGGTCCGCCATTTACTGGATCGACCGCGATGGAGCGACCCGTTCTGTCTACGCAGATCAATTTAAATGGATCACGGAGAAGACTTGGCTAAGCTCCAACACCGGAACCACCTACCCCACCAGCGTGCGTATTGAAGCAATCGACCCTGAAGATGGTTCGAAAAAGATTTACCGTCTACGTCCCAAATTTGACGCTCAGGAATTTATCGGCAACAACGGCAGCAATCCTTACTGGGAAGGCGCCTGCGATGTCCTCGACGAAGAAGGCCAGCGAATCGGCAAAGCCTACCTCGAACTCGCAGGCTACAGCGGCGGCCTCAGAGGTAAGCTCAACTAGCTGTTGAATAACTACCTAAGAGTTGTGCAACCCATCCCACCGAATCTTAGCCAGAAGCATACACAAGTAGCCATTAACGATCGCCTCGGCGGATTTCTGAACCACCGAAATTCACGCGCACTCTGTAGATCCGCTTGATCTTAAACTTGATTTCAAAAGTCTCTTTATCGACTGAAGCAGGCACTTCTTCACGGTGAATATCGACGATCGCATGAAAGCCCCGCTCAGAAAAAATATCGATCAGCATGACGAGTGCCTTAGGGTCTTGAAAAAGTGAATCCTCAGAGTTGATCACCGCCATCCCGGAGATCGCATGTCGCTCGATAATGGGAATGAAGTCGTTCTTCAATATTTCCACAACCTTGGCAAATAATTGACTGTCGTTCTCTTCATAAGAATCCAAGCGGTCGACTAATTCTTGGCGGGCGTGCTTTGAGATCGAACTGGCTACGGGTATCGGCGTCAGCCGGTCATAGGTTGCTTCATCCAGCTCTAATGAACCTTGGTAGCGGAGCTCCTCATCAATCCGCTCCCGCACCTCAGCAATCGTTCCATGCGCATTGATAAAGTGATAAAAGAAGATTTCGCGTAAGTCCCTGAGCGCACCATATGTTTTTTCTTTGAAGGTCCTGTAACGATTGATGGCCGCTTCAGTTTCCAAATCAGTCGGTCGTAGCTCGAGCAATTCACCGACGCCGGATTCACGCACCTCATCATTGTGAGCTTTCGCTTCAAGCCCACGATTTAGTTGACGACGCACGCTCTCCTTCTCATCAACGAAAAGCACTACAATATGAAAATGTGGCTTTTTGAAATAGTCCGAATACTCGGTGCCAGAGTAACGCGCTTTTAATTCAACCAGTCGGCTGTAGAGCAACTTCACGCACTCTACCTGAACCTTGGTTCGTGGAAACCCGTCTACCACAGCACCGGTCTTGAAAATCGGGTCCAGCAGCTTTCGCAACATGATCTCGATGACTTCGCGATCACCGACCAGTAAACCGGCATCTTTCATCTTTTCTGCCTCAGGACTCTTCAACAAGCTACTCACTACGAGCGGCGGCGCCGTTAAATCACGAAACTTCATTATGAAATTTGTATTGGTTCCTTTACCTGCACCCGGCGCGCCATTTAACCAAAAGATCTCTTTGGGAAATCGAAGTTGTGCTTCGCCAAATTCTTCAATCAACTTAGACCATACCGAGTTAAAAATGATTTGAGCATCTTTAACTTCGAGGTCTTGGACACGCTTACTATCAGAGTCCGTTTTAATCTTGTTCGTATCCGTAGGCATAAAATTTCTAATCTCGGGGTAATTTAAAAGTGTATCAGTGAGGGAAATTCACACGACGATCAAGCCTCATTCGGGTTCGCTCTCCAAGGTGGTGCCGAAAGCCCACCGAACTGTTTCTCAGAATTTTTTGGCAAGCAAATCCGAGTAGCCGCTGCCTCGAAGTCCTCTTCCCCCGACAGAATATCGATCTCCAGGCGCATGAAATATACCGGGACTTTGCAATGCATGTCTTCGTAGAGACGGACCGCATCCTTCTCTGTTGTCACCACAAATTCGACTCCGGTCTCCTCTGCCTGCGTGTAGACATGCTCGATCTCGTTGCGGGAAAACCGGTGATGATCCAGAAAACGCTGATTAAAACGGATTTCTGCACCGAAATCCCGAAGCATATTCTCAAAACTCTCGGGCGAGGCGATTCCGCTGAAAGCCGCAATCTTCGCTCCTTTCAATCGATCCAGTGAAAGACGCTCTCCAGTGTCTACCTCTTGTAAATATTGCGGCCGGTGCGCGCACTCGATAATTTCCGCAGTCGGATTATTTTCGCGGATCAACTCCATTAAGGCTTCGTCCTTCTGCCCATCCGATTTCGTCAAAAACACATAACTAGCCCTGGACAGATGCTTAATCGGCTCCCGTAAGATACCACGGGGCAGCAAGTGCTGATTCCCAAAAGGATTCGTTTTATCAACGAGTAATAAATTTAACCGCCCCTTAAGCGGTAAATACTGGAACCCATCATCCAAAATTAGAGTGTCACAACCAAAATGACGAATCGCATAGGATCCCGCTTTCACCCGATTCTTGTCGCAGAGCACGACTACGCCCGGCAAATTACACGCTAGCATATATGGCTCATCACCAGCGACTTCGGAGTCAAGCAGCACCGTCTTCCCATCACTCACGATCTTTGGTGGGGCTTCGGCTCCATGCGTCAATTTACGCCACCACTTCTTTAAGACGGGTTCCTTCTTACTTTTGTAGCCACGGCTAAGAATCGCGACTTTGCGCCCGCGCTCATGCAGAGTCCGTGCAAACTTCTCGACTACGGGCGTTTTGCCCGTGCCACCCACCGTCAAATTTCCCACGACCACGACCAAGCAACCCAACGGTTTGTTACGAAGTATCCGATGCTGGTAGAGATACCAACGCAGTTGGACAATCCCGCTGAATATGAAAGAGAGCCCATAAAGAAAATTTGCAAACAGCTCTGCCGCGCGGCCATGCCGGCGATCATAGATCACATCAGCAGTGAACTGTGCAAAATCATTCGCCTTGCGGTTAATCTTTTCACGGAAATTTTCAGACATTTTAATAATAAAAGCAGGTATCAATAAGTGATTAAATAAAGCTACAATTCAGAAACAGGGTTGACGCCGTAATTAATCACCTCTTTTAACCGAATTCACTGATTTGCATATTTGCCAGTGTAAAATGCACAATTAGCAGCCAAATAGTTCTCATCTAAGTAACCTATGCCCAACTCTGATAAATACAAACTGACTCACTCAAGAACGACTGTCTGCCTTTTTGAAAAGGCTAGAGAGATCGGGATATGATTTATCAATTGTGAAAATAATATAAGCCTTCGCCACCCGCGAAGGCTTAACACTTTTAAAGAAGACACACCACTAACATGAAATACTTAATTATAGCCGAAAAGCCTTCGGTCGCCACAGACCTCTCTAAAGCACTCGCCAAACAGCTCGGTAAGTTTGAGAAAAAAGGAAAGTCCCGCGACGCCCAATATTTCGTCAATGAGAATGCTGCCATCACCTCGGCTGTGGGCCACCTAGTAGAGCTTAAGATGCCGACCGGCCCCAATGGCAAAAACCTCCCTTGGAATTTCAAGGTGCTTCCCGCTATCCCGAAAAAGTTTGAGCTCCAACCGATCGAGCAAACCAGCAATCGCCTGAAGCACGTCCTCAGTCTCGCGAACAAAAAGGAATACGACTGCATCATCAATGCATGTGACGCCGGACGTGAAGGTGAGCTTATCTTCCAATATATCATGGAGATCGGCGAGATCACGAAACCCGTCAAACGGCTATGGATGCAGTCCATGACGACCAACGCGATCGAAGAGGCCTGGGGGAAACTGCGTTCAGGTGAACAGATGTCCAACCTTGCCGACGCCGCCAAGTGCCGTTCCGAGTCAGACTGGCTCGTCGGTCTCAACTCGACCCGCGCACTCACCTGCTTCCGCTCACGCCATGGTGGATTCAACATCACCGCCGCCGGACGCGTGCAAACCCCCACCCTTGCCATTCTCGCCAAACGCGAACGCGAAATCAAAGCCTTCGACCCTGAAGACTATTGGGAAGTGCATGCCGAATTCGCCGTCGCCAAAGGCACTTACCCTGGCCGCTGGATCGACACCAAATTCAAGAAAAACGAAGCGCAACCCCACGGTCGCCCCGAACGTATTTGGGACAGACCTAGTGCCGAGACCATTCACAATCGCTGCGAAGGCAAAACCGGTGAAGTCACCGAAGAGACCAAGCCGACCAAACAGATCGCGCCACAACTCTACGATTTGACCACCCTCCAGCGTGAAGCACCCTTCACCGCTAAGAACACACTCTCCATCGCACAGGCCCTCTACGAGCGCCACAAGATGCTTACCTACCCCCGGACAGACTCTCGCTACCTCCCCGAGGATTATATGAGTAAGGTCTACGAAACGATCCGCGACATCGCCAGTTCCGGCCATCCTGTCGCCAAGTGGGCTACCAAATCGATCGAGTCCGACTACGTAAAGTTTTCCAAGCGCATCTTTAATAATGCAAAAGTCTCTGATCACTTTGCCATCATCCCAACCGGGCGCGTTGTCAAATTGAGCGATGCCGAGTCAAAGCTCTACGACATGGTCGTGAAGCGCTTTATCGCCGTCTTCTTTCCCCACGCCGAATTCGAAGTCACTAAACGCCTCACCACCATCACCCATCCCGACGCAGCCGATGTCTTCCTCACAAACGGCAAGACCTTGACCGAGCCAGGCTGGCTTGCCGTCTATGGCCGTGTAGCTGGAGTCGCCACTTCCAAGGATGAGCTCGTCGCCGTCACTTCCGGCGAAGATGCCCTCACCGAATCGATCGAAGTCCAAGACAAATCGACCACGCCACCCGCACGCTACACCGAGTCTACCCTACTCTCTGCCATGGAAGGTGCCGGCAAGCTGATAGAAGACGACGAACTTCGCGAAGCCATGGCCGAACGCGGCTTAGGCACACCCGCCACCCGAGCCGCCACGATCGAAGGCCTCCTCCGTCAGAAATATATCGCTCGTGAAGGCCGCGATCTCAACGTCACGGGGAAAGGACTTCGCCTGATCGAACTCTGCGAAGAAATGAAGATCGAAGCCCTTAGCTCTCCTTCCATGACTGGCGACTGGGAAGCCCAGCTTAATAAGATGGAAGACGGCGAGATCAAACGGGACGTCTTCATGAAGGAGATCGTAGCCTTTACCGAAGACGTCGTCGCTAAAGCCAAGAAGCACATGGACATGCTCGTCAACCGCAGCTTTCCCGACCTCAAATGTGCCTGTCCAAATTGCGGTGCACCACGCCTCAAACAAACCGACGCAACCTACGAGTGCCGCGAAGAAGAATGCACTTTCCGCATCTCCAAACACATCGCCGGCCGTAAACTCAGCGAAACTGAAGCCAAAGAACTCTTCACCACGAAGCAACTACCTGAAATGGAAGGCTTCGTCTCACGCTTTAATAAACCTTTCGCCGCGGCCCTCAGCCTCGAACAGACGGTATCTAAAACAGGTAAAAAGGGTAAATGGAAAACCAACTTCGTCTTCGATCAAGATGAACCGGAATCCGCAGAAGACCTCACCGAGGATCAATTACTCAAACCTTTAACCCTTAAGAGCGGCACCGAAGCCAAGCTTTACGCGACCGATAAGGCTTACCACATTCCTGAGTTGAAGACGAAAGACGCCCCCGATGGCTTCCGCCTCGGTAAGACCATCCTCCAACGGGAATTACAGGAAGGCGAGGTCACCAAACTCTTCACCGAAGGTAAAACGCCACTCCTCGATGGCTTCATTTCCAAGCGCACAAAGCGCGCCTTTAAAGCCTACTTAACGCTCGATTTCGAAAGCGGTAAAATCGGCTTCGAATTCGCGCCCCGCCCCACCAAAAAAGCCGCCAAGAAAAAAGCAAAGTAACCTTTAGGGACGCGCCGCATTGTAATCTGGAGGGCCATGCTCCGCATGGCCGCGCGTCTGTCTCACAAATTGAGACAATTCAGAGCAAGGTAGGGCGGTTTCGCTGAAACCGCCGTTCGCCAGTAGGCTGCCCTATGCCAGAGAGCGAAAGGTATGGGCAAACGTGTCCGCCTGCAGGACTGACGCCTCGGCGATGCGTCCCTACCTACCCCAAGAACCTACAAGCATCGCGATCTGGAGGGCTGGCCGCGCAAGCCGTAAAGGTGATCGTTCACCGAGGCGCTCGCCTACATCTAGCCACGTCCATCATTTATTTCACTTTCTTATCCTAACGCTCGATCCAAAACGCACTCTAACTTGCAGAGTCACCAGCCCTCATATGGGCGGGAGCTGCACTATTAGACTAACGACGTAAGCGAAGTGTATCAAAACAGCTTTATACTATTCGTTCTTTATTACGGAGAATCTTCAATAAGTCATATGAATAATGGGTATTCGTTTTAATAGATTCATTATTCAATCTCTTTAAGTTTTAAGATGCGCTGCAAATGATTGTGACTTTGTGGCGACGTGAGGTCGTCTGCTAATCGACTAATCCACTCATATGCTGCTTTTCCTCCTACTCCATCGTAATCATTTACAAATCGGCTAAAGTCTGACGAAGCGTTATCATCTGCGAGGTCACTTACGACCCTGAAGTGATAACTATTTAACCGGTGGTTGTTAACGGCACTTAACATCCCATATAGATTCATATCCACAGTAGATGATCCGGTAGTTGATGCCAATTCATCACGGAAATTGTCCGAGCCTATAAAAGCATCTCCTGAAGCGCTCGAGGCGGATCTAAGTCCCTCCCATATCGCTGGTATCGCGGTAGAGATCTCGCTGTTTTCAACAAGTAAAGTAGCCTTTGAGTCCAAGTTAAAACCTCCTTGCGTGTAGCTACCTTTTTGCCATGCGACTACTTTTGTAATCTTTAGCCATTCACCAATCTCAAGGTTATTTACTAACGCACCAACAACACCAGTGCTAAGTAGCACATCGCAAGGATACTTAGCCAGCAAAGCCTCCGTGTTAATGCCAGTTCGCATGCTACCAGATTCCATCTTAACGACATAAACAAGATGACCTTGGACAGTAAATTGATGTATGCTGGTCATCCCGACATTTTGCGATGTTAGGGGCGGCCCAGCCTGCTTTATGAACTCAGCAAAGTCAGCATCAAGTGCATAAAAATATGCTACCCGGGTAGCTCTTAAACAAAGTGGAAATAGACAGAGATAAAATAGTAAAAAAAATTTAGTGCGGAACATCACTAGTGTCCAGTTAAGGAGAGGTTGAGGTTTTGTAGGTTGTTCATTTTAAGCGGCTAATAAAGATAAAGTAGTGTCCTGCATTTGAACAGGCTGGCCGTTCTGAAGTGGTTTCATTCTCAATA
>Ga0307934_1000914_pt1 | contig 19887 bp, 23 predicted proteins | sample OrgLakmetageno90_FD_201838 | JGI IMG/M metagenome (GOLD analysis project Ga0307934, IMG submission 201838) | Saline water microbial communities from Organic Lake, Antarctica - #90 | ecosystem: Environmental > Aquatic > Non-marine Saline and Alkaline > Saline | place: Antarctica: Organic Lake... | reverse complement strand
CCTCAAGACCCACTTTGGCCTTGAGTTCGGGACTGTGTACCTTACGTTTTTGAGTCTCGCTCATTTTTCTTATCCTGGTTGCCGGATAGCAGCTTAAACTATTGTCTGGAATATGGGGTCCACTTTAATGAGCCTGAGGAAACTGGTCTTTCCTGTGCCGTTACCTCCACTGATATTGGTGTGACCGGAGACATCAATCTCCGAGGCCATGCCTTCTACATAGCTGTCAATCAGAATGATTCGACGTAATCCGAACTCCATGGGTCGCACCTTCCTTTGAACATAAATTGTTCATAAAGAATACATGTGTGCCGAATCATCGCATAGCTGTTCATTAATACAGTTTATATGTCGCTGGTTGACTAGTGCGCTTTGGCGCAGATCAGTCCACCGCGTAGTGAAGGCTGGAGACAGGTTTCTTCGTTTCATTTCCCATGACGCATTCGAGCCAGCGCTTCGCCCAAACTTCATCAATCCCGCGCCTTGCTGTCTGCGGACATTAAAGTTTGATAATTCCATAGCGGCATAATGCGGATTCTAGGTGGTTCCTTTTCTTGAAGTTTGATAAAAAATCCAAGCAGGCCCCAGCCGCCTATTATCCAGTTCCAGGACGGATGGTTGGACCAGGACTCTGGAACTAATCAGATACCAGCCACAATGCCAACGAACCACAAAGCACCAACTACAAACACCATTGTTAAAACTCTTTACGTTTTTGGTCTTACGGCATGGCTAATTTTGGCAATGTGAGTTTGATTTCACAAAGTCGCTAAATGCCTTTCGGTTCGTTTATCTCGACCAGCCTTGCTCACTTTTTTGGTTGGCTTCTTCGGGCTCGCCAGATCCAATAACTTTGCTTTCACGTTCTCTTCTTGATTGGCTTGAAACCTAAGATCCTCAATGGTGATGCGATGAATTGGGCGGTGCGGTATAAGATTTGAAGGAATGTGTGTCGATTCATCAACCAAGGCCCTTTCCTTCGAGAATCCTTGGTCCAGAAGTAAGCGCCGGTAGCGAAGCATGGCGGTACCTCGGACCAAAGCCGTCGAAATGTCCGCATCAGTGAGCGTATCCGTTGAGCCGTAAAGAACGGTGGTCGGCCTGGAAGATCCATTGACGGTTTGATTGACGACAAATGAGAACCGAGACTCTCTTTGGCCATCCTTCCTCGCCCAACCACATTTGATAACCGTCAATCCTCGAACGCAGGTGTCCAGGATAGGGTTAGAGCAGATTCGAAGACGATCCTGGCTTACCTCCAGCTCTTGATAGCTGTCGATCAGTTTCTGTCGCGAAACCTCAAGCGACTGCAGGGGGCAGTCATACTCAGCGTCGCGAATGGAGGCGTTAAGTACACCGTTTGCGTGATACACCCGGATTCGCCACTCGCCAAGAGCACGGTAAAGCCCGGTTGGAAGACAGTAGTGATCGCCGACTGCCTCAGTTTGACGGAACGCAATGCGGTGGCCTAAATAGTCAACGGGTGCGTGAGAAGACGTCAGATCGAAGGTTCGCAGCCAACGCTCAACCGTATCGGCCTCTCCCCCTGTGGTGTGGGCCTGTTTTTTCGTTGTCTGAAAAGAATCAAAAATGGCTTCAAGATCCATAGGATAAAGATCGACAGTCTGGCTACTTACTGACTTTGGTACCTGGTCGTAACGAAGGTTAGATGTGATGTGGCGGCCCCGTGCGACTAGGTCATTATGATATCGTCGGATGGCGACTGCTTGTTGAAGGATGGTCTCAAAGCGAGCCTGGGCAGCGCTTGGATCCGCTGAGAATTCCGCTTCGCTAATGGCTCCGTGGCGAACGGATTTCGACCTAACCAGGCCGTCAGCTTTGTAATGGGACTGAAGGGTTTTCACCACGACGCGCTTCTTTCGTGCCTTCTCGTTGTAAGTCTCGCGGTGAACAGTGATCCCGGTGAATCCCGTCTCAAGCAAACGACGGGTTTTCTTGCGATTGGGGAAGCGCCGTTTTTTTACTCTAAAACGGGAAGTATGGTTCTCAAAGAGGCTGGTGAGTGTCGCAAAGGCGGTATTGAGTGATTCAAGCGGCGTAAGGTCGCAATCAGGGAGATACTGCCTCACCGTGCCCTCTTCGTGAGTCAGGGTGACCTTCCAGGCCCTCATTCGAATGTCTCGGCTGATGCCCCGAGGCAGCCAAAAGGTCTCGCCCGTTTCGATCGTCTTGAGGCGAAAACGCAGAGGGAAGCCGTTGATACTGGTGTCGGTTTGTGGGCTTTGCATTCTATTCAAGCGTAAGCACCAACCGGCCTTCAGTTCTTTTCTCCAAGAACCTGCCCCTCAATTGATCAGTTCCAGACACCTTAGCAAGCAGGTGCCTTGGAAAAGCACCTGCTATCACCAGCTAACGGAGAAAGGTCAGCTCTACGACATCTTGCCTAGTCGCAGGAAATGTGGATTCGTCCCGGATCGATCCAATGCCTGCAAATACTCCAGCTCTTTGGGGCGTTATTGCCAGTTCGATATTCTCTTTTGCGTTACCCCCGGAGCATTCCCCCTCACTCATTAAACTTCCTTGCTCATTTGACTCTCGAACGCGCATCCCCGTTGCGCAGTTATTGCGACCCAGTGTAATAACACGGTTGCCATCGCTTGCCATTGTTAGATAGCGTCCGGCATTGGCGTACCTCCGCGTATCGGTTCCACTTTCTGTGACTTCGTTCGTCAACAAAGGATAGATACCGGTGCTTAGCTTGGTCTCGGCAGCCATAAAGAGAGAGCCATCCGCGCGATAGGTGGCCGCCAGGCGAATCGGTGGATTTTCATCGGTATCCATATAACTCACTCTGATACCCTGCTCTAGCTCTGCATCGGTTGTTACTCCAAATACCTGATAGTTTCCAGAGTTATTTTCTGCCCAGCCGGTGAAGCGTACGCCCGTTTCACTGATCGCTGTTGCGTAAGAACCAACATCTGTAATGGCAGCACCTTCGACAAAGGTTTCTGGGCCGGTCCAGGTCCCATTTGCTTCTAGGTTAAGGGCTTGAAGTTTTCGGATCTTCGAGTCCACAACAGGGCCAACGCCTTTGTAGAGCAGTGTTGCCTCGCCTGCCTCATTCATGGCAATTTGACTGATATAAAGTGCAAACGAGCTGGCGTATTCCTCTGTCACCTCTCCGTCAGTCAGGTTCTGTCTTGGCTCCCAAGTTGCCCCAGAGGGCCGGAATGCCGCGACAATATCCTGTTTATTTGGGGCAAATTCCATCTCCCACATGATCAGTGCGTCACCAGCATTGTTACCTCCCAATATAAAGGCTCTGGTTTGGCCGTGATCCACGGGAGAATCGAATCCGGTCTCAGGGGAGTAAGCGATAGTCTTCAGATGAGGCTTGTCGCTGTCCTCAACTGACTGCATCCACCCGATCATGCCGTTGCCGGATGCAGCCATGGTGACTTGGGTGAACAGCCAGGCTTCATTGGGCGCGTAAAGACCCTGACCATCATCAAGAAATGACTTGCTGCCCCAGGTACCTTCTTCTGCATTACCTTCGACCGCGACCAGCCGGAGTGTTCCATTTACCTCTTCTGCCCATACAGCCAATGCTTTACCTTCATCTGATATAGCAACGTCTGGACGAAACACCTTGGCGTCGATAGTGACTTTATCCATGACCGTTGGCGTGAGAACTTGCAGGCTTTCACGACCATTTGAATCTTCCTGTTGCGAGCCATCGTCTTCAGGGCCAACGGAAGCCCCCGGGGCTGTCCCATCGCCACCGCCACCGCCACACCCTGCTAATATCAAGGTCAATGCCACGGTAACTGCCGAAAATCCATTTAGTTTTATCATGGTGCAATGCCCTTTGTGTTTGGTTTTCGTCTACTTTACCCGAGTTTTTTCAAGCGCAAGCCCCGAAACGGCGCTAATTTTACCCGGGAGTTTGTTGGCTATCCTGATTTATTGCAGTTCGCGGAAGGTGAGTGACTCTCTGCCCCTACGATTCATGTAATGCGACAACAGAGACTCACTTTATGACTATTTTCAAAAATGACATCGTTCAGTTTTTCGACCCGAAATGTGGCAAAACCATTGGTTTCGTCGAAAACCGAACCGCGAAAGCCATGAAGTTGGTTTACGAAAAGGATGGCCGCCTTTTTTCCTATAAAACAAACGCCCGCATCGCTCCGGATGCATTGATTGAGGCCCTCAAGGTGATGCCTGCAGAGAAGGGTGCCACGATTCCAGCGCGAATTCAGGAATTGGTTAACGAGGCGACAGCGCCAGCCGCAAAAAAGAATGCCATCGTGAAATTCATGCATGAGGGCAAGGAATGCACGGGCCGGGTGGTAAAAGGCGGTAAGAACGCCGAGGTTACGCTTGATGAGCAACACGTTATTCGCCTGCCAAGCGTAGACCTTTCCCCGGGTACCACGCCGCCAGCGGATAAAGAGCTTGAGGACTGGTCGATTCTTTCCTACAGAGTCGTGCATGGACACGATGACAGTGAACCGTTTCAGGCGGTGATTGGCTACAAAGGCAAGCCGGTAATCTATGCGTCCAACGATGGGTGGGGTGGATGCAACTCGTATCAGGCGAAGACTTCGGCAGCCAAGGAAGTTCTCGGGCTATTTGAGAGCGCCATCGCTGATTTCAGCAATCGAATTGGCAACACCTATCCTGAAAATGCGGACCTCTGGGTTCACTGGGAATGGTATCTGCGCCCAACCGGACTGAGCTTCGAGAAGTACCTCTCCTCCATGCCCAGCTTCGACTGATAGTGCGAACGCGCCAGCACCGATGATTCGGGGTGTCTTCAGGGGTCAAGCAGTTCAGCTTAGGCCTGAGTGCGTGTTTTTTTTATATTATTCTGGTTTTCAGCTTTCTTCTTCACGGCTTCCCCTGTATCCAGTTCACCGACCAGCCAGAGCGCACCCGTCTCGGACGTGATCCCGATCCGTTTTTCCAGAAACTCATAGATTTCGGCCTTTGTTGCGGGTTGGTTTTGCCGTCGTCGTAACTGGACGCTACGGCGTTTTGAGCACTCTCCCACCCTACCTGCTTGGCTATAAAGCGCATGTATTCTTTCGTAAATTCAATGCAGTACATTGGCTTGTAGATGTGGGGTTGCATGCGATCCTTGTATAAGCAAATACCAATAACGAGCGCATGGAGACACATCATGAAACAGGCATTAACAAGCAGCCTTCAGAGCTGCATTGATGAGCTGAACCAGGTCATCAAACGCATGGCCGAAAGAGACGAAGTGAGTGACGGTCACAACCAGTTCCGCCCCGATGCTCTGGCATTACTTAATGTCCGGGGCACTCTGGACACACTGATGATCCAAAGAACGCCCCTGTCCCGGGTTCTGGTCACCGTTTCCGGGGGTGTGGCTGATTGCCTGACTGAAGGGCCAGTGGCGGTGGAAGTGTTCGATTTCGACGACTACGAGGCCGTGCCCGAAGAGACCGGCTTGCCCTCTGCTGAATTCCTAGAGTTGGCCCGACAGAGCGACGATCTTGCTAGCTTGATTGATCGCAAAACTAATTCAGGAAAGGAGCTAATCGTATGAACCTCCAAGACCGCGAGATCAGCCCCCTACAGGGATTCACCATTAACGTGCCGGAATGGTTTGAGGACCAAGGCTTTCAGGAATGGCTGAACGATCCCGAAAACCCGATTTTCACCTGGCACAGAAAGGGTAGCGCTGTATCCGACTGGTCCGACGTAGTGGTTTGCGTGGACCCCAGCCTGAACGGTGAAGGCAGTGAGAGCAATCTACCCGAGCACATCTGGGGCCAGATCGTTGAGCTGTGCCGAGCGCATTTCCGCCCCTGCAGCGGTGGCAGCCACATCCATGTCCGACTGACTAATCTTGATCTACAGGAGGACGAATGATGGATCAGGAAATCTTACTGAAGCACCTGCGTTGCCAGATTTTTGAGACCGTCTCGGATGCTTGTGTGGCCGGGACGACGAATATGTACCAGGGGTCGCAGGCATTCAGCGATCAGTTTGCCGTTACCTCTGAAAGCCTGCCCAGCGACCGATTTATGCTCTTTAATCCAACGCCCCAGCATGTTTGGGTTGATCTCCAGACTGCGCGCCACGTGGGCTCTTGAATATCCCTGCTCCAGCACAAGACTGATTGCGTCCAGCTTAAATTCTTTTGAGTACAGTTTTCTTGTGGTCATATACGTTCTCCAGTTTCAGGGTATTATTCCTTAACTGGGCTGGTAACATCCATTAAACCACTTCAATAGAGAATAAATAAGATGGTTGCTGATGCGCCAAAAACGGAGGATAGGTACTTTTTACGGAGGGAAACTACGATGATGTGGAAAAGTTTTGGAAAAGGGTCGATAGGCTCGTCCGAAATGGTTTACCCGAGGTAAAAATCGCCCCTTTGCTCGCAGCTACTCTCGATCCTCCATAAGGTCATTGCTAACCCCCTCGTCTGAGTCAAAATCTTCATCCCAGACGGAGTCACGTGGCCGCTCATAGCGTATGACCGAACCTTTAAGCCGCTCCCCAGTGGCGTAAGCTCTTGCGGAAGCAGCGTGGCTAGTTCGTCAGCATGGGCCGACTCAGCATCAAGGCCAGCCAACAACTCCTGCTCAGTGAACGTTTTCTTTTTCATAGAACCCTCCCAGTCAGCAGGAATCATTGCCACGTCTTCATCCTAGCAGGCGGTCAGCTGCGACAGCTATCCAGGAAGGACTTAATCCACTTGGTTTCCGGAGGAGAGGGCTTGAGATCGTACTGCTTCACGAGGCGGAGAAACCTCGCCACGTAACCGCACTGACCTGACGGTGGCAACCACTCATTCGGCCCGCGAGCACCCTTGCTGCCATTCAGACTGGCTTCCACAGCCATAATGTTGACCGGATCGTTGGCGAAGCGTTCACGCTTATTGTCCGGCCATTGCCAGGCGCCGCGCTCCCATGCCCACTTCAGGGCGATCACATGGTCGATTTCTACGGCGCCTGAATTTTGAATAACATTGCCGGTAAATGGGCTAATCCAGCGCCCGGTGACCACGCGGCACCGGTCCCCGTCCTTGGCGAATCGGACTTCAGTCGTGGACTGAGCAATCAACAGTTCGGCCCGAGTGTCCTGGCAATCAGAATCATCGTCCACCCAGTGCCTGAACGCATCACGGTCATAGGGCTGGTATTCACCGGCTGGATTGCGGGAGGCTCGAATGCTCCGAAGGCTCATGCCGCTGGGCAGTCGGCCATCAGCATTCAGACAAGCCTCGATAGAGACGTAAGCGGTGTAATTCTTAGTGCGCTCATACCAGCGGCTTTCTGGTGGATGACAAAAGCCACTGCCAGACATTTTGACAACGTCCGCATGAACCACGCCATTGAATGATGCCCCAAGAACAAGGGCGAGGACAGAAACAATTCGTGTGACATGGCTCATGATTTATAGATATTCCTTGCAGCATAATTCCGATCCAACTGGCAAAGGTACATCTCCACAACCAAACAACTCAATGCCTTTTGTCCCAGCAGGCATATTGAACTCAGCAGCAGAATAACTTTGAGAGCGGGAATTTAGGACGGAATTGGTGCCAAGTCTCTCCCTGGCGCGTCACACCACTGGGCAGGTGTCGCGTTTGCCTGGCATCCATGCCGGCGCTGAGCCCCGGTCATCCTGACCAATTGACTCATCACAGACGATACCATCTATGCGAAATATCGCCGTGAGAAATATCTCAAACCTATGTGGGATATCTGAGTGAGTCACGCAATCACTGGTTGAATAGGGGCGTGCGGTGATCTATTTCCTGGCAGCTCAGTCCACAACCGGAGTCGCTTGGTATTCTGAAAGCTTGTAGAGGATTCATATGACCTCACAGCGGTTTCATCACTGCTTGTAATTTCCTTTGAGGAGGAAGAACACAAAGCGCGCCGCGATTTCATAGACACTTTATCGGCTTGGTCATTTTTAATTTCTTTCTTTCTTTGCGTAACGATTTTAATCGTTTAAATGGTGGAGAAATTTATGCGCCCAGCTGAGTTTGCTGAGTCTGAGATACTGGAGGCCGGCAAAAAGGTTGAGGCTGTTGGCAAGCGAGTTACGGACTATGCCGTATGCCGGGAACTAGGCGGTGGCGATCAAAAGCGGCTCTTATCTGTCTGGAACAGTCATTTTGAGCAGGGGGCCGTTGAGCCTGCCCAACTTTATGAACCTCCAGTAGAGATGGAGGACGTACTTAATCGGCTTACAGGGGAACTCGGGGCTCAGGTCAGGGCAACGGCTGTTCGGCTGAACACCCATGCAGTCAAAGCTGCAGAGCGGCAGGTAGCAGAAACAACCCGAAAATATCGGGAGCTAAAGGAGCTAAATGAAGCAGAACAGAAGGATGCTTCTCTAATCATCACTGAGCTGGAGGAGCAACTGCAGGCTACAACCGCAGCTGAGCGAGAGAACACAAAAAAGTATTTTATCGATTATAGGTTTTTAGCTGTTGTGGCCTATTGGGGATACCAGTTTGTTGAGGTCATCTACCATTACTCCCAGTCAGGACGGAGATTAATGGTGTTGTCGTGACCGGTTGAATGCACCCCTCTAAAAATGGGGGGATTACCGAATCATCCGGAGTTAAGGGAGGACTGCCGAGCGAGACAAACTTAGTGTATTACCTAAAGATTACTTTGAGCACAACGAAACCAATAAATACGAAAAACCCTATTCCAAACCAATTCGTTTCGCTGGAGACTGCTCGAGAAGGCCCGAATGTAACTGGAGTTCTTTGGTGCACGGGCGTGTCTCTGCAATCGCTGCCTGGTCTGTCCGAAAACTCTATTTGGAGTTTCTGATTGCCGACACTTACGGTGTGACGGAAAAGAGCTAGTGAGTTTGAGCGTTGAGATTCATAGCGCTGCATAAACTCAGTCACCAGATCGGTTGCAGACTGTCGAGATTGGTTTCTCTCCAGCTCAATTATATGCGCCAATAATCGTTGCTCGACTTCGACGTCACCTCCTGCTAACCAGTCAAAACGCTTCTTCATACGATCGGGGATTGTCCACGATGTCGTGAGTTGATCCAGCTCGCTCTTAACTAGACTTCGCACTTCTTCAGCAGTCGCTTGTTTCCCAATATAGATATAGCGCGTAGAACGTGGCCCAATATGTTTCCATAGCGACTCTGCCAAGCTCAATTTATCTGTAATAGACATATATTTAGGGAGTAATGAAAAAAGACGCGAAGCGACCAATCCACTCATTTTTGTTCTACCAGACTTCCACTGGGGTAAAGCTGACTCGGCGTACTCCCTGGGGCTTTTTCCGTACTCTTGTTCGTAGACATCCAGAATCCGAGCCAATTCTGCGCCGTCGATGTTAAAGAAGAATTCTTTAACATCTTTGTCATTACCACCAAGCTCATCGCTCAGAGCTTCAGCCTCAGCGATATGTTTTCGCGCTCGCTCATATCCGGAATTATTGCTGCGAGTGCTGGATTGTTTGTAGTTTCTACGGGCCATTTTTGTTTCTATCAAAAAAAAGTTTTTACTCGTTCAACAAACGACTGTTTCTTGGAATACGCTATAAAGAGAACCTTAACGCTTCCCATCTGCATCTCTTGTCTAGCATTTAGAAAAACATCCCTAGCAGCAGCAGAGCAGACTCTACTGTGAAACAATCGAAACTGATCCTCAAGCTGGGCGAGAACCACGGGATCGCTCACGAGCAAACGACGACTTTCTAACTCCCAAGTAGAGTCCGGAGTTACAACAATTTTTTGAGCCATATAGTCAACCTGAAGCAAAAATTGCAATTAGAACGGCTGCCACAGCGATAATGGTGATAATCATTATCGTATTGTCTTTTCCTCCAGTTGCGCTTTTGCTTAACTTTCCTCCAGCGGCTCTGTCAGTGTTGCCAATAAGGGCCTCAGTGCGTCCGAGCGACGAGTCATGTGTGTAACTAATCGTAGCCGAATTCCCGTCCTGAGTTGCTTTGTTCGATTGGTCAATATGACTATCAATTTGGTTTCGAATGCCCTGTGCATCAATGCTATTTTCAGTAGCCTTTTTTTGGAGGTCGAGCATAGATCCGGCGTATTTCATTACCAAGGCTTGCTTTTGCTCCTCGTTCAAACCTTTTAACGAGAGATTCGTGCCATCCGTCAGTGATATTGACTCAGGAAAAGAATCAGATTGTTTAACGAGGTCGTTGGAACTCATAATAAGCCTCCTCAGAAAGACTGGACGTTGACGAATGGCGCCAACTTTTCATTATCTATTGTTCGCTATACTTCTATAGATAACGGTTGTAGTGGTTCAATGGTTTCGTTTTCGAGCTTAAACCAGACCTACCCTACCATTTTAATTTCATAGAATTGATGCAAAATGTAACCCGTAGACGTTTTTCGCACTGCTTAGAATCTCTCATAATTTCGGTATTGCTGAATATCAAAAAACGGTAAAGACGCAACCTTCGTGAACGCGTCTAGAATGAATCGCTCTTTTAAAGCGCGAGAGAGCGATCTTTCCAGTCAGTTTAGGCAGAGGAGTTTCTTCAGGGTTGAGTTAGAACGCCGTTCGTATCAAGCCCACTGCCCGTCAGAAGCGGGTCGGCGGATTACCGGTGGTGCTTGCCCATCGCCATTCACTCCCAATTCGGTATTAGCTCTACATTGGCCGCCTATAGAAGGATGAAGAAGGGCTCGTTTCTTCCCTTTGTTTAAATTATGGAAGAGTCTATTTTTGAGCACTCTGGTTTTTAGGGGAGATTACCGGCGCTGCCGGACACGCCGGAGACTTGCTAGTTAGTGATATGATATCGCGCAGACGTGTGCTCGTTCGATTGGGGTCATGCTGATTTCTCATAGAGCTGGTGAGGAATCAGTGCGTGTAAATCGGCGAGTCGGAATGTAGGTGCTGATTTAGGGGCGCTTACCGCGCTGTTAAGCCCTGGATACTGTCTTGACGGCTGCGGCGTCAGGCTCAAGATGGGTTTACTGGACGCTTACCAGCATTCAACTTAGGGTAACTGTTCAGGATCGGAAATTGTCAGCCGTTTTAAAACAGTTCGTGGAAACCGGGTAGAACCAAGATTTTGTTAGCCTTCGGCAAAACGCCTGCTGAAAGCTTTGCCAGATACAACCTAGCAGATGGTCTTTGGCGTTCCCGTTAGCTGATCAATCCCAGCGAGAACGCCATAGTCATGAGTCACCTGAATCACACGACCGGTCTGGCAGAGGATCTACTCAAGCACTGAAAGTATCATCCCTAGGGCTCTTAATGTTAAACCCATTCTGGTCTCACACGAATACTGCTCATCCGATGAGTTGATGATTGCTTTAATCTCAAGGTAATTATTCACTGTTTCGCGACCGCTTAACTTCTTTTCTGTCAGGACACCCTTTATCTCGCTTTTATCTGCATCTGATAACTGGCTGATATAACGTTTGGTACCACTTTCCTCTTCATTACTGCGAATTACACAATCGCCTAAAGTATTGAGATAAGCGACACCACCTTTGTCGCCGAAATTTTCCATATACAAGCTTTCACCGTTAGCAAAAGGAAAGCTTACAAATAGAGTAACGTTTCCAGATTCATGCTTCAGGTCAGCTATATACGCAGGCTCTGTCTCACCGTCACCCATGTCATAATCGATTTTCCTAACGAGCAACTCGCTAGTGTCTTCACAGTAATAAACAACTTGACCGTTTGATCTTCTGATGGTGTAAAGCGTCGGCAGACATTGCTCACTGGCGCCAGGGAATGGGGTGAAATCCATCGCCGTTTCAATGCCCAAACGACCGTAGCCCTTGAGCCTGACGGCGATAGTTCTCTTTTCCCCGACACTCAGAGAAAACGCGAACTCTTCTTTGTGGGCGGGAATGCGAACGGTGAAATCCGACACAAATGATCGTGAGCCAGCACATTTAAAAATAGCGAGGTAATCATCGCTAAGCGGGATCTCGTCAACCTCCACGACAATAGCGGTTAGTGGAATCAACTTGTTATTGTACTTCTTCCATTCACGCTTTTTCTGAAGGCCGGTCAACTCATCTTCAGCGAACATTGAGTTCAAAGCTTTACAGCTGGTGACTGGGGCAAGGCTCAGGTTTATTTTTTCAAAATAGGACTCAAGATTTTCTAGCCACTGATACTTTTCAAAGAACTCTGGCGTTACGCTTGAGGCATAGCCATTTGTCGAACCAAAAATAAACATTGCTGAAACTAAAACAATAAAACGCATAATAAGCTCTCTATTAATTTACTTGGATTCTACTCCGTTATTGCGGAAGGTTTTAAAACGGCGCGCAGCTTTTTCCGACTCAGAAGCGAGACTTAGGAAATCGGCATCTGGGTAGGCCTCAGGATGAACACCTTTGTTGCCGTTGAGCTGCAAAGCGCGCAGCCGGTAAATGTCCGGCTTCTTCAATAGCCTAGGGGTTTCTATGGCATAGATCTTGTCATCAAGCTTCATTGTTAAGGTCAGGCGATTATCAAGAAAATGGCAAATCACGCTGGCAAGACTTCTGAAGTATGTCAGGGAGTGCTCGGATAGCAAACGACTGTTAGCTCTACCCTGCTCATAGTGGAGCCCCACCTCAGGTGATATCTGGTGGGCAATTTCAATGTTGTTCATGGCATAGGACAACATCGTTTAACCGTTGCCGGTTTCAATAAGCAATTTGGCTGACTGAATCAGATTTGCCTGATGATCAACCATGTTTTTGATAATCGTCTGCCGGATTTTGTCATCCAGAAGATCAAGTATCGGCCCGTCAAAGGAATTAAAGTTGAGGATGGTAGGTTCCTGGTTGGCCGCTGGGTTGTGGTAGTAACAAATCAGCCAGTCCGTCTCTCTGTTTGCCACCGCGTTGCCATCGTTTAGCGTTTCCTGCAATTTTGCCTTTGTTTCTTGTCGGGAAACCGGCAAGTCTGAATCACCCTCAATGCGTAAGCCGTAGTGAATTGCGTGATAAAGGTTCACGTATAAGCAGAGTTTTTCACCGTTAAGCTCCCCAATCGCAAGCTTGATACCCACATGCTTGCCGCCGCGGCTGTTGTCGAAATAGTTCTCAGAAATTACTCTAAGATTTCTACCGCCATAGACCGCAGGTTCCTCACCAAGGGCGCGGGTCAGAGCGGAAGATAACTCCTCCCAAAATCGGAGCATAACTTCCGCCTTCGCCTTAGGCAGTGCTTTTTCGATATTCAGCGCAGTTTCCAAGTCTTCGCGATTATTGGACAGGTTATCGGCGATTAGGGCTGTCATAGAGGTTCCGGCTCCGGTGAGGGTCTCGAGTAGGCGCTTGTATTGAATCAGGGCGTAGGATAATTCCGGTTTGTGCGCACTAACATCTGCGCAATCGCCGATCCACTGGAGGATGTCCTGTGAGAAGGACAGGCAATGAACATTCTCCTGTTTAAGGTTTTTGAGACTATAGGTCGATGGGGCTTTGCCATCCAGTGTGAGGTAGACCAGTAGTGCCGTTTTTCGATTTCCAGCCCGGCTGGCTAGCTCAGTATAATAGTCATGGAGCTGAGCTTTCTGATCTCCAGCGTCAATTTTCACCTCAATGCCAATAATAAGATTCGGCGACTCAACAACGATATCTAACCGTCGCTGATCCTCGGTGGCCAGCTCTCTCGTAACGTTGACCTGGCCACTAATTGGCATGGAGAGCTTTAGAACATCTTTAACAAAGGCATCAAGAAATTTTGCGCCTTCACCGTGCGTTCCGCCCGGGTTCAGTAACTCCGTAAGGTATCGGGAGTGGGTGCGTGTTTCATCCCGCTGAAGACCAAGAATCGAGAAAATGTTGAACCGCTCGCCGTGACGATTCGCATTTTCCATGCATGTATCGACCAGTTCTGCTAGGCGGTTGAACCTGTGAGTGAATTCTACGTTTTCTGAAGCATTATTGAGGTTGCTCATGCTGCTGCTTCCTTTCGGTTACTGCGTGTAAGGGAACGTGCCAAGGGTAAAACAGCTTTATGCTGAGGTCGTCCTCGTGCGAGTCGTGTTCATCTGTCTCATAGAAGCTTACTCAGCGCTAATTCTTTCCAACAACGCATGGTTCCTGGCAGTGACTTAAAGCCGATTTCTCGATCACGGAGATTTTGGACAATCTCAACCAGGTCTTGTAATTTTCAGAGGGTGGTAGCACGCAATATCAATAGTCTGCAGCACTGCGTGCTTAAGCGTTTATTTAACGATGACGATCCAAAAATTCAGTTCTAATATTAATGCCCGTTCAACTTTGACCGCACCAAATGTCTCAATAGAGTACACCCTAAGGGGGTACTTTGATGTGACACCAAAAAGGGTCACTAATGGGCATATAGTCGAATTTGCTACAGTATCAATATGTTAGCCACCCTAATGTGATAAAACTCTGTGCCTCTTATTGGATATGCACGCGTTAGCAGTGCCAGCCAGGATCTCGACATTCAAATCAAAAAACTGACCGACGTAGGCTGTGAGGTCATTCGTTCAGAAACGGTTTATGGGGCTTCGCGGGATGGGCGAACCGAGCTAGAGACTGTGCTTGAGTTTTTGCGCCGAGGTGATGAACTCGTCGTTCATCGCCTCGATCGTCTCGGTCGCTCTACCCGTGACGTACTGAATTTGGTCCATGAGTTGGATGCCCGGGGCGCTTCGTTGCGCATTCTTGAGCCCGATATCACGACTAAGGGTGACATGGGTCGCATGATGATCACTGTTTTGGGCATGGTCGCGGACATGGAACTGAAGTTTATAAAGGATCGGCAGCGTGCCGGCATTGAGGTCGCGAAAGGCAAAGGCGTTTACAGAGGCCGGCGAAAAACGGTCGATGAAACCGAAATCCACACGCGCATGGCAAGGGGAAGCACAAAGGCTCAGGTTGCCAGGGACATGGGAATATCACGAATGACAGTTTATCGTGCCTTACAAAAGCAGCCGTCGACTGAGAATCGGTCTGCTTAAAGTTCCGTTCAACAAAGTGTCATAATTTTTCAGAAATTCAGAAATTCAGAAATTCAGAAATGGGTATGGCTTTCACTATGGGTTGTGCAGCGACAACTATCTTGTCCGGACCCCGCCGGTGATTGAGCAGAAGTCAGCAGACGGCATAGTAGCCAAACGCCCATCGTAATGGTTGGGACACGGTGAAGGCCTGAACCCGAAAATCAATGAGGAGCCTGTGCAGCTCAACGATTCCATATCCGATCGGACTGAGGAACGTTGGCACAAAATCAGAAGCCATCATTGGGGTAAGATGAGGTAATCGGCCATCTTGGGGTTCTGGGGATATTCCGTCCTAATGTAACACTTATCGCTACTGCCCAACTGTCATAAGGCAGACGGCCGGACGGTTCTGCAGAAGGCGGACCTTGAGCGCCGTTACGAAGACGCACAGGCCATCCTGACAAGTCACGGCCGCAATGAGACCTTGGGGCTGGACGAGATGGAGAAAGTCGACACACTGGGTATGATGATGGCTCGCCTGCCCAAGTCGCCCGGCAAACTTGTGTGGGAAAGACTCTACACGCCTTCTCAGACCGTTGCTAAAGAGGTGCAACTGCAACTGGACGGTGTCAAAAGCGCCCAGATTGAGCGGAAAGTCGCCAGAGAAGGCCTGGAGCACGACGAGGTGTCAATGGCCTGCCTGGCCTGCTCGGCTTGAGTCAACCAGGACTGGGGAGCCACTTTCCCCTGGCCCCTGCGGGTCCTTTTATGTGCACTGAGGCCGGGTTGCTCCGCACCGGCTGCGCCGGAATCATCTTTCACTTATTCGGTGGGCCTAAAGATTTTCCGTGCTTCGATTTCTTTATTCGCCGCTTCGACTCGGTTCACATTGAATTGATGCTCCGTCATCTCGGCTTGATACATCATCGAAACCTTGATGCTATTGAGCGCGCTGAGGGCCCAGGCGACAGAAATCAGAAGAAGGCCGGCGATCAAGGATGGTATAAGAAACGTTGCCGCTGCCTGAATGAACCCAACGTTGCTTTGGAGCATATAAAAGCCAATCAAGCCTGATATTACAAGCAATATCCAACCGATCGCATTTGTGATCGCGTTAATTTTCGGCGGTTTGTTTTGGATTCTACTTTTTTTCAGATCGGGCAGTGTTGTTCCAACAGATAGCTCTTCATCCATGTCACGCCCAGCGGAAGCAAACTTCTTGCCTGTTTCATCTAGCGACCTATGGTCTTTCATATAAACCTCATGAGCAGTTGAATTAAGTGGTTACCCAGCCGGAATATGAGTCTTCCTGCTCCCGATTGCTCGGCTATAGCGCTCAGTTTATGAGTATCCGGGCATTCCGACTCAAAAGCGCTGCGAGCGCCTTCGAGCGTTGAGGTTCGAAAACTCAGCATAAATTTCTTTTCGTTTGGGTTTTCATAGCCGTCAAAAAATCCCTGAAACAATGGCATAGGTGTAGCTCCTTTTGAAAACATTCTGGTTTTAGGTGTGCGCCCGGCTCGATTAGCCTAAAAAAACGCTGCATTCTCAGAAACCTGGGATGCAGCGAGAGTTGGGGCTTTAGTTATTGACTCGCTTAATTAATGCGAACCATTTTGCTTTTCATGTTATTCAGAATTTTATTCATTTTTCGTCCTTTTCCCTAGATTCAGCTAAGGTAAAAGGATAAAAGGTGAAATAATTACTGTAAAAAAACAATTGTTAATATTTTGGGGTTCTGGAGATATTCAATATTAGTGTAACACTTATCGCTACAGCCCAACTATCATAAGTAATCCAGAGGCACCTTGATTTTCAAAATCGCTGTAATCTCCAGTTTATAGTAGTATTTCAGGTTTCGCGAGAAGCCCATGTCTTATAAAGAACGCCTGACCATACTTCGTCGGCCTTTTTGCAAGGCCGACTACATACCGAATCGAGACTGCACAAGCCTTCATCTGATTAAATGAGCCGAGGAGAAATCTGCTAAAACTTTGTGTTTGTCGTGGTGACCTACGGGCGGCTATGAAGGTATTGCACACGCTCAGCTCTCCATATTTGATCGCCTTCATAGACCAGTAAATATTTCAAAGTTGCCCGGTTGCAGGCGAGTTTAAGTCCGGAATTCTTTTGCGCGTCTCCAAACGCTTCCAAAAATGATACCGAGTCGCAACTCACCCCTAATGTCTTGGCATCAATTACGACCAAATCCACGACCCTCTGATCTATGTAAGCTTTAGGTTTTCACAATTCTCGACGGGGATGTGCTTTGGTTGAGCTGAGGCAAGAACAGGAAAGGAAAAAAGAATATTGCGCTTTAAAATATATATCGCATAAGCCTACTACGACTGATGGTGATCGTGTTCAATTTACGATTGGCACGAGTCCGAGGGTCAATGTCATCAGCTTAAGACATTTCCCTAAAAATATCATATAATTAGAGCTCATCCATCAACAAGAAAATGCCCTATGGACTACGATAAAAAACCAACGGTTGACAACCCAATCAAGATCCTGGCTGAAAATTGTACATAAATTAACCAATCTCCTAAGCTGCCCCGATTTTATTACCCAGCATCGCACCCACCCAAAGCACTTTACCCGCAAACGCCATCTGACCTTCTCCAATCTGGTTCTGTTTCTGCTCAATCAACCCAACAGCGCCCTGCAAACCGAACTGGATGCCTTCTTTCAGACGCTCAATGGCTCGGCCTTTGAAAGCCAAGTGGTCACCGCCCAAGCCTTCAGCAAAGCCCGCCAGAAGCTCAGTGCATCAGTCTTTGAGGCTCTTAACAGCGCCCTGCATGCTCAGATGGACGAGCTGGGGCTGCACAAGACTGGCAGGGGCTGCGCTTACTGGCCGTGGACGGCTCCAGCATGCACTTGCCGCTGGAAGACCCCTTGGCCCGACACTTCGGAACCCATAACGGGTTGCCGGTGGCCCGAGTGTCGGTCCTGCAGGACCTGCTGTCCGATCAGGCTCTGCACACCCTCCTGATCACGCCGGATGTGGATGAGCGGGGCTGTGCCAGCATGCACCTGGAGCATGCTCCTGACCACAGTCTGATTCTGTTTGACCGGGGCTATCCCGCCCACTGGCTCTTCATCGAGCTACAGCGCTGCGAACAGCAATTCCTGATGCGCCTGACACTGACCCACTCCCTGGAAGTCCGCGCCTTCGTGGCTTCTGGAAAAGACGACGACACCGTCTCCATGACGTGCCGACACCGGTTATCCCGACGGGTCTGTGAGCAGTCCGGTGTGGATCCGGACACGCTTCTGCGGATCCGGCTGATCCGGGTGACGTTGCCCACCGGGGAAACCGAGGTGCTGGCCACCTCGCTCCTGGACACCGAGGCCTTCCCCGCCGAGCTCTTTGCCGACCTGTATCACCGGCGATGGGGCATTGAGACCGACTACCGACGGCTCAAGCAAACCCTGACCCTGGAGAACGTCAGTGGTCGCACAGTCTGCGCCGTACAGCAGGATATCCACGCCTGCCAGTTGCTCAAGAACCTGGCCCTGCTGATGCAGGCCCTGCAGCAGCCTGATATTGAGCGCAAAACCGCCCACCGAAAGCTGGCCTGGAAGGCGAACTTCACCCAGGGCGTGTCCCGTCTGAAACATACCCTCGTCGCCCTTCTGGTGCGGCCCAGCCGTGAAGCCCTGGATAACCTGTGGCGTCTGATTGGTAACAGCCTGAGTGCGGTTCGCCCCGGGCGGCGCTGCCCACGACGCCGAAAACGAAGCGTCACCAAAGGCTGTGAAGGGTACAAGCCGACTCGCTGACCGACACTTCCTCGACAGCGTTTAACAAGACTTCCCGACAAACTGTGCCAGCCACCGGTCGGATGGCGCTCGCCCTGAATACCGCTAAAACCGCTCTGCCACGCCCAGACACACCCTGTTGACACTCTTTGGAGCTGGTTACCGGGTTAGAATCCGGCTTTGACAGCCTGGTGCTTCACCAACAGGCTGCCTCGCTGCTGGTCATCTACGCTGGCTCAGCAGGTCGTGCTGAACTTTTGAGGCTTAAGTTGATGACATTGGTCCGAGGGTGCACCTTCGTGGCTGCGCGCTACCTTAAACGGATCTTTTCAGCGCTTGCTTATAAACTCGATCTCAGTCCAGACAACACGATCAGTCAGTTTAATTTCGAGCTTGGACGGTCCATGCAAGTTGAAATCCAAGACATTGATGGGAGTTGCACCGTAGTTGATTTCACATCCTCGAATCAATGATCGGTTCCCGTCAACCAAGTGCTTAATTTGATCCCTATAGGTCTGTTCGGACTCACACATGATGCTTTCATTATCTATTACGTATTCCGTAGCTTGGGCAGTCAGCGGCGCACTAAAAAGAATGAGCAGCAGCACTAGGAGTTTGATCATAGAATTTTCGTCCTTTTTTAAACAATTCAGTTTTATACTATGATACTGTACTCTAACATCAAGATTAACTATTAAAAAAGGAAATATTATTAATAAAATCATGTTCGTAGCAGTATGCGTTTTAATGTCCGCTCAGGCTTTTGCCGGCAGCCCCAGTAATGTTGGATTATGCAAGGGGGCGATCGCCACTATCATGTATAAAGACCCCTCCATAATGAAGGGGAAGATGCATGGGAATGAGGCTCGCATCGGTTACACCAGGAAAGCCGACGGTTCCAAGTTCGAAATGAAGTGTAAATTTCCTAAGAAAGGCTTGGTCATTTGGGCAGGGAAAATCGATGGCCAGTGGGGTCGGTGGCGCACCCACACAGCCGACAGCATCGTTACCTATGAGGTGGCCAATGACTCGACAACCTTTTATGAGAATATGGCCAGCAAAGTTGTTGGAGAAAAGACATTCAGTAATGCAATGCTAAACTGACTTCTTACCGAACTTTTCAGTTCTGTTTTTCCTAACCGGTCAGGGTCTGCGGTAATCAAAATGTCTCCTGACCGAATGAACTGCTCCGAAGCAGAAAATAGAGCATAGTAAATAAACA
>Ga0307934_1000912_pt1 | contig 19928 bp, 6 predicted proteins | sample OrgLakmetageno90_FD_201838 | JGI IMG/M metagenome (GOLD analysis project Ga0307934, IMG submission 201838) | Saline water microbial communities from Organic Lake, Antarctica - #90 | ecosystem: Environmental > Aquatic > Non-marine Saline and Alkaline > Saline | place: Antarctica: Organic Lake... | reverse complement strand
CACCTTGATCGGGTGACATGCCGTTCACATCGTCTTCAGCGAGCACGTCTCCTACCCAGCGGGCGCGGCAGACCATGGCATATTTTTCAGGATTCTGGCGTGCCAGAGCTTGGAGGAGGAAGTAGCTACCTTTCATAGGCTCTGCGAGGTCGGCATTCCAGAAGCCGGTGTGGGGTGATACGCCGAGAACGGTTGACCAACCGCCGGGCGACCAATACATCATGGCAGTGTGGCTGCGTAATCGGGCACCCCAAACAGGCACGCCAAAGGCACGGCCGAGGGATCTGCCGAACATAGCTTTAGGTCCACACTGGCCCCCTCGGTCGATGCATTGCTGCATGCGGGTTGTCGGCGCGGCATCGTCCCACTCAGGTCTTTTATGGCCGAATTCAGAGTGCATGAATGCGACGTAACGGACTCCGAATTCTTTGGGTGCCTTGATCATATCCGGGCGGTAGTTCCAGAGCATTTCACGCATCCAGGCCATGTTGTCCTCCGTGTAGGGGTCGTTGATGACTTGGCGGAGAAGGAAGACGGAATGTTTGTCGAAATACGAGTCTAGCTGACCGTCCGCGTAAGATTTGGCGTAGAACTTGTAGCGTGCGATGGGATCGACGTCTTTTTGCCCAGTCAAGTCCATGGCGGCGAGCTCCAGGCTGATGGCTAGCGCAATGCGGTGATAGACACCCTCGACAGGATGGTCAGCGGCAGCATGGATATCGCGGAAAATTTCCATGGCGTGGCCGTAGCGACCGCCCTTAGCTCCACCTTCGAGTAGCATTTCCTTCATCAGCGCGGGATTACTGAAGAGGATATCGATGAGTTTTTTTTGCTCAGGGCCTTGGCTGACGAAACGAGCGAGGGCTTCTGGTGTGGCGGAGGTAATGATGGCGCAGCGGATGAGTTTTTCATCGAGGGCGGGACTTGATAGAAAGGAATTTAGATCAGCTAGGAGGGGGCGGGCAGCCTTGAGGGTTTCTATTTCGTTGTTCTTATTCGCTTCAAGGGCAGTTTGGAAGGCGCTGAGTTTTGCGGGATCGAGCTCAGGAAGTTTTGGTTTCAACTCGGCGCGGAGGGTGTCTAGCTGTTTTGCGTATGACTGCATCGCCTCTTCTTCTGGTGCGGTGAGAGGGGGGAGTGCCGGGGGTTTTGCGATCGCAGTGCTAAATGGGGATAGTAGCAGTATGGAGATTACGAAATTTGAGAGTATGTGGTTTTTTGACATGTTTTTGAGGGTTAAAATTGAATGAGCGCTAGACAGCCATCACCGGGCGCCGGTGGACTGCGCGTCTGGACTTTTCCGACACTTATTCATCCGCTCTCACTTCTTCAAATCCACTAAGGTCTCGGCGAAGGCTTTGCCGATCTGGCCGAAGAACTTCGCGGAACCATAGTAGTGGAAGCCTTGGTTGGACTTGCCCTTGTCCAGGAGGAATAGTTCATCCTCGGTCAAAGTCTTTTCGATTGTGGCGCGGATTTCCTTATTCAAATTGGCTTGATCCTGCCTCACGTTCTCGCCTTCTTTCTGGCGTTTCTTGATCTCGTTTTGTTTATCGGTGAACTGTTTTTTGACGTTCATTTCCTTTGCAAGAACATCGTCGAGCTCCGTTGGCCAGTATTCTTCTGTGAATACGTTGGCGACGTTGCCCTTGAATTCGTCCATCTTGGCCGGTGCGGCCATGGCATCGCGGAATGTGACTGCGTTTTCACTCACTTTTTCTCCACCCACACCGAGGACTCCGACCACGAAAGGCAGCTTGGGAGCTGAAAGATCCTTGCGCACATCCCGGATCAAGCAGGCAAGAAGACGGCTGTATTCGGAATAATCATTGATGCTTTTTTTGCCCTTGCTGGGATCCACTCGCGGATAGCCCCCCACCATGTCGTTGAAGCCCTTCATATCAAGCCGAGTCTTACACACATGTCCTCCGCAAAAGGGCTTGGAAAGACCCTTCTCCTTATTCAAACAACTGTCTGTCGAGCGATCTGAACTGGATGGCTTCGAGGATCTCGTTTCCTGTGATGTCCTGTTTCCCAGCTAGGTCGGCGAGGGTGCGGGAGACTTTTAGGATGCGGTCGTGGGCGCGCGCGGAAAAATTCATCTGCTCCATGGCGTGTTCGAGATAGCCTTTGCTTTCGGCATCGAGTTGGCAATGAGCACGGACCTGTTTGGAGCCCATGGCGGAGTTGGTGGTGAGCTTGTCGACTTTGAAGCGGTCGACCTGAATCTGCCGGGCGGTTGAGACGCGTTCACGGATCACGGCAGATGACTCGCCGGTGAGTGCATCCGAGGTGAGCTCTTTGAAATCGACGAGCGGGACTTCGACATGGATATCGATGCGGTCAAGCAGGGGGCCGGAGATGCGCTGGCGATAGTTTTCGATCTGGCGGACGGAGCAGCGGCACTGCCGTTTTGAGTCTCCGTAAAATCCGCACGGGTGTGGGTTCTATTTTAGGTGATTGCAGCATGAAAGCTGTAAAATCTTCGCTTGCGAACGGTTCATAAAACGGAAGGCTACCACCCGCTCTTAGGACGAAGATTCTTACAGGACTGTTCAATTGCATCACTTACTCATGCCTACAAATCAAAAAGATTTGAGTATTTAATCTTCTGAAGCTAATAAACCTTAAGAATTTTTCTGATCAACGAACTAAATAATATGCCTACTCAAAAAACACAATCTTCTGCACAAGCAGGAAAAGTTGAGACTAAAGAAAAGAAAGAAGAGACACTGGCGACTAGAAAGCAAAGCTCTGCTCGTCAAGAGGAGGCCGAGAAGCTCATCACTCATCATATGGGGTGGTCGGCATTGGCTGGGTTTGTTCCCGTTCCCATCTACGATTTTGCAGCGGTAACAGGAAGCCAACTTCACATGCTTAAAAAGATGTCTGAAATTTATGACGTCCCTTTTCGTGACGAAGCTGGTAAAAAAATCATTGCAGCGCTCATTTCAACTTTGGGTGCAGCCGCAATTGGCAAGGCTTTAGCAGCCAGTTTAATTAAATCCATTCCAGTAATTGGGACCGCTACCGGGTTGCTGTTAATGCCAGCCTTGGCCAGTGCGTCCACTTACGCACTGGGACACGTCTTCATTAAGCATTTTGAAACTGGCGGCAATCTCCTAGATCTTGATGTCAACAAAATGGAAACTTTCTTTAAAGAGAAGCTTCAAGAAGGCAAAAAAATAGCCTCCGATCTCCAAGCGAAATCTAAATAATCTCAACCAACCAACACCTATAAATTATGACAAATATTATAATCACACTCCTCCCTTACATTGCAGTTTGTGGCCTTATCGGCTACCTGGGCAAAGACAAGAAATTTGGACTATGGGGCAATTTTGCTGCATCAGTTTTCTTGTCTCCACTGATCGGAGTGGTTCTTCTTTTCGCACAGAATCAAAAGAGTGAGGCGACTACTGAGGCTGCTAAATCTTAAGTATTTAAAATCATTACAACTTAAGGCGGCTGGTTTCTGAAAAGAAACCAGCCGTTTTGGTGTACGGAATCAGCAAAAAAGGGAGTTCTTCTAGGTTCTGCTAAAATGAGAAACTATTCAGTATAATTGACTGTTGAAAACGGGCAATTGACCTTTACAGGAGGCAAAAAAATTCATCATTTAAAGCAGTATTTGAGCTGTTTATGTCCGATGATTTGCCCTTTGAGAAAAAGCCTAATAGAAAGCTTTTTCATTCAGTTTTTGAAAGTGTCGCCAGTCATCACAGCGCGAATATTGCAGTTAGATTCGGTGATACCCGCCTGACTTACGAGGAGTTGAACAAGCGGGCGAACAGTCTGGCTTGCGCCTTGAGCGATGTTTGCTCGATTCACGATGAGGTAGTCGGAGTGTTCCTGCCCTCTTGTTCCGACTACATCATCAGCCTTCTGGGTATCAGTAAAGCCGGAGGTATTGTGATGCCGATCGATGCGGCTCACCCGAAAGAACGATTAAAATATGTATTACAAAAGGGTGCGCCGAAGGTAATCGTAGTCAATGACGCTTGGGAATCTGATTTAAGAAGCCTGCTTCAAGAATGCGGTCTGACATCAATTGAATGCCTCAATATTTCCCACCAAACCGAGGCCTATCCCGATCACAATCAGGAATTAACATCAGAGGCGGAAGACTCCAGTTACATCCTATTTACGTCAGGATCTACAGGGAATCCCAAAGCGATTCTCGGGCAGCATAAAAGCCTGAGCCATTTCATTCATTGGGAAATTAAAGAATTTGGCCTGACCAGCGATTGTCGCGTCAGTCAGCTCGCTCCCAATACGTTCGATGTCAGTCTGCGCGATATTTTAGTTCCGTTACTCTCTGGGGGAACCCTTTGCATTCCTTCACCGGAACAACGCACCAACCCGAGGCTTTTGCTCCAGTGGATGGAAGATCAGGAGCTCACGCTGATTCACTGCGTTCCGTCTTTGTTTAGACTTCTTTGTCGTGAGATCGAAAATAGCGAGGATCCGTCGAAGCGCCTGCCTTCCCTGAAGCACGTTTTACTAGCCGGAGAAGCGCTCTACGGAAGTGACGTCCAGAAGTGGCATGATTTGACAGAAAAGCGCATCGAGCTGGTCAATATCTACGGCCCTTCGGAAACGACTTTGGCCAAAGTATTCAACCGGATACAGGAAACCCCGACTCACCCGAATCGCATCATTCCCATTGGAAATCCGATTTCCAATACCGCCGTCCTGATCCTGAAAAACGAACGTCTTTGCTCCATAGGGGAAATTGGAGAAATCCATATCAAAACTCCATTTCGGAGTAAGGGCTACTATAGGGATCCTGAGCTGACAGCGGCTGCTTTCATACAGAATCCGCTAAAGCCTGAGGACACAACTGACATAATCTACAAAACAGGCGATCAAGGGCGTTATCTCCCGGATCGGAGTATCGAATTTCTCGGCCGCCTGGATAGCCAGATCAAAATCAATGGCATCCGGCTTGAGATAGGCGAACTCGAATCCAACATCAGGCGTTGTCCGAGTATCGAGCAATCCGTTGTCGTCCCACACCAAGGCTCTCGGCACGACTACATCCTTAGCTGCTACTACATCGAAAAATCACCGATCAGTGGCAACGAACTGCGGGAGTTTCTCCGCCAATGGGTTCCTGAGGAAATCATTCCCGTTTTCTTCATCCGCATGGATGATTTTCCACTGAATCTCAATGGCAAGGTGGATCGCAAAGCCCTTCCCAAACCTGAGGACCTTCTTTATCAGGAGACGAAATACAAAGCGCCAACGAATGCGCTTGAAGAAGACATCGCAAAAATTTGGGGCGAGGTGCTCGGCATTAAACAAGTGGGGACTGATAATTCGTTCATCGAGCTGGGAGGCGATTCACTTAAAGCCATTCGCTCTATTTCCCGCATCTACCAAGCGCTTGGAGTGGAAATTAGCCTCAAAGATTTCTTCCCTCATGCCACGGTTACCAAGCTCGCTCAAATCGTCGCTAAACAGGAAAAGACCATCTTCTCCGCAATTCCGGCGATTCCCGAAGCGGAGCACTATCCAGCATCTCATGCTCAGAGACGGATGTGGATTCTCAACCAGATGGAAGAGAACCCCGCCGCTTATAATATCTCGCAGTCACTTAAGATAGAGGGACAGTTTGATGCCGGACTATTTGAGCAGTCGCTTCAGAATGTCATTCGTAAACACGAGTCTTTACGCACAACATTCATCGCCGTCGATGGGGCTCCTCGCCAGCGCATTCACAAAGTAATCGATTTCTCCATCCAGCAAATCGACCTGTCCGCAGAAAGCGAGAACAGCCAATTGGCGAAAGATCTGGCGGTTGCCGAAGCAACGGCTCCGTTTGATTTACAAACCGGTCCTCTTTTACGCGTCTCAGTGGTCAAATTGGGGCAGGCAGATTATGTCCTGCTCTTTTGCATACATCACATCATTTGCGACGGCTGGTCTATCGGCGTTCTCGTGAAAGAGGTCATGCGAAACTACAATGCGCTGGTCAATGGGCAGCACATGGAAGCTGAGACTCTTGCCATTCACTATAAAGATTTTGCTGAATGGCAGCACCATTATCACGAAAGTGAGGAAAATCATAAAGATGCGGTTTTTTGGAAAGAAGCGTTTTCCGGAGACCTCCCATCCTTACAAATTCCTACTGACTTCCAACGTCCGGCCATTACGAGTTTTGAAGGGGAAACTGCCCAGATCACCTTCGAACCTGAATTAAGCAATGCGATAAAGAGGATCGCTCACCAAGAAGGCGCCAGCCTTTTCATGATCCTAACTTCACTGGTTAAAGTCCTCCTACATACCTACTCGAGGCAGGAGGACATTATCGTTGGAACGCCCATCGCAGGCCGGAGCCACCCCGACTTGGAAGATCAGATCGGCCTTTTTGTGAATACGCTGGCTCTGCGTACTAAGCTGAATCATGAGGACCGGTTCACAGATGTGCTGAGCCATGTGAAAAACTTTGCTCAAAAAGCCTATGAGCACCAAAGTTATCCATTCGATCGTTTGGTCAACGACCTCGCTCTGGAGCGTGACTCCAGTCGTTCGCCATTGTTTGACGTCCTGATCGTCTTACAAAACAATGAAGTCGAACCATTCAAACTGGATGGAGCGACCATCAGTGACTTTCCGATAGACCACGATAAAGCTCAGTTCGATCTCACCTTCGAATTCAACGAATCAAACGGAGCCTTAAACCTGAATCTCAATTTCAAGACGAAGCTTTATCGCGCGGAAACCATCGTAAGACTGATCGAGCAACTTCAAGTCTTGGCCACTGAAGTGACCGAGAACCCGCAAATGCCCATCGGCAGGTATTCACTGCTATCTAACTCTGAACAAGCGCGACTCGATCAGCTGTTCAAGGCTGACAAAGACGGCTTTGAAACAGATGAGCTTCTGACAGAGGCTTTTGAGCGGCAGGTATCACAATCGCCGGATTCAACAGCAGTCAGTTTCGAAAGTGAAAAACTGACCTACGCAGCGCTGAACAACCGAGCTAACCAACTTGCCCGACATCTTCAGGCATCAGGCGTCCAGCCGCACGACGTAGTCGGCCTATATCTTGAGCGATCCATTGAAATGGTGATCGGGGTGATCGGTATCTTAAAAGCCGGAGCAACCTATTTGCCGCTCGATCCCAATGCGCCCGAGGAACGACTGAAATTGATCTTGGAAGACGCTCAGGTAAAAGCGCTTGTCACACAAAAGGCCCTGCAGTCTCCGTTGATTTCGTCCGATTCAATCACGCTCGTTTTCCTCGATCTGAAAGAGTCCGAAAGCCTGGACGGGTATGGCACCGAAAATATCGAGGTCCCGATTTCTTCAGATGCGATTGCTTATATCATCTACACGTCAGGCTCGACCGGGATTCCAAAAGGAACCCTGGTCAGTCACCGCAACGTAACCCGCTTGTTCAAAGCAACAGAGTCATCCTTTGGATTCAATCATCAGGATAAGTGGACGCTCTTTCACTCCATTGCTTTCGACTTCTCGGTTTGGGAACTCTGGGGTGCGCTTCTCTACGGCGGGAGCCTTGTCGTTGTGCCTTACTGGATCAGCCGTTCCCCGGATGCATTCCACGATTTGATTCTTGAAGAGAAAATCACGGTACTGAACCAGACTCCCTCGGCCTTCTACGCTCTGATGCAAGCGGGTGAGGAAAAAGGTGAGAATTTGGACACACTCCGGAGTGTCATTTTCGGAGGGGAGGCGCTCACGTTACCACGCCTCAAACCATGGTTCGACCGCTATGGAGATACCAAGCCGCAACTGGTTAACATGTATGGCATCACGGAAACCACCGTCCACGTGACTTGGCGCCCGCTGAGCGAGAAAGATCTCACTATCACAGGCAGTCGAATCGGCAGCCCTCTTTCCGACCTCAGATTGTATGTGGTAAATCCCGACATGCAGCGCTTGCCAATTGGCGTGCCCGGCGAGCTCCTTGTCGGTGGTGCCGGCGTTTCGCAGGGCTATTTAAACAGAGAAGATTTAACGCAGGAGAAATTCATCGAAGATCCCTTCGCACCTGAAAAGGGTCAGCAGGCTTCGAAGCTTTATCGCACTGGCGACCTTGTTCGGATACTGGCAGAGGGGGATATTGAATATCTGGGGAGGATCGACCAGCAGGTGCAGATCCGTGGCTTTCGAGTCGAATTGGGTGAAATCGAAAGTGTCCTGAATAAGCATCCGGATATTCGCCAAGCGGTCGTTGTCGCACTCGGGGATCTTTCGGAAGACAAGCGACTGGTAGCGTATTACACAGCTGAGAACCCACTATCGATTGAACAACTGCGCACCCGAATTGAGGAGGCTCTTCCGGAATATATGATGCCCGGGGCGTTCGTTCAGCTGGACGAAATCCCTCTGACTGCGAACGGGAAAATCGACGTCAAAGCCTTGCCCACACCTGAATACCAGAGTGCGGCGGCCGAATACGTGGCACCCCGCAATTCTTCCGAAGAACTTTTGGTAGAGCTTTGGCAGAAGGTTTTGAAAATAGAGCGGATCAGTGTAACCGATAATTTTTTCCATCTCGGAGGACACTCGCTACTTGCGATGCAGTTGGTCTCAAGAATTCGCGAAGCATTCGTCAAAGAGATATCGCTCCGTCAGTTCTTCCAACATCCGGTGATTAAGGAGCAGGCTCTTTTGTTGTCCCAGGAAGACGCCTCCGAGAAAATAATCATTCCCAAGGCGGACGCTTCAAAACCGCTTCCATTGTCTTACGCACAGCAACGCCTCTGGTTTATCGATCAATATCAAGGCAGTAGTGCGAATTACAACATGCCAAGTGCGCTGCGGTTTAAGGGAGCGCTAAATATTCCGGTTCTCAAGGGAAGCTTGCTGCGTGTGATTCAACGTCACCAAAGCCTCAGAACTTGCTTCGAGACCATCGATGGGAAAGCAACGCAGACGATACTGAATATCGATTCCTTCGAGCTGCCCTTGATCGAATCCGGGGCATCACAAAAGAGTATTGATGATCTTATTTTTGAGGAAGCGAGGAAGCCTTTTGATCTGAGTTCCGAAATCCCGATTCGCGCAAGATGCATCCGATGCGCCAACGATGAGCATGTGGTCTTGTTGACCATGCATCACATCGCTTCGGACGGGTGGTCGCTAGGAATCCTGACTGACGAAGTAAACACCATTTACTCCGCCTTAATCGATAAGCTCGAACCAGAGCTCAAACCACTGGAAATCCAGTATGTTGACTTTGCGGCTTGGCAGCGAAGCCGCTTGTCAGGTGAAGAAAGAAGTGACTTGTTAGGTTGGTGGGTGGAAGAGCTGCAAGACGCTCCCGAGCTGCTCAATCTGCCACTGGATAAGGCACGACCTTCAGAGCAAACGTTCAATGGCGAAGTTCTGAGTGCCGAGATTTCCGCCTCGCTGGGCAAACAATTGAACGCACTCGCCGCGGAGGAGGGAGTCACTCCTTTCATTCTTCTGGAAACCGCGTTTGCCCTCCTGATGCATCGTTACAGCCAGGATGAGTCAGTCGTGATTGGCTCTCCGATTGCCAATCGGAATTACGAACAGATCGAGCCTCTGATCGGCTTCTTCGTCAACACACTCGCACTGCACCATCGGTTTGATCACAGCCAGAGTTTTACCGAGCTATTACAAGCCGGCAAAGACACCATCCTCGGCGCTTACGACCACCAGGATCTTCCGTTCGAACTATTGGTGGATCACTTGCAAACAGGACGCAATGTAAGCCACTCACCAATCTTCCAGGTGATGTTTGTTCTGCAAAACAACCCTGAAGAGCAAATCAGCTTACCGGATCTCACGGTCGATTTCCTACCCATTGCGAGCAAACACGCGAAGTTCGATCTCACGTTGATTATCACTGAAACGGAGGGCGGGCTGCATTGCTCATGGGAATACAATACCGATCTTTTCGAGCAAGCGACGATCGAGCGCTTCAGCCAACATTATCAGTGTCTCTTGAATCGCATCGTTCAGAATCCAAATGAGAAGATTGCCGTGATCGATATTCTACCGGTGGGGGAAAGAAAACAAATTCAAGAGGATTGGAGCACATGTGAGACCGCGTATGCCGAGGAGAAATCGGTCGTCCACTTGATCGCCGAGCAAGCAACACGTTCTCCAAAGGCAACCGCGTTGCTCTTTGATGGTGAAACGATGACTTACGGTGAGTTGGAGGCGCGCTCGAACCAGTTGGCGAACTACCTGCGTGCCCAGGGGTTGAAACGTGAGGCCTTCGTCGGTATCTGCGTCGAGCGGTCCTTCGATATGGTGATCGCTTTGTTGGGTGTCATGAAAGCAGGGGGGGCTTATGTCCCCATCGATCCGGAGTATCCAGCAGAACGCATCGAGTTCATCTTGGAAGACACCCAAGCCAGCCTGCTCATTACTGAAAAAGCATCCGCACATGAGGTGACCAATCATTCGATCCGAAAAATCTACATGGATTCAGGTTGGGGCGAAATTGCAGAACAGCCAGTTGCGTTTGAACCGGAAATCGAGCCTGAATCTCTCGCCTACCTCATTTATACATCAGGTTCCACAGGTCGCCCGAAAGGTGTCATGATTGAGCATCGCGGGCTGACCAACCTCGTTCACAATGTCATTGAAAAATTCGAGGTCTCGGAGGAGTCCTGCGTTCTCCAATTTTCATCGCTCAGTTTTGATGCCTCCGTTTGGGAGATTTTCCCGACTCTATCTGCCGGAGCGACGCTTCAGTTGGTTAAGCGCGAAACCATTCTCGATGCGGAATCGATGCAACTCGAACTCAGGCAAAGCAGGATAACCCATCTGCTCCTGACTCCTTCCTACCTGAAATATATTCCCGATGACCTGACATCCTTAAAGGCCATTATGACTGCAGGCGAAGCCTGTAACCCGGATGAGCTCAAGCGCTGGCTGGGCAAGGTGAAGGTATTCAATGGCTATGGCCCGACGGAAGACACGGTTTGCACGACTTTTTACAGCTATGAAAAGGACACCGATGTATTTTCGATCGGTAAACCCATAGGTAATAAACAAGTCTTCATTCTCGATAATAACTTGGAAACCGTGCCGGTAGGTATTCCCGGAGAGCTCTGCGTAGGCGGTCATGGCTTGGCGCGCGGTTACCTCAATCGCCCCGAGCAAACCGAAGAGAAATTCATTTCAAATCCATTTGGAACAGGTCGCCTTTATCGAACCGGAGACCAGGTGCGCTGGCTGCCAGACGGGAATATCGAGTTTATCGGACGAATCGATAACCAGGTGAAAATCAGAGGCTTCCGCATTGAGTTGGGAGAAATTGAAAATGCCCTGCAAAACCACCCCGATATCAGCCAAGCCGTCGTTCTCGTCGAAACGGATGACTCGGGACATAAGCGATTGATTGCTTATTTTACAGAGGAAAAACCGACACAAATCGAGCTGCTACGTGAGGATCTGAAGAAGCGTCTTCCTGCCCATATGATTCCCGCCGTGTTCTTGCAGTTGGACACCATGCCGATCACGACAAATGGCAAGGTCGACCGCAAAGCACTGCCATCCGCTCAAGTCAGCGGAAACCGCGAGGCTCATGTCGCGCCACGCAATGATGTTGAAAGAACCCTGCTGGATATTTGGAAAGAAGTTCTCAGGAATGAGAACATAGGTATCACGGATAATTTCTTCGAAGTTGGAGGTGACTCGATCATCGCAATCCAGCTGACGTCACGCATCTCGCGAGCAGGTTACCGCCTGATGGTTAAAGAGCTCTTTGTAAACCCGACTGTCGCGGAATCGGCACTCTGCCTGGCAACGAAAAGTGAGCAGATATCCGTCACCGTCGAAGGTGCATCCGAGTTACATCCCATTCAGGTTCATTTCTTCGACAACTATACCCCGGTCCATCATTTCAATCAGTCCGTCATTCTCGACTTACCACCTGAAGTCGACGGAACAGTCCTTGAACAGAGCCTGAGTGCAGTAGTAGGGCATCACGACGTGTTCCGTGCCCGCTTCAGCCAAAACGATACAGGCTGGACGCAGATTTATAACCCGGAGCGCGGTCAGCTAAAGCAGCTCGAAATCCATGACCTCAGTGACTGTGCTGAATCCGAACGCGAAGCCAAGTGGGAGGCCTTTGCCAACCGATTGCAAAGCAGTTTCAAACTGGGCGAGGGAAATTTGATCCGTGCGGCTCTCATTCACTGGGGTCCTGCCGGCGGCCAACGACTGTTCCTTTGTCTGCATCACCTGGTAATTGATGGTGTCTCCTGGCGAATCTTGCTTGAAGATATTCAGACTGCCTATCGACAGATTTCACAAGGTGAGGCGCTCTCGTTACCGGCGAAAACCAGTTCGTATCAACAGTGGACAAACGGGCTGCAAGAATACGCAAAAAGCCCACAAGCGCAGCAGCAGCTAAGTTATTGGAAGACGCAACTTCCGGCTGACGGTTACAAGCTGCCTTGTGATCATCCTATTACTAGGAATGAGAATGCGGTATCCGCGGCAAAATCCGTATCGTTCGAGCTCAGCCCGGAACAGACCGATGCACTCCTACACGAGGTTCACAGCAGCTATCACACACAGATCAATGATCTGTTGCTCACCGCATTATCGCTGACTCTGAAACGTTGGATGGAAGCGGACAGCGTCTATATCGAGCTCGAGGGCCACGGCCGGGAAGACAGCATAAACGATCTCGATCTATCAAGAACCGTAGGATGGTTCACCTCGCTTTTCCCTCTGAGAATCGAACTTCCCGATCCCGACAACCTTGGGGACTCCCTGAAGCAAACGAAAGAACAGCTTCGAAATGTCCCTGAAAAAGGCATCGGCTATGGAGTTCTTGCCCATCTGAGTGACGCTCACGAGACCAGCCTTGGTTACGACAGTCAGCACTACGTCTGCTTCAACTACTGGGGCCAGTTGGGGGAAGACACCGATGAATCGAGCTGGCGTTTCTCATCGGAAACAACTGGTGAGAATCTGCACGCCGAGCTGCGGCGGAACAACCTCCTCGATGTGAATTGCATCATCAGCAAAGGATGCTTCAAAGCCAGTATCGGATACGCTCAAAATGCGTTCACTGAAAGCACGGCAAGTTCGCTTGCAAGCTCCTTCCAAGCACACCTTTCTTCGCTAATCGAACACTGCCAGAACAAGACCGGCGGCGAGCATACTCCAAGCGACTACCCGTTGGCCAAAGGTCTAACTTTTGAGCAACTGAAAACGCTGGAAGAAACCTATCCACAGCTTGAGGATATCGCTCCCGCATCGCCCTTGCAAAAAGGGTTTTATTTCCACGACTTTTACGACAGCGACTCCAGTGCCTACATTGTCCAGGTATGGCCGGAATTGGAAGGAGACCTGGATGTCCCGAGCTTCATACAAGCCTGGGAATCAGTCATCGCACGGCACTCCGCATTACGCGCGTCTTTCGCGTCTTTAAACGACGGAGAACTGCTTCAGGTCTTTTCAAAAGACAACCGACTGGATCACCGCATTCTCGATTGGTCGGAACTGGACACGGATACTTTTGAGAAACAGCTTGATGATCTGTTAGCCGGGGATCGGAAAGCCGGTTTTGCCTTGGCTAACGATTCGTTGCTAAGACTGCACTGTATCAGGAAGGACGTGACTAGAACGGTTCTGGTCATAAGCAGTCATCACATCATCCTTGATGGGTGGTCGCTCCCCATTATTTTCAGAGAGGTCATTGAGGGCTATAAAAAGATTGTCCGCGGTGAATCCACGCACAGCAGCCGAATTGACCGATATCAGGACTACCTGGGATGGATTGCTCAAAAAGAAGGAGGCGAAGCAAAGCAGTTCTGGAGCAACCAGTTATCTGGATTTGAAAGCATCACACCTCTGCCATTGCTGCCCGCCAATGAAATTGAATCGAGCCAGACTACAGTCAATCGCCTCCCATTTGAACTTGGAGAAGCGGCTACGGCGAAAGCCGACAAGTTCTGCAAAAGCCACCAAATTACCGCAAACACACTCTTCCAAACCACCTGGGCCTGTTTGCTGGCTCGCCTGACCAATGAAGACGATATCGTGTTTGGTGCCACTCTATCGGGGCGCAACATTCCGATCTCCAACGTGGAAGAAAAAGTCGGACTATTTATCAACACGGTTCCGGTCCGTATTCAATGGGATGCCCCGGCATCTATCCTGGATGCTCTCAAAAGCACCCACGAAAATGCGCTGAAGATTCAAGACCACAGCTATTATCCGCTGTTTGAGATTCAGAACCAAAGTGCGTTCAAGACTGGAGAAGACCTCTTTAAGACACTTGTCGTATTCGAAAACTATCCGATGGATGAGCAGTTGCTCAATGAAGAGAATGACGAGCTGAGATTGCTGAATGTGCGATCACAGGAGCACACTCATTATCCGCTGACACTGCTGATAAACCCCGGCAAGAACTACCGCTTTGAATTGAGCTATCGCGACGGGCTCTACGATCTGGAAACCGCAGAACGTATCGGTGAATATTTCAAACGCCTCATCTACGGAATCCTCGAAAACCCGGGGCAACACTTCAGAGACCTTCCTTTACTCAGCAGCGAAGAAAAAGGCGAAATACTGCATAAATGGAACGACACCGGGGCGGAATACGACCGGGATAAATCACTTATCTGCCTGTTCGCTGAGCATGCAAATAGCGCGCCGGAAGCAATTGCCCTCAAGCAGTCGGGAGCGATGATGAGCTATGGCGAACTGCACAAGCGATCAAACCAGATCGCCTCTTATCTAATCGAACAAGGAATCGGAAAAGAAGATCTGGTCGGTATTCTACTCGACCGCTCTTTTGAAGTATTAACCAGCATTCTAGGTATTCTCAAAGCGGGCGGAGCATATCTTCCTCTGGATCCGATCTATCCTCTGGAAAGGCTGGATTACATTGCCAAACACTCCGAAGTTAAAATCATAGTAACACAGAAATCATTGGCTCGATTGAGCGATCAACTGTCGAGCGCCCGTCAAATTTTCGTCGAAGATATTCCAGAGTATTTCACACCTTGCGAGCTTCCCGAGATAAATGGTGATAGCCTTGCATACGTGATGTACACATCCGGTTCCACGGGGAATCCGAAAGGTGTCGAAATAAGCCACAGAGCCGTCGCGCGATTGGTTAAAAATGTCGATTACGTGGATATAAGTTCCGATGACGTCCTATCCCACATGGCATCCATTGCCTTTGACGCCTCCACCTTTGAATTGTGGGCCCCACTCCTGAATGGGGCATCGCTGGCGATCATGCCACCGGGGCCTTTTACCCTTGAAAATATTGAAGAGGTTATTCAGTCCAACAATGTCAGTGTGGTCACGTTAGCTACCGAACTTTTCCACCAAGTCGTTGATCACAAGCTGAGCGCCCTCAAAGGTGTCAACCAAATCATACCCGGCGGCGATGTGCTCTCGGTGCCTCACGCAAAAAAAGCAATCCGTGCTTTTCCGAAGTTACGATTGATCAATGGTTACGGACCTACTGAAAATACGACGTTCACATGCTGTTACACAGTTCCGATAGATTTTGAAGGCACCATTCCGATCGGTCGGCCAATCGCAAATACCACGGTATATATCCTAGACAGTCATCTTCAGCCACAGCCATTGGACGTTCCAGGTGAACTTTACACCGGGGGTGATGGGCTGGCGCGCGGCTACCACAAGAGGTCCGACTTAACAGAAGAGAAGTTCATCGATAATCCATTTGGCGACGGCAAGCTTTACGCAACCGGTGATCTCGCGTGCTACCGCCGCGACGGCAATATCACATTTTTTGGACGTATCGATCAACAGGTTAAGATCCGTGGATTCCGGATCGAATTACCGGAAATTGAATTCACTTTATCACAACATCCCACGATCGACAGCTCTGTGGTCATCGCCAGAGAAATTGATGGTGAGAAGCGCATATTAGCCTACGTGATCCCTCGCGAAAAGCATGACATTCCTGAGCGTGCAGAACTGCGCAACTTCCTTGCCGCACGTTTGCCGGATTACATGATCCCATCAGCATTTACCCCAATAGACGCATATCCTGTGACACCAAACGGCAAACTGGACCGCAAGGCCCTGCCGATGCCTGATGAACTCGGAAGCAAAGTGGAGGGAAGTGTTTCCGAGCCTGAAACGCCGACCGAGAAAGCGATTGCCGAGATCTGGAGCAGGGTGCTCAATATCGAAAAAATCAGTCTCGAAGATTCTTTCTACGATATGGGCGGGCATAGCTTGAAAGCCATGCAGGTCGTTACTCAAATCCACAAGAAACTTGGTAAAAAAATAGGATTACGCGACTTCTTCAGCCATTCCACACTAGCTGAAACGGCTGCGTTCATCGATCAACTGAGCCAAAGCCGCTACGACGATATACCGATCGCTCCCAGCATGGAGAGCTATCCGCTCTCGTACCCCCAACAGCGGCTATGGCTATTGCATAACATGGGCGCGCACACCGCTTACAATATGCCCAAAGCCTTCCTTCTGGAGGAATCGATCAATGCGCCGGCGCTTAACAAGGCTTTTATGGAGCTGGTGCAACGCCACGAAGCATTGCGAACCTCGTTCGTGCTTTTAGGCGGCGAGCCACGCCAAAAAATCATCGCCACTTCCGAAGCTGCAATCCGCGAAGTCGATCTCAGCAACGAAAGTGACCCAGAAGCATCCGCAAGGAAACTGGCTGAAGAAGACGCGATGACCGCATTCGATTTAACCAGGCCACCACACCTCAGGATGAGCCTGCTACACCTCGGGAAAGAGCGGCACATCATCCTCCTCACCATGCATCATATCATCGGAGATGGTTGGTCAATGAACGTGCTCTACGACGAAATCATCGCGCTGTATCATGCTCACCTTGAGCAAAGCCCAAGCCCACTGAAGCCATTGCGCATTCAGTATAAAGACTTCGCTCACTGGCAGAAAGCGATTCAGTTTAATACATCTGAAACTTTCTGGTTGGAACAGATCACTGACATGCCGGATGGACTGAGGCTACCCTATGATCTGACCCCGCCCCGGGAACGCGGCTTCCGCGGGAGCTCCTGCTCCATCGACTTCAAGCCGGAAACCACCACAGCATTGGAGAATCTGGCAACAGCCAAAAAAACAACCCTTTCGACAGTCGTCCTGAGCCTCTTCAAACTCTTCCTCTTCCAGCTCACACGTCAGAAAGATTTCTCGGTCGGTGTCAGCATTGCCAACCGCAGCCACCCCGACTTGGAGAACCTCATTGGTTTCTTTGTCAACGTGCTACCAGTGCGCACTCAATTGACGGGAGATGAAGACTTTGACCAATTGCTCGATCAGGTCATCTCGACAACGGAAAATACCTACGAGCATCAGGATTACCCGCTTGATTTACTTGTTCAAAAACACAATCCGGACCGCGAATCCAATCGTCAGGCGCTCTTCAATATTGTTTACGGTTTCCAGAATTTCGGTGACTTGAACATTCCCATTGAGCAAACTGACACGTCCTCAAGCGATACAAAAACACATCTTCAGAGCGGAATCCCTTTTGATCTCGCATTCGAGACATCCAAATTCGATCTCACCCTATTCGCCTTTGTACAAAACAACTCTTTGCGCTTGGTTCTTGAATACGACACGGAGTTATTCAAAAAATCTTCGGTGGAAGGGTATCTTTCAACAATCAAACGCTTTGCTGAGCTCGTCGCTAAGTAGGTAAATACGTCGATCTCATACAACCATTACAATGAAGCTCTCTGACTTTAATCTGGCAGAAGAAAATGCCGAAGACGACCTTCACTCCCTGCTGGAGCGTTTTAACGACACCAGTCGGGACTACCCTCGCAACCAAACAGTTCATCGTATTTTCAGTGAACAAGCGCAGGCGACCCCTGAATCGATTGCTGTGGACGCCCCTGATGGCACTTTGACATATCGTCAACTCGATGAGCAGTCCAATCAGCTTGCTCGCTTCTTACTGGAGCAGAATCTCGCTCCGGAGGAATTCGTGGGAGTTATACTCGATCGTTCCTGCCTGATGATCGTCACTTTATTGGGTATTTTGAAAGCCGGCGGTGCTTACCTGCCGATCAATGATGATTACCCGATCGCGCGTATCATATTCATGCTTCAGGACACCGATACCCGCGTCTTGATCTCCAGTAAGCGGTATATCCGCTTGGCAAATAAGTTGCAATGGGACTGCCCGAAACTGAAGACGCTCTTCTGTCCGGATAGTAACGATATCTACGGTGAATTCGAAGAAGTGCCGGCCATGATGAAAGAGTCGACCTGGAACTATCTCCGGCGCGACACGTTCGACGATATCTCGGGTGGTGGTTGGCGGAGCAGCTTCACCGGCGAATGGCTTAGCCGGGAGGTCATGGATGAGTATGGTGACAATGCACGCAGAAAGCTGGAGCCATTCTGCAATGCTAACACGCGGATACTCGAAATCGGGTGCGCCTCAGGCATCAGCATGTTTCGTATTGCACCCAAAGTGGCGTATTACTGCGGAACGGAATTGGGACAGGATATCCTTCGCTGGAGCGAATCCGAAGCCAAGCGGCGCAACCTAAACAACATCAAGCTCGAGTACCTCGCAGGACACCAAATCGACAGGCTTACGGAGGGCGACTTCAATATCGTAATCATCAACAGTGTAGTCCAATGCTTCAGCGGCCATAATTACCTGCGGGATGTGCTGAGAAAAGCCATTGATAAGATGAGTGACCAAGGGATCTTCTTCCTCGGGAATTTATGGGATCAAGACCTCAAAACCACCTTCGAAAAGGACTTGGAGAAGTTTGCCCGTGAAAACACCGGGAATGTCTACTGTACGAAACTCGATCGTAATGGAGAACTTTTCATCGCTCGCGCCTTCCTCGAAGATCTGCGCCACGATTTCCCGGAGATTCAAGACATCGAATATTCAAAGATGCTTGGCGAGCACACAAGCGAACTGTCCACCTACGGCTTCGACGCAATCATTCACATCGATAAGTCATCATCAAAACAGCCACCTACTCCGCGACAAAAACAACAATGCGACGCCCGGCAACTTGGAGAAAATTTTCAACCTCTGCAAAGCGACCAAATCAGTGGTGATAACCTTGCGTATCTTCTTTATACGTCAGGTACTACGGGAAATCCCAAGGGTGTCACTGTCGAACACCACTCAATTCTCCGGCTCGTCCTCGATACCAACTTCATTAAACTCGGCCCTGACAGCGTCATCCTCCAGACGGGGGCGCTAGCTTTTGACGCATCCACATTCGAAATATGGGGCGCTCTCCTCAATGGTGGCCGCATCTGCTTTACCGGGCAGCAGGCACTCTTGGATGCGCGGAAGCTCAAACAGATCATTGCGGGAAAAGGGATTAACACTGTTTTTTTCACAACAGGTCTTCTCAACCTACTGGTAGATGATGACATCAGCATGTTTGAAAATTTGGAGACAGTCCTTTCAGGGGGCGAAGAACATTCACTCCGGCATATGAACGCACTCCGCGAGCAGTTTCCGAACCTTAGGCTGCTGAATGTTTATGGGCCGACGGAAAACACCACATTCACGACCTACTATCCGGTCGAGAACTTACACGACAAGCCTCTGCCGATCGGCTATCCCATCTCAAACAGCACGGTCTACATTTTGGATGACAATCGAAAACCCGTGCCCGTTGGTGTCGCAGGCGAGCTCTTCACGGGCGGCGATGGCCTGGCGCGTGGCTACTGGAACGACAGGGAATTAAGCGAGAAGAAATTCATCAAGCATCCAATCGTAGGTGGCGCACGCCTTTATGCCACGGGAGACCTTGCGCGCTGGCTCCCGGATGGAGCTGTCGAATTTCTCGGCAGGATCGATGATCAGGTAAAGATTCGCGGCTATCGAATCGAACCAGGAGAAACTGAGGCTAAAATACGCGGACATCAGGACATCGAAAAAGCATGTGTAATCGCTCGAAAAATCAATAACGGGGAAAAAGCCCTACTCG
>Ga0307934_1000910_pt1 | contig 19956 bp, 18 predicted proteins | sample OrgLakmetageno90_FD_201838 | JGI IMG/M metagenome (GOLD analysis project Ga0307934, IMG submission 201838) | Saline water microbial communities from Organic Lake, Antarctica - #90 | ecosystem: Environmental > Aquatic > Non-marine Saline and Alkaline > Saline | place: Antarctica: Organic Lake... | reverse complement strand
AGGCTGCCACGCAAAATGAATCCTTCTTTTCCTACTGCCCGTTGTTTCTGGGAGGTGATGTGGATGTTTTATGACAGATCGCCAGGCAGATTACGAACTGTGGTGGATTTCACCATAACCGCGATTACGCGCAGTAGCAGATGCGCTGTGACAATGTCTCACCCGCTTACACGAGCTCCTGGGTTCCCGACACCTTGAGTTTGGTGGGCGTCAGTTTCCTGGTTCCGGCGGTAGTAGATAGCAGAACCACCTGCAATCTGTTTTTGGTGCTTAGTGGCATAACGTCCCTTCCCATCTATGGGTACAACAAACCGGTTATTGGCCTGAGCTTGCGTTGGGCCGGAATTCTGTTGGTCGGCGCTCAATCAACAAGTGAGCTTACGCGGTTACGCCCCGTTTCCTTTGCCTTATAAAGCTGTTGATCGGCGCGTTTTATGGCCGGTTTCAGTGAGCTCTCTTCGGGATGGACAACCGTCACGCCCAGTGACGCGGTGTATGCCAGTTGCCCACCGCCGACCAGATCGGCTCCGATATCAACGGGGGTCGTTTCTATTGCCTGGCGCTGGCGTTCGGCAATCATGCCAGCCTGGTCTATATTGGTGCCAGGAAGCAGTACGGTGAATTCTTCGCCGCCCATCCGGCACAGTACATCTCCATCCCGTAACTGCTCTTGTGCGGTTTGTGTGAAAGCCTGCAGAACCAGATCACCCACATCGTGACCATAGCGGTCGTTAATGCGCTTGAAGCGGTCCAGATCAATGGCGATCAGGCACAGGGGTTCGCCGTTTCGCCGGGCCCGGGCCATTTCCATGTCCGCCTGGTTTTCCAGGTACCTTCGGTTACCGAGCCCCGTCAGCGGGTCGGTCATGGCCTGTTGGGTCAACAGGTCTTCCAGCTGCTTTCGTTCGGTCAGGTCGAACACCATGGCCCGGCTGTACTGAAAACCATCGGAGGTTATCTGGGCGGTGGCTTCGATCGCAACCGGGAGGGTGCTGCCATCACGGCACATCAGTTCACACTCCGCTGAGCCCTCATGGCCGTCCTCCAAAACTTGCCGGAAGGCTTCATCAAAGGCGGTCCGGGTTTCTGAGGTAACCAGTTCACGATACAGCTGTTTGCCAATGAGTTCGTCAGCGCTGTAGCCCAGCCATTGCAGTTCGGTACGGTTGATCTTGAGGATCACGCCGTGTTCATTCAGGGAGTGGTATCCACAGGGCGCGTGTTCGTAGAGATCGAAGAGTTCCCGGGCGTCATCTCTTGTTTCCAGGGCCAGTTTCTGCGCCCCGACCCTCAGAGTTCGCTGGTGGTGATTGGTCAGTACCCAGCCAATACCAAAGGCAATCGCCAGCACATAAACGAGCACCACCAACGCCCCGTTCCAAGGGCTTTCAGCCAGTAGGTAGGTGAGGCCTGGCCTCGGAACGATGATTCCGAGACGCCATGGCTGAGTGTCCGGCAGCCCCAGGATTTGCCCGGCCTGGCTGCGGACATGGTGAGTGCGGAAGTCAAGGGTACGGGAAAAAATCAGGTGGTCACCGAGAAGCGCTTCGCCCCGGTTGGAGGAACTCATAGCCTGCCAGGCATCCGGCCACTGTATCGGCAGGGAACTGCCAAAGGGAATGGCGCCGCTCCCGGTCGGCAACAGCGAAGTGCCCTGGGCATTAACAAGCAGTGCCTGGGCCTGCGAATACGTGCCCAAAGTGTGCGGCAAGCTGCTGGCCAAATAGTGCCAGTCCAGTGTCAGCAGCAGTACCCCCAAACGTTCGCCGTCCTGCCCGAACACGGGCGCGGTGATATCCACCACCGCCGTAGTGATTTCCGGGCCGGCGACTCCTTGCCCAAGATAGGGAGGTGAGACATAGAGACTGTGCGCCTTCAGTGTCATGGCCTCCCGGAAGTACAAGGCATCTGCATGGCCCGGATCAGCTGCTGGTGACATGGAACTCTGTGTGGGGAAGTGGTCATTGCCGTTTGTGTCAATCAGGGCCAGGCGGGTATAGCGGCCGAAGTGGGTCAACAGGCTGTTGAACATCGCCCCCAACTGATCCCGATTCTGTTTTAGCAGGCGTTCCTGATAGGGCGATTGGGTTTCTTGCGCATTGCTGAGGTACTGCACCACAGAGGGAAACTCTGCAATGGCCAAAGAGTGATTCAGGCTTTCGTTCATGTCCTGAAGGAGCACATCGTATTCAGCCTCCAGCAGCGCCTGGGCTGTGATACGGGCACTCTCCACCCGACTTTCAATGTTCGACCAGAAAACCGGCACCAGTGTCGAGGTGATCAGCAACGCAGGTATAAGTGTGGCCAGGGCCAGGCGTATACTCAGTGTCTTCATGATGTCGCGGGATCCACCGGCAAGAGGTCAGGCAGCTTTTTCAACTCGGCCAGAGGCATCGGCCGGGCAAACAGGTACCCCTGCAGGATATCGCAGTGCCGGCGGGCCAGGTCTTCCTGCTGCTCCCGGGTTTCTATCCCTTCCGCAACCACGATCATGTCCATGTGGTGGCTCATGGTGATCACGGCCTGAACGATGGCGGCCATCCGGTGATCGGTTGCGGTTTTCTCCACAAAGCTGCGGTCAAGTTTCACTTTGTGAACGGGTAGATCCCGCAGATAACTCAGGCTGGAATAGCCCGTCCCGAAATCATCCAGAACCATGCGTACGCCCAGTGTTTTCAGGGTTTCCATCAGCTCGATCACCGGCTTGGCTCCGTCCAACAAGACGCTTTCAGTCACTTCCATTTCCAACAGTTGTGGCGGCAGGCCAGTTTCGTTGAGCACCCGGCGGACGTCGTCAAGGAAGCCGTCACGCACAAACTGCAGGGAGGATACATTGACCGCAACCCGCAATGCCCGCTCCCGGTGGGCATTGAAGTCTGCCATTTCTGTGCAGGCCTGCTTGAGGATCCATAAGCCCAAGGGCACGATCTGGCCGGTTTTCTCGGTCAGTGGAATGAATTCACCGGGGGAGACCATTCCCCGGGTAGGGTGATGCCACCGCACCAAAGCTTCCACACTGCGCATGCGCCCGGTAACGGCGTCCACCAGGGGCTGGTAATAGATTTCAAACTGCTTTTCCTCCAGCGCGGCGTGAAGATCATGCCTCGTGTTCACGCTGTGCCGGCTGCGCTCGGCTTTATGACCGCTGTGCCATTGCCAGGTGTTTCTGCCCTGCCGCCTAGCCCGCTCCAGGGCAAGACCGGCAAACTGGAGCAGTTCATAGGGGGCGTCCAGAGGCGTGCCGTTACAGGCAACCCCGATACTGGCACTGATGTGAACCCTCTGGCCATCCACGTCGATCGGCTGTGCAAGGTTAGCCAATATACGCTTAGCCAGCTGGATGACCTCGTTTCGGTTCGTGTAGCCGGGTATCAGCAGGCCAAATTCATCCCCAACCAACCGGGCAACGGTCGCCTCAGGCGCCGTCAGATCTGTCAGTCGCCGGGCAGTGGTTATGAGTACCTGGTTGCCGACATGGTGTCCCAGTTCGTCAATGATGGACTTGAACCCGTCCAAGTCCACATGCATGGCGGCCAACGATCCACGCTCACCATCCGCAGTCAGTGCGTCCCGCAGTTTCTGTTGAAACGAGGCCTCATTGGGTAAGCCGGTTAGCAGATCATGGGTTGCCTGGTAGGTAATCTGAGCTTGCCGCTCTTTTCGGTGGCTAATATCCTGCTGGTTGCTGATGAAGTGAGTGCAGAGGCCGTCATTATCAAGCACCGGGCTGATCGACAGGTGGCTCCAGAAAGGCGTGCCATCCTTTCGGTAGTTAATCAGTTCGACATTGACCTCGGTTTGATGGTGCAGCCCATGCCGTATGGCTTCGAGGGTTTCCGGGTCGGTGTCGTCGCCCTGAAGAAAGCGACGGTTGTGTCCGATAAGGTCGTTCTGGGTATAGCCGGTCATATCTGCGTACGCCGGGTTGGCATAGACCGTCGGCATGTCTGGACTGCGTGCGTCCGCGATGAGAAAACCGTAGGGGCTTGTCTCAATGCCACGCTTGAGCAGGCGCAGTTCCGCATCCTGATCTTTGCGATCGGTAATGTCCCGGCAGATACCGTAGACGCCCACAATCTCACCCTGGATGGTGACCGGGAAGGTGGTGACCTCCACAAAGTAGGGGTGGCCGGATGCATGGGTGCGCATGGTTTCATAAGTGAGGGCCTCACCGTTTCGGGCTCTGTCAAACGCCCTCTGGGTTAGTGCGCGGTACTCGGGTTCAACAAAGCGATTGAAGTGTAGGCCATACAAGCGATCTGCCGTATAGCCGGCAATGCGTTCCATCGCTGCGTTACAGCTCTGGAAGCAACCATCCAGGCCAAATGTATATAAACCGAACGGATGGTTATCGAACAGGGCTTGGTGCCGCTCGGAGAGGGTGAGAAGGTCTTCTGTATCCCGTTGGCGGAGAATGGCCAGGGCAACCAGGGCAGCGCCGCGGGTGAGATTGTGCTGAGCTTCTACGGTCGGGGTGGTCGGGGCGTGGTAGTAGGTGGCGAAGGTGCCTAGGAGCTCTCTCTTCGAGGTTAGAATTGGCATGGACCAGCAGGCAATCACTCCCTCTGCCTCGGCAATGTCATGGTAACCGTCCCAGCGGGGGTCCTTCTGAATATTTTCAGTAATAACCAGGTTTTTGGTGAAGGCCGCCGTGCCGCAGGTGCCCATGTTCTCAGCCACTGGAATATCCTGCATGGCCCGGAAAAAATCATCAGAAAACCGGCTGGTGGGCATCAGGCTCAGACTGTTGGTGTCCGGATGAAACCGCATGATGGAAACCAGCGCGCCGGGCATCATGCTGCCTACCCAATCGGCTATCGCGTCCAGGGTCTGTTCCAGTGGGCGTTGCTGTGCGATCAATTCATGGATTTTCTGCTGCGCTTCCAGCACAGAAAATTCAATGTCGCTCATGATGCTGCACTCCGTTTTGAGGTGGGGCTCGCCGCAGGGAGCTGGAGACCGCCCCCTAAGCTGGGCAGTCATCATCATTCCTTAATTCATTTGTCTCACCAGCAGTCCAGGACTACCAATCGTTGCAATCTTACCCGGGCAAAAGGCCCAAATCGTTAGCACTCAATCTAAATCGAATATCCCTCACGCTTCAGAGAGGTATTGAGCGTCGTCCTGCTAACCCTGAAATGCTCCGCCACCTCAGCCTTCGTCATCGTCGGATCAGAAAGCATAGCAGCCGCCTTTTTCACATCCAATGCAGACATCACTGGTCTGCGCCCCCCCTTTCGGCCACGAGCGCGAGCTGCGGCGAGTCCCGCTTTTGTCCGCTCCCGAATCAGGTCATGCTCAAATTCAGCGAGGGCTCCAAAGATATGGAAAACGAGCCGACCACCGGAGCTTGTGGTGTCGATCGCTTCTGTCAGCGATTTGAAGCCAATCTCGCGATCATTGAGATCCTGGACGATTTCAACCAGGTCTTTCAGTGAACGGGCCAGCCGGTCCAGTTTCCAGACAACCAGAATGTCGCCCTTTCGGAGGGTACGCAGACACTGCGACAGCTCAGGTCGTTCCCGGAGCTTGCCGGTAAATTTTTCTTGAAAGATCTGTTCGCAACCGGCTTTCTCCAGAGCATCGACTTGGAACTCCGGATTTTGATCTTGGGTACTGACACGGGCATATCCTATGATCATCAAACGAGCCTTTTCTGGTCATAGTTTTTTGTACGTGATTCTTGGACGCAAAACAATAGGAAAATTGGTGTTTTTGAGGCTATGAAGCGGGCGTCCAGAAAACGACCGTTTGTTATCAGAGCCCATCATCGTCCAGGGCGCTGCCTCTGAGTCGCTTTGTATCGTTGTCGGCCAGCCACGCTTCCAATGCGTCAATCAGAATGGCGTTGATCGTGGTGTCGTTTTCGAGTGCCGCCTGCTTGAGTTGGCGTCGTAATTCCTTCGGAACTCGATTCCCTATTTGGACCAGATTGTCGGGCTTCACCGCGTTGCGGTTCGCCCTTTCCTCAGCGCCCGCGATAAACGAATCCGTGCTCTCGATTTCGTAGTTTGGCTTGACCATTTTCACTCCGGTTGTTCTTTTCTAAGCAGGGATTTCAAAACCCGCTCCATTTCGTCAATCGCTTTTTGGTCTTCTCTGGCATCGAAGACGGTGCCGCCCTGGTACTGGCTGTCGTCGTAGCTGACTCGATCAACGATGCTGAATTTCGAGACCCCTAGCCCCATACCTTCGACCGCTTTTTTCGCCGCCTCGATCCGACTCCAGAACGAGGGCAGCGCTTTGATACCGTTAAAGACCACCCGCGAAATCATTTCGGTCATGCCTTTTTTGGTTCGTTCGGCGTTCGCCTGGGCGACCAGCTGGCTCACAAGCTGGAGGGTTTCGATATCCCGGCGAGCAACCCGGCTCGGAATTATCATTCGATGCGCTAGCAACATCCCGCTGCGCAGCGCCATGGAATCAGAACCGCCGCAGTCAATTACTATGTGGTCGTAGTTTTTAGCGAGCTTGGTGATCTCCGATCGCAGGTCGCCAACGAGGCTGGCGCTCTCTACCGCTGGCGCGTCGGGCCGATGTGCCTTACGGGCCATCGCCCAGCGCAAAGACGTTTGCTGAGGATCGGCATCGGCCAAAAAGGTGGCCTTGCCGGTCATTGACAGTCGGACCGCCGCATGAGCGGCGACCATGCTTTTTCCGACGCCGCCTTTTTCACTGCCAACCAAAACGATCACGACCCACCTATTATATAATGATATAAATATATTATAGCGCAAAAACCTCTTTATTTAATAATATAAAAGCATTTTAATACAAAAACCTCTTTATATAATAATATTTAGCCGCCGCTGGTTCGACTAAGCCGATCTTTCACTTGCTCGTACGTTTCGCCAGGCTTCGCCGCTGCCTCTATTTGAGCCCTGGTCAGGCCGCGAGATACCTGTTTCTGGGCGGTTTTGGGTTTGAATTTGAACTGAACGTGCGTCACTCGTCGCCCCGTTTTTCTGTATCCAACAGAGACGTTCAGGTCTGAGTATTCGTTCACGTCCTTCACTGCGTACTATAGTGTACGCAATCACCCGTTTTTTGAAGTCGAAAACTCTTTCGTAGCTGGTGCCCCACATACGCTGAATGTCGTCGATGGCCAACTCTCGCTCCCCAGTTAGTCGCCATTGAACCAGCAGCTCATATAGGCGAGGCCCGAAGCGACTACGCATAAGCGCAACTCGGAATTGCAGAGCGAGCGTGATGGCCTGGTTGATCGCCTGGCGGCGCTGGAAGCTACAGAAAAGGGGCAGAAAAAGGGCTGATTTTTTGTTTCTGGATGCCGAAACGACCGGACTGGATGACATGGTAGAGTTAATAGAAATTGCGTAATGGCAAAATATCGTGTCAGCGACGATCTCTCATAGGCTTTTCAGCGATAACCCCTTGGGTTAATGGTTTGGGGAATAGTATGTGTTTAAAACGATAGATCCGGCTGTAGTTCCACAGGAAAAAAGCGAGCCTAAAAGAGCACTTATTGCCATAGTCGCTACCATGCTAGGCGGTATGCTTGGTGTATTCACTGTATTCGTAATAGCCTTCGCTTGTTCCGGCAAGGAAGACAAGCAAAAAAAATCAGTAAAAGGCCCCAATGTTTAGTCAACTCAAAGAACTCTACTCCCTACTAACAAACGACCAACGCAAAAAGCTCCTCCGCTTGCAAATCTTAGTCGTTCTGATGGCTTTCGCGGAAATCGCTGGCGTAGTTTCTATTGGCCCGTTCATGGCACTGGTAGGGGATATCTCCCAGTTGCAGGGCGAAGGCCGCCTTGCAGACCTCTATCGCGCAACCGGTCTGGAAGATCCGCGTGACTTCCTGTTTTGGGTGGGCATTGGTGTTCTTGTCATCCTTGCGGTGGCAGCCTGTATCTCAATGTTTACCATCTGGCGCCTTTCGATGTATGGCGCCCAAGTTGGCGCTGAACTAGGTAACCGTCTTTTCCGCCATTACATGTACCAACCGTGGCTGTTTCATGCCAGCGGTAGCAGTAGCCAGCTGACAAATCGCATAGCTCAAGAATCGACGAGAATCACTAGTCAGATAATAAACCCTTTGATGCAAATGAATGCAAAGCTCGTTATGGCTTTGTTCATGACTTTAGCTATATTTTTATACAATCCTGTAGTGGCCCTCAGCGGATTATTATTGTTTTCAGGTGCTTACATGCTGCTCTACAAAAGCGTGCGGCGTCGATTGGTTCGTAATGGCCGCCACATAAGCGAAGCTCAGCAAATGCGCTTTAAGCTGATGGGCGAGGGCTTTGGTGGAATTAAAGATGCACTTTTACTGGGCCGGCAGAAGGTTTTCACCGACCGATTCCAGGCAGAGTGCGAAAAATTCGCGGCTGCACAAGGAACAACCCAGGCCCTGGGCCAAGTGCCACGTTATGCGATGGAGTTGATCGCATTTGGTGCCATTATCTTTTTAGTGTTGTATCTGTTGTCATCACACGAGGGCGATCTCGGAGCAATCCTTCCAGTGCTATCGGTGTATGCGCTTGCTGGCTTCAAACTTTTGCCTGCGTTTCAGCAGGCTTATACGGGTTTGTCTCAAATCCGGGGTAACCTGGCAGCTTTCGACGCTGTGCGAGATGACCTTCGCGCAAGCAGCCTAACTGTCGCCAAAAGTTCCGTCCCAACTGGCCAGCGCCTTGCTCCGAAAAGCGAGATCCGGTTCGACAATGTAGTATTCAGTTATCCGGGCAAAGAAGATCCGGCACTTAAAAATCTGAATATCACCATTCCGGCCAACAAGGTAACTGGCTTGGTCGGGGCTTCAGGTTCTGGTAAATCAACCGCCATTGATCTGTTGCTTGGTTTGATTGAACCTCAGCAAGGCAAAGTGCTGGTAGATGGCCAGCCCGTCACGAAGGACAACTGCAGACAGTGGCAGAACAGTCTGGGCTTTGTGCCTCAGTCAATTTTCCTATCAGACAGCTCAATAACAGAAAACATTGCGTTTGGGTTACCACCTGAAAATGTTGATGAAGACAAGGTTAAACGAGCCGCTACCATGGCTCATCTGGATGAACTGCTTGAGCAGCTACCAGATGGGTTGGCTACCCGAGTCGGGGAGAGGGGGGTTCAATTATCCGGTGGCCAAAAACAGCGCATTGGCATTGCTCGTGCCCTTTATCATGACGCTGATGTCCTCGTTCTGGACGAAGCAACCAGTGCTCTGGACGGCATAACCGAAAAGTTAATCATGGATGCCATTCACGATTTTGCGGGCAAGAAGACCATCATAATGATTGCCCACCGACTGGCGACTGTGCGTCAGTGCGATTCTCTCTACTTATTGGAACAGGGCAGGGTCACCGGTCACGGCACCTATGATGAGCTTGCCTCCGAGAACACTACTTTCCAGCGCATGGCGAAGCTCTCCTAGGCGAATATAACAACGCAGGCTATATAGCGCCCATCCAGAAACATATATTTTCAGATGCCCTGGTTTGCATTTAAAAATTATTCTACGGAATGAAATATGAATACAGTTCTAAGCCTCATTGGTAGAGACAAAGAGCTCTTCTCTACCGACATTCAAAATAGCGAAGCCAAACTGTCCGAAATCGTCAGCGCCTCACGCTTTTTGGTTCTGGGCGGTGCTGGATCAATCGGTCAAGCCGTAACTAATGAAATATTCAAACGCAACCCCACCAAGCTTCACGTAGTCGACATCAGCGAAAACAACCTAGTTGAGCTAGTTCGCGACATCCGTAGCAGCTTCGGTTACATACCAGGCGATTTTCGAACCTTCGCCCTAGACATCGGTTCCGTTGAGTACGACGCCTTTTTCAAGGCCGATGGTGGCTACGATTACGTTCTTAACTTGTCTGCACTCAAGCATGTACGCAGCGAGAAAGATCCATACACGCTAATGCGCATGATCGACGTTAATGTGTTCAACACGGACAAAACAGTTCGGCAGGCGGCAAAAGCCGGTGCTACTAAATATTTCTGCGTGTCTACAGACAAAGCCGCTAACCCAGTCAACATGATGGGCGCCTCCAAGCGAATCATGGAAATGTTCTTGATGCGCCGAAGCCAGGATATGAAGATTTCCACCGCTCGCTTTGCCAACGTTGCATTTTCAGACGGCTCATTGCTCCACGGCTTTAACCAGCGCCTAGAAAAACGTCAGCCCATTGTTGCCCCCAAAGACGTTCGCCGATACTTCGTGACGCCCAAGGAATCCGGCGAGCTGTGCCTGATGTCGTGTATCTTTGGGGATAACCGGGATATTTTCTTCCCGAAGCTCAGTGAAGAATTACACCTGATCTCGTTTGCAGATATCGCAGTGAAGTACCTTGAACAAAAAGGTCTAGAGCCAGTCCTCTGCCACGATGAAGATGAAGCCCGGGAGCTGGCCAAGACCCTGCCAGAGCAAGGCAAGTGGCCTTGTCTTTTCACCAACAGCGATACCACCGGTGAAAAAGACTTCGAAGAGTTCTATACAGATCAAGAAGTGCTGGATATGGATCGGTTCAATAATCTGGGTATTATCAAGAATGAGGCGGCATATGATGAAGCTCTACTTGATGAATTCGAAGAACGTATTTCTTTGATGAAAAAGAACCTTGCCTGGAGTAAAGATGATCTCGTCCAGATGTTCTTTCGCATGATTCCGGGTTTCGGTCACAAAGAAACCGGCAAATACCTCGACAGCAAGATGTGAGAAAATTTTGAGCAAGCACCTGATACAGTTCGTTCGAGATTATTTCGGCACTAATGAATTCATCCCGCTGCATGCACCGATCTTTCCGGGGCGGGAGAAAGAGTATGTGATGGATACCATCGAATCCACGTTTGTCTCCAGTGTTGGCGCGTATGTTGACCGCTTTGAAAAGGATGTAGCGAGCTACACCGGCTCACCCCGGGCAATTGCCACAGTAAACGGCACAGCTGCCTTGCACGTAGCCTTGAGGTTGGCCGGGGTGGAGGCAGGAGACCTGGTTATCACTCAGCCGTTAACGTTTGTGGCCACCTGTAACGCCGTTGCCTATTGCGGTGCCGAGCCCGTTTTCGTGGATGTTGATCGCGACACACTAGGGTTGTCTCCAGCCGCCATGGAGCAATGGTTAGTTGAAAATGCTCAATTGGATGCGGAAGGCGTATGCCGCACGAAATTGGATGGTAAAGCGATACGCGCTTGTGTGCCAATGCACACCTTTGGTCACCCCGCCGATCTGGATGGTTTGTGCCAGGTTTCTCGGCGCTGGAATATTTACCTCGTAGAGGATGCAGCAGAGTCTCTCGGCAGTTTCTACAAAGGGCAACACACGGGTACCTTTGGGTCGCTGGGCACCCTGAGTTTTAATGGCAACAAAATCATGACCACTGGAGGCGGTGGCATGATTCTAGCCGGGGAGGCTTTGGCCGACCGCGCCAAACACCTGACCACTACTGCTAAAAAACCTCACACCTACGAGTACATACACGACGAAGTTGGCTACAACTACCGCATGCCTAACCTTAATGCGGCGCTTGGTTGTGCTCAGCTGGAGCAGCTTGAGCAATTTATAGCCGCCAAGCGGGCATTGGCGGCCAGTTATGATGAACTCTTGAGTGGCACGGATTTGCAGTTTGTCACGGAGCCTGAAGACTGCCGCTCCAATTATTGGCTGAATGCGGTGATCTGTGAAGATAAATCTCAGCGAGACGCGCTGTTGAAAACGACGAATGATGCGGGCGTGATGACACGGCCGATCTGGGCGTTAATGAATCACCTATCGATGTATCAGAACTGCCGCAGGGGCAACCTTGTAAATTCGGAGTGGTTGGAGTCGCGGGTGGTGAATCTGCCGAGTAGTGTGCTGTTGGGGTTAGATTGATGGTTAAGATTGGAATCTTTGGCGCATCTGGTATGGCCAGAGAGGCGGGAGATATTGCCCAAGCGCTAGGTTTAGAACCCATCTATATAGCCCGAGATGAAGTTGAGCGGGATGCCTGGAGTTATTCGGGCCACATCATTCTCGAGTCCGAGGTTGACCGATTTTCAGTGCTGTCATACGTCATTGGAATTGGGGATAACGTGGCTCGCCGCAAGGTGGCCGAGCGTTTTTATAAGAAAGTGCGTTTTGCTAATCTGATTCACCCAAGTGCGACATTCGGACGTGAGCAGCGAGAACGGCTGGATCACAGCGTCGGTGTTATCGTAGCTGCTGGAGCTCGCCTCACCAGTAGTATCGAAGTCGGTAACTTTGTCATCCTGAATCAGAATGTTACGGTCGCCCACGACTGCGAAGTTGGGGGTTACGTACATATTGCTCCAGGAGCAAATGTGTCAGGTAATGTGCATTTAGGCGTTGGCTGCTGGGTGGGAGCTGGGGCTGTGATTAATCAGGGAACGATTAGCCATAAGTTAACGGTGGGTCGAGGGACGGTGATTGGTTCCGCAGCAGTGGTCATTGGGGATTGTGAACCAAATGCAGTTTATGTCGGTGTACCGGCGAAGAGGATCAAATGAAGACACTTATCATCGCCGAGGCCGGCGTCAACCACAACGGTGATATTGCGTTGGCAAAAAAGTTAATTGCGGCAGCCGCAGACGCCGGCGCAGACCTGGTCAAGTTTCAGACCTTCATTGCCAGAAATCTGGTTTCGAAAAGCGCGCCCAAAGCTGAGTATCAAAAGAACGTTACAGATCCTGAAGAATCTCAGCAGGAGATGGTGCGCAAGCTAGAGCTTTCTAAAGAAAATCACCTAGAACTAATTGATGAGTGTAAGCGAAAGGGTATCGGTTTTTTTTCTACGGCCTTTGATTTGGAAAGCGTTGACTTACTCGAGGAGTTTGGTTCCAAATTTGTCAAAGTCCCCTCGGGTGAGTTGACTAACCTTCCTTATCTTCGCTATCTCACGCGCACAGGCAAGCCGGTATTGCTATCCACCGGCATGGCGAACCTTGGCGAGATCGAAGCAGCCATTAACGTAATCGAGCAGGCGGGAACGCCCAGGGCCAAGATCACCGTGCTGCATTGCACTACTGAGTACCCCACACCGATGGAAGATGTAAACCTTCGTGCAATGGTCAACATCGGCAACGCTCTGGGCGTAAAGGTGGGCTATTCAGATCACACGTCGGGCATTGAAATACCTATTGCTGCAGTAGCGCTGGGTGCGACGGTTATAGAGAAGCATTTTACCCTTGACCGTAACCTTCCGGGGCCGGACCACCGAGCAAGCCTGGAGCCAGACGAACTGAAGGCCATGGTGGCGGGCATTCGTAATATTGAGCGCGCTTTAGGTGATGGCATCAAACGCCCAAGCCCCAGCGAACTGAAAAATAAGCCTATCGCCAGAAAATCCCTAGTAGCCGCAACAGACATCAAGGCCGGTGAGCTGTTTAGCGTCGAAAATCTAGCAACAAAGCGCCCAGGTACGGGCGTTTCTCCAATGCTGTGGGACGAGGTGATCGGTCGATCAGCGCCCCGAGACTTCAATGAAGATGAGTTGATCGAGTTATGAGCCGCAAGATCTGTGTGGTGACCGGCACCCGAGCTGAGTTTGGCTTGTTGCGTTGGTTAATGCAGGAACTTAAGCATCAGCCAGAGCTAGAGCTTCAGGTCGTGGCTACGGGAATGCACCTGTCACCGGAGTTTGGTTCTACTTATCGCGAGATTGAAGAAGCCGGCTTTACCATTCACGCTCGTGTCGAGATGCTCTTGAGTGCGGATACGGCTACCGCTGTTACTAAATCCATGGGCCTGGGTGTTATTGGTTTTGCAGATGTATACGAGCGTTTGCAGCCAGATGTAATTGTCGTTCTAGGAGATCGATTTGAGATTTTTGCAGCCGCGTCCGCTGCCCTGATAGCAGGAATACCTGTCGCTCATATTCACGGTGGTGAAACCACTGAAGGTGCTTTCGATGAGGCGATTCGTCACTCGATTACAAAAATGTCGCACTTGCACTTTGTGGCCGCAAAAGAGTACCGGCAGCGTGTCATTCAGTTGGGTGAGCAGCCAGAGCGTGTGTTCAACGTAGGTGGAATGGGCATTGATGCCATCAAACGGATCAAATTGCTAGATCGTGAAGAGCTTGAGCAATCCCTAGGTTTCCGCTTTGATAAAAAGAATCTTTTGATTACATTCCATCCGGTTACGCTGGAGAGTGGTGCTAGTTCCTCTGAGCAAATGATTGAGTTGCTGGAGGCGCTAGGCGAACTTGAAGATACACGCCTGATTTTTACCATGCCTAATGCCGATACCGGCGGCCGCGAGCTGAGTGCTCTGGTGCAGGATTTTGTTAATAACCACGACAATGCCTGTGTATTCAAATCTTTGGGGCAGTTACGATATTTTTCCTGTCTTGCTCAAGTCGATGCAGCGGTAGGAAATTCTTCCAGTGGATTGGCTGAAGCGCCTTCTTTCTCTATCGGTACAGTCAATATCGGAGATCGTCAAAAAGGTCGCCTGAAAGCCGAGAGCGTGATGGATTGCGAACCAATCAAAACTTCTATTCTTGAGGCAATCGAAACGCTTTATTCGCCCACTTTCAAGAACTCTCTGGAAGCCGTTTCCAACCCTTATGGTAATGGGGGAACAAGTAAAGCGATTGCTCGTGCACTTGCGGAACACCCGCTAGACAACCTTCTAAAAAAATCCTTTTACAATTTGCCGGTTCCAGGCAAATGGGAAGCAACGGAGCAAAGATGAAGCAATGGCAAAACGCTTTAGTAAACCGTGACGTAAGCCTGGAGCAAGCCATCAAAGTTTTAGATCAGGCCGCACTGCGTATCGCCCTGATTGTAGACGATGCCGGAACTTTACTTGGCACCCTAACAGACGGCGATGTCAGGCGCGCTTTGATAAAACACTTGCCGATGGACACGCCGGTCAAAAAAGTGATGAATACGAACCCCAAGACAGCTGACCAAGGCTGGACCAAGAACCGTATTTTGGCGCTCATGGAACAATACGACTTGCTCCAGCTGCCACTGGTTGATAGTGAACGAAAAGTCGTTGGCTTGGCGAACCTGCATGACATGTTAAACAAACACCGTCACGACAACCCGGTATTTCTGATGGCAGGCGGCTTTGGTACCCGGCTGCGCCCACTGACTAACAACTGCCCCAAGCCCATGTTGAAAGTGGGTGACAAGCCGATTCTGGAGCAGATCCTCCTGAACTTTGTAGATGCAGGTTTTCATCGTTTTTACATCTCGACGCATTACATGCCGGAGGCGATTCAGGATTACTTTGGCGACGGTGGAAAATGGGGCGTATTCATTCAGTACATTCACGAAGAAGAGCCACTAGGCACTGGTGGTGCCCTGGGCTTGTTGCCACATGAGGAGATTGATCTTCCCCTCATCATGATGAACGGAGATCTACTTACATCTCTGAATATTCATGGTTTTCTCGAGTTTCATGACAATAATACGAGTGTCGCCACCATGTGCGTACGGGAGTATGAATACCAGGTTCCCTATGGAGTGGTCACTAGCGAGGGAGCTCAGATCAGGTCCATGGTTGAGAAACCCGTCCACAAATTTTTCGTGAACGCTGGTATTTATCTACTTAACCCTGAATTGGTGAAAAGTGTCGAGCACGGTACCCGGGTTGATATGCCTACACTGCTTGAACGAGAGATCGAGGAAGGTAGGCCCGTCAACATGTTTCCAATACATGAGTATTGGCTGGATATAGGGCGGATGGACGATTTCAATCGAGCCCAAACTGATGTGGTCAAGTAATAATTGATTGTATGAGTTTACCTCCCCACCGCTCTTACGCTAACAGAGGATAAATTTTATGATTCGTCGTGCCCTTGTTGCAGGGCTGGGGAGTATTGGTGCTCGCCACCTCCGTCTACTTAGGGAGTCACTACCTGATGCGGAGATTCTGGTACTGAGGCACAGTGAGTGCGTTGAAACACCGCCCCATGCCGATGGATGCACCACAAGTCTTGAAGAGGCGTGCGCGTTTGAGCCTCAAGTGGCAATTATTGCCTCCCCTGCACCTTTTCACTTAGAAACTGCTGATGCACTCGCGGATCAAGGAACACACTTATTAATCGAAAAGCCACTTGCAGCATCAACTGAGGGAGTTGACGCGTTCCTAAAGAAATGTGCAAAGAAGAATGTCCTCGTTCAGATAGGTTATAACCTTCGATTTCTTGAAACTTTGCAGGAATTCAGGCGAGTCCTCAAAACTGGCCGTATTGGTAAGGTGCAATCTGTGAGATGTGAAATTGGTCAATACCTGCCTGGTTGGCGGCCAGGTAAAGATTATCGGCAAACGGTTTCAGCTCAGCGCAAGCTCGGTGGCGGTGTTCTTTTAGAACTGAGTCACGAGTTAGATCTGCTACGCTGGATCTTTGGTGAGGTTGACTGGATTAGTAGTTGGAGTGGCCAACTTGGTGCACTTGATATTGATGTTGAAGACTGTGCGTACTTGAATTTGGGCTTTTCCAGTGGAGTTGTAGGCAGTTTGTGTATGGATTTTTTACGGCATGACACAACGCGTTGTTGCACCGCGATTGCTGAAGCTGGAACATTGCGTTGGGACGCGGTGGCTGGCGACATTTCGCTATTCTCTGCTGAAACTAATGAATGGCAGACCTTGGTGGAGAAAAAGCCTGGCCGTGATGCCAGCTATCGCGACCAAATAAAGCTATTTTTAGCGGCGATCCCCTCCGTTCAAATTTTGCCCAATGCTGCAACCGGGGCAGATGGTCTTGCTGTGCTTCGTCTGATTGAAGCGGCACGAAAATCAGCCGAGGGCAGTGGGCAAATAACTTCGGTTTCAAGGGAAACGAAAGAATGACAGGCATTACAGCATTCATTTTTGCCCGTGGCGGATCTAAGGGGTTGCCTGGCAAGAATATTCGTCCTTTCGCTGGTAAGCCCCTGATTGCTTGGTCAATTGAACAGGCACTCGCAGTACCGGCTATACAGCGTGTGATTGTTTCAACAGATTCGCAGGAGATCGCAGATACAGCCAGGGCATACGGCGCAGACGTTCCTTTTCTTCGGCCCAATGAACTGGCAAAGGATACTTCCTCTGAGATCGATGCATGGCGTCATGCGTTAGCTTATTTACGAGATATTGAGGGAAATCTGCCTGATGTGTTTATCTCTGTGCCAACAACGGCGCCTCTTCGCCTGCCAGAAGATATTGATTTCTGCCTTGATATCTACAGGAACCAAGACGCGGATATTGTACTGACAGTCAGCCCTGCCCACCGTAATCCATGGTTCAATATGGTGAGCCTGAAAGCCGATGGATCAGTTGAATTGGTTAATAACCCCGCCGGGAGTATCACTAGGCGGCAAGATGCACCCCAAGTATTCGACGTATCTACTGTAGCGTATGTCGCCAACCCAGACTTTATACTGTCGGATAGTTCCTTGTTTTCCGGCCGCGTACACGCTGCCAAAGTTCCGGTAGAGCGCGCGGTGGACATTGATACATTACACGATTTTGAAATTGCGGAATTTTTGATGAAGAAACGGTTAGAGGAGTCAGCATGACCGACTTGAGCAAGCTAATGAACATGAGTGGGCGACGGGCTCTTGTAACCGGCGCAGCTGGTGGGCTCGGCCGTGTTATGTCTGAGACTCTGGCCGAAATGGGCGCCGACCTTGTGCTAGTCGACCTCCCAGATACGGCGCTCTCTTCACAAGCGGCAGTCCTGAGTGATCGATATGGAGTGAGGGTACAACCCGAACACTGTGATATCGAGGACTCAGATCAGCGTGAGGAGTTAGCTGAAAGAATTCTTTCGAATGAAGGTCTAATTAATGTATTGGTTAACAACGCGGCCTTTGTGGGTACATCGGGCTTGCAAGGTTGGTCAGAGCCTTTTGAAAGGCAAACTGTAGAGACGTGGCGCCGAGCGCTCGAGGTTAATTTGACCTCTGTTTTTCATCTTTGTCAGCTTTTTACACCTGCGTTGCGTGCAAGTCAGACTGGTAGCATAGTCAACATTGCCTCCATTTATGGAGAGTATGGGCCAGATTGGTCACTCTATGAAGGCACGTCTATGGCCAACCCTGCTGCATATGGTGCATCCAAGGGGGGGGTTATTCAGTTTACCCGGTGGCTGGCGACTACTCTTGGTCCAGAGGTTCGCGCCAATGTGATTTCTCCAGGCGGAGTGGCCAGAGGCCAACCCGAAAGCTTTGTGAATCGTTATGAGAGCCGCACGCCTCTGGGGCGTATGGCTACAGAGGACGATTTCCGGGGTGCTGTAGCCTTTCTGGCAAGCGAGATGTCTGCCTACGTTACTGGCCAAGTACTTCGTGTAGATGGCGGTTGGGGCGTATGGTGAGCGGTGACAATGAATTCGGCTTACCCAGGACACGGTCTATAAATAAGCGTTTCGATTTGTTTTACGATATTAGTAAAGCAATTTTTTTGGTGTGTGAGAGTTTGATCAATGATCGATAACTTATTTATTGTTGAATCACCGCTCCAAGCGCTGGTGGCTGTTGAACTCAGCCTGCAGTTCTCCGGGCAGATTAATGGAATTTTTTACCGGCTTTCGGGAAAGGGGCGTGAGAGAAATGACAATCAGATTTGTAAGGTAATTGAGCGGGGACAGTGGGATTTGGCTCGCCAGATTTCCTTTAGCACATCAGGAGGATTGGCTCATGCTCTGAGTGTCAGGAAAGTCATATTGGACCTTCGCAAGGAATTTACCGGCTTTGTCCGCAATGTTTTTTTCGGTGAGTTCCGGTCGCAATGGATGCACTTTGCTCGTTTGGCTCTTTCTCCCGAAAAGTGTGTTTTGATGGACGACGGCGCAGCTACTTTAACTGCTAAAAGTCAGTACATTGACCAACTCATCTTTTACCCTGAAGAACTTTGGAAAAGTGGCTCTCTGCCAAAAGAACTAATTAAAAGTGCTATCTACAAAGGGCTTTTCGATAAAAAACAGATAGATAATCCGCTATCCTTCGCATCAGCGTTTCTGAAGAATGAATCTGAGTATAAAGTTGATTTTTCTTCTCTGAGAAAAAAAGTCGCTGTATCGAGCCCATCAAATGAGAAAGGGCAGTCTGAGGTTTATTATTTTGGGTCAAAATATAGCGAGGCCGAAATACTAACTCGCAATTATGAACTGAACTTTATTTCCCGTGTTGTAGAATATTACTCGCGGAGAGGTTTGAGCTTGATCTACTGTGCACACCGAGATGAAAGTGTCGAAAAGCTTGATTTAATTCTAGCCTTCGAGAATGTATGCGTTGTTTTGCCAGAACTGCCAGCAGAGCTTTTTATTTTAGAGCATCATGAAAATGTGGAAGAAATTGCGGCTGCGTACTCAAGTGTTATAAATAATTTACGTCTTATTTTTCCAGATAAACCAATTACTAGCTTTCGTTTGAATTTTGACGCAATCAATCCAGATAATAGAAGCAATATAGAAAATGTTTACAGGTATTTTGAGGCAGAAGGGATTTCTGTACTGCATGATTTTTGATGTCGCCCTATAAGTAACGGTAATAGAGGGGCAGGCACTTCTAAAATCACACGCATCCGTAAGTCCTATATTTCCGGCGTTGCGGGTTAATTATGCTTTTCTTGATGGGCAATGCGCGCTGGACATCTATCGGCAGTGCGAGCCAAACCGGCCAAACACTGATAGACACGCACCACTGCCCAAGGTAATCCTCTCGGGTCAGAAGAAACATATTAAAAGATCGGAAAAAAGCCAGAGTACTTTAATTGGGGTAGCCTTTAACGTCCTTGATGATGCTGAAGCCGGCATAGCATTCATCAACGCTCTACAAGATGAGGGGCTGGGTGTTCGCGTGCCTATCCGGTTCTATCTTCCAACCGTCTGTTATCAGAGCCCGTCATCTTCTAGGGCGCTGCCTTTGAGTCGCTTTGTATCGTTGTCGGCCAGCCACGCTTCCAATGCGTCAATCAGAATGGCGTTGATCGTGGTGTCGTTTTCGAGTGCCGCCTGCTTGAGTTGGCGTCGTAATTCCTTCGGAACTCGATT
>Ga0307934_1000906_pt1 | contig 20086 bp, 16 predicted proteins | sample OrgLakmetageno90_FD_201838 | JGI IMG/M metagenome (GOLD analysis project Ga0307934, IMG submission 201838) | Saline water microbial communities from Organic Lake, Antarctica - #90 | ecosystem: Environmental > Aquatic > Non-marine Saline and Alkaline > Saline | place: Antarctica: Organic Lake... | reverse complement strand
TCTGCTACCGATTGAATCGTTCTCAATCGAAAGATACAATATTCAACAACCTAATTAAAAGGATGGTTTCTGAAGATAAGCTATATCACAGAAATTTGATATGTAGTTAAATGCCGACCTCTATAAACTAATATCTTGTGGGTCTTCTACATTCTCTTTTTTACAACCATTAAACGAAAAAATTGCAACAGACATTACTAGAGTTAAGTAAGTTAATCCTCTTAAATTTTTTTTGCTATTATTTACTTTGTTTCTCATACCCTATTTTTGTGATTTGTTACCTTTTAATTGCTTCAAAGATAAATAATAAAGCTGTAAATCCCGATGCAAATACTTAAAAATAAGGTTTTATGATAGCATTTTTTAGAAAAAATAATTCGTTTTAACGATGGAATAATAAAATTTAAATTCTATTCTAGAAACACACTAGAGTGTTCCTTTGGAGTGTTCTTTTGTGCTCAAATGCACTATTTTGTATCGAAATGTACAGCAATGTATGGGTTTGCAGCTGATCCAGTTTTCTTAAAATCCTGTGGCCATTGCGGCCGTGCCGGTTCCTCGCCCGATTGAACATGACTGTTCAATCAATTCGAGCGGGGACTCCGGCTCCGGGTACTAAAAAAGCGAAGAGAAATCTTCGCTTTTTTTGGTTTAAAACAACTTTATGTTCTACACTTATATTCTTTATTCTGTTAAAATTGACCGCTACTACATTGGGTTTTCTAAAAACCCTGAAAAACGATTGAAAGAAAGGCATAATAAAGGAACTGTTAAAGCAACAAAAGTTGGAATCCCATATGAACTAGTGGTAAAGAAAGGCTGTGTTAAAAAAGAGGATGCTAGAAAAGAAGAGCTGAGGCTAAAGAAAAAGAAAAGTAGAACTTACTTAGAATACTTGATTGAAGGGAATTGGTAGACACGTCCCGAAATAAGTTCGGGTTGGCCTTTGCAGCCGTGCCCCGTCCCGATAGCAATCGGGAGCGGGGCTCCGGGTACATTGATAATAAAGAGATTGCTAGAAATAGTAGTCCCTTTTTTTGAAACTTAAAATTGGTGGAGTGTTTCTGCGGAGTGTTCCGGATCAAGACTAATTATTGTGTTTAAGCATAAATATTAGTCAATCTAAAAAGAAAAAATTCCACATTTTTCACTCCTCTAAAAAGTCTAAGCTTTCAACTGTATTGTACCATTGAGCTAGTTTAGTCATTGCTACCCCTTTCTCAATTGATGAATTATAAATAATTCTAAGTCCATTACTCAGTTCATAAGCTTGTTTTATTCGAGGATATTTTTCAAAAAGCAATTCGGATCTAGCTTTTTGATTTGCAGTCCATTTTTCAGGACTTTCATCTACTTCTTGCAAGTAATTGTATTAAAGTGTCTCCGTTTTATAATATTAATTCTCGGTGTATTTTTCCTTCTTCTTTTTTGCTTTCAGTATCGTTTCATTTTCTTCTTCCATTGCTTCCCATCTATATTCAACTCTAACATCTTGTATGGTTTCTACTGCTAGTTTTTGAACATGAAAACGGTCTGTAACTTGATTGGCTAGTAGAAAACAAGTTTTTGCAATTTGTTTCATTGAAGAAGCAATATCTAAGGTTATTTCCTCAACCATTCTTCGTCTAGATTCTGGTATCTTATTTATTATTCGAATAACTTACTCACTTCGAATAACTTGCTCAGAAAAAGTTCCATTCAAAATGGCCACTATTGAGCCTGCCCTTCCTTTTGCCCTTTTATTGGTAACAATGGTGTAAAGCTCTCCTTGAGAAAGGGCTACCTCGTCTATCGACAACCGTTTACCAATGTTTTCTGGGAATATTAACCAGTCTTTAGCATGTGATAATTGTTTCCAATCTCGAAAGTCACTCAGGTAATCCCGATATTGTCGTTGAAATTTCTTTCCATTTACGCCGTAAATACTTCCTATTGAATTGCAATCTAAATCTTTAGTAGCTACTAATTGCTTTTAAAAAAACAGCAAAATCGATGGTCATTCGACTTCCCTGTGCTACCAAATTCCAATTTCTATGGACTGCTTCACCAGTTTGTTTATCTCGCCATCTTCTGCGTTTAATATGGAGAAAAACACTCTTTCCTCGAAGTGGAAAATCTTGTATGGTGAGTTCTTCATGAAAACCTTTACCCACCAAATTTCGATTTACTTCCTCTTTTGGAGTAATCTTATTTTCAACAAAGTTTATATGAATATCCTTGCTTTCTATTCTATAATCAGTTATCTCGAAGTGATTAACTAACAATTCAGGTAAAAGAAGACTTAAAAGGTCTTTTGACAGTTCCAAATGTTATATTTTCTTGCGAAAATCCAATTTCTATTCTTAACAACAAATACAACTTTTGTTCTTGACCCTGGAAATGTACTACAATGCATAGGTTTGCAGCTGACCCATTTTTCTTAAAATCCTGTGGCCATTGTGCCCGTGCCCTGCTCAAGCGGGGCAACGAACGGGTACTTAAAAAACCTTTGTCAATTGACACAAGCTCTTTTGTTCACAATTTTATTTACAGTACTTGTCAATTTTGTTTGAACTATCACACCTTATTTCTATGAAGCGTTTTATCAACAACTCCTTCCATTTCAGATTTGTTAAGATTTAACTCAGGCAAAAAGTCATTTATCGCAGCAATTACTTTTTGAGGTTCGCTTATGGCTTGTGAATAATCAACATATAAGGTTTCTATATTGATCTGATTTAGTGTAGAATTTTTTACTTCGTCCAATTGATTTTTATAAAACTCAACTAATTTAAATGGGTAATTGTCCTTGCTTTTTCCGCTCATTTTGTACTGAGAGGCAACAACTTCTTCCACCTTTCTCTCCATAAAAATAACCTTGTACTTAAATTTAGGCGATAAAAATTTAAGTTGTGGAGAAACAACTTTCACCACCTTATCCTTGGCCTCAAATAGCAGCTTCCTATTTCTGGCGAGTTGTTTAATCCCTTCATGCTCTAAATACCCTTTTGGATTATTGTCATCAGCTTCTCTTTTACCATCTGTAAAAATAGTGGCACCTCCAGCATTTAATAATTGCATCATCATCGACGTACCAGACCTTGGAAGTCCGGAAACAATGTAGATTGTGCCCTCTAAATTTTTTAGAAACTCCTTACTTACTTGTCTCTTTAAAGTTGAATTCTCAACGCTTTTACTATTGTAGTTTACAAATTCCGCTTCCGAAAAATTTACTTGAATACCCTTTGATTCAAGGTTCGCTATTTGCTGCATCGCCTTTTTACTTTTTGGCTTTTGCTTTAAACTGATAGAGTACGCACGATATGCATCTTCTAACAAATCCAGTTGAACTAAACTTTCTCCCAAATAGAAGTGCGCGGTAGAATTAAAAAACTGACTATTTATGGATTCCAAAAATAATTCTACAGCACGTTCGTAATCCTTAAAATTAAACGCTGAAAACCCATTCAAATACAGTAAACTAGAATTATCTGGAAAGCGTTTTAAAACGCGCTTAATAAAACCATCCGCTCTTTTAAACTGTTTGTATTTAATTAAAACCTTTGCAAAGCGTTGAGCGGCAAAAGGAGTTTCCATTCTTGTTTTATGTGCTTTATTCACCACTTCTAACGCAGCTTCTTTATCCTCTTTTTCGGCCAGTAGGGAAGCTTTCAACGCATTTAACTGTTGAATTGGATTCTTAATTAATTTCTCAAGAATCTCAATAATTTGAAGGGCATCTTCGTGTTTTTTTAACGCTTCGTATGCAATAATTAACCTCAACCCAAAGCGAACTGAGTTTTCTATTTTAAATAATACCTCTAGTATCGCGGCCGACTCTTTCGGTCTATTTGAACTCAAATACACTCGAGCCAAATTAAATTGATTTTCAACTCTAGCTCTCTCCAATGCAACTTCAGCCTTGTCATCCGGTTTTTCGATGTAACCAAGATCGACTAGCATTTCTAAGGCTTCTTTTGAGGCAGCCGAATCTAATTTTTCCCCAAATTTCCGCACGATTAAATCGTCCCAAGAACTGATATACTTGACCTCTTTTTGTTTTCTAAAGATGTTAAGCAAGGGTTTTCCATCCATGTCTTTACCCTGAGGCAAATCGAATAAACTCAACAAGGTGGGAGCAATGTCTAACAGTGTAGCACCAAAGACCAATTCATCTTTCTTTATTTGAGGTCCCATTGCTGCAAATACTCCATATGCCCTATGATCGTAAGCCGGAGCTGCTGCTTCTTTTGGAAGGCTAAGCAATCTATTTACTCCAGATTCAAATCCGTGATCAGAGATGAGCATTATTGTTGTATCATCATCTACCAAATCCAATATTCTTCCCAGCATCATGTCGTGAAACCGGTAAGCAGAATTTACGACATCTTTATACAGCTCGTATTATTTCTCATCAAGACCCTTTATGTAAGGTGGGTGATACTTCATAAACCCATGACAGAAATGGTCAATATTATCGTAATAAATGGCCATAAAATCCCATTCAGTGTTTTCAATGAGCCATGTTCCGGCATTGTGAATGGAAGCTGCTTCAGCTAAAATTTTTCCAACTGAATTTAATCGTTTATCTTCTTCTTGGTTTACTTGACTTGCCAAAGGCACAAATGGTAGAATGTGCTCGTCGGTAAGGTCTCCGGGGTGAACTCTTAAGTTCTTAAAAATGTCGGATGATTTTTTTGGAAATACGGTGCCTGGAGCCATTGGCCATGTTTCTCCATGCGGTCTACCTGCCTTCTGGTAAAAATTGGAAACCATAACTCCATTTAAAGGCTCAGCAGGATGGCTAGGCCACCAACCGACAACGTTGGTTTTTAATTTCTGATGGCTTAAGATGTTCCAAATGGCTGCTGTTTTTCTGGAATGGGTACTCACCGGTCGGACACTTCCTGTTGAATAATCAGGCTCCGTAAACCCTAATACGCCGTGCTTGTCAGCTAACTTCCCAGTTGCAATACTCGACCATAACATGGGAGAAAAAACTGGCTCCAATGTTGCTAATTTGCCGGACATACCATGCTCAACTAGTTTTTTTAAAGCAGGCATTTGCCCACTTTCCATTAGTGGAGTAATCACATCCCAATCAGCTGCATCCCAACCAATCAGTAAAACTTTAGGCTTAGGCATTGTTTTTAGAAATAGATTGAGCTTTTTGCCATGCTTGATGACCAACGGAGCCTAGTGCTAAAAAAGCCAAGGAACCCTTAGCAGAAACTTCAACAACCTCTCCTCTTTCATTTACTAAGAATACTTCATTGTTAAATTCCTTAACGACGAACTTAGCTTCTCCTTCTGATTTAGTCGGTTTCCAACCAAAGTTTTTTTCTAGTGACACCTGTTGAGTTTCTAATTTCTACAATATAAATTCCTTCTAAGTTTCCTTGAATGCCAACTTCATTTTGATTGCCAATCATTTCTGACTGAAATAATTTACCGCTTAAGTCATAAATAGACAAAACAGAATTTGAGGTTAGCTCAGAGTTTATTTTAATTTTTCCATTAGCCGCAAAAAAATCAAACGTTGTTTTTTCTGCTTGTTTTGCTATTCCTACAGTAGAAATCGTGCTGCCTGCTAATATTGGTGTATTGGGCGTGGTTTCATAGGCAAAATCTTTGATGGTAATAGAGTCTGAATTAATACTCATATCTAACCTTAACCAACCGTAATGAACTGATGTGCCAATTGTAAATTTTACGCCAAGAAACTTATCGCCTGCTCCAGGGAATTGACCAATATTTATACTGTAAGAACTAGTTGAGGAGTTAACAATAGCCTTGCCTCCTATTAGTACGCCATCAAAAGCAGATGACGAGGTAGATGTTGTAGTTGACCCTGCATTGGACCAATTATTTAAATTATTGTTAATAGGTGTATTTAAATTTAATGCTGCTGCAACATATGTTGAGCTAGTAGATGTAGTTGAACCTAAGCTACTGCTTATAATATTGATCGATGCATTAACGAGCGAATCCACCTCTGCAGCCTGAATACTAAATACTGAAGACGAACTGGTTGTTGAGTAATCAATAAACTCAATTCTTCCCTCTCTAATTCCGTCGTTATTTAAGTCAATGTCAAAGTAATCACCGTTGTTAACTAAAATTGTATCGCTAATATTAGTGTAAACTACCTGAGCAGAAGCATCAAGTGCAACAACAGAAGCTGCTAAAGCTGAATAATGCTTTAGCTTTGACTTCATAATTTTCATTTCCGTTGAAGAATTACTCTTTTTCATAATAAACCTATTTAAGATACGTAAATATAGTTATTTTGACTTGGCAGTAATAACGGCTCTCGCATCTTTTTAGATAATACTAATCCCACAAGCAACACAATACCTTTTTAAGTTCAATCTTCTTACTGCCAACAACTTCATTCCTCCCTCAATCAAAGCGTATCGAAAATCACTTTCCTATATTTTCTCGTATCCAACCCAAGCACACTATTATTCAACCTATTCGTAAATTTTCCCATCTATACGAAAGGGCCACACAAACGCTCATGCAGTTGTAATAAATTCGGTGGCAGCGTTCAAGGTAATACGTCTAGCACTGTATTTCATCTCCTCAATTGCACTGTTGTTGCGTTCTTTCCAATGACTCGTAGACCACCACTACAGACATTTAAAAGTCAACAAATGGAGGTTTATGTGTAACAGTTCACGTTTGGAAATTGGACTAACCCGTTGGGAAGTCTACTTACCTGCGCGGCATATCTGCTCCCCTACTTTTACATGGTAATTAAAAAAAGACAAAAGATGTATACTAAAAAGACCCCCATTCTACTTTGCACCTTGCTTTTTACAGGCTTCCTGTTTGCTCAAGATTCTTTTACCCACCAATCGCCACTCATGGAGTTTATGGGTAAAGTAACGGTGGAAGGCGGAACCACAAAGAATGTTTTAATTAAGGCAATTGAATCTGACACTTGTTTCTCTCAGTATTACACTCGTTCTTCTGGAAAGATGGTTTTTTACGGAGAGAAAAACAAACATTTTACCCTGCAACTTGAAAAGCCCGGTTACTATACAAAACAAATAGTCGTTAATACTAATAACGTGAAGTGCTCGGAACGAGAAATTGAAAAATTCAAATTCATTATCAACCTTCAAAAAGTAGATGAAGGCGATCGAGAAGACCAGTACATATCAATGATTGATGTAATTGAAGTAAATAATCTAGGAACAAAATTTCGCTATAAAGTAAATCGTGATAAAATTGAATACTTATCGAAGAGCGAGCAAATGGCTAGTACTTTTTAAGTTCTCCTTAATGGAACTTTTCTCTATAACCCTCTACCCACTAACAGTTAAAACCCAATTCAAATGAAAAACAAAACATTTACTACCACCCAATTTTTATACTCTATCCTCATTTTCTCAGCAGCGCTGTGCAATGTCAATAATTTAGCAGCTCAAAGTTCAACGAATAAAGACACAACAAATCAATGGCTAAGCAACCACGAATTCGCTGGAAGAATATATATTGATGGTAAAACGGCAAAGGACGTTGTGGTAAAAGTATTCGAGCGTAACACATGTTATTCGCATTATACCACAAAGCATAACGGAAAATTCTATTTCACCGCATCATCTGAAAAATATTACACTTTACAGTTTGAAAAAGAGGGATACGTTACGAAGAGGGTAGTTGTTAAAACTCATAAAACAAAAGGTTTAGACTATTTTACCAAAGACTATAAATTTGACATAGACTTGGAAGAAGAATTGGAGCACGTTGATTATAGTTTGCATGATTTCCCAGCTGCCATCATACAAATTGACGATAAGCAGAAAGAGTTCGAAGCCAATAAAAAATACTCCAAAAATTTACGTGAAACGATGAAGTTAACATCCCAAAAAGAGCCAGAACTAAATTCACAGAGTGAAATTGCAAACAAGTAAGCACTTTAAAGCATTTACAATGCAATAAATTTCTGATATTTTAGGTAAAACATATTAAAAAAAACCTCCCCAATTTAAGGGGAGGTTTTTTTATGAGTTACCTATTTTTACTGAAAGTTATAAGCCGGTGTAAGGTTTTAGTTCTACAAAATTCTCTTTAAAAACGACAAGCGGTGATTCGTTGCATCTTCGAAATTTTCTATTTCTGAGCTGTAATTAGGATGACTTAAGTGCAGCCGGAACAAGTTTACTGAAGTATTCCATTTTACTTTGAAAACTTAGAATAAGCTCACCTTCCCAATCCAATAGCTCCTGCAAAAGATAAAAAAGAAAGGAGTTACGAGCGGACGCATCTATTGATAGGACCGAAACAGACGCAGGCCGATCGTTAACCTAAAAGTTGCTATCTTAAAGCCATTAAAAGTGTTAGCAGAAAATATTATTAGAAAATCTGATCGATATTACTAGCCTAGCAGCTAGAAACTATAAGAACTGCGCGTTGAGAGGTTTCACGGCCATTCCTCTATTTACTGCAAGACATTTATTCGTTCCAAAGCAAGTAGAAAGTAGGTTATGCAACCGAGAAAAGCTAGTAACTATTTGGCCTGCAAATATAAAGTCGAAAAAGCATAATAGCTTGAAAATTTTAATAACTTGAATTATTAAGCAGAAAGTAACCGCTATATCTTTTCCGTATGACCTAAATTGTTGGTGTATTGTGAATAAATTTAGTTTTATCCGAATTTATTTCAATAACCCCCACAATAGTATTAACATGGTCTAATTTTCTGTCTATAGGCTTTTTGTTCAAAGTAACTTTAAACCTATAAGGAGCAATTTTTTCTTTGATTCCCCTAGTATTGTCAGTATTTATTGCAATACGCTTTGTTTCGTAACCTTCTTGTTCAAATTGTATGGAATAATGTTTCTCTGAACTTCCTTTAAATATAAACTTACCGCTAGGTGCTGTAGTAAATTGTTTGATTTTCATACCCTCGTCATAGATGGTAACTTCAACTTCGTTAATTAACTTATAACGAATACTTACTTTACCGTCAAATTCAAACTCCTTATACTCTTGCCCAAAAATTATATTTGCCATAGAGCATAATAGAATTAAAATAAATAGAGTTTTCGTCTTCATGAGTTTTACTTTTGATCTTAAAAAATATTCTTGTCCTTTATAAAGTATTAATTGCAATATCTTCAATTCATTACATGTTATCTAGAGCAACAACCGTGCTTCAAACATTTCATTTTAATATATCCAACTTCCTACCGGATACTCTGCCCATTTTATTAACACCATATTTACTACTGTTAGGAGTTAGGTTGAATCGCTATCCTAAACAAGGAGTTTTAAATTTATAAAATGACCCATTAGTGAACAATGTATTTCTTTTCAATTTTAGATTCTGCTGAAACAACTTGAATTACGTAAAGACCCTTCTGTAAGACTACATGGTTTAACAATTGTATTTCAAAAGCACTGTCCATCTGCTCTTTTACAACACGCTTCGAGATAATCAGTTCGCCAGAAGAACTAAAGAGATTTACATTAAAAGTGGTTGATTCTAGATCTTTTAATACCATAAATAAACTTTGACCATCTCCCGGATTCGGAAATAAGAGTACTTCCTCATTCATGGGAACTGATTGAATTGGAGCATACCTTTTACTTACCGTTATTGGTTTAAAAGTCTCCGATTTACCATCAAAATCTGTTTGCATCAATTTGAGGTAAAGTATCTCTTCGCTTGAGCTTCTAATAATTGTCCGGTATTCTAATTTTTTAGAGCTGTTTCCAGCTCCTAAAACCTTGTCTACAATCCCAAAATTAATCCCATCAGTTGACGTGCACAGTGTATAGTAATTGTTGTTGATTTCAGATCGAGTTGCCCACTCTACCTCAATGGATTCAGAATCAACAAATCTAGCATTAAACTTCACTAAAACAACAGGTAAGGCACTTCCAGAACCGGCTGTACAAGGACCCTTATCGCAACCGATATTACTTCCAAATATCACCGAATTGTTTTTAATGTCTATTTTCTTATCTGCTTCAATATATCCTTTACCAGCTATGATGGCGTTCTTGCTTGACTCCACTTTATCGTCCACCACAACATTGCCATCTATTACCGCATAAACATCGTCTTTTGCCTTAAACTCTCCGTCTACAATAATTACTGCACAATCTTCCAAAGTAAGTTTAGAATCATCTTTTAACTCTAGTTTACCTCCTATCCTTAGGGTATCGCATCCCCTCACTATCAATTCTCCATTATCTTCTACTTTTAGTTCTCCTCCTATCGTAACGTTGCCCTGAATCTCAAGCTTTCCTGAGTCTTTAATTTTTATTTTACTTTTACTCCCTCCTCTTGGGTCTATTAATGAGCCTCCCTTTATTGTAAGCGATCCATAGTTTTCAATTTCAATATCGGTGTCTAAAATTATGTCGTTCGTAACAAATACTAATTCACTCCCATTTGGTGCACCATTAGTCCAGTTAGACCCCGCAGTCCAAAGCCCATCTGCAGTGGAATTGGTCTGTGAAATTGCCAGAAAAGGTATCATTACCACAATTGTAATAGTGAATAGCATCTTTGAAACCTCGTTTTTTAAACTTAACCGGGCTCTATTTATAATTATTTTCATGTTGTTCTTTTTTAAAATTTTGGACAAGAAGTTGTTCTGTATTTTTTTACTTTTCTATTTCTTTGCTTGAACGTATGCACATAAGATATTTCGTGAGATCCCAAACTTGTTCCCGTCATTGTTGAAGGGTATAAATCATAGGAATAGCCTATTTGAAAATGGTCTGTTTTCACGCCAAAAATCATTACCACAGCTTGATCACTAGAATACCAAAGTCCGACTACCAGGGCTTTTGCTTCCACATACGCTCCTAAATTATACTTGCTGAAGCTGCCTTGTTTACTGAGTATTACATTGGGAGAAATGCTGTACCCCTTCTTATCTTTAGAATCAAACTTAGCGCCTCCATGAAACGTAAAACCTCGCTTTAACTTAGTTTCTCCGGTTTCATTTATTAACCCCGCCTGGGCTTCATTTAAGTGATTAATAGAAATACCTCCGTAATATTTATCGGAATAAAGAAACATTCCAGAAGAAACATCCAAGTAAGAAATCGCTTCTCCAAATTCTTGCTGGGTTGTATGAACAACTCCTTCTCTGGAGTCAATCATATCTTCAAAAACCAATTTGTCCCAAGCCACATTTTTTTGAACAAAACCCGACTTCATTCCAACTCTTAAATAAAGGTCTTTACTTAATTTAAATTCGTGTGCGTATACTCCACTAAAGGCAGAAACTGTAAGCATTCCGTCACCGGCTTGATCTCGATATACATTTACGCCTAAGCCATTGTTAAATTGGGATAAATTCGTTTCAAAACTTACGTTTTGGGTAATGAATGAATTCTGAATTTGTGGCCATTGATTTCGGTAATTTAAAGTAAGTCTAGATCCTTCTTGAATTCCCGCTAAAGCAGGATTGAGGTATACCGAACTTGTATAAAATTGTGAAAAGTAAGTTTGCTGAGCTTGAACCGCAGCGTAACTCAACAAGAATCCAAAAATTAAAAAGTACACGTTTTTCATATCTTATCGTTTTACAGCAGCAGCGTTACAGTTCCTGTTTTTGAAATATTTTTCCCTGTGGTTAATTCCTTTGCATAAAAGGTATATACGTAAACCCCATCTTGCACTAGACTTCCCTTGTGCGTTCCATCCCACTTATGGTTAATGTCATTCGATTCAAATAGTAACTCTCCCCATCGGTTGAAAATCTTCAATTCGTATTTCTCAACATTAATTCCTACTGCACCAAACGTATCGTTAGATCCATCTCTATCTGGAGTAAAAGCATTTGGTAAATACAAGGTAGAAGGCTTCAGCAACTCTGCTGTATTGGAAATGCTTTCTACCCTTGCAGTATCATTCTTAACTGCAACCACTCTGTAAACTGGTTTATCCACAGAGTACGTGGGTTTAGACTGAGCAGTAATTTCATTCGAAAAAGAAATCAATGCTAGCAGAAGGCACCCAATATATAAAAAGAAGTTGTTACTTGCTGCGGTCATTTTTCATTGAGTTTTTTGTTCTCAATGTAATTTTAAACCCAAGTGAGGGGATATAGAAGCCCGAATTTCCCAACGTAATAGTTTTACTTCTAACCGTTAAATTTTAACGGCAAACTCTAAAAAATAAGGAAGAGTAACTGTAAAAAATGCCAAAAAAGTAAAGACTTTAATCCTAAAAGTTAATCATTAACTCTCGTCTGTTAGGTGGCAGAATCTGGATGGTTTCCCACTGATTAAATTCATTCAAACGTTGAATTTCATAACCCTTGACCCCTTCTTCCCATTTTTCATACCCAGTCCAATTAATCTTCCCTGAGTAATTGTCAATTTGGGTAGATTTTAAAAGTATAGAAGATCCAGTATTCGTTATTTCATTCTTCGATTGACACGTGTTGATCACCTCAATTTTATAAAAATAACGCTCTTGACCCACATCGGTATTCCAATCGTCATAACTAGTTAAACCCATTGGAACAAAAGTTAAAGGACTAAAGTTTTTATTGTCAAGCGAACGGTGGAGCACATATCCGGTAGCAAACTCAGGAGCTACCTCAACAGCAGTCCACTCTACCAAAACTGAACTATTATCCTGAACCGTTGCCCTTATAATTTCAGAAGTCTGCAATTGAGAAATTCCATTCATTTTTACCTCTGAAGTGTCACTGGTAGACCCTTGAAGCAATCCTAATGAACCGACTGCCTTTATCTGATAGCTGTATTGGTAATCGCAATATGCGGAGGTATCTACAAAACTTAACTGATTGGCGCTCACCCTTGCAATTTGTTCTAGCCTATTGGTGGTTTTATCTAGCCTAGATATTTCATAGAAATCTACCGTGCACCCAATGTAATCGGTCCACTGGATGTCTACTTTATTTTTATCCATTTTACTTGAACTTACGTTAATGGTGCAGTGAAACGGAACCACACTTAAGTCCAATTCTTGTCCGCACTTATCTACGGAGACTACCTTATAGCAATACGTTTCAGTCAATGTATTTAATGCATCATCAATATAGGCTGTTTGCGCTTGGACAGAAATTGTTTTAATTTTTTGAAAAGTACTGTCTGCTGCAGCTTTTCGGTAAATCTCGTACGTGTTAAACGCCACGTCAACATTCTCATGCCATTCCACTAAAACCTGATAATCGTTCACTACGGAAACTCGTTTCATTTCCGTAATAGAAGGAAGAGAGTCATAAACTTTAATAAACGCCGGCTTCTCCACTTTTGCTTCGCAACCATTAGCGAGACTCACCGACAATTTAAGATCATAAATTCCAGGTTGGAATGTCTTATTTACTTGACTTGAATTTCCGATAGAAACACCATTTTCCTCCCAGCTATATGTCGGAGTTGCTTGAGGTGAAAGCTGCTTTAGAAAAACCGTTTTTAATTCTACCGGCAATTGGTAACAACCTTCTATTTTGTCCGCTGTAAAGTCTACCTCAGGAGCCTCTTTTATTTGAATTTCAAGCGTGTCGCTAGAAGGGCAAACTCCTTGAAAGCCATAAATAACGGTATCTATTCCATGTTGCACCAATTTTGGATGATACACTCCGGTTTGGTGATTTACAATTCCTTTTCCATACCATGTGCCACCGGTTTCTTCTGATAAAAGCTGAACCGAATCTCCATTGTTACAAATTGGATCTACAGGTGAAATTTGCGATTTTGGAGTATAAAGGGCCCTTACACTATCTAGCTGAATACTATCTGAACATCCTGCACTGTTCTCTACTTTCAAAGAAATAGAATACGAACCTGGAGTATCGAAAGTGTAGCTTAACAAGCTATCTTGAGATGTGTTACCATTACCCAAGTCCCATTTCCAAATGCTAGCGTTTAAACTTTGAGAAGTTAACTGAACAGCAAAGGGTACGCAGCCAACCGTATCGCTAATCTGAAAGTTTGCAGTTGGAATATTGTTCATTTTAATGCTTTTAGGAAAGGTATAATACCCAGTACACCCCGCAGCATCAGTGGTGGTTAGGGTTACCGTATACTGTCCTGGAACAGTATACGTATGCGTTGGGTGCTGTTGATTAGAGGTATTTCCATCGCCGAAAAACCAACTCCACCGGGTTGCATTCACAGATGAATCTGTGAATTGAATTGGGACTGTACCACAAGCAACAGAATCGGACATAGAAAATTTGGTAATTGGTCCTGGAACATGAATTTGCTGTACTACAAATAAAGTATCCGCACAACCACTAGCATTTTGAACCACCAGCATAACATTAAACTTTCCAGAATTATTGTAAATCTTCATCGGATTTCTAGCGGTAGAGGATGTTCCGTCGCCAAAATTCCACTTCCAAGAAATAGCATTGATTGAAGAGTCCGTGAAGTTCACAAGCATTGGCGCACAAGTGCTGTTGAAGGAAATCCCATAGTTCGCTTGCACTGATGAAACACGCACTGCATTAGTGTGCCTCGTAGTATCCACACAACCATCTGCCGTTTTGGTAATTAGCTGAACAGAATAAAGTCCTGCTCTAGGATAAATATGATTCGGATTGGCTAAAGAAGAAGTATCCCCATCTCCAAAATCCCATAAATAATCAACAGCATGTGCAGCATTATTGGTAAAGCTTACAGCTAATGGTGCACAACCAACCGTGTCGGAAATATTAAAATTAGAAGTAAGAACACTTGGTTCATACATGCTACTACTAGAGTCTACACAACCATTTTGAGCCGTCACTTTAAGCGACATAAAAATGGAAGTATCTGTGGTTGTAAAAGTGTGTTGGGTTACATTACCTAAAGCAGTGCCGCCGATAACCCACTCCCGCTGACTTACGTTAGAGCTTGTATCTTGTACCCGAATTTGCATCGGGTAACAATGATTTAGTTGCGTAACGGTATAATCAGCATTTACTCCTTTTACTTCAACCGCAGTGGAATTTGTATAGGTATTGGCACAACCATCTTTATTTACAGTTAAACTAACGTGGTAGGTTCCCACCTGAGTCAACTTTACGCTCGGCAGCATATCGGTGCCGGTAATGTTTCCACCCAAATCCCAAAAATAAGAGTCCGCATTTAAATCGTTGGGCACAAAAGAAAAATGTTGATTAACACAGTCGGCGGTATCCAGTATTTGAAATTGCGCACTTGCTCCTTTTACCAAAATAGAATCTAATTGGTGTACCGTTTCGCAACCCATCGCATTTTTACTGGTTACCTGCACCGCATAAATTCCTGCTTGGAGAAATACGTGAGAAGAAACCCTTGAGCTATCTATCCCCCCATCACTACATCTCCACACATAGCTAGCGGAAGTATCGCTTGCACTAAATTGTAAAGTATCTCCAACACAAGAAGAATCTGGAGTGGTAAATATAAATTCATCCTTGGGGAAATTGAGAATACTAATTTTTGAAGAAGAACAACCTGCGCTGTCTTTCACGTTTAAGCGAATTATATGGTTTCGGCTAGAGTAAGGCAAAGTGTAACTCGGTGAAATTGTACTTGAATCTCGTTGACTCTTAAAACTCCACGACCAGGTATCTACACGTTGAGAAGTGTTTGAAAAAGAAACCGTAACACTATCACAATCGTACAAAACAGAAGATTGAAAACTCGCATCTGGCCCATTCACTAAAATGTAATCGCTCCAAAAAATAGTATCTATTCCGGATGGGTTTTGCGTAATCAGTTGAACATCGTAGAGCCCCGGAACTCTATAAATGTGAATAGGGTGCTCTAATGCAGATGTTCCTCCATCGCCAAAGTCCCATTGCCAAGAAAATGCGTTTGTATCTGGGCTGCTCAATTGAACAATTTGAGGAGCACACTTTTCCGTAAATAGGTTGCCCGTTCTTATAGTATCTGCAGTATTTGGAGACCCGGTTCCACCAGCTCCAGCAACAGGCGCTTGTCCCCCAACCAAACAAGAAGTAAAATCAATATAGCTAGGAAAGAATATACTTTGAACACAGCCGCTTGTTGTAATGAGCGTTAAAGAAATATCATAAACAATAGAGTCAGGAAATCTATGAATAGGACTTTGCAAAGTAGAATAGGTTCCGTCTCCAAAGTTCCAAAACCAGCTGCTAACATTCGGCGTGGAATCTGATAATTGAATAGTAGATCCTTGACAATCAAATTGAATTACACTTATATTGGGTATAATACTATCAATCTTTATGGTAGCATAATTCTGTATAAAAATGGGGCAACCATGCGAACTAAAGGTTTGAAGCGAAACGGTATAAGTTCCAGGGTTTTGATACGTATAAGAAGGATTACGAATCATAGAGGTGTCTCCATTGCCAAAATCCCAAACCCAACTTTGCGATCCTAACTGATTATCTGTGAAATCAATAGGCAAAGGCAAACACCCTTCAATAGTATCGCTCAAACTGGTGTGTAAGGTATCGTCAAATGATTGTATATAATCTGCAAGTAGCAAAGTATCCGAACAACCTGAAGTGGTACCAATAATTAAAGAGACATCAAACTTTCCACTAGATAGATAAGTATGGCTTGGATTTCTTTGATGAGAAGTATCACCATCTCCAAAATCCCAGAACCAAGAATCTGCTATTAAACTCTGATCTTGAAAGCTTGCTATAAGCGGGAGACACCCGCTTCGACTGAAGGCGGTGAATCCTGCCTTCATCTCGTGTACTTGAATAATTTTTGAATACGTTGAGGTGCACGAACTGGAATCTGTTAAGGTTAAGCTAACGTTATAGGTGCCTTTTCTAGCATACGTGTGCATCGGATTTACTGCAGTTGAGGTGATATTATCTCCAAAATCCCAAACAAATGTACTTGTTACGGCATGCTGCGAGGTGTTATTAAACCGGACCGTACCACCTTCGCAATGGGTAGAGGAGTCGGCTGTAAAAGAAGCCACCGCACCCCCGCTTACTTGAATGTAATCTACTTTGGTAATCGAGTCTACACAACCATTAGCCTTGGTTGCAAGGAAGGTAACAGTGTAATCTCCTGTACTGTCATAAGTGGTCGGCACCCTATTCCCTTGCAATGTTCTTCCGTCTCCAAGTCTCCATTGATATGCAGATATTGCGGCGGCAGAGTTGGCAATTAAACGCGTTGCCAGTGGAGTGCAGCCGTTCGTATTGGTTGCAGTAAAATTTAAGTTGAGCTTATTGTCTACCTGTATAAAATTGCTTTTTCTAAGGGTGTCCGAACAACCATACCTGTTTGTAGCAATTAACTCTACCGTATATCTACCTGCATTGCTATACTGGTGTGTTGGATGTTCAGCAATAGAAGTATCGCCATCTCCGAAATTCCAATGCCAACTCACTAAAGAATCTGTGAGACACTGAAATGAAAATAAATATGACGTATCGCACCCTACTGAATCGTTCACCGAAAAGTTAAGTTCTGGTTCCTTTACAATTCGAATAGTTCGAGTTGCCTGATGGAAGTTACTGCATCCAATATTGTCTACCACCATCAGGTTTACCGTGTAATTACCAGAATCTGCATAGCTATGCACAGGGTTACTTAAAGTAGAGGAATTCCCGTCTCCAAAATCCCAAGTATAGTTCAGGCCCGAGGTCGAATTGTTCGAAAATACAACCTGATTACTTGCCAAACACTGATCATTCAACGTGTAGCTAAAATTTGCGGTAGGAATGTTATTTACGGTTACCGCGTTTGTGAGGGTTATCGTATCTGAGTTTCCTGCCGCATCTTTTGCAATTAAGGTTACATTGTAGACTCCGCTAGTAGAATATAGCATGGAAGGCTGTGGAACCAAAGATGTTAGTCCATTTCCAAAATCCCATTCGTATTGTGTTGCATGCTGCGAAGTGTTGGTAAATGAAACAGTAAGTGGGACACATCCAGCACTTACGGAAGGTTGAAAATTAGCTATAGGTGAAGTGCTCTGAGCGAAGACAATAGAATTTATTGCACACCATAAAAAGGCGATAAGAAAAGTGAACGGTTGCAAAAACTTCATGTTGTTAGTCTTTTGATAATGTTCAATATTACTGAATCGCCTGGCCTATATAATAAACCAATTTCCTAACGTGGCAAAAATAAGAACCAACGAAACCTGAATATTCCACTGTACTTGAATAAAGATACACTTTCAAAATTAGCAGATCTTAAAAACTAACAATTCAGCACATTAAGTTCAATATGCCATAAATTCTAAATAAAATTTATCTTATGAAATGCTTATCGAACGAAAATTACCACTTGTCGTGCGATAGTTACCGACAGTCGTATTTAATAAAAATATTCAAATAAAAATTTCCATATTTACCATACACTAATTCCAATGCTACTTACATAAGTACTTTATTTACTACACTCCTTATGGAAATAATTGATGACATAATTAAAACTAAGATTCTTGAATTCTCCCTCAGTGGAATTTTTATATACGATGTAACAAAAGGCAAGATTATATACCTTAATAAGGAATACAATAAGTTGACAGGTTATTCCATCGAGGACTATAACACATTGAGCCAGGACGATTTTATTAACTTGTTTCACCCAAAAGATCGAAAAAAAACAACTAATCACATAACAAAGGTTTTAAAGTCCAATCATGAAGAGTTTCATATAATTGAGTATCGCTTTAAAAAAGCAGATGGAACGTGGATGTGGTGCCGCTCTAGAGATTCTATTTTTGATACCGATGAAGGTGGAAAAACAACCCAACTTCTCGGTTCATTCATAGACATTACAAACGAAAAAAACAACGAAGAAAAATTAGAACTAAGTCAGCAAAGACTCAATTTGGCCATGGAAACGGCATCTATGGTTTCTTGGGAAACCCGTGTAGACGAAGATCTCATAATATGGGAAGGAGACGTATCCAAAATATATGGCTGTGAAAAAGAGGAGATCAACTCATTTACAAAATGGTCTAAACTTCTTCATCCTGATGATCTGATAACCGTTGGTAAAAAAATGAAGTTGACGGGCGAAACAGGTGGAGTTGAGAAGCTCATGTTTCGGGTTACGGATAAAAATGGAAAACTACATTATGTCCGAGCAACATTAACTGCTATTCTCGATAAGAATGGAAATGTTTTAAAACACGTTGGTACCAATAGAGACATTACAGAAGAAAGAGAAAATGACCGCGCCTTGACGGTTACAAAGAAAGAATTGTTGCAACTTAATAAAACAGTAGACAAAGAAAGGGCATCGTTACAGTATTACTTAGACACTATTCCAAATATTATTTTACTCCTAGATACAGAAGGTAAAATTACCATGGTGAACAACTTTGCCTGCGAACTTTGCGGGTATGAACGAGAAGAAATGATTGGCAAAAATTTTCTACAAAAATTTATCCCCCCGCGATTGCTAGAACACACCATCAGCATGTTTAACGATGTGATGACAGGAAATCTAGGTAAAAATCATTACTATACAGAAAACTGGATACTTTGTAAGGATGGCACTGAGAAATTTATTGGCTGGAGAAATTCAAATACCTATGATGAAAACGGAGTAATAAACGGAAGCATTAGCACCGGGTCTGACATTACGGAAGAAGCACGACAGCAAGAAGAGATTGAGTTTTTACATGAATTTTCTGAAGTAGCCTTAGAGTCGGAAGACTTGAAGGAAATATTATACAAGGCCTTAGAGAGTGTTTGCGAATTCACGAGCTGGCCCATTGGACACATCTTCTTCCCAGATTCAGAAAACGAAAAATTAACCCCCTCTAACATTTGGTATACCAGCAACGAACAAGACTTTAAAGACTTTAAAAAAGCGACGCAAAAAACAACTTTTAAACGAGGTGAAGGCGTTTTAGGAACCGTTTGGGATGAACAGAAAGCCATTTGGGTAGACGAAATAGAGGGTTCAAACGAAATAAAAAGAGCGAAGGATGCCCTTAAAGCTGGTTTAAGAGGAGCCTTTAGCATACCCGTTCCAATACGAGGAGAAGTAGCAGCCGTTTTGGAATTCTTCTACAAAAAAGACAAGCATGAACGAACGGATCGCTTGCAAGAATTCGTTAATAGTCTGCAGGAACAATTGGTTAACATCATTGAACGATACCGATCAGGGATAGAACTAAAAGAGGCCAAAGAAAAAGCAGAACAAGCCAACAGAG
>Ga0307934_1000905_pt1 | contig 20097 bp, 19 predicted proteins | sample OrgLakmetageno90_FD_201838 | JGI IMG/M metagenome (GOLD analysis project Ga0307934, IMG submission 201838) | Saline water microbial communities from Organic Lake, Antarctica - #90 | ecosystem: Environmental > Aquatic > Non-marine Saline and Alkaline > Saline | place: Antarctica: Organic Lake... | reverse complement strand
TAGTTGGTGGAACGTATAGTGTAAATAATGGCATGAGTAGCCGAAGAGGAAGAACAAGCGGAACCATCCTCTATCTAGATGATGAGAATAATGTGGCCTTGCCAGATTATACTAAATATGGCGTTGATTTTCTGTTCAAATTCAGAGGGTTTTCAATGCTTGGCGAATTTGCAGGATCAAGCGCAAATGTGCCGGATAACATTACACAGCGAGTTCGAAATGACGGAACTACTTCTAGAGCATTAGAGGTAGACGGTGTGCAAGATGTTGAAAACTACATTAAGGGACGAATGATGCTGGGAAAGGCATTTAACATTCAAGCTGGCTATATATTTAAAAACTTGTGGTCTATTGATGGTCGTTATACCTACATCGATGCGGATAAGCACTCTTTCTTAAACAATGGAACTTTTTATAACCGTCCCGAATACTACACCGTTGGAGTGTCCAAGTATTTTGCTAGAAACTATGGAATAAAGGTGCAAGGTTCTTTCACTTATGTAGAAGCAGATCAGGGTTCAAATGGCCTAGATGGCAATCCAATTAATGGCGATGAATGGATTGCTAGAATTATAACCTCATTGGCATTTTAACATGAAGCGAATAGTCCTTCTTCTTTTGATTTTTGTCGCTTTCAACTGTAGGGCACAAATAAGTCCGCAATCTAAAAAAGTAACAGAGAAATTTTTTCCAGATGCAGATATAACCATCAACACGCCTGCCTTTCAAAAAAAGAAGGGATATACCAATTATGAAGAATTGCTGGATTATTTGAATACACAAATCAATAAGCATCCAAATTTGATGAGCATGAGCTTTATTGGAACGAGTCAGAAAGGGAAAGAAATTCCGATGGTTCATCTGAATAAACCGAATACTAAAGAGGTCAAAATCAAGGTTTGGATTCAAGGGGGTTTACATGGAAACGAGATGGGAAGCACGGAGAGTGTTTTATATTTGATAGATCAATTGTTAAACAATCCGGAATACACGTATTTGTTAGACAAGTTGGAATTAAAATTAGTGCCCATGGCTAATATCGATGGTTACGAAAAGGAAAGTCGCTATGCCGCTAATGGATTAGATTTGAACCGAGATCAAACGAAACTGAACATTCAAGAGAGTGTATTCTTAAAACAAGCGTTTAGTGATTTCGGAGCTGAGGTAGCTTTAGACCTTCACGAGTATAAACCCTATCGTAAAGATTTTACCGCCTTAAGTACTTATGGTATCACTTCCATATACGATGCTATGTTCTTGTATTCGGGTAATTTAAATGTTCCTGAAAGTCTTCGAAAATACACCAAAGACCGATTCGTAACTGCAGCAGAAAAAGTGCTGGATGAGTATGGTTTAATTCATCACGATTACATGAGCACCACTAAGCACTTGGGCGAAATTCATTTCAATCAAGGTTCCGACAATGCCAGATCAAGTGCAACATCCTATGCCTTGACAAATTGCGTTTCTAGCTTAATAGAAATAAGAGGAGTAGGAATTGGACGTACATCGTTTAAACGAAGAATTCAAAGTTCGTTTCTCATTTCTATGTCTTACCTTAAAACTGCGCACGATCATGTGGAGGAACTAAAAGCAGAGATTCTTAAGGCCGAGAATACTGAGGTGCCGGCTACTGTAAAAGCAAAAAAGAAAATTTATAAAGACACCATACAAGCGATAGACTTGGATAAGAACGAAGCTATTAAGATGGAAGTTACCATTCGCGATGCACTGCAACTGCAATCGGTGGAAGAGAGATCAAGACCTTTTGCTTACCTTATTTTACCGGAAGGAGAAGCTATTAGTACTAGATTAAAAATTCTTGGATTAAAAATTACTCTTTTAGAAGAAGCAAAGGAATTGGAAGTGGAGAGCTATACGGTTACAGATTACGAAAGAGACGCTGAGAAATACGAAGGTGTGAACCGACAGACCGTGAGCACTGACGTGAAAACAGTGACCAAAAGCTTTCCAAAAGGAACCGCAGTGGTTAGAATGAATCAATCTAATGCGAACATTGCCATGGAAGTAATAGAACCTGAGGGAGCGAATAGCTTCATTCGGTTTGAGGTACTTGAAACCCAACAGGGAGAGGAACTCCCGATTTATAGACTTGTTAAAACAGACCCTTCATTAAGATGAATACGATGGAAAATAAATTAAAAAGAATCATTTGCTGCTCTTTTATTTTGGCAACAATCAGCTTGAGTGCTCAAGATGAGAGCAAAGATGTAAACGCAGAAGCCAGCTTTGAATTGGGCAGCGGTTTAACGTTTAACTTCAATGAAGGAGATTATCAATTTAAGTTGGGCGGTATGATTCAACCTTCGTTTGCTTACGAGCAAACCGGTGATTTAGATCCCGATTACTTTATGAATGCCAAACGCAGCTATTTTAATATATCGGGTAGAGCTGTAAAAGAAAAAGTAAGTTTCTTGTTACAGACGGATTTTAGCCTAAGTAGCCCATTACTAGATGCATGGATTGCTTTTCACCCCACGGAGGATTTTAACATTACGTTTGGGCAGAAACAAACCATTGCCAACAACAGAGAAATGCAGGTGATGGAAACGTTTTTACAATTTCCAGATCGAAGTTTATTAAGCACATCGTTAAGTAATACAGGAAGAGAGTTTGGACTTTACTTGGATTACACTTTGCGCATAGGTAACATGGCATTTGTTCCACAAGTTGCAGCAACCTCAGGGGATGGAAGAAACTCTTTCGGAGCAGACTCAAGAGATGTGGATTTGGGAGGATTTAAGTATGCAGGTCGTTTAGATTTTTATCCTTTGGGCATGTTTACGAAAGGCAACGACAATCTAGTAGCAGACTTAATGCACGAGGAGAATGTAAAGCTGGTGCTTGGTGGTGCGGCAAGTTTCAACGATGGAGCAAGTAATGCAGTTGGTGCAGGTCACGGTGATTTTTTACTATACAATTTGGAAGGTGCTCAGCAATTGCCCGATTATCGTCAATTATATGGAGATGTATTGCTGAAATACAAAGGCTTTTCCTTTTTAGGGGAATATGCCATAGCATCTGCTACTAACTTAGCGGGAACGTATGTTGACATCGCAGGAATCAACTTGATCGATGCTACCGAGATTAGCGAGTACCTCGCGCTGGGTTCGGCTTTGAACGTGCAACTGGGTTACGTAACCAAAAGTGGGTACGCCGCTGACTTGAGTTATTCTGCAACTACCCCAGAGTTTGAAGGTAATGCAAGTTCTCAGTTAAGAGACAGGAATGCGGTGCGAGTTGGACTTTCAAAATACTTTAAAGACAACGATCTGAAACTACAAACTGCTGTTTCCTCCATTACAGATAATTCAGGGCTAGAAGCTCTGACAACCCTAAGAGGAGAGCTGGTTTTACAATTAATTTTTTAGAAATAAATTTGTTATCATTCCAGAAGACTCCGAACGTGGGTTAAATTTCAATTACTCGAGTTTTTGAAATGGTATCGTGCAACCCGGTGCTTTCGCCAAATAGAAAGGTAACTGCTTCAAATGGGATAAACCTGCAAAGCGAACGAAGTAAAATAGTTTTAAAGCTGGGTTTACTTCCGTCTCGCATCACTACTTTGGTTTTAGTAATGTATTTGCCTATTGTACGGCCGGTGTAATGCTCTTGCAGTCCATAATAAAAAATACCCGTTAATGCTCCAAATAGATACTCCACAATTGTATTCTCAAAATCTATAGAGTCTAACGCTTCTGGGTAAATTAAGCCAATGACAATGCCTAATACAACACCGAAGATGGCGCTGAAAATAATATATCCAATAAAGTCAATGACGTAATTGATGAATCGTTTTCCCCTGCTTGCATCGAACATTCTTTTAGAAGAGTCAAATTCTGATAGGTAACTGTTTTCTGTAATGCTGGTATCTTCCTCGAAGGTATCGCAGGTATCTTCAAACTCTGCTTTTTTATTAGTCAAACTGCAAATAATACCCTGTTGTAAATCGAATTTCTGTTTCGTACAAATTTTGCAAAACTTTAATTGTTCTTCTCTTGTCATGTTCTTGAAAAAATGGTGGAACAAGAATAAGTATTATTTAGCGAATATCAAATGAGGGATTTACAAACACTTCGTATAAGCAATAATACCGGTCGTACTGACGAAAATACGACTAAAACAGCCCTACAATCTTTCCATCTACATCCATTTCAATTTTCTCGGCAGATGGCGTAACTGGCAAACCAGGCATTCTCAGCATATTCCCTGCGATGGGAATGATGAAACCTGCTCCCGTGGCAATTTCAAACTCCCGAATGTGGATGTCAAAGTTCTCCGGTCGTCCAATCAACTTTTCGTTATCGCTAAGGCTCTTTTGTGTCTTTGCCATGCAAATGGGTAGCTTGCCATAACCCAAGCTTTCAAAACGCTTTAATTGATTTTTTGCTTTTGCTGTGAGTACTACCTTTTTTGCACCGTAGATTGTTTTACAAATCTTTTCAATTTTGGTTATTGGAGCATCTTCCAAGTCGTAAGTGGGAGTGAAGTTTTGTTTGCAAGATGCAGCGGCAGCAACCACTTTTTCAGCTAATTCAGTACATCCTTTTCCACCATCAGCCCAACCATAACTTAACGCAACCGGAACCCCCATTTTTTCGCAATGGGCGTAAATGAATTTCTTTTCTGCTTCAGTATCGCTGCTAAATGCGTTGACAGAAACAACTACAGGCAAGGCAAAACTTTGAATGCTCTCTATGTGTTTCTCTAAGTTTGGAATTCCCTTCTCTAGGGCGTCCAAATTCTCTTCTGTTAATTGATCTAACGGTTGACCACCATGGTATTTTAGTGCCCGAATGGTGGCCACAACAACTACAGCTTTCGGCGATAGACCGGCTTTGCGACATTTAATGTTTAAGAATTTTTCAGCACCTAAGTCCGCAGCAAAACCGGCTTCAGTTACCACATAGTCACCTAAACTCATGCCCATTTTTGTGGCTAAAATGGAGTTGGTTCCCTGAGCTATATTGGCAAACGGTCCACCGTGAATAATAGCGGGATTTCCCTCGAGCGTTTGCACCAAGTTAGGCTTAATCGCGTCTTTTAATAGAACGGCAATAGCACCCGAGGCGTTGAGGTCTCTTGCGTAGACGGCCTTTCCCTCAAAAGTATCGGCAACGTAAATGTTGCCGCACATTTCTTGTAAGTCTTCCAAGTCTTTACACAAGCACAGAATGGCCATAATCTCAGAGGCGGCAGTAATGTTAAAACCCGTCTCACTTGGAATTCCTCCAGTTTTCCCACCTAAACCGGTTACGATGTTTCGGAGGGAGCGATCGTTCATGTCCATGCAGCGCTTCCAAATTACCGTTCTTGGGTCTATCCCTAAATTTCTGCTTTTACTCTGTATGTTGTTGTCTATTAATGCCGCCAACAGGTTGTTTGCCATACCAATTGCATGAAAATCACCTGTAAAATGCAAATTAATGTCCACCATAGGAATAACCTGACTCCAACCGCCACCGGCAGCACCACCTTTCATTCCAAATACGGGACCCAAGCTAGGTTCTCGCAATACCACAACAGACTTTTTATCGATGTGATTCAATCCATCACTTAGTCCAATGGACGTGGTCGTTTTTCCTTCACCGGCAGGAGTAGGAGTGATGGCAGTGACCAAAATCAGGTTGCTTTGATCAATATTCTGCTCTTGTATTAAACTCAGCGGGAGCTTAGCCTTTTCATTGCCATAATACTCTAAGTTATCTTCTGGTATATTTATTTTTTTAGCTACTTCTCGAATGTGCAGTGCAGTAACTTTTTGTGCAATTTCTATATCGGTCATGAGGAATGTGAATTATATGTTGATTTTTAGAGAAAACGGATTCATTCATTGGCTATTTTACAACCAACTTCTGTTGAATATAAAAGTAAGAATTTCCTCTTTCAGCTTTGGAAAAATTACAACAGGAATACTGCTATATATTTTTTGAAGGTCATACTATGCAGAGTAATGCATTACTGAAAAGGATAGTTATTTAGAAATAGACAATCCTATTTTTATTTCAGCAAAAGCACCACTTTTATTAAAAAAACGGATACTTCCTTCCAATTGCTCTATTAAGCTGTAAATGATGGACATTCCGTAAGAATTTACCTTACTTCCGTCTGATAGATCTTCGTTTTTGTAACCCTTTCCATTGTCTGCATATAAAATAACTAAGTGGCCATCTACTTTTTTGATATCAATGTCAATTTTAAAGCCCGTTGAGGTTGGTGTTAGTCCATGTTTAATGGAATTATTAACCAATTCAGTGATGATTAACCCGATGGGAATCATGAAGTCAATAGTTTCATTTAATTCTTCAGCTTTCAAATTAAAATCAACTTCTAAATCGGAGACCATCTTTTTAGCAATGCTCCTCACGTGATCGCCTACGGATATTTTACGTAGGTTGTTCGTTTTATAAATTGCTTCATAAGCAGCAGAAATGGAATTGATGGAATTTTCAATTTCACGGGTTTCAATTTGTCCATTCTTGCTTTTTAGCCTTGTTAAACTAAGAAGAATTTGTAAATTATTCTTGACTCGATGATGTACTTCTTTAAGTAGAATATCTCGTTCTGTTAACGCATTCTTGAGCTCCAATTCTACCTGTTTTTTCTCCGAAATATCCGTGTGAGAACCGCTCATTCTTAAGGGCTTCCCTTGCTTATCCCACTCAAAAACTTTACCGCGAGTATGCACCCAAACCCAATGCCCGTCCTTGTGCTTCATTCGTGAGTCCATATCGTAGTATTCCGTTTCGCCTTTAAAGTGTTTTTCTAATTCCTCGTTGGACTTTTGCACATCGTCAGGATGGGCATATTTCAGCCAAGTGTCAAATGTTTGCTTTCCGAAATCCTTTAGCTTAAGACCTATAATTTCAGCATAGCGTTCGTTAAAAAAAGCCTCTCCAGTCTGTATATTCCAGTCCCAAATACCAATTCTAGTTCCTTTTATGGCAAGCTTATTTCTTATATCGTCTGAATTTGTCATGGGGTATTATTGTATCTAAGAAAGGTTAAGGGTTAACCTAATTAACAAATATAGTGACATTTCAATAAAAGGAACCATAGGTTGAACTTAAGGACTTGGTGCAATTTTCTAACCTTTGCCATATGCATAGTTGTGTTGCCATACATCACTACCTCTAAGACATATCCAATGAAAACGCAACCATCTTGTAAGATGTGTTACTTTTGAACATATTTCCGTAGAACTTGTCTGTAACGATTATGAACATCACATTAAAATCAAAGGTAGCTTGCGAGTTAGAGAACGTGCACAATAGGTTCGACGGTGAATTATTCAAATATTTGCTACCGCCCGGCGCTCAATTAATCGCCTTTGGCGGCTCAACGAAGGGAGATATTGTACACCTTAAACTGCCTTTAGCCGGGGAATGGATCAGTGAAATCACGGAAAACGGTAAGTCTCCTGATAGCTACTATTTCATTGACGAAGGCAAAAAACTTCCTTTCCCCTTAAAAAAATGGAAACACAAGCACATTTTAACTGCGGAAGGGAAGGATACCATTATTGAAGATAACATGACTTTTTCTTCTGGGTATTCGATTTTAGATCTTTTCATTTACCCGCTGTTACTCGTTTCATTCTTACCTAGAATAAAACAGTACAAGAGCTACTTTGACAGATAGACGTTTTTTTAATAGAACTTATGGTTGTGTAACGGTTTCGTCTGTTGTGAGTATTTCTTATTTAGAAATAGACTTAAATGTCAGCAGTGATAAAATCAAAAATGGAAATTAGACTTACATACGATATGATTGAATTTCTATGGTGGGTATATTCAACAAAAATTTACTCTTTTTCATAGTACAGTTTTTTAAATTAGAAATTCTACTTTTAAACTGTACTAGTTTTGGGGGAGCTTACACAGGAGGTGCAATTTTGCAGAAATATGAATATGAATTTCGTAGTCCAATTGATAAGGCAAGTATTATTTTGTATGCGGGAGAAGTGCTAAGTAAGAGATTTTGATTGTAAAGTCTGTAATGCGTTGTAATTATGAGTTTTGCATAATTCCTTTTATGTCATAGAATAAATAAACAATAGAGACAATGGATGAAATAGATATTGCTATAAACCCTGTAGATGAGATACTTTCATTTGATTTTAATAAGTAACAAAACAAGAAGATCAATCCTAAGCTCAACGGGTATAAAAAAAGTCTAATTAGAATTTTCTTGAAAGTCCATTCTTTTGATAAGTATTGAAACTGCTCGTTATATTCAATTCCTTTAATTACATCAATTAAATGTTTTTTGAAGACCTCAATATTTAGTCTAAAAAGAGGTTTGAAAAATGGAGCGGCTATTTCCCTTGGGTCAGAAATGGAATTAAACAGAAACCCCTCCTCAGTTTTTGTAACTATTATCAAGAAACCGGCTTTATATCTAAATTCCAAGTTATCATTATCAAAAGCAAATAATATTTTATCAGTGGATTCTATCTTCCAATCTAATGATTTTGCAGACCTTGACATTGCACCAACTAGGTTGTCATGACTACAATTAATTTTATATTCTTTGAATTTTAATAATTGGTTCTGAATTAAATAGAAAATTATTATTAAAATAACTGTGATTAGAAGATATAGGTCGAACTTAAATTTATCAGAAATGAGCACGTATAACACTACAGGTGCAATTAATACATTGTAGTGACTTAAATACTGCCACTTTACAAGTTTTAACTTTTTATTTTCAAAATCAAGATTTATTTTACTCATAGAAATTAAGCACAACGCCCGTATAAGATTAGTTAGGCGTTAGGTAAAGATAATATTTGCAATTTACTAATAAACAAAAACTGTTCCGATAACTATCGGAACAGTTTTGTAAATTCTCAATCCTTACGAAATCTGCAAACAGATTTTGTGGACTTCCAAAAGAAAGCAGAAATATCGTAACCTTCTGATGCCTAATTAATTTTATACAATGTTACCAAACGTGTTTTTAGTTTTGTATTAAATTTAGACCTGATAATTCTTGTCCAATCTGGTGTATGCCTGCTAATATTTTATTCGTTTGTTTCTCAGAGGGCTTTTTTCGTCCTTGTACATATTGAGAAAGTAGAGTTGAGTTCATTCCAATTTTTTCGGCTAAAAATTTTGCATTTAAAACCTTATAATGTTGAAAGAATTGTTGAAAATCGATTTCTAATTTAATGTCACTGTGCGTTAATGTCACTTTTTCATCTTCATAAAATAATTCAGAAGCTTCAAAAGCATTATTTAATAATTCAGGAATTGTTTTACCTGTTGTAAAAATTGGCTTATCATCAGAGTATGCAGAAAATCCGGTTTCTGTTTTTTCAACTATTAATATGATTTTTTTATTTTTTTTCATCTTAATTATTTTAGTCCTGCGTCCTTTAAAATTTTATTTTCGAGTCCTTTACCCATTTCTTGACTTCCATGATTAGGAAAAATTATTATTCCTGCCTTTTTATCATGTTTCATCTTTACATGTGAACCTCTTTGAGAAACTGGATACCATCCATCTTTGGTTAACATTTTATAGATTTTAGAACATTTCATAATGTTAATTTACGAACACAAAGGTAAATAATAATATACTTTTATTTGTCTGTTTTATAAAAAATTTACATTTAAAAGAACCTTAAGTTTTATAATCATTTCTCGAATTAACTAAATAGTCAAAGTGCTAATTGAGAGCTGTAATATTGCAATTTAGCACAATTTAGAGTCAAATATTTAGTCAACTTGAGCCTTGTAAGTTGCCAAATTGAAACGGTGAAATTTGCGATTTTTTCTGCTTACAATCTACCTTGCCGATGTTAGCTAAGTCCGCAAGTTTTTGGAATTATTTTAAATAAAAAGTTAAATGAAAATAATAACCGTAAAACGCAAAAAGCTAATATCTAAGAAGATATTATTCGTGAAAATTTTCATGTTTGGTAACGTTTAGTATAAGAAATGTAGGGCAGTTGGTAAGCACTTTCGTTTCTGTCTATTACTTAGCTAAATATAAATATTTTGCTTTTATATTTACTACTATAAACGCCAAATTTTATATTTAGCGGACTTCATTAATATGCACAGACCTTTCGGTTTAGCACAAAATGCCCTATGTTTTTTATACCTTGTTAGGCACTGGCTTATTCTACAAAAATTGCCGTATTATTATTATCTGACCAATTTTCTAATTCAGAGTATAATGATGTTTTTTCAAATTGTTTCAAATTAAACGAAACACGTAAAATACTAGCAATGTTTTCGTCTGAAACACCATTAATTCCGGAAATGTTTTTAAAATAGTTTGCAAATGTTTTCACTAAATCGTGTCCATTTGTCAATTGTAACATATCAGGATTTGAGGCTTTCAGTTGAGTTATTTTTCCTTTGATAATATTTATATCAGTTATTTGAGCGTTTGGTGATTTCGATAAAACCCTCATAAAATAAGTATCGAAATCTATATTTAGATTTGCAAAAGAAACCAAGTCATAAAACCCACATTCAAATTTTAATTTTAAATCTTCTATACTATTTAACCACTTTAAATAACCGACCATCTGAATGCACTGCTTTATATCGTTGCGCAAATCGAGGTGTTCATTTTTTGGTTTGTTAGTAAATTCAAATACTAATGTATTCAATACATCTTCATCCGAAAGTATAGTCGTCTCAATGTCGTGTTTATCAGTCAGAAACATATTCTGCTTTGTATAGTTGACATTATTTAGGTTTAAGAAATCTGTATCTCTAATACCAACAACTAATGGATAAATATTAACTAAAGTATCTACACATTCTTCAAGTTTATTTTTACCACCAGGAATATTTTCTATTTTACATTTTTCAATGTCAAATAACTTTCTAAATAATCTGATATCGCTATCCCCTTCTACTAAAATAAAATTCACACCCAAACTATTTGGATGAGTTATATCAAGTCTTAGTTCGTTTAATTTATCTTGATAGGTTATATCTTGTCTAGTCATTTACTTCTGCTTTTTGAAGGTTATAGACTAAATCCCATCTGTCGTTAATTATTGAAGGTGAATGAGTAGCAATTAAAACTTGAAAATTTTGAATTTTAATAATTCTCAATAAATCATCCAAAAATTCTTTTTGCCAAGTTATATGTAGAGAAATTTCTGGCTCATCAATTAATACTAAAATACTTGGTCTCGTCTTAAATATTAATTCATATAACAATACAACTTCGTGCTGTTCTCCTGATGATAATTGATTAAGTTTTAATTCTTTTCCTTTTGTTGTTTTGAAATAAAATCCGTTTTCACGATTAATATGAATTGATTTAAAAGTAAACCTTCTTTCATTTAAAATGTTGGTAAATAATTCCAATTTTTCTAGTAAATCATCAAATATGATTAGTTTGTTTTCTAAATCATTTAGATATACTAAAAGCGCCTTTGAATCATCCTTACTATAACCTAATACTTTTTGTTTGCTTTCATAAAGTCCGTTTCTAGTAAGTTTTGCTTGTTTCTCTGTTAGGTCGGCAAATCTTTTGTCATATTCTTCTTTAGAAACTTTTTCCTTTTCATTAATGAGTCGATTAGGATAACTACTGTCTAAAGTTTGCGATATAGTATATGATTGTTGTATTTTATCATTTATTAGCCCTTTCAACTCGTTAGAATATTCTTGAATTGTTTCTGTCATAATATTCTGGTCACGTTCACTCCTTGAGTAGTGTCTGCTGTCGCTTCTATTTACTTTTTGAAATAGTCTCTGTTCTCGGATTAAATGAACATCAATGGAATCTAGAATATCATTGGCTAATTTTGATTTTACTTTTTGGTATGAATTGATTATTTCAGGTGGTAGTCGGTCTCCGAACTCTTCTAACACTTGTTCTAAAGAGTAAATCTGATCAGTTCTATGATTTACCCATCTTTCACCACTTATTCTGGAAACAGGAAGAAAATCATCTAAATGTCTCATCAAGTTACTATCGAATTCTGAGCTATAAGTGTAGATCTCAATAACACTTTTCTTCTTTTTGAATACAATATTTAATTGTGTGCTCCTTTTTTTTGTTTTTGAGTTTTTGTTTATTTCTTTTTTTATTATTTCAATTGAAACACCATCACTTAAATTAACCGTTATTTCGTCAAAAACTAAATTTTGAAAAAAGACAAATTTTCGATTGAATAGATTAAATAATATATTTAGTACTTGAGTTTTACCAAAACCATTTGGTCCAGTAATAATAAGTACATTTTCATCTTTAGGATATTTAATATTGTAATTAAATATTTCAAACATATTCTTAATGTCTATCGATTCAAGAGTCATTAGTTTTTTATTTGCCATTATTTTATCTTTTTTTCGTTTGTGCCTAACGTTTAGTATAAGATTTGTTGGGCATTTGATAAAGGTACACTTACAATATAGCAAATTAGGAAAATTTGATTCGCAGTTTTGTAATTTTTCAATCATTACGAAATCTGCGAACAGATTTTACGTTGTATCAGAGGGAAGCAAAACTATCGCAACCTGATTTCGCCCAATGAATTTTATACCATGTTGTATGCCGTTTTTGTTCTCAAGTCCTGCTCTCCATCTATAAGCCTCAAGTCTTTTAGTCAAACAGTTAGCCAAGCATGACTTTTGTGAACTGCTAAATTGAAAGTCAGAAATTGGCGGATTTTATTTGATTAAAATCTACTTTTCGAAAGTTGGCGAAGTCCACGGTTATATTAAGTAGTCCAACCGGCAACGAATAGTGTGGATGTTGCAATTTGGCACAAATGGTAAAGCTCTTTGCTACCACAGGAACGAGGATTGCAATGTGCTTGGAATTGAAAATTTAATTATTCAATTCCCCTAATTTGGTTAGCTAAAGAGATGTTTTCAAGGTTAGGTTTTAATATATGATTTAATGGTAATTGAAGTGAGTCAAAAGATAATTCTTCAAATTTTCTATATCCACCATCTAAGCCCATTTTTTCTAAATATTGCATTTTCTTTTTGTTAATTTTTATAGAAAAGTCATCTTGAAAGAAAATTAATGACTTGTCATAGGCTGTATGATGTAATGAGCATAATCCAACACCATTAGAAACATCATCTGTTCCTTTTACATGTGAATGAGGAACAATATGAGCGGCCTCAATTAATTCCAATTGTATGCCACACATTGCACATTTGTTATTGTATGCTTCGTAGATTTTTTTTCTAAAATTGGGGTCTCTTTTGTATCTTGTATGAGTTACATTTAATTGTTCATCTCCCAATGAAATTGAACCTTCGAAATTTTCTTCATTTTCGTCGTCTGAGAAAGCAACCAATTTTGTTAATTCTTCTGATTCTAAGTTGTGAATGTTGGTAATATTTTCTAAATATAGACCTAAATATTCAGGCTTGAACGAAATTATAGACTGTTGATTATCATCAACATAATTTGCTATTTTATCATTTTTAGCATTTTCTTGAATGGAAAATCTAGAGTAAACTGAAACAGTTCTTGTAATGGTCCTATCTATGAAATTTTCATCAAATCGGTTATTAAAAATTAAAGGGTCCCAAGCGGTAAAAACATTTTCATCAGCAAAAAAGCCTAATACGATAACGTTTATTCTTGAATTTAATGCATTTACCAATCCAACCGTATTAGAAATTTGAATTCTACATTCATCTTGATTATCACGATTGTTGCCTGAAGCATGAATATTTCTAATTAAAATAAAGACTGTCTTTTTATTAATAGAGAAACGATAAGGATTACTTCCATCAATATATTCAACATTATCTGAATAGCTTTTTAAACTATCAATCAATAGGTACTTCAAGTCCGACCTGTCTAGAATAACTGTGTTTCTTATACTCATCTTTAAAATATTGTTTTTTCAACTGTTTAGCATAAATATTAGCTAGTTTAGGTGGGACTGCGTTTCCAACTTGTCTCCATTGTTCCTTGAAACTACCTAGAAAAATGTGTTCATCTTCGAATGATTGGATTCGTTTTATTTCTTTTATTCTTAAAAACCTATTCTTCCAATGAAAAGGTCCCATATTATTAGAGTGGCTTGCTTGAATAGTCCAAGAAGGCCTATTAGGTGATAATTTTAGTAAAAATGACCAATATCTGGAACGCCATTTAAATATTGGTTCTGAATAACCTCTTTCTTCAGTAAAGTAAAGATAATTGTCACCGGGAGGGACCAGTTTTAATAAATTCTTATGTTTTGACCCTGCTTGCATTTTATCATCTTCAGGTAAATCAAAATCAATATCGTTTAATATATCTCCACAAGTAACCCACGGTTTTGTTCCTTTAATTGATTTTTTTGGGTCAGAATGAGTTGTAATAGGATATTGAAAATCTTCCAAGCCTTTTTTGATTCCAATGCATATAAACCTCTGTCTTGTTTGCGCTATTCCATAATCGGCAGCATTCACTACTTTATGGAAAATATTATATCCCAATCGATCACTTTCTTCCTCCACTAGTTCAAGAGCAGCTTTATGTGGTTTAAATACAAAACCATGAACATTTTCAAAAAAGAAAAACTTAGGATCTAATTCTTCAACCGCTCGAAAATAATTCTTCACAGTTGTGTAACCATCTATATCGTCAATGCCTCTATCTTTTTCTTTACGATAAAACCTAGATTTAGAAAAAGGCGGACAAGGCGGACCACCCACTAGACCGTCAATTTCTGAATGTTTTGATTTTATACTCTTAAAATTGATATTTACTATATCATCACAAACTACTTCACAGTCTTTAAAATTTACTTCTAAAGATTCACAAGCCTTTGGCCAAATATCGGAGGCGAAAACAGTATCAAAACCTGCTTTTTCAAACCCGAAATCAATACCACCTACGCCTGAAAAAATACTTACAATTTTTGGCTTTTTCATATATTGGACATTAAATGCTGTACTATTGATTTGCCAAGTAATGATGGAACAGCATTGCCTATTTGTTTTTGAATAGAACGTCTTTTACCTACAAAATAATAATCCTCAGGGAATGTCTGTAAAGCAGCTATTTCAGGAACTCTTAATCTTCTATTATTCCAATGAAATGGTCCAACCCATGGTCCTGGTTGAGCTGCAATTGTCCATGACGGTAAATTGGGATGTAATTTTAATAAAAAACTCCAAAATCTCTTATTTGCTTCGAATTTGGGATTTGGGTGTCCATCTCTCTCTGTCAGTGCAAAATAGTTTTTGCCGGGTGGAATTTGCTTTACTTCTTCATCATAAGTTTTACCTGTGGTTAACTCCTCGGGTTCAAAATATTCAGGAGTATCGTACTTGCCAATCCAATCAATTACCCTTTCGTATGGTTTTAGATTACTGTCTATCAATATATCTTTATATGAACCATGTGTTTTAATCGGCTCTGAGATGATTCCTTTCTTTGAAGCAATAAAGAATACTCTCTTTCTTTTTTGGGGTACACCGAAGTCTAAAGCATTTGCACGATACACTATAAATTTATATCCAATTTTATCTATTGCCTCTTCTAAATCTTGAACCGCTTGCTTGTTTTTGGGATGTAATAAACTTTCTACATTTTCTAGAATAAATCCATCTGGTTTTAGTTCTTCAACCATTCTAAGATAGTTGCCTATCATATTTCGAGGGTCTTCACTCCCTAATCGGTTTTTGTGAGTGACCCAATAGCCCGCCTTTGAAAAAGGTTGACAAGGTGGTCCTCCGACTAAAATTAATTTTTCAGGATTCTGATTTGAGATTATTTTTGAATAATCCTTAGCATTCATCTCTTTTATATCTTTATGAAAGTGAGTTGAATGAGAGAAGTATTTGTTGTTTCTCATAGTGGCTACACTATCTTTGTCAAAATCTAAACTTGATATGACTTTACTGCCTGCTAATTGAGCGCCTATATCTAATCCACCTGCTCCAGAGAAAAAACCAATTGTTTGAATTTTACTATCTATAATCTCATCTACTTTATCATTAACGGTGTATCCTCTTTGGTTAAATTTTATACTAAGAAATTCGTCTTTTTTTATTTTAAATTCTTTCTCAAATAAACGTAATTGCGGTTCTTCTAAGAGTGATAAAAATTCTCTTTCTAACTTGTATGTTGCGAGCATAAATTTTAATTAATTGTTTTTGTGAGATTCTGTGAGTAAATCTTTGGCTTCGGTATTTAAGATTTTTGCAATCTTGTACAAATCTTCTAAACTTGGTTGTCTTTTATTTCTAGCATATTCATTAATTGTCGGATAACTCTTATCCATTTTTTCTGCAAGCCAAGTTTGACTTATACCTTTGTTTTTTAACACTTCTTTAATTCGGTTCATTTTAAACCTTCGTTTATTAATTCGAACGCAATTTAATGAAAACTCATTGAATTATAATGATAATATTCATTGAATTTTTAATGGTGGTGGTGGGGTAGAGAAAGCTCTTTTTATTTTGTGAGGTACGAACAAAATAAAATGTGCTTGAACGGATGGCGGTTTTTTATTTTTTTTTGGGAATGGCATACAACGTGTTTGTATAAGATTAGTTGCGTGTTTTAAGCACTAAAGTTAGTAAATAGTACACTAATTTAAAGCTTGCGAAAACTTTCGTAAATAAACTAAAACCAGCAATTAATTTTATACGGTGTTGTAAGCAGTTTGTTATTTTTTCATTAGTTCCAATAATTCTTTTGAAGTTAGTTTTGTACTTGTCGAATCAGCTTGTTTAAGAATTGAGTTTATTTCTTGAAGTCTTTTCAATTTTGTAGTTTCCAATTCATTATTGGCATTTAATTCCACAATTCTTACTGTTCTTCTTTGTAAACTATCTATGAGAGCGACCAAATCTGTATTAGTTAAAGCGCCATTATTAGACAATTCAGATAGTCTAAACATTCCGTCTCTTTGAAAATTTATTGCTTCACTTCTCTTGCCTAATTCGGCTATTGATTTGGCAAACTCTACTTTTGTTTCTGCATCAACTTTTCCTGCCGTTTTTCCGTCAACAGTCGCTTTTGCAAATACAGACATAGCAGATTCTAAAGCTGCATCAGGTGGATTTTCTGAAAAGGTTATGAATTTCCCATTACCATCTGCCATTATTATACTTATTCTTTGTGTTGCGTCTGTATGAGCGGTAAATAATGTTGGTTCAAGTGCTTTTGTTTTTTCATTTTTAAAAAGACTTTGACGTTCAATTTTCGCAATACTCTGCATTGAATTACAACTGTAAAAAATAACAGTTATTAGTAAAATCAATAGTTTGGTTGTCGTTTTCATAATTCTATGGTTTATGGTTGGTTAAATTGATTAAAAACTCTATTATAAATTTAAATTCTTTAAAACGATTTTTAAATTTATTATTTTTTATTCCTCAAAAGGCGAAATTGTGATATTTATTTTTTTTGATGTACAAAGAAAATCTTGACTACATATTTTAAGTTTAAAATTATCTTTTCCTATATAATCCTTATTAACTTTATATTTTAAAATTGTATCATTTTCAATTCTTAATTTACCATTTTTAGTTTTATTTACAATATGATATACTAAAGATTCTTTTTTAAAATTGGAAATATTAATAATTAATTCTTGATAAAAGTTATTATTAACAAAATTAATTGAATCAGTAATGATTTTTGGCTCTTTTATTCCTGTAACATAACTATATTTAGTCATTTTTCCGTAAACAAATTCCTCTGCCTTTTCGAACTCTTTTTGTAGTCCTTTAGAGTTTAAACTAAATTTTGAAGATTCTCTTAAGAAATAGTCTTTTACCAAATATAAATTCCCCCATTGTTTTAAAATATCATTATCATAATTTGTATCTAAAAGATTATTAAGTCTATCTGCTAATTCTGATTTAGGAAAAGATGTTTTTTGTTCGTATGAAGCTATAATTGAATTTATATCATTCTCAATTAACTTTTTCAATTCTTTGATTAAATGGTTTTTATTAATTTTTTCTTTGTTGATTTTTTTGTCTAAACAAAAACTACTTTTAAAAAATGTTCTTTTTTCAGTGAAATAATCTGCACAACCACAGCTGGTAAGTAGAATAAAAAAAAGATAGAAAAATGATAGTGTAATTAATTTTTTCATGTGGTTGGTTTAAATTGCTTACAACGCCCGTATAAGATGTCGTTTGGCGTTAGATAAAAGTAATGCTTTCAGTTTATTAAATAACAAAAACCGACGCGGAATTACTAGATTTTTTGTCGTCCCGTAAATCCGAGGCGGATTTTGTGGGACGTCAAATAGCACCGAAACTAGCCGCACCGCCAACTGCCAAATGCATTTTATACCATGTTAGCAAAAGTTATGTGCATCATAATCAACTATTCACAGAATAAAACTCGAACCAGGCTCTCAATCCATTTACACTGAAACTAAGCACCGAATTGAAAAGCAAATGTTTGCGATTTTGTCTGCTCAAAATCTAAACAGATTAAGTGAATTCAGTAAGTTAGTTATGTGTTTTTGAGTCAAGTTCTCAGTCTATTTGCACAGAAGCTAAGCACCGAATTGAAAAGTAAATGTCAGTTTTGAAGTCAAAATGATAAACTAAGTATTACTTTTTTGTAATGAGAAATCTACTACAACTATGAATACTTTTATTAAGTGTTATTTTAATGTCCTAGTGTCACTTAATCTATCTTGTACTGAAGTCTTTTCTGTATTTGCAAGAATTGAAAGAAATTCTAGAAATATCCAAACCCAACCTGACCATTCAAGAATTTCAGCTAGCAAATTTGACACTTTATCTACAACAAATCCACCTATATTTTGAAAATTTCCTGTAATAATTGCCTCATATCTGAGATATACTTCGTCTATGACTGGAATATGCCATGCTAAATATATAAATGTTGGTATCAGAAGAACTCCATCACGTTTTAATGACTGTTTAAAAGATATTTTCTTATTATCTAAACTAAAAACTTTTAATCCAACCATAGTCTTACCAATGGTTTTGCCATTATTCCCATATGTGAATAATATAAAATATAATGGAACTATAATTGCCATATTAATTATATGCAGAGTATAATTAAGAAAAGATACCTGTAAGAACAGCAGATAACCGATAATCCAAATCCAAATACTACATATTAGCAGGTCAATTATTCCTGCCAAGAACACTAAGAAGGCATTCGGAGATTTTCTTTCCATCTTTTCTAATTCTGACTAACGCCCTTTTTACTGTCTCATTATCAGGTTGTTAATATTCCAACGTCAGCTGGATTTATGTCAAATTTAGCAATTTGTTTTCTGATTTTTTTGATTAAACCGAGCTTCCTTTTTTCGTCTCTGTACATATAAATAGACGGAGGATTGTATGGTTCCTTTTTAGTGATCATATTCCAAATAATAACAGCGAGTTTTCTAGCTGTAGCAGAAACCGCTGCTTGCCTTCCTCTTCTATAGGCAACTCTCTTGAAAAAATCAGAGAGGTGGGTTTCTTTTAAATTACCAATTGCATTTGCGGCTTGCCGCAAAGCAATTTTCAATCTATTGCTACCTTTAGGTAGCTTATTGCTTAAAATTTTTCCACCTGATATTTTATTATTAGGAGCAAGTCTTAACCACGAGGTAAAGTGCTTTGCAGTTTGAAATTTGCTAAAACCAGCAAATCCAATCTCACTCATAATACTCAGAACTGTCGCATGACTCACGCCCTCAATGGCCATAAAGTCAACACCACCGAAATATTGATACGCCTTTTTGGCAAAGTCTTTTACTTCTGGAGCATTTTTATTTTTCCTTTTGTATGGATTAGAGTTGAACTTTAATTTTTTCTTTTCGGGATGCTTATTTAAAAAGAGCTTCAGCGCTTTTTCAATTTCCTTATCGCAATGAATTAATTGCTTTTGTAGAAAGGTAAAAGCTTCATACTCTTGTTTTAGACCAAACAAAAAGTCTTGCCTATTATTTCCATGTAGTGCTTTTTCAATCTCTTGTTCAGATTTTCGGCAGTTATAATGCCTGTTTTTGGCTAATTCAGATGGGTCTAAATTTCCTTTGCAGATTTCATCAATTATTTTCAGTCCTGTTAAACCACAAACGTCTTTTACGACTACATCAAGTCTAAAATTTAAGAACTTAAGAAACTTCTGCATTCTTCTTGA
>Ga0307934_1000902_pt1 | contig 20122 bp, 17 predicted proteins | sample OrgLakmetageno90_FD_201838 | JGI IMG/M metagenome (GOLD analysis project Ga0307934, IMG submission 201838) | Saline water microbial communities from Organic Lake, Antarctica - #90 | ecosystem: Environmental > Aquatic > Non-marine Saline and Alkaline > Saline | place: Antarctica: Organic Lake... | reverse complement strand
GCTGTTATAAAATATATACAATCTAATTACTGGGCGGTAAAATTAAATGCAGAAAGAAAGGATACGGTCATCCTTGGTCAGCAAATGTTTGTCAATGAAAATACGGACCAGCGACGGGGAGCACATCAATTGGCAATTGCCTTACTTAATGGAAAAATGACGTACCCCACTATGGTTTATTTAGATGAAAAAGTAGAATTAATGCATCCGCCTATTGCCGGCTACCAAGATGCAAAAAGCTTAGAAGAAATTATTCATTATTTTGGAGACGGATTCTATCAATCAACACCTTGGGATAAGTATTTAAAAGAGTTTAAAAGTGCCATAGGTCAACAATAAGACAGATATTTATATATTATTATTAATGTGCTGACGGGATATTTTAATTGAAATCCAAATATTTATAAAATATTTCTTTTCTTTGTTTTGTATTAAACAATTTATATCATGAACATTTACGTTGGAAATATTTCTTATAAATCTACAGAAGACGATTTAGGAAACCTTTTTGCTGAGTTTGGCGATGTCACTTCAGTTAAAATAATTCAAGACAAATTCACAGGCCGATCAAAAGGTTTTGGTTTCGTTGAAATGAGCGAAGAAACAGGAACTAAGGCTATAGAAGCTTTGGATGGATTTGATCATTTAGGCAGAAATCTAAAAGTAAGTCCGGGTAACCCTAGGGAAGAAAAATAGACTTATCTAAAATATCAAGGATTCTAAATCTCAAACTATCTCGTTTGAGATTTTTTTTTGATGTACTCAATAATGTCGCTGCCATAACCCAATAACTCTGATTCAACAAAAAGTGCCGGAAAAGCAAAAATTTGAAGTGGCGGGCTTTCGGCAGATTGATCCACATTTACTTTTCTAAAGGCTATTTCATTCTTTATTAGAAATGTTTCAACTTGTGCACATTGAGTGCAATTTTCAGCGGTAAATAAAGTATACATTAAACCAACTTGTTTATTTCGCGAATTAAGAAACGTTTGCGCTCCATGTAGATTAAATCTTTTGCTTTCAAGTCATTTAAAACAGTGGTTACAGTTTGCCTAGATGTTGCTGTGAGGTTGGCCATATCTTGGTGCGTTAAGTTATGTTTTACTAGTACCTCTGCTCCAATTATTTTGCCATACTTACCTGCCATTTCCTTTATGAAATCAATAATCCGCTCCCTAGAATCTTTAAAAATTAACGATTCCAGCCTTCTTTCCACGTTCCTCAATTTTTCCCCAATCGTCTTCGTAACTGCTAGACTAAGTTGAGCGTTAGCTTTCATCATCTCCTTAAACTGATCTACATGTAATGTGCACATTCTCGTTTCTGCGTCCATCGCTACCGCAAAGTCTTTACGGCTATCCTCCCCAACAATTCCCATCTCTCCAAAAACTTCTCCAGGATAAAGTATTGCTTTTATAATTTCCTTCCCATCTTCCGAGTAGCTGCCTATTTTAATGCGGCCTGCTTTGAGAAAAAATAAAATTTTACTAGGCTCTTTTGGAAAGTAAATGAAGTCATTCTTGGCAGCAGTTTTCATCACTGTCTGAGCATCTAAATCTGCTAACTCACCATCCGTAAGATTTTTAAACAGGTTAATTTGTTCGAGATGCCATAATTTTGAATTCTGTGCTGCCATTTAATCAATCAACTATAAGAAGATTATCAAAGATAAGACCAATTCAAGTAAATAGATTGTCTTTTAGAATCATTCTAAAATACTACTTCCCTTTTGCGGCTAGCAAAGTGTTTTTTAGCAAGGACACAATAGTCATCGGGCCAACACCACCCGGAACAGGAGTAATAAATGAGGCCTTTTCAGAAACACTTTTAAATTCTACATCGCCAAATAACTTGTAACCGGATTTCTTCGATTTATCTGCCTTTCGGGTAATTCCTACATCAAAAACAACTACTCCTTCGCTCACCATATCCGCCGTAATAAACTCTGGTTTACCTAGAGCAACGATTAAGATATCTGCCGAAAGCGTGATTTCTTTTAAATTGACGGTTCTACTATGTGTTAACGTAACAGTGCAATTGCCTGGATAAGAATTTCTAGACATAAGGTTTGACATTGGCGAGCCAACAATGGAACTTCTACCCACTACAACACAATGTTTACCATTGGTCTCTATGTTGTAACGCTCAATCAACTGTAGTATACCAAACGGGGTTGCCGGTAGAAAAGTTGGCAAATTCAATACCATTTTACCGATGTTCCAAGGATGAAATCCATCCACATCTTTACTTGGAGAAATTGCTTCCGTGACTTTTTTATCGCTGATGTGTTTCGGTAACGGCAATTGAACAATGAAACCATCGATCTCCTCATCCTTGTTTAAAGCATCTACTTCCTCTAATAATTCCTTTTCTGAAACGGTATCGTTCAATCTAACGATAGTACTTTTCATTCCTACTAACTCGCAAGCAGCAATTTTCGCATTTACATAAGTGATGCTTGCACCGTTGCTGCCCACTAAAACTGCCACTAAGTGTGGAATTTTCCCACCTTTCGACTTTACTCTTTTAATTTCTTCAGCAACTTCAATTTTGATTTCTGCAGCTGTTTTTTTACCGTCTAATAATTGCATAGTTACCTCCCTGTTCCGCCTGGCATTTGAGGCATGTTTTTCATCATCTTAGCCATGTTCTGCTTGTTCCCCATCATCTTCATCATCTTGCTCGTTTGTTCAAACTGCTTTAACAATTTGTTCAACTCTTGCACTGAATTTCCACTTCCTTGTGCAATCCTCTTTCTTCTCGTGCCGTTAATGATTTTTGGATTTCCTCGCTCCTCAGGAGTCATGGAGTGAATCATTGCTTCTATTCCCTTAAAAGCGTCATCGTCAATGTCTACATCTTTAATCGCCTTACCAACTCCCGGAATCATGCCAACCAAATCCTTCATGTTTCCCATTTTTTTGATTTGGTTAATCTGATCTAAAAAGTCGTTGAAATCAAATTGGTTTTTTGCAATTCTTTTTTGAAGTCTTCTCGCCTTTTCCTCATCGTACTGCTCCTGCGCTCGCTCCACTAAAGAGACCACATCGCCCATACCTAAAATTCGGTCGGCCATTCTAGAAGGATAGAATAAATCTAACGCTTCCATTTTTTCTCCAGTTCCAACAAACTTAATGGGCTTGTCAACTACAGAACGAATAGAAAGCGCAGCTCCACCTCTAGTATCACCATCTAACTTGGTTAAAACGACCCCGTCAAAATTGATTTTTTCATTAAAAGCTTTAGCCGTGTTGACAGCATCTTGCCCTGTCATGGAATCCACAACAAAAAGCGTTTCTGAAGGAGTAATTGCTTTCTTTACAGCGGCTATTTCTGCCATCATCTGCTGATCTACAGCCAAACGACCTGCAGTATCTACAATTACCGTATCAAATCCTTTCGATTTAGCATAAACAATTGCTGCCTGAGCAATAGATACAGGATCTTTATTATCCTTATCAGAGTATACCTCTACTCCTATTTGCTCACCCAACACATGCAGTTGGTCAATTGCAGCAGGACGATAAACATCACAAGCTACTAAAAGAGGATTCTTCTTTCTCTTATTTAGTAAGAGATGGGCCAACTTTCCTGAAAAAGTGGTTTTACCTGAACCTTGTAAGCCGGCAATTAAAATAACCGAAGGACTTCCAGCTAAATTAATTTCCACTTGCTCCCCTCCCATTAATTTAGAAAGTTCTTCGTGGGTAATCTTGGTAAAAAGTTGGCTTGGAGAAACAGACGTTAGAACGTCTTGGCCGATTGCCTTTTCTTTTACTGCATCAGAAAAGCTTTTTGCCGTTTTGTAATTCACATCGGCATCTAACAGCGCTCGTCTAATTTCTTTTGTAGTTTCTGCTACGTTAACCTCAGTAATTTGACCTTGCCCTTTTAATACTTTAAAGGCCCGGTCTAGCTTATCGGATAAATTCTCAAACATTTTTCTTAACTATTTTTTAGGTTCGTAAAATTAAGGAATATAGATAGCCTATAAAACCTTGAACAAGATATTATGAAGATCAAATTTATAGCTGTTAAGCTGTTTAAATACGCTCTTACATTTTTTCAGGAACTTCAATTCCCAACAAAGACATACTGTTAGAAATTACTTCCGCTGTTTTAGCGCAAATCATTAATCTTAAACTTTTTATATCTTCATCGTTTTCTTTAACAATCGGCGTTGTATTTTGATAGAAATGATTGAAAACCTTTACCAACTCATACGTATAGTTCGCTAAAATTGCAGGACTTTTTTGCACCGCCGATTCATTCAGTATTTCAGGAAAGTCATACAGTTGTTTTATTACTGAAATGTCTTCCGCATCTAATCCTACTTGTTCAAAATTTAAAAGCTCTCCGTTATACTTAGATTTTCTTAAGATAGACTTAATTCGAGCGTGAGTATATTGAATAAACGGTCCTGTATTTCCATTAAAGTCAACGGACTCTTTCGGGTCGAAAAGCATTCGTTTTTTAGGATCGACCTTCAGAATAAAATACTTCAAGGCACCCATTCCAATTTTCCAAAATAACTCTTGCTTCTCAGCTTCCTCCATCCCTTCAAGCTTGCCAAGTTCTTCTGAAATTTCTTGTGCAGTAACTTTCATTTCCAACATCAATTCGTCAGCATCAACCACTGTGCCTTCCCTAGATTTCATTTTACCGGATGGCAAATCAACCATACCGTAAGACAAATGCTCAATTCCCTTTGCCCAATCAAAACCCATTTTTTGAAGAATAAGTGCCAACACGTTAAAGTGATAGTCTTGCTCATTGCCTACTACATAATAATAGTTTTTACAATGAAACTCTTCCTCTCTAATTATGGCTGTTCCAATATCCTGCGTTATGTATACAGAAGTTCCATCGGAACGCAATAATATCTTATTGTCTAGTTTATCCCCTTCCAAGTTGATCCAAATAGAACCATCTTCTTTTTTATAGAACGACTCCGTATCGATGTGATTCAAGACTTTTTCTTTCCCAATCAAATACGTATCTGACTCGTAATACAATTTATCGAAATCAACACCCATAGTAGTGTATGTGCTTTCGAAACCTTTATACACCCAAGCGTTCATGGTTTTCCACAGTTCTACTATTTCAGCATCTCCTGCCTCCCACTTTCGGAGCATCTCTTGTGCTTCTAAAATTATCGGTGCTTCCTTCTTTGCTTCTTCCTCTGTTTTACCAGTAGCAATTAATGTGGCTATTTCTTTTTTGTATTCTTGATCAAAGCGAACGTAATAATTGCCAACCAGCTTATCTCCTTTTAATCCGGTAGATTCGGGTGTTGCATCGTTTCCAAACTTTTGCCATGCAACCATGGACTTGCAAATATGAATTCCTCGGTCATTAATTATTTGGACTTTCACTACTTCGTGTCCATTCGCTTTTAATATTCGAGCAACAGAGTTTCCTAAGAAGTTATTCCGTAAGTGACCTAAATGAAGTGGTTTATTCGTGTTTGGAGAAGAATACTCCACCATAACCCGATCTTTAGAATTGGGTATTGAATAACCAAAATGAGAAGTATTTCCGGTTGATTGTAAGAATTCAGTCCAATAATTAGGCTGAATTACCAGGTTAAGGAAACCCTTGACCACATTGTAATCAACAACTAAGTCTATGTTATTTTTTAGGTATTCTCCAATGGCTTCGCCAGATTGTTCAGGCGATTTTTTTGTAATCCTCAAAAACGGAAAAACAACCAAGGTAATATCTCCGTCAAACTCCTTTCTTGTTTTTTGAAGCTGAATCTGACTTACTTCAATAACTGTTCCGAAGACAGCGGTAAAAGTTTCTTTTATTGCTGTTGTTAGTTGATCGTTTAAATTTTTCATTAAGAATGTTTCTTTTCTAACGTATTCGTTGTGTTTACTAAAATATCAAAAGCTGTTTCCGCCATCAAGTTTTTCTTGTTATCCAATGTTGGGTTAATTTCTACCATTTCAAAACAAATTAATTTCTCCGATGGTATTAAATTTTGAATGATCGAGTTCGCCTCCTCTGGGGTGTATCCGTTTGGTACCGGAGTTCCCGTGCCGGTCGAAACGAGATCACAATCCATACTATCTACGTCAAAGGAAATATAAATAATATCACAGTTTTTCAAAATCTGCAATGCCTCTATGCATGCTTTCTCGATACCTTTTTCTCTTGTCTCTGCTACAGTAAAGTTCTTTATACCTTCTCGGAGCATTAACTCATCTTCCGGAGATTCTGTATCTCGAACGCCAAAGAAAACGATATCTTCCGTTCGTATTTTAGGGGAAGTACCACCCATTTCCTTTAATTCAGTCCAATATTTAATTGCCTCTTTTGAAGGTTCTTTAACCTGACACTCTTTATTGTCGAACGCAATAGCAGTAGCTAATGGCATGCCATGTACATTCCCAGTTGGTGAAGTGTAAGGCGAATGCAAGTCAGCATGGGCATCAATCCAAATCGCACCTAATCGCTTATTAGGATACTTTTTCTTGATTCCTGCTATTGTGCCTCCTGCAGAAGAATGGTCTGCTGCCAAAATGATCGGAAATTTTCCCTCTGTCAATGTTTTTTCAACCTGATCACAAACTCGACTAAAAACCTTAACAATACCTTTTATTCTTTTTGCAGAAGCCAGTTTTACGGAATTAAACAACATCTCGTTATTATTTTTAAGCGTAATGACCTTGTTCTTTAAAAAATAATCGCTCCCCTTGTTTAAAGAAGCTATTCTCAACGCATCAATTCCCAAGCTAGCACCTCTAGTGCCTGCTCCTAATTCAGACTTATTTTCGATTAATTGTATGGCCATGTTCATTTTTTTTGTGGTTCGATTGCAAAATTAAGTTAATTCATTCTCCTTTAATCGTGCAATACTCCAATCTATCTATTCTTTTTTTAAGTTCATCTAAAATATTGCGCAACAAATATTTGTGCAGCAAAAATATTCTATCTACCTTTCCATTCTTAACCAATTATACAATTATCACTTCATGCAAAAGCAATGGCTTTTCAACCGCAAGAGTTACTTCACTCTCATAGCGATACTTACAATACTAATTAGTAGTTGTAATAACATCTCTTTCAAAAGTGGCGTAGATGAAGGCGTAATAGAATACGATATTTCTTACCCAACAATAGCCGAAGATAACTTTATGTTGGACCTAATGCCTAAAAACATGAGGACAACGTTTGTAAAGAACAATTACCGAAGTGATATCATTGCTGGGATGGGAATTTTTAAAACTTCAATTATAGCAATAAACGGAAATGACAAGCTGGTGCATTCTATTAAAATGCTGAAGACTAAATATGCTAGTGAATTAACGGACGAAGATTTCAAATCATTTAATCCTGCTTTTAACAAGGTAGAGGTAAAACTTTCAGACGAGGTAAAACAAATTGCAGGATATAACTGCAAATCTGCAGACATTACTGTCGTAGGTGACAGCGTTTGGACATTTAAGGTTTTTTATACGACTGAAATTAAAATTAAAAATGCGAATGGTCATACTCCCTTCAAGGCAATTGATGGCGTTTTAATGGAATACGAACTTTTTAGTAACAACATATTGATGAAGTTTACCGCTACGGAAGTTGTTCAAGAAAAAGTTAATCTATCGGACATAGAGTTAGAGGATGATTACGAGATGGTGGAACCTTTGAAATTAAAAACAGAAATTCAAAAGCTTTTTGCCAACATTATGTAGTGCTGTTGGTTATTTTTGTAAATAAAAATTAGACCATGAAAAATTTAACACTCGCTATAGCCATAATACTTAGCAGTTTTTCCATTATTGCACAAGAATTCGAAGGAACCATTACTTACGAAATGGTTTACGAAAACCTATCGCCACAAATGAAGCCAATGGCCGGTATGCTGCCAAAGTTAGCTACAGTGGAAATAAAAGGGGAACTTTCTAAAACTACAACACCGAATCCAATGGGCGGTGAGTACAATGTGATCATTAATAGTACAACAGGAAAAACACTTACATTAATGAATCTTATGGGGCAAAAATATGCCACTGAGATGAACCCTGAAGATATCAAAGAAGAGGACAAACCTGAAATAGAATACACCGAGGAGACCAAAGAAATTATGGGTTACACTTGCAAGAAAGCAATTGCAACGGATAAAGATAATAATGAAATTGAGGTGTTTTACACGGAAGAAATAGACGCAAAAGTTTCAAGTTCAGTAGATGGGATTAAAGGTTTCCCAATGCAGGTTGTTATCTCGCAAGACATGTTCACCATGACACAAACGGTTACAAAAATAGACGAAGGAAGAGTGAAAAAAATAAAGATGGAAGTTCCTTCTGATTTTGAACTTAAAACCTTAGAAGAATTACAAAAAATGGGTGCAGGAGGAATGTAAAACAATCCACTGTTCATAACTTATTGGAAGCCGTTTTTACATTCGTAGGAACGGCTTTATTTTTGTTTTACACCAAGATTGAATTGAATGGCTCAAAATCGTTTTAAATCAGACACTCCTGAAGAGAAACCTTCGAAAAAGAGAGAAAAGAAAACGACGGATAAGAAGAAACTGTTCAAAGACAAAAAACTTTCTATTTCTAAGTACTCCAACTTTTTTAAAAGTGAGAAAACCCAACAAGTAGTTGGAGTGGGTTTAATTCTATCTTCTGCCGTGCTCTTACTAGCATTTACCTCCTTTCTGTTTACTTGGAAGGCTGATCAAAGTAAAGTAGAAATTTCCTTTTGGGATTATTATCAAGACTCGACAATCATCGCTGAAAACTGGTTAGGAAAGATAGGCGCTGCCATTTCACATCAATTTATTTATGAATGGTTCGGAATAGCATCGTTTCTGTTTGTGGTGCTATCGTTTTTGATAGGCTTTCGAATACTATTTAAAATAAGCCTACTTCCTATTTTTAAAACCTTGAAGTACTCGTTATTTGGTCTACTTTGGCTCTCTTTATTTTTTGGTTTTTTCTTTGAAGGGGACCTATTTTATCTTGGAGGTGCAGTAGGTTATGAGCTAAACCTATTTCTAGGGACTAACTTGGGTAGAATTGGAAGCGGAATCTTTATTTTCTTTCTATTGAGTATTTTCATTATTGGTGTTTTTGATGTAAAGGCATTTTTCCTAAACTTTAAAAAGGATGTAGACCAAATTAGAAAAGAAGAAGCCGAAAAATTAGAAGAAATTGTTTCCGAAAAAACGATAGACGAACTGCATGATACCGCTGAAGCAGAGGAAAACGACGAAGATACGGATGAAGCAGATGCATCGGAAGAAGAAGAAACGAACAATGAAATTCCCGTAAAGGAAGAGTTCGACTTGAAGCAAGAAGAAACAGTAGAAGTTGAATCCAAGGAGGAGAAAGTTGTTGAAGATAAATTTCCTTTGGAAGTAGAAGCTCCTGTTGAAGAAAAGGTTGTTGGAGCTGTTGAACTAGACACCGCAGTTACGGAAGAACTGAATGAGGTACCTGAAGATGTTTCTTTAGAAATAGATGAGTCTGCAGAGAAAGATGAAATTCTTAGCGACAAAGAAGTAAACAAAAAGCTTAAAGATTATGGAGAATACGACCCGACATTAGATCTTTCTGAATATCAGATGCCGGGTATCGATTTACTTGCTGACCACGGTGATGGTAAAATAAAGGTGGACAAGGAAGAGTTGGAGGCGAATAAAAATAGGATTGTCAACACCTTAGAGAACTATAATATTAAAATACAATCCATTAAAGCTACCATTGGTCCAACGGTAACCTTATACGAGATTGTGCCTGCTCCTGGAGTTAGAATATCTAAAATTAAAAACCTGGAAGATGATATTGCACTAAGTTTAGCAGCTTTGGGCATTCGTATTATCGCTCCAATTCCGGGTAAAGGAACCATAGGTATTGAAGTTCCGAATCAGAACCCTGACGTGGTTTCCATGAGAACTGTGATTGCTTCTGAAAAATTTCAAAATGCAAAGTATGACTTACCTGTGGTTATGGGGAAAACCATTTCTAATGAAGTGTTTGCTTTTGACTTGGCAAAAATGCCCCACTTACTTATGGCCGGAGCTACGGGACAAGGAAAGTCCGTTGGATTAAATGCAGTTTTAACTTCTTTACTTTACAAAAAACATCCTGCACAATTAAAGTTTGTGTTGGTTGATCCTAAAAAAGTAGAATTAACCTTATTCAATAAGATTGAAAGACACTTTTTGGCAAAACTTCCAGATTCGGAAGATGCTATTATTACAGATAATCAAAAGGTAATACACACGTTAAACTCTTTGTGTATTGAGATGGATGATCGATATGAGTTGTTGAAGAACGCTTTTGTCAGAAACATAAAGGAGTACAATGCCAAATTTATTGCAAGAAAGCTAAATCCTGAGAACGGTCACAAGTACTTACCATACATTGTTCTGGTAATTGACGAGTTTGCCGACTTAATTATGACTGCAGGTAAAGAAGTGGAAACTCCCATAGCACGATTAGCTCAATTGGCAAGGGCAATTGGAATTCACTTAATTATAGCAACTCAAAGACCGTCTACCAATATAATTACCGGATCTATTAAGGCCAACTTCCCTGCACGTATTGCCTTCCGCGTAACAACAGGAATTGACTCTAGAACTATCTTAGATTCAGGAGGTGCGGAACAATTAATAGGTAGAGGAGATATGCTACTTTCAACAGGAAGTGATTTAGTACGTTTGCAGTGCGCTTTTGTAGACACTCCAGAAGTAGAGGCATTAACTGAATTTATCGGCAACCAGCGAGCTTATCCGGATGCATTCTTACTTCCGGAATACGTGGATGAAAATGCACAATCCGTTGGTGAAATTGACAAGTCGGATCGAGATGTATTGTTTGAAGATGCAGCAAGAATTATTGTGCAGCACCAACAAGGTTCCGCTTCGTTGTTGCAGCGAAAATTGAAGTTAGGGTACAATAGAGCGGGTCGTATTGTAGATCAATTGGAAGCCGCAGGAATTATCGGGCCATTTGAAGGAAGTAAGGCGCGACAAGTGTTGGTGATAGATGAAATGAGTTTGGAACAATTATTGAATAACGAGTAGAAAACAAATAAATATGAAATTTTTATTAAAAGTTGGAACAGTTTTAAGCTTACTAATAGCAACTGTTCAAGTAAGCGGACAAGATGCAAAGGCGAAAGGTATTTTAGATAAGTTGAGTGCCAAAACAAAGACCTATACTAGCATGAGCGCCGATTTTGAATATACCATGAAAAATGTGGAAGAAGATATTGAAGAGTCTCAAACAGGCTCTTTGCTAACTCAAGGAGATAAATACCACTTGGAGATTGCAGGTCAAAAAATTATTTCCGACGGTAAAACAGTTTGGACGGTTTTAGACGAAGCGGAAGAAGTTCAAGTAAACGATGTACCAGATCCTGATGAAACGGAAGACTATATTAGCCCTACGAAAATATTGACACTTTGGGAGAAAGGTTTTAAATACAAGTACGATAAAAGTATGACGTTAAATGGTGCAGAAGTAGATGTAATTAATCTATTTCCTGAAAAAGCGGATGAGCAAAGCTTTCATACCATTAAAATCTACGTGAACAGAGCAAAGATGGTAGTGGACCAAATTGACATAAAAGGAAAAGACGGAACAGACTTTGTTTATAGTATTAAGTCGTTTAAAACAAACGAAGACATCGCTGCGGATCGATTTGTATTTTCAACTACAAATAATCCAACTTACGATGTCATCGACTTACGATAGACTTCTTTTCCATCTTAAAATTAAATTAAAGCCACGCTGTAGTCGTGGCTTTAATTTTTTGTATGTCTACCTTATTCAATTTATTTGTGTTCAAACTGTCGCCATCGATAGTAAAATTAACAGGAACATATTCCCCTAAACTGTTGTAGTAATATCCTTGTAACTCCGAGTTGTTAGTTACGACAAAATTGAACTTCACCTCTCCCCTTTTCCAATAGGGATTATCAGCAGCACAAACCACTCCAATGTAATCGTGGCCTTTTTCGTTGTTCTTGATTAATGCAATTACGTATCTTCCATCAGGACTTTGATAAATGCCTTCCAATTGTCTCGGATTTCCGTTTTCTAAGTAGTTGCAAAAATTAGACACACTAAAGTCTAAGAAATGGGTTTTAACCGGTGCAAGTTTTTTAGTAGCTATCAAAGTTGATTCTGTGGAAACAGAAGGTGTTTTTTCACCTGTAGCATAAGATTGCGTGGTGAAACTAAATGAACCTATTAAAAGTGCGATGTTTAAGATTGTAGTTTTCATGTGATTTAGTTTTTAATTGTTTAAGCAAATATAGTTACCCACAAGGTAGTTGGCATAACATAGTAGTATAAGCGGGCTAATTAACACTGCTATAGTGCTGATTTACATTTTAATATCTAATTATTATTTTATTTCCTTTCGGATGAGTGGCAAAAAGATGACTTCCTTTATGCCTTTGAAAGTTAGACGGACAGTGTTTAGAATTTGTTACAAAAAAAGCCACACTTTACAGCGTGGCTTACCAATTTATATAATAATGGTTATTTACGAAAGAGCGTTTCATCATTTCCACCTGTAACTGCAATTTCTGTCTTTCCGCAATCGCTGCCTTCATTGGCAGAGCAAGAGCAACGCTCTTTGGAAATCGTTAAGACACAAGACGGGCCGCTGCAAAAACAGCGCTTCCCAATTTGATATCCTTCTTCGCCATAAGGAGTTAAAAGAATACCAAAATAATACTCTCTTCCCTTCGATTCTACAGTGGCCATAATGGATGCGTTACCAACTTCATCCTTCTCCACTTTCAGCTCCGTGAAGACAGGGTTCTCTATTTCCAACGTATTCGCAATTAAGTTTCCCAGTTTCACTTCATCCAACTCCACCATTTGCAATTGCTCCGATTCATAATAAATTTGAACGCTAGAAATACTCTCGGAACGTATTTGGCTAGACATGTTCTCTTTGCTTTCTTGACAAGAATTCAACACAAAGACTACGGAGAGAAGGAGTACGAGTAAATATCTGGTTTTCAAAACTATTCTAACTTATAAGTTACGAAGTGTAGAACGATAGTAATCAATGAATAGTATTTGAATTTTCCCTTTAAACCCAAATGGTAATTTACTGTACTTTCACCAGCTTGTAATCTTGGTAGCGAACCACGTAAGAAGAATGGTTTTCAAAACCACTTTCTATTCCCGTTTTAACAAAATGGAACTTGCGACTTAGTCCTTGCATCTTCTCTGTTGGCAGCATCATTTCAAAGTTAGTGCCGCTTGACTGTAAAACTTTTAAGTAATAAGACGCCACATCGTAACCTAAATAAGCAAAATCTGAAGGTAAGGTTTCATAGGTTTCGTTAAAGCTTGTTCGAAACGTTAAATTATCCGCTTGCGCTCGGTCTATAAACTCGGAAGTAATAAGGTGCACATTCAAATCGTGTAAATACTCAATTTCAATGTTTTCAAAGTTTTGCCAAGCTTCTAAGCCAACTACCTTAAATTCGTAGTCCTTCATCAGTTTTAAGGAAGTAAGAAGGCGCGTTACAAAAGACTGATCCGAACTTGGAGCTACAATTACGTTAACCTCTCCCTCTTTCAGTTTAGATTTGATCCCGTACAAATCTTTGGGATTCCAATAAACTTCTCGCAATGGTGACATCCTAGTAGTATCCAAGTTTGCTTCTGCTGCAGTTTTAATTTGTTTCTTCAACACCTCCATTCGTTTTCGGTCCTGAAACTTATCTGGGTAGACCACTAGTAGGTTACTAAATCGCAGTGAATCATAAATGTATTGACCTAAAAACCGTGTTTGTATGGGTTCGCTTGTTGCTACTTTACTCACATAACTATTTCCCAATAAAACTTTGTTACTCAATTTTACCGGAGAAACGATGTTAATCTCGTTACGCTTGGCATAATCTGCTACTTGCAAGAAGTTGCTTAAGAAAAGTGGACCAACTAATAAGTCTGAACCCTTTAGTTGCCCTGAGTCTATTATTTGCGTTACCGTATTACTATCTTTTCCCGTATCAAAAACTTGAAGTTCTATGTTTAGTCCACGGTTGGCCATTTCTTGTGCAGCTAATTTAAAACCATGGTAAAAGTCTATAGCATACTGCGCCTTATTAAACAACTCTTTATTTACTTCTTGGGCTTTCTTATATTCCAATACGTTAGAAGAGTCCATCATTTCTAAATAGAATGGCAGCAAAACCGAAACTTTATATGATTTCTTAACGCCTGCACTATCAAATTCTACATCTTCAATGGCTTGAATTGCCATTTTTTTGTAGTTCTTTAAAATGGGAATATTAATCAAGTCCTTTTCCTTTAACCCACCAACTAGTCCATTATTAACTAAGTTGATAGAGTCTATAGAAACATTGTATAATTTACTGAGAGAATAAAGGGTCTCTTGCGGTGCTACTTTATGCGTAACGTATGGGCTCGCTGCGGCAGGCACCACGTACTCTTCTTCTCCTGAGGAACTTTTAATTTTAGCAACCGGAATTTTTATTTTTGCTCCCTTCTTCAGCCCGTCCTCTATTTCTGGGTTCGCTACAATAATGTCGTTAATTTCAACATTGTACTCCTTAGCAATGGAATACAACGTGTTTTTTTTCTGTACTTCATGTACTAGAAAGTTTCCGTCAATATCGGGAGCTTCATCTAAATCTCGGCGGGTAATCTTATCCAACGGAATCATCAAGCGATCGCCCAGGGTTAGAATTTCAGTTAATCGGGGGTTTGCTTTTAAAATTTCTTCTCGAGGAATCGCATATTTTCTGCTAATAGCAAACAAGGTATTTCCAGTATCTACTACGTGGATGTAATACTCCTTCCCTCCTATCTTATGTATTACCAATTCTTCTTTTTGGGTTTCTTGTGCGAAACTTAAAAAGGAACAACTTACAAAAAGAAAAACCAATAAATACTTCATATTATTCCCATTCTATTGTTGCAGGTGGCTTACTGCTAATGTCATATACAACTCGATTTACCCCTTTCACTTTATTGATGATTTGGTTCGAAACCTTGGCTAAAAACTCGTACGGCAAATGACTCCAGTCCGCTGTCATTCCATCTGTAGAACTGACCGCACGCAAAGCAACTGCTTGTTCGTAGGTTCTTTCGTCTCCCATAACTCCTACCGACTGCACTGGCAAAAGAATCGCTCCTGCTTGCCACACTTCGTCATATAGACCGTCTGCTTTCAATCCATTGATAAAGATGGCATCCACCTCTTGCAAGATCCGTACCTTTTCTGCGGTAATGTCGCCAAGAATACGAATGGCCAAACCCGGACCAGGAAAAGGGTGTCGTCCCAAAAGGTCTTTACTCAGTCCCAAAGACGCTCCTACTCTTCGCACTTCATCTTTAAACAACAAGCGTAAGGGTTCTACCACTTTCAATTTCATAAAATCAGGTAAGCCACCAACGTTGTGATGTGATTTAATAGTAGCTGAAGGGCCTCCTGTTGCGGAAACCGATTCAATGACATCGGGATAAATTGTTCCTTGGCCCAACCACTTTACGTCTGTTACCGCATGAGCCTCGTCGTCGAATACTTCAATGAATACTCTACCGATGGCTTTTCGTTTCGTCTCGGGATCAGATTCTCCTGCTAATGCAGTTAGAAATCTGTCTTTAGCATCCACTCCTTTTATGTTTAAACCTAAATGTTTGTATTGGTCTAAAACAGATTCAAATTCATTTTTACGCAACAGACCATTATCCACGAATATGCAATACAAATTCTTGCCAATGGCATTGTGCAAGAGCATTGCTGCTACAGTAGAATCTACTCCTCCACTTAAACCAAGAACCACTTTGTCGTTGCCAATTTGAATTTTCAATTTCTCTATGGTTGTTTCTGCAAAAGCATCTGGTGTCCACGATTGTTCGCAGGCACATATATCAACAATGAAGTTTTTTAGTAACTGTAATCCGTCTGTGCTGTGATATACCTCGGGGTGGAATTGTATTCCAAAAGTTTGCTCATTTTTCAATTGAAAGGCCGCCACTTTAACATCCGGAGTGCTCGCTATTAATTGAAAATTATCAGGTATTGTGTTGATGGTATCTCCATGCGACATCCATACTTGAGAATTCATGGGAACACCTTTCATTAAAACGTTCGCGTTGTCTACGAAATTTAAGTTTGCTCTGCCGTATTCTCTTGTATTCGACGGAGCAACATGGCCTCCAAAGGTGTGTGACATGTATTGAGCGCCATAACAAACCCCCAGCAAGGGAATTTTTCCTTTCATCAAATCGAAATTGAATTGCGGTGCCTTTTCATCAAGAACAGAAAAAGGACTCCCTGAAAGGACTACTCCTTTCACCGCTTCGTCAAACTCTGGTAGCTTGTTGTACGGATGAATCTCTGAATAAACGTTCAACTCGCGAACTCTCCGCCCAATTAACTGGGTGTATTGAGAGCCAAAATCTATGATGACAATCTTCTCTTGCATGGCGACAAAGATAAAACTATAAGCCAGCATTGGAAATAGTAAAGAAGAGAAATATCAACAGAAATAATTTAAGAACAATAGAACTTTCCAGAAGCAAAAAGGTAAATTAATTCGAAGGAAATTCCGATGGTTTGTTGTGCAATTAAATGGCTCTTGTTTGAAAAAGTCCTACACTGATCTAAGAGACAACAAACGTTTATAAATGTTTTTAATCGTTTATAAACGGATAAAACTATCAATTCTATGGTTTTGAATTATTTATTATGTTATTTTTGAGAGATATTTAAAATAATGACATAGTAAATATAACAGTCATTGTTATGTTACACAGTTGTTGTAAAGAATTCCCGAAAATGACTAAATTTTCTTTATTTATTTTAATAATATTTTCGTTAAATACTTATGGACAATACTTTAGTGACCAAAAAATTGAATTCGAGAATCTAAGTGATTGGACTGAAAATTCAAGTGAAGAATATTCTAAAACTTATCATTTTGGTTTTTCTGAAACTGAATGTGAACTTAGAATTATTGTTTCAGATACAATCTGTGTAGCACAGCTTAGCAGTTTCATTTGGAGATATGAACCAGCAGGTTTTGTAGATACATTTAAAACTTTCACTAACGTTAAGATTATTGGAAATAATTTTTATAGCGATGAAACCAATGGCAAGTTTTTAATCTATGAATATGGTAATAACTTACAATATGGATTACTAATTGAGAAGCCATTCACTTATGACTCATACGAAGGCGGAGAGTTTGGTTCAGCAATGCCAGACAGTAAAGACGTATTCTTAGTTGGTAAATATCCACAAGCGTCAACGAAAATATTATCAATTAGTGACTTAAAAAAATACAAGCCCGAAGAGTTACAAATAATGAGAAACGAAATCTTTGCTCGTTATGGTTACATTTTTAAGGCAAACGGTAAAATGGATAATTATTTTAAAAAACAAGATTGGTATAAAAGCTTATATACCAAAGTTGAACAATGGTTCACATTGATTGAACTATTAAATTTAAGTACGATTCAACAAGCAGAAAAAAGCTAAACTCCTAAAAACAACATTTAAAAACTGCTTGACTTCGCCAACTTCTGCAGTTTAGATTTTTATCAAATAAAATCGCAAGTTCAGTTTTTCAATTTATCGCTTAGTTACTGTTTAAATGGACTGATAATTTGACTCAAGTATTTTCTTGTGAGTAGTTGACTGTGAGAAAAATAACTCTTTACAACAAGCTGTATATTGCATTGTGAGTATGGCAGTTTGGTTGGCTCCTTCCCTATTTATGATACCACAAAATCCGCTTGCGGTTTTGTAGAAAATGAGAAAGTTACAAAGCCGCTTCGCGGCTTTTGCTATTTAGTAAATTGAAAGTGTTAACTTTATCTGCCTCACAACGCACCATACAGAGGCGTTGTGCGTCAGCTGAAAAAAAATCGAGAACAAAAAAAACTGAATGAAATATTTGTATTTAATTTTATTGTCATCATTATTTTTGAGTTGTGGAGTTTTTAAAAATAAACCGAAAAATATCGTTAAAGTAAATAGTGAAAATGCAAATAAATTAAATGGAACATATTCAGTTTTTGCGTTTGATAAACTAAAAAGTGAATATCCATATTTTGATAATGCAAATAATAAGTTTTATCGCAAATACGGCAGAGGACAAAGAGATACAATAAGTTTTGACACAATAAGCGGAGGAAGATTTAAAATCAAGATTATTGACAACAGAAAATTACAAATTGACTTCATTAAAAAAGATGACATTGTCAGAAGTCAAACAATTGAATATAAGTTTAAAGATGATGGATTTTTGTATATAAAAAACCGGAATACAATAATTAGAGGAATACCATATATCTTTGGTGGTGTTGATGTGAGAAAAGTGCGAATTGCTTTAAATCAAAATAACGATTTGATTTTAAATGATATTTTTGACAGTTCAAGTGCATTGCTTCTGATTTTCGGAGATGCAAAAGTTTGGGAAGAAACCAATATTTATTTACGAATTAACGAATAAAGCCGAACGCACAACAATGTATATAAAACATAGCTATTATAGGCTTTATTAAAGGTTATTGCGTATTTGTGAAGACCGCCAAATTTTTAAATTTGGCTTTTAGAAAAATAAAGATAAAAAGAAAAATTTAAAAATTCGGCTCGTGTATAATCCGAAAAGATAGCGTCTTTTTACACGCTACGTTTCATATACTAGACGTTATGGGCAATACATCAAATTCAATTATCTGAATAACTTAGATTAATAAAGACAGGTTGCCAAAACCAACCTAATTTTGAGCAACATTTATTATACTTTTATACGATACCGTTGAAATCAGAGCTAAAGCAACAACAAGAATTACATTGTTTAGCAAATTGGTGTTCAAATTAAATACACCTAAAAGTATCAAAGAAAATGCATAAGGTAGAAATAAAAATAATGAGTAGCCAATTAAAACCTGCTTGAGTTTATTCAAATTCTTCGACTTTAAAAGAGTTTTAGAAAGGAATTTTTTCCAAATAAAAAAATTCAATGTAAACGCCAAGATGATTATAAGATAGCTCATTATATTAAAATTTAGACCAACATTCTTAAATAGTTTTTCTGCTCAAAGGTAAATTTACCATTTATTTAATTGAAGAATGAATCCCTAATACTTTGCTTTTAAAACTTTATATTACAAATACTTATCCATAAAGCCGTGACAATTTACAAAACTTGTGTTTCAAGCCAAGTTCTTAAAGGTAGATTTTGAGCAGACAAAATCGTTGCCCTTAGCTTTTCAATTTAGCAACTTACTTTGCTCAACTTATTTGTCGGTTTGACTTTTACAAAACTCGAGGTTAATAGATTGAGAACAATAATTGTGTTTCAAATAAAGCTATTTAAGGCAGATTTTGAGCAGACAAAATCGTTGCCCTTAGCTTTTCAAATTAGCAGCTTATTTGACATAAATTATTTATCGAACTGACTATTACCAGACTCGAGGTTAATAGATTGAGAACAAGACTGGAGAACAAAAACTGCCCATAACAAAATGTAAAATTCATTGGGCGTACGCAGGTTACGTAAGTTCGACTTCCTTTTGATACAACGCAAAATCTGTTTCCAGATTTCGTAATGTTTGAAAAAATACAAAACTGGAAAACAGTTTTTGCTAATTAGTTAAACGTTAGCAGTATCTTTATCAAGTGCCCAACGAAATCTTACATGGGCGTTAGCGTACATTCCCCACATTAAAAATTTCAATTAATTTCTACTGCTAACGCCAATTTTTTAGCTTTTTTTCGAAAAATAAAAGGCTTATTTTTGACTTTGTCAATTGATAATTAATAATTAAGCGTCAAAAAACACTAAAATGGGCGTTAGTCAGAATTCAAAATACTTTGACTTATTAAAACTATTAGATGAATTTACTTAGCATTTGTGATAAAATAAATAAGCTTAGGATTTCAGATGAAAGTGAAGATTTTGAATTATGTATCTTTTTTGATGAAATCGGAGAGAGTATTTCTAACCTAAACGTTTCAAGTAAAAGTGAGAAAAGCACAATAATAAAAACATTATTTTCATTCCTAAAAAATCAAGATCCAGAAATGGACGAAGATTTTAGCTTTATCCACCTTATAGAAAGTATAGATAAACCAACTTCTTTAATTTATAATGATG
>Ga0307934_1000899_pt1 | contig 20166 bp, 22 predicted proteins | sample OrgLakmetageno90_FD_201838 | JGI IMG/M metagenome (GOLD analysis project Ga0307934, IMG submission 201838) | Saline water microbial communities from Organic Lake, Antarctica - #90 | ecosystem: Environmental > Aquatic > Non-marine Saline and Alkaline > Saline | place: Antarctica: Organic Lake... | reverse complement strand
TTGTTTATATTTTTTCATATAAGTACCTCTATGGATAGACTACATGAAAACTTTTAAATCGGAACTATAAATTTTGTTGCACTTCTATTTGAAATCCAAGTATTAACTTAAATTACACGCTTGGTATTATTTGATTTATATTTTAGGTGTAGGGACAGTACAGTGTACTGTCCATTTTATGGTATTAGACCTATGGATGCTAGTATGGTGTCAACAGATCCCCCGTCAAGCTGAGGATTTCGTTTTATTTTAAGGTACTTAACTTCAGTTATTAAAATACTACATACTTAAATGACTAAGGTCAATTTTTAAAAATACTTAAAATTCCAATTTTATAAAATGATTATATTCGTTATCTTTATTTAATCGCATTGGATGATCTGTATAATCACCATCAAAAGCCCCTACAAACTGAGGTTCAAAGCATATAGCATCAAATTTTTGTTGCTCTTTAGCATTTACTAAAATATGTCCCGCTGGATAATTACAAGTATAAATTTGCATTGCTGGGTATGAGCTTGATACTTTTAACTGCCTTCCACTTTGAGTGTCTTCAAGACAAACTGTTCCATCGACTATATAGCAATGATCTACTCCCCCATTACTAAATTCTTTGTAATTGGTCGCTAGCTTATCGCTGATTTTCACCTTTTCACTAAAACTCATTTCTTGTGGAATTTTAGCAATAGCAATTGGTACTAAATTTTCATCTGATTGTACAAATGTTTTAGCTGGCACTGTCAATTCATGCTCTAAAATATTAGTTTTATAATTCCCAGAAAGATTGTAATAGTTGTGGTTTGTTATATTTAAAATAGTATCCTTATCTGAAATTGCATGATAAGAGATTAGTACTACATTTTCTAACAGCTCATAGGTTACTGTTATGTCTAAATTACCTGGGAAACCATCATCTGTAGATTTTTGTGTATAAGTGAATCTAACCTTATTATCATCAATAATTTCAAAATCAAACTGCTGTATAGATAAATTATTTAATCCACCATGTAGAGTATGTTTGTTTTGATAATTTGCATCAAATGTATAATTACTATCATCAATGCTTATAGTGGAATTTTTTATTCTACCTGCCACTCGCCCTACTGTTGAGCCAAAATAAGGTTGGTTTAGTATATATTCTCCAACATCTTGATACTGCAGAACTATGTTTTCAAGCTTACCATTTTTATCTTTTGTTTTTAGAGAGTGAACTGTCGCACCTATATCTAGTAGAGTTAATTCTACATTTTTGTTTTTGAGAGTTACTAGATTTAGTTTTTTATTCATGATGGAAATTTGTTTTAAAGTCATAACAGCCCCCTTGCAAAGTTTAAAATTTCTTTAGCAACCTCTGCTTTTGATTTATCGTTATATTCTTTAGCATTATCTTTCGATAGAATAACCACACTTGAACTATCCTTGCCAAATACACTTGTTGAATTAGCAACTATCATATTGAGATTTTTCTTTTCTATCTTTCCTCTAGCATATCCAACTAAGTTTTCTGACTCTGCTGCAAACCCTATCGCAAATATATTCGGAAATTCTTTTTTACAACTTGCTAATACATCTGGGTTTTTTATAAATTCTAAAATTAGATTATTATCCGTTTTTTTGATTTTATTTGTGAATTTGTCTTTGATCTTATAGTCTGCCACAGCTGCACAACCTATAAATACATCTGCTTTTTCAGAATGCTCAAGCATAGCTTGATTCATACTATCCGCACTGGATGTATCAAGTATGGTAAGTCGATCATGAGTGATATTGAAATTCACAGAAACCTTTGCTTTAAGGACAGTTACTATAGCACCTCTAGCTAAAAGCTCCTTGACCAACGCTAATCCCATCTTGCCCGAACTATAATTTGACAGATACCTAACACCATCTATATCTTCTACTGTAGCTCCAACGGTTATCACTACTTTTTTATCGGCATAGTCTTGTGGTGTACTAAAAATATCAAAAAGCTCTTGTGCTTCCGCTAATCGCCCTCCACCGACATCACCACAAGCTTGTAAGCCACTACTTGGATCGACGATATTAAACCCTAAAGTATTAAGCTTAGCCACATTCTCTTGAGTTAGTTGATTGCTCCACATATTTACATTCATAGCAGGAGCTATAGAAACCTTAGAGTTATCATCATTGGCAAGCAAGCACTGACTAAGCAAATCATCTGCTAATCCATGAGATATTTTTGCTATCGTATTTGCTGAAGCTGGTACTATGATTATCTTATCTGCCCATCGAGGTAGATTTATATGCGACATCGACTGCTCATAAGAAAGCATATCTAGGCTTTCATCAGTGTATACGGCACAGCCTAGAGCCACTAGAAGTTCTGGCTTAATAAATTGACACCCTCCTTTAGTAATTATAGCCTTGCATTTAGCTCCATCTTTTATAAAAAGTCTAATGAGAGATATAGATTTAAAAGCTGATACGCTGCCTGTTATACCAAAAAGTATTTTATTCATATATAAACTAATCCTTTACTAGAATACGCTTTCTTTTATAAAAAAATATTATCAACAATACCATGATTGCGACACATACTGCCATGATGTTTGTATTGTACCTAAAGCTTGCCTCATCCGAGATCCAGCTTGCAAATATCAAACCAAAGAAGATACTGCTAGTTCTACCTAATGCAAATATCATATTTGTAGCCAATGATCGCACTTCTGTTGGAAATTCTGTAGCTGCGTATTGAGCCCACATGATGTTATAACCACCCCCAATCAGACCAATCACTACACCATAGACAAATATCGTATCCGCTGTGATATATTTGTACATAAATATACTAGCTAAAAATATAACGATATTGACCACAAAAAATAAGTTCGGTGACTTAAAATACTGGTTATAAAAACCACTGATTATACAACTTATGATATTACCTGCAAAGAAACCAAATAAAAATATCTTTACCAATGATGCAAAGTTTATATCAGTAGAAATAAATTTCACCAAGGCAAACATCACAGTAATTACAAAAAAATATGGAATTGTTATTAGAAAATTTAATATCAACGGCTTGCTATAGTTTTTGAAAAGATAAATCAGACTACCAGCTTTTTTGAATTTCTCAGAACCGTAAAGCTCTATAAAGTATGGCGATTCTTCTAGCACTTTTCGTAGGCTAAATATGCAAAGTCCAGCCACTCCACCAAATACAAACATTACTTTATAAGAAAATACTCCAAACAAAGTCGCCGTAATCCCACCAAATACACCAAGTATATATAGCAAACTCATGCCCCATGCTGCAAGCTTAGGCGGGAAAAACTCAACTATAAGCACAGTAGATACCGCAAACTCACTAGCAAGCCCAAGGTAAGATAAAAATCTTAGCCCCATAAATAGGTAGATATTGGTCATAAATATAGCAAGTATCGTAGTTACAGAATAAAGCAATATACTGTACTTAATCACAGTAATACGACCAAATTTATCTGCCAAAGCTCCAAACAGTATTGCTCCAACAAGTACCCCTACCATTTGGATATTGTTGATAGTAAAATACATTTTTTGAATATCAACAGAATCTGTAATTCCAAACTGCTGTTTGAATAAATCCACATACGAAACACTCATCACAGTCAAATCATAGAAATCTATAAAATAACCCAAACAAAGTACTAGAAGTATCCACTTAGAATTTCTGGACATAGTAAAAATATCAATCAATTTAACTAGTAAAAGATTATATTGATAAAGTAGTTAGATAACTAGAGAGAATGTGTGATTTTGTATTGAGATTGGTATTAGTCAACAATGATGTTTTTATCATTTGCAGTTTTTTTACAAAATGCTACATAGCGTTTATCGGTAACAAACAAATAAAATATTGCTCCAACTAAACTCTCAAAAACTGGCTGATCTATTGGTGAAACTATTGCTACAAATATTATAAATGGTAATATTAATGGCAATAGATTTTTCATACCAATTCTTCTGTACTCGATACTTCCATAAATTGTCATAAGTATTACTAAGATTATACTCATGTGTACATTTGTTTCAATTTCAACAGTATTTAGAAGCAATGTAAGTATCACAAATACTATCAAACCAAAGATTCTAGTCTTAGGAGCTAATGCTCCCATACTGATAGGTGCAGCCATGTATCCTATGATGTGAAAACCTGTAACCACAAGCATCAAAGCTGTCCAATTGTCAGAGAATAATAAAAATACCGCAGCTAATAAAAAATTAGTAATCAACGATCTTCTAGAGATATTGAATGTTGGATGAATCTTGGTAAAGTATCTTGGAACTTGTCCTTCTGAAGACATCGCATAAAGCATTCTTGATGAAGCACCCAAATATATATATCCCGTTGCTGATGGGCTAACTACACTATCAATTATTAGTAAAATCGAGATATAACCTAGTCCAAGCATAGTAGCTAACTGCAACAATGGTGATTCAAAATCCAAGCCAGCCCAGCCACCTTTAGAAACAAGATAGTCATGTGGAATAGCCTGCATAAATGCATACTGAAGCCCAAGGTACAAACACAGTACTAGTACTAGAGCTATAAAAATAGCTAAAGGCACATTTCTGCCAGGGTTTTTAACTTCACTAGCATAAGAAACTACAGTCTGAAAACCGTTGAATGTATAGATTAGACCACCACCTACTATAGCCGTAAGTGCTGAATGAAACCCAAACTGACTATTTCCAGGGATATCTGCAGCAAACATACTTACATGATTAGTGTGAGTAAAGGCATATATTACAAAAATGATCACAATAATAGCTGGTACCGCCATCTTAAATACTGTAATACCATTATTAACTTTTGCTAAAAATTTGACACCATAGAAGTTTACAAACAAATAAAATACTAGTATACCAAGAGCAAATATTGTACCTGAAGTGGTCAAAATATTATTGTCCATCAAACCATCCATTTGAGGAACACCTGCTAAGTACTGTGTAGTAGCCAATGCCTCCGACGATATAACCACGACGATACCAAACCAATTTGCAAAAGCAAAAGGCATCGCAAATATATTGTTATGTGAAATAGCACTTGCGCGCGTAGTTGCCCCACGCACAGGATACATAGACACTACCTTGCCTAAGCACAAGGCTATCATAAGCACTAGTATCGCTGTCATAATCCAAGCTAGAAAAGCCCAATTACCTGCATTTTTTGCTGTAAGTTGTGCACTAAATAGCCAACCCGAGCCCACCATTGATGTAGTACCAATTAGTATCGCACTAAACAACGACATCTTTTTTGAAGCATCACCACTCATATGTTTTTCCTCATGTTATTGATCTTATTATTATTCTGCTTTTGTTGCTTTCAAAAAAGCATAAAAAAATATTTATTCTAGTTTAATAACTGATGTTAATAAAACTAAAGTCTAATAAGTGAAATTATCACTATGAATAGCACTTTGCAATAATTATATGATATTACATACATTTAGTTTCTACAAGGAATCCTGCTATTAAGATAGCAAGAATAAGGAATACAGCATTAACTTTTTCAAAATAGGATATTATCACTTTGGGCTAACAAGGGGATTGAAATTATCGTTTAGCTTTGCTATTTTTGCTTTTTATAAAGCAAAATTTAACCACAACAGATAAAGACTATGAAAAAAATAATATTTACCCTATTGTTGCTTCCAATATCATTTGCTTTTGCAGCAAAGATTCACGACAATGAATTTTCGTTTAAAATTGGTGCCGATAATATAAAGAATGCTTTCAAAAAGGTCAAAATTACACATGCATCCTTTAAAGATATTATAGCTACAACAGGTCAACCTACAGGAATTGCTAGCTATACTGTTGGATCTTCTAAGATAATTGTTCCATCAGGACGTAAAAAATCAGAAGAAGTTGCTAATTCTTTTAATAGCCCGGCAATTGATGGTACCCACATGATAGGATATGGGACAGCAGCTGAAAAACCTAAGGAACTTAATTTTTATGTCCATATCAATACCATTACCATTTCATTTGTAGTTATGGATGGAGACGACCAAACAAGTGCAACATTTGAAGATCTACTTATTGGACAAGGTCATGAAGGGGGTAATAATAATTGGTGGATAGCCGGCCCTAACTGTACGGTAACAAAGGACAAGGGCAACTATGCTGAAAACAGATTAGAATGTACCTCAATAGAAGGGGCTAAGTATATTTTTGAAATAAGATAGTACTTTTACTATAAGTTTGACAGTGCTTGTCTAAGTCATATACTTATAGGTGTTTGACTGTAGGGGCCGTACATTGTACTGCCCATTTTAAAGTATGTCTGAAATACAACGAGAGAAATAATAAATTTGAATTAAAACTGGTACTACTCTTCCAAGCTCATCAAAGATGCATTACCACCTGAAGCTGTAGTATCTACACTTACAGTTTTCTCAACTACAAATCTGCGTAGATAAAGTGGCGATGCAGTCTCTATAGCAAGCTTAGTACTCTGATGACCAACCTTTTCTACACTCTCAGCAACTAAAGGAAGTATCCCCCCTCTTCTTAGTGCTAATGCTTGATGCATTTGCTTAACGGCAGTTGTATTGCCAGAAAAAGCAACCAAAGCGACTTTCGAATTAAAGAGCATTGCCGAAGTTACCTCTTCGACATCACCAGTGATTAGCTGAATAACCTTGGGATTAACACCTGATTTTAGCATAAGTTTAACCACTGTGTACGCCACAAGATTTCCAGAATACGCGGGTTTTGTAACAACAGTATTACCCGCAAGTAAGGCCGCCACCGCTTGCCCTACAAACCTAATCACAGAATCATCACTTGAGCAAATACTCACTGCAACACCACGACCTTTTAGGCTTATCTCATCTATCTCACCTGTTGGGCTTGGTAGAAGTTTAGGATGAGCAAACTCGTTTCTCGCTTGTAGACAATAATAAGACACAAGCTCTATAACTTTATCTATCTCGATATGAGCATCCTCTGCACTAAGCTCTGATTCAACCATCATACATGATGCAATCATATTTCTTTGCTTATCAAATGCTTCTACAAACTTCTCAATTACTTCAGCTCTTTGCCCTGCATTAGTATTGTTCCAGTTATCAGCTTCTTTATAAGCTATATCTATCGCCTTATCTACTATTGTAGAATTAGCAAGGTACATACTACCAATGTTATTGCCAGTCTTACTCATCAAAGATATAGGGCTAGATAATTTAGACTTATCGCCATTGATAATATTTGTAATATTATATTTTGACTTGATCAACTTTTGAGTTTGCTTATTTTGCTCAGCTAGTTTCTCAGGATTGTAAATCTCTTCTACAGCTCCCACATTGGATAATGTCTCATTAGCAAGCCTATGCATATAGAAAGGACCACCCGCTTTAGGACCAGTACCAGACTTACCTTGCCCACCAAATGGTTGCACACCAACTACTGCACCTACTATATTCCTATTTACATAAACATTACCCGCTTTGATGTGATTTTTTACATAGTTCATCACTTCATTGATTCTACTATGCACACCTGCCGTCAAGCCATAACCTGTAGCATTGATATCTCGTACAAGCTCTTTAAGCTGATTACCCTTAAATCTAAGGATATGCAACACCGGCCCAAACTGCTCACGCCCGAGATCGGAAAGCTTCTCAATCTCAAAAGCCGCAGGCATTACAAAAGTACCGTTTTGAGTATTCTCATTTGACGGTAACTGATATACAAGTTTAAATTTCTTCTTTTTCTCTTCTATATAAGCATTGAGATTATTAGCTGCTTTTTTGTCAATTACAGGGCCTACATCTGTGTCTATAAATTTAGAGTCGCCAGCTTTTAGCTCCTTCATCGCTCCAACTATCATTTTAATGTAGTTATCAGCAATATCTTCTTGTAAGCAAAGTATTCTAAGAGCTGAACAGCGTTGACCAGCACTATCAAAAGCCGAACGCATCACATCTGCAGTAACCTGCTCGGGAAGTGACGATGAATCAACTATCATGGCATTTTGACCACCTGTCTCTGCTATAAATGGCACTATCTCACTATCTTTGTTCGCTAGTGTTTGATTTATAGTTGCAGCAACTTCTGTTGAACCTGTAAATATCACACCCTTACAGAACATACTCTTCACTATAGCACTACCAACCACACCACCAAGACCCGGTACAAATTGTAGTACATCTTTTGGAAGTCCCGCTTTAAAAAGTAGCTTCACAGCTTTATAAGCGATGATTGATGTTTGCTCAGCAGGCTTAGCTACTACGGTATTACCCGCAGCTAGTACTGCAGCAACTTGACCCAAGAATATCGCTAATGGGAAATTCCACGGACTAATGCAAACCATCGCCCCACGCCCTGTAAATTCTATCTGCTTGAGATTTTCTGACAATGCAGGCAACTGCACAGGTCCACTAAACTCAGCCCTAGCTTGAGCAGCATAATATCTACAGAAATCTACAGCTTCACGAACTTCATCGATAGCATTTGATATAGTCTTACCTGCTTCTATCATTGCTATAGCAATAAACTCTGGAGTTTGCTTTTCTAGTAAGTCAGCGAATTTCTCTAAGATATCCGCTCTCTCGCTAGCAGGTGTAGCATTCCAACCTTCAAATGCTGCATGAGCATTTTTCATAGCTCTCTTAGCTGTTTTTGTGTCTGCATTTATGAGTGTACCAATTACTTGACCATTATTTGGATTGATCACATCTTCTATAGCATCTTTATCAACCTTGATACCCGAAACTATAGGTTTTGCCTTATAGCTATTTTTAAGCGTATATTTGCTAATTTTGTTATACATATCATCAAGCTCAGCAAAATCATTTAGATTGTAGCCTTGCGAATTAATTCTCGGGGCTAATATATCTCTTGGGTAAGGAATATTTGGATGCTGACTGCAATTATAGTCTAAAGCTTTTTTAACAGGATCTTCTATAAGCTCCTCTATCGGCATATTCTCATCTACAATTCTATTTACAAATGAGCTGTTTGCACCATTTTCAAGTAGTCTTCTCACAAGATAGGCAAGCAAATGCTTATGACCACCTACAGGAGCGTATATTCTACATGGGATATTTTCAAAGCCTGCCTTCCCGACAATATTGTCATACAAAGCATCTCCCATACCATGCAAGCATTGGAATTCAAAATCAACATTGCCATCTGCAAGCTCTGTAACTACCGCTACTGTTTGAGCATTGTGAGTAGCAAATTGTGGATAGATATATTTATTTTGCTCAAAAAGCTGTTTTACGCAGGCTTGAAAAGATACATCAGTATGGTACTTACGCGTAAATACAGGGTAGCCTTCTAGCCCCATCTCTTGAGCATGCTTGATTTCAGCATCCCAATACGCACCCTTTACAAGTCTAACCATAAATCTACGATTAGTTTCTTTTGCTAAATTTGCTAGATAATCCAGCACATAAGGAGCTCGTTTTTGATACGCCTGCACCACTATTCCGATACCATCAAACCCTTCTAAAGATGGCTCATGTGCTAGTCTTTCAACTAGCTCTAAAGAAATCTGTAATCTTTCAGTTTCCTCGGCATCTATATTCATACCTACATTATATTTTTTAGCAAGTGTTGTAAGCTCCAAAAGCTTAGGATAAAGCTCTGTATGTACTCTTTCATGTTGAGCAACTTCATAGCGAGGATGCAAAGCTGATAACTTTATAGATATACCAGGGTTTTTCTTTATCTCATCGTTGACAGCATATTTAGCAAGCTCGTTTATGGCATCATAATATTGCTTATAGTACCAGTCAGCATCCGCCATAGTCATTGCAGCTTCACCGAGCATATCATAAGAGTATGTATAACCATTTGCCACTTTCTTTTCTGAAACCTTTAGAGCCTCTTGTATAGTTTCACCAAGTACATATTGCTTACCAACGATCTTCATTGCTTGTTTCATCGCTTGACGAATTATTGGCTCACTAGATTTTTTGAGCATCTTTTGAAACACACTTCTAAAAGAACTTCTCTTTTCTTTCAATATACTTCCTGTCAGCATCAGGCTCCAAGTAGCCGCATTTACAAACAAATGCTTCTCTGTACCCACATGATCTTTCCAGGCTGCACTCGTAAGCTTGTCTTTTATCAAAAGGTCTATAGTGTAACTATCTGGCACTCTTAGTAAAGCTTCGGCTAGACACATAAGTACGATACCTTCTTCCGAAGACAAATCATACTCGATCATAAATGCATCTATACCAGACTTTTTGAGCCTGTTTTTTCTCACAGCTTCTACTAGTTTGTAAGCTTGGTCACGAATTTTTGCTTTCTGAACATTTGTAACCTGTGCTTTCTCAACAAGCTTAGTTACCACTTCCTTTTCATCAGTCAACCAATGTGCTGATATACTCATGATGTCTTTAGAAATAGGTAAGTTACCCGTGTGATTAAATAAACTGTTCATACGATCTCACTTATATTATTTGTTACTTTATATTGTTTTGAATACTTTTATAATTATTTGAATTTGCTTTGATTATCTATTTTCTTTTCTTGAATAATCTTTTTTACTAAAGCATCAAACTTAGTAGGAGGATTTACCCCTTTAAACAACCAGTCAAAGATATCATTATCTTCACTAGTTAAAAATTCTATAAAAAGTTTTTTGTCTTCTTTTGCTTCATCTAAATAACGATTATTTAAATACGGTGCCAAAAGAATATCTAGCTCAAGCATCCCTCTACGCGCAGAGTACTTAATCTTGCCTAACGAGCTAAAAATTGGGTCATTATCTTTTATAATCATAATATTAAAATCACTACTGAAACTTAGATAAGGCTAGTTTATACCATCTACTAATAGCTACCAAGCATGATAAGCAAAAAATTTAAAAAATATACTCTTTTAATTAGTGCTAGTATTAGGTATTATTTGATTAAGTTTACAAGTACTTCAAATATTATATCAATCTCAATAAATACAAGGATTAAAATCTAATGGCTATTAGTCAAAACGCAATAAAAATACTATCTGAAATCGATGAATTAGAACTTTTTAGCAACATCTCAGAAGAATGGGCTACCCTACTAAACGAGACTAATGAAGATATAAAAATCAAAAAACTATATTCTGCCCTAGTAAAGGAAAGTATTCGCAGAGAAACCGCTGAAAGACTCGCTAAAGATGCAAGATCTTATTGTGACATAGTACAAGAGCAATCTAAGCAAAGAATCTCAGATATGAAAGAAGGATTAGAAAGCCAAATAACTTTCCTTACTCAAAAGATTAAAGATCTAAAAGATGAGTCTACTAAAAATCTTGACCACTATAGAGATGAGCTAAAAAAAGCTACTAAAAGTCTGATTGATAATAAGGTTTAGCAAAGTTTAAACATCACAATAACTACTCTGTGTATGGCGAGTATGTATTAGAACAGTTCTCGCTAACCTGTAGTTCAACCTCTCAATTTGGGCGGTAATTAAATTTGCTATTTAGGTGTATTTTGATATAATCTAGTGTCTAGTTTTATGACTAGACTATAACCAATAATAACAAAAAGTCAGAAGTTTAGTAAGATAAGCAGTTCTGAGATAAAAATCTAATGGAGATTTAAAATGTACGCGATAATTAAAAATGGCGGTAAGCAATACAAAGTAGCTGAAGGTCAAGTTGTTAAACTTGAGAAAATCGAGCTTGGTATTGGTGCTAAAATAGAATTTGATACAGTTTTAATGGCTGAAACAGCAGACGGCGAAGTAAAGGTTGGTACTCCAACTGTAGAAGGCGCTAAAGTAGTAGCTGAGGTTGTAGAGCAAGGACGAAACGCTAAAGTGAAAATTATGAAGTTCCGTCGTCGTAAGCACAGTATGAAGCAGCAAGGACACCGCCAGTACTTTACTGCAGTGAAAGTTTCATCAATTAGTTTATAATTTTTTAAAATAAAAAAGGAGTATACAGATGGCTCACAAGAAAGCTGGTGGTAGTACTAGAAACGGAAGAGATTCAAACCCTAAATACTTGGGTGTAAAAAGATATGGTGGCGAAGTAGTAAAAGCTGGTTCTATCATCATCAGACAACGCGGAACTAAAACTCATCCAGGTACAAATGTAGGTTGTGGTAAAGATCACACTCTATTTGCACTAAAAGACGGTGTTGTTAAATTCCATACTGGCGGTGCTTTAAAGCGTAAATTCGTATCAGTAGAAGACTAATTCCTATAATATCTAATAGAGCTTTTATTAAACAATATAAATAGTTTAATAAAAGACCTGCAAAATTCTTTCTTTAAACAAATAATCAAACTCACATTTCTTTTATATTTTACTAATGTCCTAAAAACATTTGATTAAATAAGTAATTACTTACTTACTTACTTACTTACTTACTTACTTACTTACTTATTTGGTATCAGCAACACCTATAAACTTACCTTTACACTTATTCGTTGCCCAAACTGTATTTGTAACACCCGTTTCAGATAAATTCTGTTGCGATTGCCACATCGGTGAACTCCATGTTTTATTACCCTTAGCATCGACTGTCCAAACTTCTGCATCCACCTCATTGAAACCCAAGCCGAGCTTATGTGTTGTTGTATAGGAAAGATACTTAATATATACACCATTCTCAGCTTTTACACCTTGTTTAATTTGAGATACTGTTGTTTGTAAAGTATTTGGAATATGAGTTAAACAAAACTCTTCAGATACTGGGTTTTTAATATCAGTACGAGGTTCTATAGCATAAAATGTTGGTGTCCAAACTGTTTCTTTTGGCTTATCCGCACTATACAAATATAAGCTTGCTAAACTTAATATTGTTGCAGTTATTACTTTTTTCACCTTGATCACCCTTACTTTTTCGTTTTGATAGAATTTTGCAAAGCTTTACGGATTGCCTCAGACGCATCCTTTGAATCTCCAATAGATCCTCGAATCATTTTCTCAGCATCTTTTTGCTTATATCCTAGAGCCATAAGAGCGTCTACAGATTCATCAAATATCGAGTTACCGAAACCTTGTGATGATGCTTGGTTAGCCGTGTTAGCAGAAGCTCCCGCCATATCTGATTGACCATGTATTTCATTAGAAAGCTTCAAAAGCTTATCATAAATCTCCACTACCAATCTCTCAGCAGTCTTTTTACCTATACCCGGTACAGTTGCAAGCAGACCATAATCTTTATTCTCTATGCAATGTAGTAAAGTTTTACACTCCATACCAGAAAGTATAGCAATAGCGGTTCTAGCCCCCACTCCACTCACCTTGATTAGCTCTTGAAATACTTTTTTATCAACTTTTGTCTTAAACCCATAAAGCTGCTGAGCATCTTCTCTAACTACAAAATGCGTATACAAACTGACTTCCGTATTTACATCTCCAAGCGAGTAGAAAGTAGTCATTGGTACAGAAACTTCATAGCCTAAACCACCCACATCTATAAGCAATGCTGCAGGATCTTTTTCAAGCAAATTGCCTTTTATAAAACTTATCATAACTTATCTATTTATTGATTTATAATCATACATAAAGCATAGAATAAAGCTTATTGGCTGATAATCAAGCTAAGTGTGATTATTTCAGCAACAACTGCTCCGCTAGCAAGAATAAATTTGCTAATCATTGAATAAAGATGTAATATATAGACTGCTTAAAATTTTAATCTACACTCAAGTTTAACGACTTGTTTTAATTGAATTTTTTTGCTAAAACTGAGTAATTGACAACAATAAAGGAACAAAGATGAAAACGTTTACTGCAAAACCGTCGGATATCAAAAGAGAATGGCTTTTGATCGATGCTACAGATAAAACTCTAGGTCGCTTAGCTACAGAAGTTGCTATGATTCTAAGAGGAAAAAACAAGCCAGAATTTACTCCACACATGGACACTGGTGATTATGTTATTATTGTAAATGCTGAAAAAGTAGCAGTTACTGGTAACAAAAGAAAAGACAAAACATACATCCATCACACAGGATATATTGGTGGAATCAAATCTATATCATTTGATAAGCTGATAGCTACTCATCCAGAAAGAATTATTGAGAAAGCTGTAAAAGGTATGCTACCTAGAGGCCCTATGGGTCGTGTTATGTACAAAAAGCTAAAAGTATATGCTGGTGAAAATCATCCGCATACAGCTCAACAGCCTCAAATTCACAATATTAAGTAAGGATGGTAACAATGTCAGAATATAATTATGGTACAGGTCGTCGCAAAAGCTCTGTAGCTCGCGTGTTTATGAAAAAAGGTACTGGTCAATTTATCGTTAATGGCCTTCCGTTAGAACAGTATTTATGTCGTGAAACAGATTGCATGATTGTAAAACAACCTCTAGTACTTACTGAAAATACAGAAAACTTTGACTTCAAAGTAACTGTAAAAGGTGGTGGTACTACTGGTCAAGCTGGTGCTATCCGTCTTGGTGTAACTCGTGCTCTTATAGAATTTGACGAAGAATTAAAGCCAGCTTTGCGTGAAGCAGGTTTTGTTACTCGTGATTCTCGTAAAGTTGAGCGTAAGAAATTCGGCTTCAGAAAAGCTCGTAAAAAAAGACAATTCTCAAAGCGTTAATATATCTACTTATATTAATCTCATATCTATTCTTTTTACTTTATTATTCATTAGGAGGATAAAACCTTGGTTTTATACACAAAAAAGGATGATATCTATAGCGATATAATACGCATGATTGCCCTTATCAAAGGTGCTAATGCTACTGTCATAGATGTTTCTAAAGAAGAAAATTCAAAACACTTAGAAGAGCTAAATATCATAACTCCTAATTGCAATATACCTGCTTTAAGTACTGATGACTTTGCTGTTTATCGCTTAAATGTTATTATTGAAGCTATAGAAGATTTATACCCGTTTCCGCCTATGTTTCCTGTTTTCCCGAAACAAAGAGCTAATGCGCGCATTCTTCTTGAGCATGTAAATAAAACATACTTGCAAAACATCATCAAAATGATAGAGCAAGATTTGAGTGATGAAGAAATCATAGATATAAAGTTTACAATGCAAAAAGATATTATAAGAACTTACAAAACTGTAATAAGTGAAAGAACTATCAATGCCGAGTGCAATCCTGATGCTCAAAATGTGAATGTTTTAACACTTATCATGTCGTTTGTTTTTTATTATTTTATAAAGTTAAAGATAGCTATCCCAACAAAGGATAAAAACTTAATTGCAGAGATAAAAGATCTTTTTAACGATCCTAGTTTCATTAAAACAATTAAAGAAGGAGCTTAAATATGGCTATGCTTAGATCTTATGTAGTTAAGGCTACATATAATTGGTTGGTTGATCATGGTTTTGTACCGTATGTACTTGTTGATACCGAGTATGATGATGTAGTAGTGCCTAACAACTATATTGATGAAGATAAAAAAATACTTTTAGACTTATCTCCTCAAGCTATTGAAAATATCGCTATTACTGATTCTAATATCAAGTTTGATGCAACTTTTGACGGCGAGGCTATGTCTTTAGTTATACCTATCGAAGCTGTGCTTGAAGTTTTTTCAAAAGAAACTGAGCAAGGTATGTATGCTCGTGAATTTGGCTATGGAATAGATATCAATGAAGGTGAAGATGATACTTCAGTTAACCCTAGAAAAATAGGCGAGCCTGAAAAAGACAACATTCTTTCTTTTGATTAATATCGATTATAAAACAATAATATAGTTGATAGTTAGTTTGCTATTCGACTAATCCTATAACAATTCTCTCACAGGCTTATAACTCTTTCTGTGAATATCTAACACTCCGTATTTTTGCATATTTTCAAGGTGCTCCTTTGTCGGGTAGCCTTTATGCTTAGCAAATCCATATTGCGGATACTGCATATCATTTTCTAAGCAAATTCTATCTCTATATACTTTTGCTAAAATTGATGCTGCAGATATTTCTTTGATTTTAGAATCACCTTTTACTATAGCCCCTGATGTGTAGCTCCAGTTAGGAAGTTTATTACCATCGACCAATACTTTATCAAATTTATCTTTCAAGTTATCAGCAACTTTATTCATTCCATATAGCGTAGCTTGAAGGATATTCATACTATCAATCTCTTGTGGACTAACTTCAACTATCGAGTAAGCCAGGGCTTGAGAGATTATAATTTCATATAATGATTCGCGTTTCTTTTCACTTAGTTTCTTAGAGTCGCCAAGACCATCTATCTGATTATTAGAATCCAATATCACTCCTGCAACCACTACAGGTCCAGATAATGGTCCTCGCCCCGCCTCATCTATTCCTAAAATAATCACGATTTGCCTTTACCGTTTATAGAGCTTAAAAATCCACGCAAAATATTAACTTCATGCGCCTCAAGCTCACTTCTTTGAAACAGTCTTTTAAGCTTATCCATCACATGACCAGGATTGTCCTTATCAAGAAAACCTGACTTAATCATCTCATCTTCAAAATGCTTATAAAGCCCCAGCCTTTCATTAGCAGTCGCACTTTCATGCACTTGACTATATTCTGGAACTTGTTTTGAACTTGTAAAGTCTAGGTTTTGCTTAAATATCTCATAAGCAACTAACTGTACAGCTTGTGCTAGATTCAATGAAGTATAACCCTCGTTTGAAGGTATAAAAGCATGGACATTACTCATAAGTAACTCTTCATTTAGAAGGCCTATTCTTTCTCTACCAAACAAAACTGCAATCTTCTGATCTTTGTCACTAATTCTACCAATAATATCAGCAGCAACAGTAGATATAGGCTCTATAGGTAAAGAAACTCTTCTCACTCTTGCACTTGTACCAACCACGAAATCGACTCCGTCAAGAGCATCTGCAAGGCTTTTGACAATTTTAGCTTCCTTGATCACATCAATAGCATGACAAGATAAGGTCAAAGCAATATCATCAATTTCATTTTGAGGATTTACAAGCCATAAATCAGTCAAGCCCATATTAAGCATTGCTCGTGCAGTAGAGCCAATATTGCCATTATGTGATGGCTCAACAAGTACTATGCGGATATTATTTAGTAGGTTCTTCATCATCTTTTTCTTTTGTTATTAATTTATATAAGGCATCAGCATACTCCGCTTCTTCAAAATACTTTTGCGTTTCGGCTTTTTTTAAAAATGAAGCCAACTGTTTAAGTAGCTCCGTATGTATATCAGAAGTTTTATAAGGAAAAAAAACTCCTACCACGATTTTTATATCATCATTTACAGTATCGTCATAGTAGCTATTTTTAAGTGTAATAATAATTATGCGTGTAGTCGTCAATCCCTCGACTCTACAGTGTGGTATATATATGCCTTTACCAATATAGGTAGAACCTATTCTTTCTCTTTGATATAAACTTTTAAGGACTTGATCTTCATCAATAGATATATGACTAATAGCCAATCTATTGGCAAAAAACTCCATAAGCCTTTTTTTTGATTCGACATTAAGATTTAGGATTATGTTTTTTTTATCAAGAAGTGCTCTAAGATTCATAATAGATATATCAAATTGACTAAGAAAGAATTATTCAGCGTCTTCTTCCTCTACGATTTCCGCTATAGGTGTACCAGCGTTATGATGATTGCCTCTAAGCTTATCTTTGTGCTTTTTAAGTTGGCGTGCAAGCTTATCTTCAAGCTTATCAATAGCTGCATAAAGGTCTTTATCTTCTGCTTTTGCTACAAATTCACTACCAGGAACTATAACTATAGCTTCAGCGACTTGGTGGTCTTTTTCTACAGTTAATATAACTTTAGTAGATATGATATTATCGAAATAAACACCCACTTTACCAATCTTCTCATCAACATAACTTTTGATTGCACTAGTAACTTCTACATGTCTACCTGTGATTTGTATATTCATAATAAATCTCCTTGATCTGGATTAATTGGCACATAAGTTGTTTAACAACTCTGTTTTAACAACCATCTAAATGGTATACTTTCATTATACTAGTTAACTGTCATAAATAAAAGCAATGAACACAAATGTAAAACAAATTTTAAGCTCAATGCTAGCCATAACAATCGCTATATTTTCAATCATATTCTCATTTGTTTTTTTACTACCTTTATTTTTCTTTTTGATAATATGCTTTGTAATATTTTCTTTCTTTGTAAGGAGAAAAATCATAAAACAAAACCCTGATTTCTTCAAAAATGCTAAGATGAAAAAAGGTAGAGTCATTGATCAAGAAGATATTGATTCTAACAGCTCAAACTCTTTTAACAATAATCAAAACCTACACTAAACCATGTACACAAAAGACACTATAGTAGCAATTGCTACACCTCAAGGTAATGGCGGCATAGGTATAGTTCGCATATCGGGTACTGATGCTTTAGAGATTGCAAATACAATCACAGATAAACACCTAAAACCTCGCCATGCAACTTTTACAAATATATCTCACGATAATGAAACTATAGACAATGGTATAGCTATATATTTTAAAGCACCCTTTTCATATACAGGTGAAGATATAGTTGAGATCCAAGCCCACGGCAATGCTTTTGTACTTAATCTAATCATTAAGGCAGCTATTGCAAGTGGTGCTAGAATGGCTAAAGCAGGTGAATTTACTGAGCGAGCGTTCCTAAACAACAAATTAGATCTTGCTCAAGCCGAAGCTGTAGCAGATATCATCAACGCATCATCTGAAATAGCTGCAAAATCGGCTGCAAAATCTCTACAAGGTGATTTCTCAAAAGAAATAAATAACCTCCTTGAGAAACTTATATACCTTAGAATGTTCGTTGAAGCATCTATTGATTTTCCTGAGGAAGAGATAAATTTCCTTGAAGATAAAAAAATCCACACTAGCTTAGAAAATATCTATACAACCATATTAGATGTAAAGACTAGCACTAAGCAAGGAGCTATCCTAGCAGAAGGAATAACTCTGATACTAGTAGGTAAACCTAATGCAGGCAAATCAAGCCTCTTGAATGCTTTAGCAGGTAAAGATACTGCTATAGTTACAGATATAGCAGGTACTACTCGCGATATTGTCAAAGAGCATATTCAAATCAACGGCGTACCTATGCACATAATAGATACAGCAGGATTAAGAGACAGCCAAGATATTATCGAAAGCGAAGGTATAAAACGCGCTATCAAAAAAATTCAAGAAGCCGATCAAGTGCTTTTTGTTACGGATGACCACATAAAAAGCAAAGTTGCTCTTAGCGACTTAAAAGAAATTATCCCAGAATTTTATAGCCAAATTCCACAAGGTATAGATATAACCTATGTGCATAACAAGATAGATCTTCTCAATGAAGTCCCTGCAAATACTAATGACCATATTTATATATCTGCAGAAAATGGCTTCGGAATAGATAAGCTCAAGAAGCACATATTAGACAAAGTTGGCTATACATCTCAAAATGAAAGTATTTATACTGCGCGTGAACGCCATGTAGGGGCTATAAACGATGCTTATGCTCATATACTTCTAGCTAAAGAACAGTTAAGCCTAGGCAATGGAGAACTTTTAGCAGAAGAACTCCTCATAGTACAAGACTACCTAAATTCCATAACTGGTGAATTTAGTTCCGACGACCTATTAGGTGAGATTTTCTCAAGCTTTTGTATTGGAAAATGATATCAAAGATATATTAGACTTCTTGAAAAACTACAAAAATTAAGCTGGTTGAGCCTGTCGAAACCTAGCATAACATCTAGCATTAACTGTGATTTTTAGAACCAAATAATTACTAACACTTCAGTTTTGCAAGAAGTCTATTCATTCTTTTGAAAAAAAACATGATTTTTTTAGATATTTTCAAATATTATGTTTCATAATAAGCCTCTCTGTACTATGATTCTTATAACACTTATTTAAAAATCAGATACAATGAAAAAAATATTATCAACAGCAGCCGTCTTATCCGCTATGCTTTCTAGCACAGCATTTGCCGATGAGTGCCACCCAGATATGGACAAAAACTCTCAAAATTTTATCATTGGCTACGGAAGTCTCATCAATGATCAATCTCGCGAAAGAACCAATCCAGAAGCAAATGATGTATACCCTGTAGAAGTAAGTAACTTTAAAAGAGTTTTAGGGCATATAAAGAATACTACATTCAAAATGTCTCCTCTGTTTGTGACACCGTCAAAGGGAAGTCATTTAAATGCTGTTTATTATCCAACATCTAAAAAAGCTATCTCTGCTACAGACAAGAGAGAACTTACATACTGTAGGTATAAAGTAGATACTAGCGATATAAAACCCTTAGGAT
>Ga0307934_1000896_pt1 | contig 20203 bp, 12 predicted proteins | sample OrgLakmetageno90_FD_201838 | JGI IMG/M metagenome (GOLD analysis project Ga0307934, IMG submission 201838) | Saline water microbial communities from Organic Lake, Antarctica - #90 | ecosystem: Environmental > Aquatic > Non-marine Saline and Alkaline > Saline | place: Antarctica: Organic Lake... | reverse complement strand
TTTTTCAGGTAGATTCCTAGTATGATGCACAAGGAGATTTTTGTTTTATAAAAAAATATATGTCAGAAAAGAGTACACAATCTAAAGCATTTGATTGATGATTTGGTGATGATGCTGGATTCCTTTCGGGATTAGGTATTGCAGTGCAGTCAAAGGAGGAAGATACACCTAAGATACCAGAGCCTGAAAAAAAGGAAAAATCTAAAGCTAAAAAGTCTGTATATGATAAGGATGATATTATTCCTACAATGAAAGAGGCAAAGGTTATCAGGAGGGAAGAACCTAAGAAAATAATTAAGAAAGATGATAGTTCACGTAAAGACGTGGATGATCTAATAAAAAAGAAAAGTCAGACTGATGAATCTGCATATAAAGATATATGAGCTCGTAAAAGATCCACATCATGAAATAGGTCGACATGAAGATCGACAGGAAGGACATGAGGAAGAAGTACTTGACGTTGAAGAGGTGGTCGTTCTAGACCAATGCAATGAAACAAAGCTATTACCATTGGAGCAACAAGGCGTGTTAAAGAATCAGCAAATACTTCTTCTGCGAAAAAAGAAAAGACATATAAAGTTTCTGACAGTCTTAAAAAGAAAAGTACAATACAAGTAGGTGATATTATCACAGTAAAAGAATTTTCTGAAAAAATGTGAGTTCCATTTCCAGAAGTGATGAAAGTACTTCTAGCTAACAAGATTGTTACTGCAGCGCATGCTAATATAGATTTTGATACTGCTGTGTTAGTAGCTACTGAGTTTGACGTTACTATAGAGAAAGAAACGGCAGAAATGTCTGTTGAAGATGTCTTTGAATGAAATCTACAAGTAATTTTGGATCAAGATAAGGAATCGGATGCATTACTTCCTAGGCCACCAGTGGTAACTATTATGGGGCATGTAGATCATGGAAAAACTAAATTATTAGATTATTTGAGACAAACTGATGTTGTTGGAGGTGAGGCATGATGAATTACTCAGTCTATTTGAGCTTCTCAAGTTACCCATAACGACCAAAAGATAACATTTATAGATACGCCATGACATGAATTGTTTACTGCAATTAGAGCTCGTGGATCAAAAATAACGAACATTGTTATTATTGTTATTGCTGCGAATGATGGTATTAAACCACAAACAATAGAAGCAATAAATCATGCAAAAGACGCATGAGCACCAATTATTGTTGCTGTAACAAAGATTGATCTATGAATTGGAAAACTAGATGAGATTAAATGACAAATGGCTGAACATGGATTGCAGCCAGAAGATCGAGGAGGTGATGTGATGATCATACCTTGTTCTGCAATGACTGGACAATGAATTGATGATTTGTTGGATGCAATCTTATTACAATATGAAATGCTAGAACTTGTGTATAATCCTACGAGAAATGCAGTTGGTGTAGTAGTAGAATCCCACAAAGATGCAAAGAAGTGAGTAACTACAACTATGTTGATAATGACAGGAACTCTTCGTATAGGAGATATTGTTACGATTCACAATACATACTGAAGAGTAAGGAGAATGACAGATTGGACTGGAAAACAAATAAAAGAAGCAACATGATGAGATCCTATAATGATCTTGGGTATTCAAGATCTTCCAGAACCAGGAAGAATGGCAGAAGTTGTAAAATCAGACAAAGTAGCAAATAGTAAGATCTCTGCTATTAAAGAACATGAACAGTCATTATCAAAAGAAGCTATTTTGCAGGATATCATGCAAAAAATTGGGAAGTGAGATAATGTACAACTAAAACTTATTGTTAAATCGAATAGTTTTGGTAGTTTAGAGGCGGTCAAACAAGCAGCACAAAAAGTACCTCTTCCTGAAAATGTTGAATTAAAAATCATTCATGATGATGTTGGTGATGTGACTACCTCAGATCTAACATTTGCACAAGCTGCACAGGCTATTATTATATGATATAATGTATCTATAAGTGCTTCATTGAAAAAGAAAGCTGACCAAATGCAGGTACAAGTGAAGGAGTACAAGATTATTTATGAATTTTTAGAATACCTTGAAGATATAGGTAAATGAATGATAAAAGTTGAACTTAAAGAAGTAGTTACTGGTAAGTTAGAAGTTCTTGGACACTTCTTTAGAAAAGGAAAAGAATCTATTTTTGGTGGGAAAGTTATTGAGTGAAAGATCTTCAATCGTTCCAAGTTTAGGGTGTATAGACCTAGTGATCCTCAAAAAGATGAAGAGTGAAATGAAATTCCATTCATGAATGGATCAGTTACCTCTTTACAAAGAGATCAAGAGTCTGTAAAAGAAGTGAGAGAGTGATATGAATGTGGTATGAAGGCAAAAACACCGAAGAAAATTGAGATTGGAGATATTATTGAGTACTATATAATGGAATAACTATATTTGACATACATAAAAAGCTATTCTTCACGTGGAGGAATAGCTTTTTTGTTTTGAGATAAATTTGACAGATCATTTACCTCTATATATACTTATAATAGAGGTAGAGTATCGTATTTATTACTTTTTGTATACATGTTTAGTGCTGAGCATATAATTTATGTTGTGGGAGAGCATATAAGTTATGCAATTAATATTTTGTGACTTATTGTAATTACTTGGTGAGTAATTAAAGCTGCCAGAAGTCGATTGATTGATGAGTATGGTATGTATATTGCCAAAAAGCTACATGCAAAAAAACTAATGCATGTTAGACGTGATTTAGCAATCTATTTATTGCTTTGATTAGAGTTTATTGTAGCCTCAGATATTATTGATACCATGTTAAATTTGGATAGGCAAAAACTTATTTTGCTGTGAGGACTGATTTTGATTAGAATAGTGGTAGGATATATGTTGGATAAGGAAATTACAGAATATGAAAAAATGAAAGACAAAAGAGAAAAGAGAGCAAGTAAACAGAAAAAGAAATAATTATTAGTAGATATATCTTGATATATATGTTGTGATTCTTGCTTATTTTCATACACTTTTTATTGTTTATTATGTAAGATGTCTGTTGTATGAAATTGTTTGTGTGACTTTGAAATCCTTGAGATAAGTATGCATTAACAAGACATAATGCATGAGTAATAGCTCTGGAACAATTGTGTGCAGCAGAATGATGCACCAATTTTTTGTATCAGAATAAATTTTTTTCAGAAACTGCAACTTGATTGATAGGTAAACGGCAGATTATAGCTGCTCTACCTCAAACATATATGAATAAGTCATGACAAAGTGTTTCAGCTTTGGTGCAATATTATTGAATGGATACAAATGATATTTTAGTGCTACAAGATGATATAGACCTTCCTTTTTGAAAAATGAAGCTAAAGTACGGAGGTTCACATTGAGGTCATAATGGAATCAGAGATATTGTTTCTAAACTTTGAACAGAGAAGTTTTGGAGATTGAAAATAGGTGTATGAAGACCTACCCACCCTGAACAAGATGTAGTAAGCTATGTATTAGAAAAGTTCTCATCTTCAGAACAAAAACGATTCCGTGATCATGAACCTGCAATTCGTGAAAAAATTTGAGCGTACCTAAAAAATACTGGATAATACTTATATGTGTTAGATAACATCAACTTCATTACGTCGAATCATATGAGGTTCTTGTCTTTTTCTTATAGTTTTAAATGTTCATTGTTTTGTATAGAGAATTTCTTCGGCTTCTGGATATGAATTGTAATGTTTCATAGCCATAGATGCATTATATGCACCACAAGACTGTACTATAATATATTCATTAATATGTATGATAGGTAAAGATATTGGTTCTACAGTGTCTGATTGGTAGAGCATACATGTCAATAAATCACCGCTTTCACAGCAGTGTCCTACTACGACTACGTCTTCTTTATCACGAGAAGGATAAAATGTATGGAGTGGTTGTTGAATCCCATACATAGATACTCTTGGGAGTTCAGTCATGCCTGTATTTGTTTTAATAAACGTATATCAATCTTTTCCGGTATATATTTTATCGATAACTTTAGCTAAGAGACTACAGCTATTCATAACGAGATATTTTCATGGTTCAATTTCTAGATGTATATGTCTTCATGTTTCAAAAGCAAAGATTTCCAACTCTTTTTTGACTGCGTTTCATATTTCTTGAAGTTCGGCGTCTTTCTCGTATGGCATCAATGCTATTTTGAATCATCATCACAGATTGAGTATAGAAGCGCTAGGGAAATATTCTAATATATGTATAGCCTGTTTAGCAGCTTTTGATCGTGCTTCAGCAGTATTTTCAGATCAGATATGGATATGAATTTTATCTACATTAAGGTTATGTGCGCTTATTATATCCTGTATATCATTGATGTGTTCATGCCAAATACCAAAGCTAGAGCTAGGTCATCACGTATCAATTTTTTTGAACGCTCCAGAACCAATACCAGGATTGAATCTGATTCATACAGAAGTTCAAGGATACATCTGGCCATACGTTTCTAATTGATGTAAACTTGTTGCAACAAACTGTATATTATGCACTCCTAAAAGGTTCATATCATGGATAAGTTCTTGTCATGAGAGTTGAATATGTTCCCCAGGTATACCTGCATCCAGAGCTCTTAGTACTTCATAACCACTACTAGCATCAATATGAATACCAAGACTATTATATATACGGAGTATGTTTTTATTTGCATTTGCCTTCATTGCATATCTTACTGTTAGTCCATAGGGATGAGGGAATGCTAATACTTTTTTTGCTTGTTCATACAAGAGTTCCTCGTTATATATATAGCAAGGTGTTGAGTGATGGTTTGAAAGATATTCTAAGTGTTCTGGTGAGAGAAAGAGTGGTTGCATTTGTAATATATAATATAAAAAAACCTACCAGAAGGCAGGTTTGAGAGAGTGAATAATGTATTCTACTATATCAATATCCTGCCATGGCTGAGGCCTGGTTTTTTAGCAGTATATGATTTTTTAGAGAATGTGTGTCTCATATCGAATATAATAACAAACATGATAACCAATAGTTATCTTTTTATATAAATCAAGGTAAAGGAATAAATCTATTACAGATAATGTCAATACTAGATGCTATGCAGAAGCTAAGTTTTTGGCTCTTTGGGGATGCATACATAAAATAAGAATACAAGAAGTAATTGTGTGATGGGTGACACCTTGTGTTTGTTTAATAGTAGGTTCTATATCACATAGAATGAATTGTATTTATTTATTCATGGAATATATGCTACGTCGCATCTTTCATAAAAAATTGTTTATGTTTAGTTTTGTATTTTTTCTGCTTTTTTGGTATATACTTTCAATCTGATGAGCATTTTCATTTAATCTGTTTAGTGCTTGGACATACAAACAATGAAATATCAAAATTGGCGAAAATTACGTAAAAGATAGTGAAGTTGATGATACTATTGTTGGTTTGGTTATAGCGAATATGACCTTCGGTGAAGGTGAATATCACGTAACGGGTGAGAAAGCGATGCAAGACGCATTACAGTTATTTGCTACATCACAAGCATTAGTTCAGGTAGATATTCTGGACTTAGTAACCACAAATGAAGACAGTGAACGTGTTTTAGATGCTCATCTTCAGCATACTCAGCAAACACTAACAAAAATTAAAGATACAAATCAGCAACTTAGGGAAATAGCTCAAGAGTACGTACAAAAAGCAAACAATTGTCTTCAAGAAAAGAGAGATGGAGACCAATTGTTTTTTCAGTGAGTTCAGTGAAATGATGGAGCTTCTACTGTTGTGTGATTGGAGATGTCATTAGAGTTTGCGCCATGTTATATTACTAACAGAATTAAAGCAAATGCATACGCATACATGGCAGATAAGGTTGCTACACATGCAACTATCCTAGCTAGGAGACAAACCTTGTTAGTAAATAATGCTGATGCTATTATTAACAATACGTCGTATCTAGAATGAAATGTACTAGAACAATTGATTGCATTGAGAAATGAGATTCAATGAATAAATCGTGTGGAATATCAACAAGTAGAAGGATTGTTCAATATGAATATTTTTAGTGGGGATCGAGACATAAGTAGTCTTCCAAATTATAATAAAGTATTCTTTTGAGATGGAAATGACTGACCAACATATCTAGATCCAGAGTTTAATTGGAATTGATATTAGTACATTTACTTAGTATATAAAAATAAAAATGTTTCGAAAAATTATTGTTAGTATGGCAGCAGGTGCAGCAACATTTCTCTTGTGATGAGCTAGTTTTGCAAATCATCGAGATCTTTCGGCGTGTACATATAACAAGTTTAAGGTAACTGCTTATTACTCTCCAGTCCCTGGTCAGGAGGCATATTATAGAGGAAACATCAAAGATGAAAAAATACTGAATGGGAATGGAACGCATGGTGCATCCTGAAGAGCAGTCTATAATGGAATGCTGGCTGCTCCTTGAAATTATTCATTTGGTACTAAAATTTATTTCCCAGAGTACGGCGTATGACAAGTAGATGACAGATGATGAGCTATATTGGAAAAATGAGAAAGATGGGATGCCACAGAAACTAGAATTGATATTTATGCATGAAAAGGGGATAAAGGCTTGCAAAGAGCATTGTCATTTTGAGTTCAATATACTTATGGCTACGTTTGTCCCAATTGAGTGATTCCAAATTCAGATGTAGGTATTGATTATTCTACATTTCCACAATACGAAGATTTTTATCATGCAAGTCTATGGGTACTTGGACTATGGCCAGAAAGAAGAGATCCGTGGGTAAAAGCTCTCCAAAACTATCTTATAGCTCTGTGATATATGAATTCATGAAGAAATACATGATACTACGGCTCTGAAACAAAAGCTGCATTGTGTATGTATCAACAGAAAAATCTGTGAATGAACGGGGCTAGCGAATGGTGTGGATATTTTGGCCCACAAACAAGATATAATATGAAACAAAGAGTTAAGGCAAAATGATTATCAAGTATTGTATGACCTGATTCAGCACTACTTGCTGAAGAAGATCATACTCATGAGCCAGAACTTGATACCGATCATCGTATGGTACAAAAAACCACAACTGATACGCTCATAGAAAATGCGGGAACTGCAGCAGTCCCAGAGATAAAAATTCCTGTAGTTATTCCTGATACGTTGGATGAAAGGATTATAGAACATATGTTCACGAAAGGTGAGTTTGTGCAATATGTATTTGATACTGCTATGAGTAAGTGAACAACATGAAAACAGGTAAGAATACTTGAAAGGAAGCTCCAATGGCTTGGATATTTACCTAAGGATAGAGAAATAACTTGAGTATATGATATGAACGTTATCGAAGCGGTTTGGATGTTCCAATTAGAAATGTGAATACTTGATGATACAGCTCCATATCCTGTGAGAGGATTCTTTGGTGAGAGAACTAGGGAGAAGATGAATAGTTTATAAATATAGTATGTATGCAAGTATTGCAATAAAAAAAGCTCAGCATCGCTGAGCTTTTTTTATTTAGTATTGTATCAGATATTACCGACCTCTAAACTGCATAGCTTCCAATAATCTTTCTATTGCGACAATATATGCAGCATCTCTAAGATTTGTTTCATGTTGTTGAGCTGTAGCGATCACTCAGTTGGTCGCTTTATTCATTATTTTTTCTAATTTTTCAAAGACTTCGTCTTCTGGTCGATAATAGTTTGCATTATTTTGTACTTGCTCAAAATAACTCACTGTTACTCATCAAGCATTTGCAAGTATGTCTGGCAGTACTTCTATTCATGCTTTATCTAGGATAGGCTGAGCTTCTGGAGTTGTCGGGCCATTCGCTAACTCTAATATTATTTTCCCTTTGATGTCGTTTGCATTTTGTTCCGTAATTTGGTTTTCCAATGCAGCAGGAACAAGTATATCACAATCTATAGTGAGGATATCGCCATGTCATACAACTGTTCATGCGTCATAAGTAGTTACACTTTTTCTATCTGACTTTATGGCTTTGAGTTTACGAATACTGAGTCATTCTTTGAGATGAATTCCTCATCCAGAATCTGAAATTCCTACAATAATTGCACCATCTTCCTTGGCTAGTTGAGCGAAAGTAAGTCAAGCATTTCATGCTCATTGTATAACTATACGTTTTCCTTTTAGTGAATCATTTTTATGGCGAAGAAATCTCCTCAGAACATATAATCATCATTGAGCTGTAGCGATTGATCTTCATTTTGATCATCCTATAGATAGTGGTTTTCCAGTAATAACTCCTGGCTGTCGTTCTCCCACATGTTTTGCATATTGATCTGCCATCCATGCCATAATTTGTCCATTGGTATTCACGTCAGGAGCAGGAACATCTCTTGTAGGTCAAATATGTTTCCATATTGCATCGATATAAGCTCTAGATAACTTTTCCAATTCTGTAGGAGATAGCTCTTTGGGATTGACAATTATTCATCACTTACCTCACCCCAATGGCAAATCTACTACAGCAGTTTTGAAACTCATCCAAGCAGAGAGTGATTTAACTTCATCCAATGATACGTTTTCATGAAATCTAATTCATCCTTTGTAAGGTCATTTTATGTTACAATGTTGTGATCTAAATACTTGAAATGTGGCTGTTGATCCATCATCCATATCTATCGTTACTTGTTCGTCAATAATATTCATAGGCTCAAGGAGTTGTTCCATAAGATGTTTACTGTATGTTTCAGCTAATGGAGCATAGGCTTTTTTGATTTGATCTTGTACTCATGAAAATAATGACATAAATTTGGTAGATAAAAAGCTAAAATGTAATTATATGGTATATACGGACTTTTATCAAATGTGCGAGAAGAAATAATAGTCATAATTTGACAATATAAATTATATATATATATAATATGTATAGTGAATTTTAATTTATTTACTATGTATGCATGAAAAATAATAAAATTATCGCTTGATCAGTTGCTGGAGCAACATTCTGTATTTTATGACTGGTAGGGTTTATGAGTATTTGAGGGAATGAGTCTTCTACCTTGAACGCAACTACACAGTCATTTAGATCAAATACATTGACGAACAATAATGAAACAAATTTTGGAGAATGAGATGCTAGGAGGGGAGAAGAACCACTTGTAGAATGAATGGATCTTGGAACTAAACCCAAAGGAGTAGAGAGATGAGATGCGCCAACACGCTGATTAGAAGTTGATGAAGATGATACAGATTTTGAAACCAGTGCACAACTTTTATTTAATGGAAACAATGGAAATAATTGAAATAATGGTCCCATGTCATTTTGTTGAGACTGAGTACAAGATGCATGAGAAGAATGTGACGATTGAAATCTAATAGATTGAGATGGTTGTTCGTCTACTTGTTTGCTAGAAGTAACAACAAACACATGTGATGTTGGTGTTTTTTCTTCGCAACTTACTGATATAGATGTCTTACCAGGAGCGACAGATGTGGTAGCGTTGATGTTTGATGTTGAAACTTTTTCATTACCTGAGACTATTTCTAGTTTTATTGTCTTATCAAACGAACTAACATCACAAGTATGATGAGTTTCCACTATACATCTATGGAATGTAACTGACACGTGAAACGACTTGTTGGTAAGCGCTCAAGTGAATTGATCACCTTCATACCAACTAGATTTTGCTGACATTATGATCCCAGCTAACTCTATACAAAGATTTATGGTTACCTATGACATCGCTGATAATGCGCCTTCATGAACTGTTTTATCTCCATTGTGATTATTGAATGTGATGTGTAGTAATGGATCTGAAGTAAATATCTACGAAACATCGGATAGAACCATTACTATTACTTGAATTGAAGGGGAATTGTATCTGGACTTAAGTTCTGATTTTGAAGATTTTTATAAGTTGTGAGGTCTAGAAAAAACAGACTGTGTAGCAGAATTTGATGTATATAGTGAATGAGAAAATATATATATTGAGGGATTATCTTTAGATGTCGTATGAGATATATATTGATTTGTAGATGCTGTAGATAACGTTATTTTAGAATGAGACAACGGTGAAATATATACTGAAGTAGTTTCTAACGAAGCATTGGATTGAACGGTTGAAATCAATATAGAAAACAATTCATTATTGGTAACTTCAACACCAAATACCCTTTGTTTGCAACTGTGAACAAAGCAATTAGGTTTCAATACAGGAAATGGTAATTGATCGCAAGATGTATCTTTTTCACTCAAGGTTGATGAATCAGTCTGAGAGATTTCCTGAGAAGATTATAGTACTGCGTATACAAATAGTTCTTCATATGTTGCAGTAAAACCTGTGTTGATTAGTGATCTTGATCTTCTTCCTGGAAGTTCATCATTATCAGCTGCAGCTGATATTGCTAAGATCAAGCTAACTACTGACAGTTGGATAAATAGATCTTTGTACAATACTACAACTGCAAAATTAGAGCTACAAGAATTGAGTGCAAATGTTTTTTATTCATTACAAAATGGTTCATTAACAGCCAATGATTTTGAGCTAAGTATTGATGGTGGAAGTTCATCTATCACAGCTTCTAGTTTTAATTATGGAGTGCTTACTTTTGATTTAAGTTCTCTTGCTGGAAGCGATATAATAATGAATGATAGTGATGTTGTGACAATGACTATTTCATTGAATACTTTTGTCCCTATTAATTCTGATAATGATAGTGTAGTATTTGAGTATGATGAAACGAAAGATGCTAATTTGAGATATTCTATACAAGGTGATACTAATTGTTCTACAGATGCTTGTATAGATGGTGGTTTGAGATTGGGAATGTATGATTTTGGTAACATTATAACTGACTAATATCTCTGGAGTGTGTCGAACATGTTAATTTATTTTTTATGCTATATCAATGAAAAAAACAAAAATTATTTGATTAGCGTGAGTGAGTTTACTGGCGATTGTAGCCGGAGCATATTTTATAGTCTGACCTTCAACGGATGAAACTGGATCGTTGGATGCAGTAACGCAGTCGGTGATGTTTGATTGTAGTGATCCTGCGGTGACTGTTATTGAGTCTGACTGTCAGGCATTGGTTGATTTGTATAATGCAACGGATGGAGAAAATTGGGAGAAAAATAATTGATGGCTAGTGGATTCTGATGTATGAAATTGGTTTTGAATTTCAGTGTCTAGCACTATTCAAAGAGTCACGAAAATAGAACTTGATCTAAATAATTTAAAATGATATATTCCAACTAGTTTATGAATATTAGAAAATTTATCTTTATTAAATTTACATTGAAATGAGTTAGTTTGAGTTATTCCGGATACTCTTTGAGATTTATCTAATTTATGGACTTTAAAACTTTCTAATAATACATTAGTATGAGAGATACCAAGTAGTCTATGAAATTTAAGTAATTTAAGAGAGCTTGATTTAAGAGTTAATAGAATGGCATGAGAAATACCAGATAGTTTATGAAATTTAAGTGAATTAAATATTTTGCAGCTATTTAATAACGAATTGGTATGAGAAATCCCAAATAGTTTGTGAAATTTAAGTAATCTAAATATACTATACTTACAGTCGAATAAATTAACATGAGAAATTCCAAGTAGTTTATGAAATTTATCTAATTTATGGAATTTAATTCTAAGTGATAATAAATTAACATGAGAAATTCCACCAAGTATTGGTGTTCTACCTATCTTGACATCATTATGACTCAATGTTAATGAATTAACTTGAGAAATTCCAAGTGAATTATGAAATTTGAGTACTTTAATAAATTTAGATTTATGATGGAATAATCTGTCATGAGAAATTCCGGAGAGTCTATGAAACTTAAGTAACTTGACAAATATAGATTTGCGTACTAATAAATTATGATGAGAAATCCCAGATAGTTTATGAAATCTATATTCTCTAGAATATATGTTCCTAAGTATAAATAATCTTTGCTGAGAAATTCCTCAATCAATAAAAGATTTAAATATACTGTATGAAAACTATACTTACAATCGACTTACTATCCCATGAGATGAAACTCAGCAACCAGAAAATTGTGAACAAGTAGAATGTGAAGAGAACATAGTTGATTTGAATGATTTCGATTATAATAATGATGGTACATTAACTGCTAATGATCTTTTCATATTACAGCAAATATTGTTATGAGAAATGGAATATATTCCTTGAAAAATAACTGACACAAACGGAGATGGAGTCTATGATGAAGATGATGTCTCACAATTACTTGCCTATATTATATGAAATGATGATATAACATCGTTGTGTATTGATTGAATCGATATTGATTGTGATGGTATTATTGATGAAGGACAATGTGATTTTTGTGGTAATGGAGTTATTGATGAATGAGAAGAATGTGACTGAAGTGATCCTAAAAATTGAATATTTTGTACAGAAGAATGTATGTTATTAGAGGTAGTTGTAATCGACGATTGACCAGGGACGATCGGTCATGACGGGTTAACTCCAGCGGAATGAGAGGATTGAAGAGATTTGATACACTAAGTAGATAAAGAATATTTACATATATCAATTAAAATACTAGGCAGTTGTCTAGTATTTTTTTGGATACATAGTATTATCTGGGCTATACTTCTACTATAATTCACTTGAATTGCTCATTTTTTTGCATACAATGTAGCACGTAGATATAGAAGGTGATACATTCTTTATGTTACTAATACATTTTTTATGTGAAAAACTGAGAAAAAGATTAATAAAATACTTATTTGAGCCATTATTGGTTCAGCAGTCTTGTGAGTAGGTGGATTATCTATGACTCCAAAGTGAAAATCTTTTTGGAAACGTATATTTCACAAGAGTCACGGTTGGACAAGATTTCTCATCCGTGGTGTAAGACAGATGAAAAATGAGTTTTTTGGTACGTCTCCAAAGAAAAAAAGAAGAAGAAAAACGAAGAAGAAAATAATAAGTAAAAAAATACGTGGAAAGTAATATTATATAGCCTACTTGGTAGTGATAAATCACTTTTTGTAAACAAAATAGTTCAAAAATTAATTATTTAATTTGCTCTTCGCTGCTGATTTATGTATAGTGTGATTAGCGACGAACTTTTAACTTTAAATTTGATAGCGTATGAAGAAAAACATGTTCACGTTTACGAAAGATTACATGAACTGTATTGCGCAGGCGAGTTTATTCACCTATCAACGTGATGAACGTGTTATGGATGCTGACGATATATTATTTGGTTCATGGGAATTTACAAAAAAACAAGTATTTTCAGACTTGTTTTGGAAATTTCTATGAGTAAAAACGCCAGATCGTATTGAGGACGCGTTGAAAGATATGTATAGCGAATTGAAAAAAATTCCTCAACATAGTCGTTTGAAATTTCAACTTGATGCTCGTTTTCAAGAACGTTTCCTTGCACTCAAAAAGAAATGAATTAAAAAGTTTAATTTCTTGGCTCTTGTATATGTCGCTCTAGATGCATTATCTGATGATCTAGATGCATATTTGGCAGCTGCGAATATTGATACGGTAGTTATGCAAGATAAGCTTGAGAAAATAATCTTTATGTTGGATAAGATAGATTTATCTCCTGTAGAATTTTTTGGTATGGTAACACAAATTATGAAGACTATGTGATTAAAAATTGATCAAATGGATATGTTTATGGATATAGACCATGTACAGTGAATAAAAGATTCTGGATGATTTGTGGTTCAGTCTTGATCAGATGCAGTTGAAGATTTGGATAATGTTGATGCGTGAGATATAGACACAACTACTGATGACGATAAAAAATTGACCATAGAGTATTTTGCGACAGATTTGACCAATGAAGCAGCAGAAAACTTACTTGATCCTGTTATTGGTAGAGTAAAAGAAATAGATCAAATTGTCTATACATTATTGAGAAAAACAAAAAATAATCCACTACTCATTGGTGAGGCCGGAGTGTGAAAAACAGCTATAGTTGAATGACTGGCAATGAAAATAGCAGCAAATGACGTACCAGACAAACTACAAAACAAGAGAATTATGATGTTGGATATGTGATCTCTTGTGGCTGGCACGAAATATAGATGAGAATTTGAAGCTAGACTCAAGGCTATTGTTGATGAAGCAACAGACCCATTGAATAATATCATTTTGTTTATTGATGAAATTCATACGATTATTGGTGCAGGTAATGCTGAGTGAGCAGCAGATGCTGCAAATATATTGAAACCTTTATTAGCTAGAGGAAAATTACAGCTTATTGGTGCAACTACATTTGATGAATATCAAAAACATATAGAGAAAGATGCTGCGTTGAAAAGAAGATTTCAAGAATTGCGTGTTGATGAACCTACCCAGGCGGTTGCTATGGATATTATGCATGGATTGAAAGAAAGATTTGAAGAATATCATGGAGTAAATATTTCTGATGCTGCAATCGAAAAGGCTGTGACTTATAGTATAAGATATATGATGAATAAACACCTCCCTGACAAAGCAATCGATATTATTGATGAAGCATGCGCTAGACTATCTACATTACAAGCTAAGCTCAAATCAAATGATGAATATGTGGTTTTGGAAAAGGATATTCAGGGTATGCAAAAGCGTATCGAGAAAGCAATTGAGAAACAAGACTATTTCAAGGCTGCTGAACTTAAAGAGCAAGAAGAGGAGATGAAAAAGAAGCTAAAATGAATGAAGCAACAGCAAACTCTTCCAAAACATCTGAGACCAACTATTGAGGTGATGCATGTTGGGGAAGTATTGGCAGATAAAATGTGAATACCTGTAGAACAAATTACTGAGTCTGAAATACACAGACTTGCAACATTAGATATAGACTTGAAACATCTTATCTTGGGACAAGATGAAGCAGTTGATGCAATTGTGAAAGCAGTGAGAAGAAATAGATTATCTGCGGTTGAACAAAAAAAACCAATTTGATCATTTCTCTTTTTATGACCATCAGGTGTTGGAAAGACGTATCTTGCCAAAACACTTGCTTGAGAATTCTTTTGAGATGAAAAAGCATTGATTAGAGTAGATATGTCTGAGTATATGGAAAAGCATTCAGTATCTAAGCTTATTGGTTCTGCGCCAGGTTATGTATGATATGAAGAAGGTGGTATGCTGACGGAACAAGTAAGAAGAAAGCCATATTCTGTAATATTATTTGATGAAATCGAGAAAGCTTCTCCTGATGTAATGAATATATTTCTACAAATATTGGATGAATGACATTTGAAGGATAACAAATGAAGATGGATAGATTTCAAAAATACGATAATTATCCTTACATCAAATACTGGATCGGAATATTTTAGTAAGAAGTGATGAACTATTTGATTTGCAGGACTGGATGATAATAAGACAGTTGAAGAGAAACACTTTGATGATATTAAAGATAAGGTAATAGATAAAGTAAAAGATGAAATGGCTCCTGAGCTTATAAATAGATTGAGTGAACTTATTGTCTTTAAGCCATTATCTAAGAAGATTCTCAGTGATATATTTAGCGATAAATTGAAAATATTTTATGGGGCTTGGAAAACAAAAGCATGAATCAAACTTCCAAAGTTCTCCAAGAAAAAAATAGCATCAGTTATTGATGAAGTGTATGATCCTGCATATTGAGCTCGTCCATTGGAAAGATATCTTGTAGATAAGGTAGAGCCATGATTGATTGATCAAGTTATCAAAAATGAAATGAGTAAATAATAAAGACAAATGAGTAGATTGTATAATTTACAAAAAACACTACGTATGTAGTGTTTTTTGTTTGATCATCTAAGAACATGTTTTTTAGTCGTTGATGGTTGTTTTGCCAATATATCATGCTCATATACTGCCAATAATAGTAGTATCATCTTCAGTACTGTAGCGTAGTATTCAGTTATTGGTGACAGTTGAATTAAGCTCTATAGTGATAGATTCAGCTTGAGTCGGATTGAGGAGTGGTACGCCAGTAATCAAAAATACTGCTGATCATCATGCTTTTACTTCTTGTTTAGATCATAATTCATTGAGGTCAAAAGTGACTTGTTTCTCATTTTTTGTGTCTATACCAATATCTTGTGAGAGAGTATCTATACGTTTAAGTTTTAGTGTCGTATGAATATCTCCTGCAACAGTGCCATCTTCTAGAGTAAATTCTAGAGATTCTAGGAGTATATCTTCGTTGTCGGTAGTTTCTGAAAAGTCGACACTAATTATTGCTATATCTGATCTTGCTTGATTGTACATTTTACTATCAACGAACCAGTTATTGTAAGTTTCAAGTAATTGGATCCCTGCTGATCCCAAAGCTGCACTTGCTATATTTATCGTATCTTCGGTATTAGTAATTTGTATTGAATCAATGTCATTTCCATTGGTGCTAGAACTTACCTCGTCAATGTTCATGGTGAGATTGAATGACGTATTGATAGAGATGTCATCTCTATCTGTTGGTAGTAATCATACATAAAATAGATTGTCTCATTGTTTCAATATTATTTGTTCGGTGAATTTGGCTGTATTTCAATTTGGATTATCCTGTCATATAAGGACTCAGTCTTCATTATAAATATATACATATGAGACGAATTCATCAAAGTTGGGATTGTTTGCACTAATTGAAAACTCTTCAACGATAATATCTTCAAAATCAGCAGTTATTTCAAATTTCACTATAGGTCAAGAAAACTCAGCTGAAGAAATAGTTTTTTCTCCTTCTTTATATGTTGACGTTGAGATATCATTTTCGGTTGTTTTTTTTGTGCTATTTGCATACTCGATTTGAGTTGTATCTTCTTGTTCTTTCTCATTATTATCCTCATTACTTTCTATCCAAGAATTCACATATCGTTGAAGATATTCTAGGACAAAAATAATATCACGTGGTAGATTGTCTTTTTCTAATGCTTGAGTAATTCTATCATCAATAATAGGGAATTTATATGCTAATTCTGATTGAGAGTATTTGTTTGTGAATTTATCTAATACAGTATCTACTGCTGTGGTATACGATGTTTCTTTTTCAATATCCAAACTTACGCTCGAATCAAAATTTGCAAATATGTACATATTACAACACATACATACTATCAGTACACCTAAAATTACATGTTTCATAGCAAAAATACTCCAAAAAAATAAAATTAACCTACTCATATTCTCTTTATAGAGAGTACGCTAGTGAATGCAAGATGTGACAATTTATCCAAAAGCTATTGAAAACCATATCTACTTGTGTAAGTTCGACAGAGGTCCCACTCGGGACAAAGCCCTCAACGGGTTTATTTTTTTACCTAAAAATGATAACGAATACGCATATTTACAATGTTATACTATATATCAATCAACTGTTGATTGTTCAAAAACTACTTCGGTAGTTTTTTTTTATACCTTTGTAAATGTGTAGCGTATAATCCACTCCAATGCTTTCAGTTTTTATTTTTTTATACGTTAGTATGGACGCTCATCTTATATTGTCTGATGGATCAATATATTCTGGCACAAGCTTTTGATATGATTGACCAACAGATGGCGAAGTAGTATTTACGACGGGTATGGTGTGATACCCAGAGACGCTCACAGATCCTTCTTTTGTATGACAAATAGTATGTCTCACGTATCCAATTCAATGAAATTATGGTGTACCACGTGTGGATGAAGTAGATGATCGATGATTAAAAAAGTGATTTGAATCTGATACGATCCATGTCAAAGCTGTGTTGGTAAACACCTATTCTCCAGGGTATAATCACTGTGACGCTGAAATGTCTTTGGGTGAATACTTACAAGTGCATAAAATACCATGAATTACATGAATTGATACAAGGGCGTTGACAAAAAAACTCAGAGAAGAATGATCAATGTTGGGGAAGATTGTTGTATGAGATTTACCTAAACATATAGACACAAATGATGTACAAGATCCCAATAATCATCATTTGGTTCACAGAGTAAGTTGTAATGAAGTTGTTTCTTACTGAAACTGAGAGAAACGTATTTGTGTAGTAGATCTAGGCATAAAAAATAATATCATTAGAAGTTTGCTTCAGTGTAATACTACACTAATAAGAGTACCTCACGATTATCCTTTTATGGATGGGAGTATAGAGTTTGATTGATTGTTTCTATCCAACGGTCCTGGAGATCCTACAAAAAATACTACAGCCATACAACACTTGGATATAGCTTTGAATAAAAAGATTCCCATTTTTGGTATATGTCTAGGAAATCAATTATTGGCATTGGCTGCATGAGCAAAAACGTATAAACTTAGGTATGGGCATAGAGGAAAAAATCAACCATGTAAAGATATACATACTGGATCCTGTGTTATCACTTCACAAAATCATGGATATGCTGTAGATAATGAGACCTTACCTGAGAATATTCAACCTTGGTTCATAAACATCAATGACGGAACAAATGAATGAATGCAATTTATAGATACTCCTGTCAGGTCTGTACAGTTTCATCCAGAAAGTGCTCCTTGACCTAATGATAGCGTCTATCTCTTTCAAGAATTTGTAGATTCATTGTAATCTTATCCGAAGTTTTTTTATTTGTATAGTTTATTGTCCATGCCATTAGATACGTCCTTCAAAAAAATATTGATATTATGATCATGAGCGTTGAAAATTTGAGAAGCAGGTGAATTTGATTATTCTTGAAGCCAAGCAATTAAAGCGGTAAAAGAAGAGTGAATAGAAACAGTATTGATCAATCCAAATATCGCTACCGTACAAACTGATGCATGATTTGCAGATAAAATATATTACTTGCCAGTGCTACCCTATTTTGTTGAAAAAGTGATAGAAAAGGAACGTCCAGATGCGCTGATGCTTTCATTTGGATGACAAACGGCTTTGAATGCTTGAGTAGAGTTGTATGATTCTGGAGTGTTAGAGAAGTGGAATGTGCAAGTTTTAGGTACTCCAGTTGAAGCAATAGAAATTACTGAAGATAGAAGAAAGTTTAAACAGGCATTGGATAAAGTTGGGGCTTCATACGCAATTAGCAAGCATGCATCAACAGTTGATGAAGCGACTATTATTGCACAAGATATTTGATATCCTGTCTTAGTAAGGGCAGCTTTTGCTCTTGGAGGATTGGGATCATGATTTGTTCATAACGAACAAGAACTACATGTGTTGTTGGAAAAATCTTTTTCATATTCCGATCAAGTAATTATAGATGAGAGTCTCAAAGGATGGAAAGAAGTTGAATATGAGGTGGTGAGGGATGCTGCTGATAACTGTATAACAGTATGTAATATGGAAAATGTAGATCCTATGGGTATTCACACATGAGAGAGTATTGTTGTAGCTCCAAGTCAAACATTATCAAATCATGATTATCATCTGCTTAGAGATGTATCCATCCGTACGATTAGACATCTAGGTATTGTATGAGAATGCAATATACAATTTGCGTATAATCCACATGCAGCAGAATATAGAGTAATAGAAGTGAATGCGAGACTTTCTAGATCATCTGCATTAGCTTCAAAAGCAACGTGATATCCACTTGCCTATGTAGCAGCAAAAATAGCGTTGTGATATACACTAGATGAAATTGATAATGATGTAACCGGTGTAACGAAAGCATTTTTTGAGCCAGCATTGGATTATATTGTAGTCAAATTTCCAAAACGAGATTTACAAAAATTTACTAATGTGACCAACAAACTATGATCTGAAATGAAATCAGTGGGTGAGGTGATGAGTATTGGTCATACTTTTGAGGAAGCATTACAAAAAGCAATTAGAAACTTATATATTGGTCAAGAATGACTTGTTTGATATGATACAGATACTGATATAGCTTATTACCTTCAACATCCTACCCCACAAAGAATGTTCTATATTGCCAGAGCATTTATTGCAGGTATGACGATAGATGAGGTGCATGATCATACATGAATTGATAATTTCTTCCTCACTAAAATCTATGATATTATTCAAACATACACTAAACTTGTGGATAAGAATTATGAGATTTCAAAGAATATCTTGTCCCTAGCGAAAAAGCAATGATTCTCAGATAAGCAGATTGCTATACGGAGAGCTGTAGATGAAATGGATATTAGAAAACAAAGAATTGCTTGTGACGTTGTACCTGTAGTGAAACAAATTGACACCTTGGCTGGTGAGTTTCCTGCGCAGACAAACTATCTGTATACCACCTATAGTGGAAAAGAACATGATGTCCCTCAGTATACAAACATGCAAAAGAAAAAAATCTTAGTATTGGGTTCGTGAGCATATAGAATTTGATCATCTGTAGAGTTTGATTGGTGTAGTGTGAA
>Ga0307934_1000889_pt1 | contig 20335 bp, 23 predicted proteins | sample OrgLakmetageno90_FD_201838 | JGI IMG/M metagenome (GOLD analysis project Ga0307934, IMG submission 201838) | Saline water microbial communities from Organic Lake, Antarctica - #90 | ecosystem: Environmental > Aquatic > Non-marine Saline and Alkaline > Saline | place: Antarctica: Organic Lake... | reverse complement strand
GGAGGTGTCCCTCACCTGTAATCATGACGAACAAAGGTTGGAGATCCATGACAATCTGGGCCCAGCCGAAAACCATCAAACTGAAGCTTCCTTGCAAAAGGGCTTTCACTGCTATTCCAGGGCCCATGTGGATTGGAGTGAAAGGCACGTATTCTCCCAGTTGTGGATTTGACTGCTTGGTAGGCCGACGTGGGAATGTAACGCGGCGTATAGTCCGATAACAACCCAGAAGATCTGGCGAAAGTGCTGGCAGGCAACAAGTGTCTGGCAAGCTACCGGTCTCAGGGATGCCTTCCAGTTTAATCAACCACTGTGTTGGTTACTTGATCACTAAGCCCGGCCACCCAACGCCGCACGATCTCCATCGCGCCGGGTGACGGGTTGGCGTTGCAATAGCCTCGCACTTCGCCAAGGATCCATTGGTTATTTCGACTCTCCAGAGATATCGTCAGACGTTCCGGGTCTTTCATGCGATAGACAAACACCTCACCTTCGGCCACCGGAATATCGTAGCTGCCAACGCAGTGGTGCATGGCAGCGCCTTCCTCCAGCAGTTCGAGCCATGAGGCCAGGGGCTCGACACCCGTAATGGGCAGAACCGGTGGGGCAGGGTAATCGCCGTGCTCTTGTGACAAGTCAAAGGCGAGAATAGCACGCTCGGCAGCAGCAGATTCTCCGTTGCCCCGGTTGAAGCGTTCAATTAAACGGTCGTGCAGCGCCTGAAGCGCAGGGCGGGAGTTAACGCCTGCCAGTGGTCGTTCATCACCATCGGCCATATTAAAGGTGTCCCGGATCATCCGGCATGCCCAGGTGATATCCAGGCCCGAGGAGCGTTCATCCACCAGGTACAGCATCCCGGGCCAGAAAGGGCGCCGGTGGCGAAGCAGGAAGCGCAGGTGGTTCAGGTGCAGGTCCGGATGATGCCTGAGGAGCCTCAAGAATTCGGGCTTGCTCAAGGCCTTGATGACATCCTCGAGCTCCCAGGGAAGCAGTGGCGATACCCTAATCCGTTTGATCAGGCGGGATAGAGATTTGCTACCCGGCAGGCCGATGGTCTCCAGAATGGCCATGCGTTTCAGGGCCAACAATTCCGCGAAGGCGTCATCACTCAGTTTTTCTTGCCGAGCGTGATCCACCAATAGAATGAAAAGCAGCGGCGAATCCATCGCCAGCTGGCGCGCCGCCTCTGAAACGGTGCAGGCCTGAGCAAGCTCAAAATCGATGGCGGGCATCAGGCGAGCCAGGTCCGCAATGTCCTCGGGAATTCTGTCCGAGAGCCGGTTGCCCTCGTCGTCTTCAAGCGTGAATAGCGGGAGGCCGGGTGCCTCCAGAAACCGACCCTCGGCGACGAGGCCTTCGGTGCCGAAGCTGGACCAGCGCAGCGGACGCTCCGATTGCCAGCCGTTTACAGCCAGCTGAATCGGATAGTTCAGAATATGGCTAAGGTTGAAAACGAGGGTTTGGTGGGGCATTCGTTGTTCACCCTTGCAGTAGCGATAACGGGATTTTGAATTCGATTCGGTGCATGGCAACGCGGATCGAAAGAACTTCCATGATCAGAACAATAGTTGGTTTGGGCGACAAAGGGTGTCGCCTCTGTGGGCTAATTTGTACATAGAAACCGTTGAGGAACCGGGCATGGATTATTTGTCTGCTAGAGTTCAAGGGTCCGAAAAGGAACGTAATGTCACTGAATGCCTGTGACGAACTTTTTTGCTTGATGAGGCAGCCCAATTCCAGGGAGAGGTCATGGATTATCAGCATTTAAAGCAACGACACCGTGCTGAGAGAGAAAACTATCACACAAACCTTAGCCTGCGGGTTCATCGTGCTCTGAGCTGGCTGCAGCGGGCGGAAATGCAAGAGGACCTCGACGGACAGTTCATCTTCCTGTGGATTGCCTTCAACGCTGCCTATGCAACCGACATTGAAGAGTCCTACCGCACCTCAGCTCAAATGACCTTTCGGGACTTTTTGGCAAAGCTGGTGGAGCTGGATTCAAAGCATTCCCTTGAAGAGTTGGCCTGGTCGGAATTCCCGAAAAGCATCCGATTGCTTTTGGCCAACAAATTCGTTTTTCAGAGTTTCTGGGATTTCCAGAATCAACGCATTACTCGCGAAGAATGGGAACGACGGTTTGCCGACGGCAGAACGGCGGCCCAAAAGGCGCTTGGAGCGCGGGATACGGTCTCTGTGCTCGGTATTGTACTGAGCCGGACTTACACCCTCCGTAATCAAATCATTCATGGCGGTGCCACCTGGAACAGTTCCGTGAATCGTGATCAGGTCAGGGATTGCGTCGCTTTGCTGGGCAAGCTTGTTCCGGTGATTTTGACGGTGATGATGGATAATCCGGACAGCTTATGGGGCGATGCCTGCTACCCAGTTGTTCAGGAATAGGGGATGTGGCTTGAATAATGTGCTGATGCCGCTCGTCCCGGGTACCTTACCGGGCGTTATGCGCATTGAGGATCCAGTGCCTGCCATTGCTTTTGTTTTGAGTTCCGGCCGGACGTTAGGGCTAACAATCGTGCGCGCTCGGAACCGACTGCTCCAAGTGAGCAAGTTGTTAAAAGTCGATAACCGAGAGCCGGAAATAAAAAGTTTGGTTGAATGGGTAGAGCTCTTTCCCCCAAAAGATCCGCGGGTTCAATATGTTTTCCTCGGTTATTCTCTCCACACCACCGACGATTTTTTCGCTGAGCTGCCGGATGTCGATTCTTCAGAGTTGAAAGCCTTGCTTTTTACAGAGGATCTGTCCGATTTATTCAGTGAATTGGAGTCGTATCGGGAAGATGCCAGGGAAGAGCATTTCCGAATTCTGGAAGTGCCTTTGAAATGGCGCTCCCGACTGACCGAGTGGGCTGAATCCTTCACGGACAAATGCCATGCGGATCAATTCTGTAATCGCATGCTAAAGCAACCCGGCCTTCGAAAAGATGAGTGCCGTTGGCATGACCTGGTCCGTTGGGCATTTTATGAGCGGCCTCCTAAACCTGTTGATCCAAGCCAGCTCGGTCCGTGGTTCCAGCTTCGGCATATTATCCCGACTTTGTATCGCCTGGTTGGCTCGACTGCGCCAGATTTTGGTGTGCTTTGGCGCTGCGACAGGGAGCTCCGTCGGGGAGAACGGCGTAATCTGCCTGAAATCGGTGACGATAGTCGTGTTGTTCTTCGCCATCCTGCACTGGGCTTTAGTGTTGTTCACTTTGAGCGAAAAGATCTGCTGGGGACCAAGCGTGGCTGGATTGCGATCGATAATGATGGAAAACCGTTGAGGACTGGAGCGGACATCGTTGACGACACCATTGAGGGTGCGGCAGAGCGGGTGTTGTCGGCCATCAAAACGAAGGTCAAAAGCTGGGCGTTATACTCAGACAGCGCCCAGTGGGCCGAATACACAATGGGCGATTCTGATGAGCGACAGGAATACCTGTTGGTGCTCGACGACTTTCCGCACCGGTTTGAAACCAACCCCCACTACGACGTGGACAATGTCCTACTGCATGTTCGCACCTCTATAGAGTATTTAAGGAATGGCCTTCGATGTCTCGTCGTTGATGAACTCCAAAGCGACTGGTTACAGAAGCGAGCAGACCAGAGTCAGAAATTTCGCGACGGAAACGATGAATTTCGATCCATGCCTTGGTCATCGGACTGGTATGAGCTGGGTCTGAAGGTGGTTCTGCAGCTGGCAGCCAAGAGCCAGGTTGATGCAGTTGTGATTGCGAGTTCGGGCATGCAAAAAGAACTTTACGGCAACCACTTTACTAACGGAGGCGAAAAGTTCTACGACAATGTATTGCCCAATAAGCTGGCGAAGCTGGTGAAGCCCTGGGCCTTGCCACAAACCTTTCAAAAGTTGGCTTTTGAGAAGCGTCCGATAACGATTCTGCGGACAGAGGAGGGGCGTTACGAGGTTCTGAATCCTGGTGGGGAATCTGCCCTGAGTGTTTGTTCCTCGTTATTGGAGGCCAGAAAGCTAATCGCGATGTCTGAGCTGATGTGTGATGGCCCCGAGGTACCAGTGTTTTCTATCAGCGCAGAGCTCAGGGAGGAAGTTGTTTCTAAAGGACTGATGCTTTTTGGATAGCGGTGTAACGTTTCCGCACTTGATGGCGCGCCCGATCTCGCCAGGGATCTTTCTCTCGACAGGTTTTCGTGTTGTAGTTACACCATAACTTATTGAGGTTTTATGGATTTTCAAAAAATTCTCGAATTGAATGCGCGCGCTTCAGCGCCGATCATCCAGATCATTAGTAATGAAACACTAAGAATCCGGGCAAGTGGCGAGCAGGTAGCAAAAAGTTTGAGTCGCAATTTTTACCGCTGGAACCGAGCAGAGGGTTTACGGCGTATTGAAGCGTCCTCCGAAATTCCTGACACTCCTGAGGCGGATCAGCCTCACGAAGTTTTGGACCTTTTATCTGAACTCAAAGATGACGGCGATTCTTCCTTGGAAATGCCCTTTGTTCTGCTTCTTGAAGATTTTCATCACTTCCTGACGGATGGTGATCCAGCGCTGATCAGTCGCCTGCGCTCTTTTGCGATAGCAGTTGCAGCGCGGTCAATTAGAGATTGCACGATTATTATGTCCCAGCCTATTCCTCACTTACCTGCTGAGCTTGAGAAAGAAGTGCAGGTGTTGGATATGCCTCTTCCCGGCGTCGAGGATTTGCGGAAAATTTTGCAGCAGGCGAAGCAGCGGTATCAGATTGATGACAACGACTACAGTGACAGTGCCGAACTTCTCGAGGCTGCACTTGGATTGTCAACCAGTGAAGCCCAACTGGCATTTGCAAAAGCGGCCTGTGAGCACCGGCGCCTGAATGAAAGAATTATCCCCGACATTGTAGATGAGAAAGAACAGGTGATCCGCAAAAGCGGGCATCTGGAATACTTCCATCCAAAATCATCACTGAGTGATATTGGTGGGCTGGATAACCTGAAGTCCTGGCTGAACCGGAGGCGACAGGCCTTTACCAAGGACGCTCGGGATTTTGGCCTGGAGATGCCTCGCGGAGTGTTGCTGTTAGGCTTGCCGGGCACTGGTAAAAGTCTTGCGGCGAAAGCTGTCGCCCATGCTTGGCAGTTGCCGTTATTGCGCCTTGATATGGGTAAAATTTACGGTGGCATTGTCGGTCAGTCCGAGGCAAATATTCGCTCTGCGTTGCAAACAGCCGAGGCGCTGGCTCCCAGCATTTTATGGGTGGACGAGATTGAAAAAGGTCTTTCGGGGTTGCAAAGCTCAGGGTCTACTGATGGCGGAACCACGTCTCGCGTGTTGGGTACTTTTCTGACCTGGATGCAGGAAAAGGAAAAACCCGTTTTTGTGGTGGCGACGGCGAACCACATTGAACTGCTACCACCGGAACTGCTCAGGAAGGGGCGGGTAGACGAAATCTTTTTCGTGGACTTGCCGGTGCAGCGGGACCGAAAAGAAATTCTCTTGATTCATCTTAAGCGGCGTAATCGCCACGATGACTTTCCTGATCATGAACTGGAGGAATTAGCCGAAGTTAGCAAAGGCTTTACCGGCGCGGAGCTGGAAGAAGCGGTGAAAGAGGCTATGTTTCTGGCCTTTGATCGCGGCCATCGCTTAGGTAAGGACGATCTCCTGCGTGCGATCAAAACGACGACTCCGCTCTCCCAAACGATGGCAGAAGTAATTCAGAAGACACGCTCATGGGCTGAGGGCCGGGCGGTTTTAGCCAGTTCTTCCGAGCCTGAGGCGCTTAATAAAGCTGAAGTCAAGAAGCCGCGCCTGAAGCAGGAAGGCGAAAACCCATTTATTTAGCCGAGTTGTAGTAAATGGCGAATCCTTTTTTTAAAGCCCTGGAGTTCGGTGAGTTGAATGCGGCCGCGCTGGCGAAGCAAACCAATGACGTATTGATGCCATTCAAGCACTACATCGAGAACAGCATCAATGCGCTGAGAAACAAAGAGGTCAGTTGCGAATGGAAACCGGTAGCTAATAATCGCTATCTTCTGAAGCCAAAACAACGTATCTGGCGTGTGACCCCTGTCAGCCAGGTGGAGGTTTTAAATGAAGAGCAAGGATGGTTTGAAGTTCTGTCTGAAGCAGATGGCACTCCTTTGGATGAGAATTTCGCCCCCCAGTTAGATGATGATGTGATTGTTGGTAAGGGTGCTGAGCGCGAGCGCTATACCTTAGAACATGAACATTTCCGTGATAGTCGGGGAAGATTCGAAGTGTTCCTGCCTGAATTGGGCAAGCACTTAATGATACAATGGAGTGGCTATCAGCTTAAAGTCAAACCATTGGCAGTCCCACTGGATGGCATAGCGTCCGTTTATGTTGATGGACAGGAATGTAAGGTCACAGAACAGAAAGGAAGCAGACTCACGCTGGAAGGGTATGTAAAAAGTGACAGCGCGCTGTCCATTAATGGACAAAATACAGCGTTTCAGTTGATGCGTTCTCTTGATGAAGCCTCGCTAAAGCATTGCTCTCCCAGGCCCGAAGGTAATGGCTGGCTGATGTTCTCCAAAGAAAAACCCTCTGTTGTTCCCCACAAGCTTGAAGACGTTACAAACAATCGGCTATCTGCTATCAGCCCAGCATACTTACTACAAAAGGGAAGAGCGCTCTCTGTTAATCAATGGGTAATTTTCCCCGGAAAGGGGCTGACTCTCGAGTCCATTGGCTATACCCACCTCGACCATCAAGATGTTGTTTACTGCTCGTATTTTCCCGAGCTTGAATTTGAGGTAGAGCCTGTCTCGGCTGATGAAAAATGGATCCAGCTCATCGAGAAAGCCGGTTCCGGGGATGAAATGGGTAAATCGGATCTGGATTATTTTTTCGACGATAACCCGAACATGAAAATTCTTGATTTCACTCAGCGCAAGCACGATGCGGGCTTCAGGATATTGCAAAGTCGTCCGGAAGAACGGCAAGTCCTCTTAGCGCCAAACACCAGGGGAAAAAAGGTCTGGAAAAGCGAATACCCATCTGAGCAGGGCGCACGGTATGAAATCAGGGTTAGCGTGGATACTAGTCAGCTTGAGCGGCAGAAAATAGCTATCAATAACTTGATGAACCGCCCGGCTGTTGGGCATAGGCCGCTGATCGAACTGTTGCAGGATCGCACGCAGATACATTGGCAGAACAATGACGCGGTTCCAGAGAATAGTATCGACTGGAAGGTACTGAACGACCCCGCTTTTGATGGCTGTGATCGCCAGCGTGCTTTCGTAAGTAAAGCTCTGGCTACCTCAGATTTCGCCATTCTTGACGGCCCACCAGGCACAGGTAAAACCACGACGATACTTGAACTGATTATTCAGTTGGTGATGGATGGAAAGCGTGTGCTGCTTTCTGCCTCTACCCATGCAGCGATCAATAATGTTCTTGAGCGCATTAAGGATGATATCGATCTGTCGCAGCATATTTTTCCTCTGCGCATTGGCAATGAAAGTAATGCGACCGGGGTTGAGCACTACCAGTACGATAAGTTGTTTGATGAACTTCAGAAAGCGCCAGGCTGCGAGCGGCTTACGAAGCAACTAATGGTGGATTCGTCCAATCTCGTTTGCGGAACCACGATTGGTATTCTGCGATTGTTTAACGATAGAGACGTCACCCTGGACAGAGGCGAACCCCCGTTTGACGTAATGATTATCGATGAGTGCAGCAAAACAACCTTCCAGGAGTTTCTGGTTCCGGCCCGATTCGCCCGCCGCTGGATCCTTGTGGGTGATGTTCGACAACTGTCACCCTTTACCGATAGAGAACAGATCGTCGCCAATCTCGATAATCTGATGCTGAAACCTCCCAAAGGCAAAAGTCCTGGAGAGAATTTACCAACCTCTGTTCAGCAGGCTTGCTTTCTGTTGGAAGAATTAAGGGGTGATAACAGAAAACCCTATAAACAGCCCATGCTGGTTCCTGTTTCAGCCGGTGCACTGGTAGCGCTAAAAGAGGAAGTGCAGGCGCGTATGGGAGATCGAAACCTTGGCGAGGGACTGGACAGTATTCTCTTGATTCAGTCGCTTACTCGCATTCGCTCAGTTCAAGATTGGGTGGTGGATTTTAATGTCCTCAGTCAGGAGCCGTGGCGGCTCTATGAGGCTAATCTTTGCTTCGTCGATGAATCGGTATTGGCGGAACTGGAGTCAATGATTCCGGATGACATGTTGGTTTTGCACCCATCCTGGCACCGGTCGCCACAGGCCCTGTTGCACAAGAGGTTCGGAACAGGGATCCAAGGTTTCAAGGTAAAAAATCGCAATTACACGGATACCGTAGAGATACAGAAAGAATTGCTCGACAGAATTGATAAGACAAAATGGTCAGAGGAGGTCTGCTGGCGACTTGAGCGGGAATACTGGCTGCGGTTGTCTAAGACCAAGCGAAAAACTAAGAACCTCACCGATACATTGGATCGTCTTTTCCCAAAATCTATTCAGGCGGACGGCCGAATTCATACGCTGAAAAATATCGCTTTTCCCTCCGTGCTCGAGGCGCTCTCTGGTGACGGTTTGCAACGGCGCAAAAAAGATAATCCAACTACCTTAAATCAAGGCTTCAAGCCTGAGGAAAAGGATCAGCGCTATACCACGCTGACTTTCCAACACCGTATGCATCCTGATATTTCGGTTTTCCCCAGAGAGCAGTTCTATCCGCCGGGAGTTTTGGCCGATGGCTGCAAGACCCGCGATGATCGAGCATGGGACTATGACCGATATAAACAGCGGAGTGTGTGGGTGGATATCGAGGGGGAAACGTCTGGTAATGCCAATAAACAGGAAGCGAAAGCGGTTGTCCATGAACTCAGGTTTTTTTGCGCTTGGGCAGAGGCCAAGACCAAGAATGACAAAGGTGAGCCTTTTGATGTCGCTATCCTGACCTTTTACAAAGGGCAAGAGAAAGCACTTCGTGAGGAGCTCAAGAATCTACCTGGCGACAACAAAACCCGTCATGCGCGTTTTGCTTACAAAAACGTTTCTATCAAGCTCGCCACAGTTGACTACTTTCAAGGTCAGGAGGCTGATGTGGTGTTCCTATCCATGGTCAATACTAAACGAGATGGTTTTATGGATTCCCCTAACCGCCTGAACGTCTCGATCACACGAGCTCGGTACCAGCTGGTCGTGGTTGGCCACTACAGATATTTCAGCCAACACTCGCGCACTGAGGAACTGAAGAACCTGGCAAGAGCGTGCCTGCGCTTTGAGGATGGCAAAGCGAACCATAACGCCAGAAAAACCAGCGAAGAGCGGAACTGAATTGATGAGCATTCAACAATCTGGAGCATCACCCAGGACCAATCATGATCGTGAGCGATCACCCATTGCCCGGGATCAGATTAATAGCGGAGCCTTGCGACTCAGCCTTTATCGTAAACTGCGGGTTAAGCGCTACCCGGTCGTTGCTAAAGTGACGATTCAGCGGCAGCGTCCTGATTTGAAATCATTGTTGGAGCATATTCAAAGCAATGTTGACGGAACGCCACTGAGACTCAAAGCCTACCTGATTCGTGAAAAGTTATGGGACGGGGAAAGCTCTACGCTTACGGAAAAGGGGCTTGAAGTCCAGCATTCAGGTCTTTATGGGGCCACTGAACGCGGTCTATATCATATCTGGTATACGGACGATGACCTTTTGCTGGGAACTCGTCCGGTATTTTTGCAGCGAGACACGGCCTTCTTTGATCCTGGTACCACGGGCTGGCTTAGCGGAAGTGATGCAAGATACTCAAGCTTCTCAGTAGAGCGAAGTTTGCCTGTGAGCGTGCTGGAAGGCGCTTACGAGGGCGGAAAATCTCAGAAGTTGACTTTGTCGACCCTTGAACCGGAGGTTATTTGCTCTCCTGATCAGAATGCGGTTTTAGAGCTGAAGTGGGATCTTGGTCCAGCCGATTCCTGTCTCAGTCTGAAGGGGCAATTGGATGTTCTGGATTTCGGGCAAAAAACACCAACCACTCGACCTGAAGCCTTCGAGATGGAGATGTATCGATTTGCTGACTATTTCTCTGCCGTCATGCACCACATTGCGGGCCAGTATAATGGCCAGTGGCACGACACAGATAAACGTGTGGTGGTTGAGCTAGAGCAGATTCAGCAGAATGCCGGAGCTGTCCAGAATTTTACGGTGGCCAGCGGAAGTTTTCCGAACTTGGTAACGGACTTTGGTTCATTCGCTTCAGTAAAAGTAGAAAACATTCCGATCAAACCGGCAAACCAGTCAGATGCAGAGCTATGGCACCGAAAGTGGCTTGAAACGTTTTACGACGTAGCCTATCAGCCATCAGAAATATCTCGACGAAAGCAGGCCTTCTGGCTCGATCATGTGGCGGTAGCCGACTATGAGTTGCCGTTACACGAGACAAACAACCTTTTGCAACTTCTGTCCCGTGAAAGCGCGCCAGAAGCCTATTGGCATGTGGCGGCTTTGGCTGACCTGTCCCCAGCAAAGAGCAAAAAACAACGGTTGCCCATTACGCTGTTGAGCCAAGATGCATTGAACCTCAAAGGGCTGGTGAATCAACTGGCCGGCGGAGAAGTCGTTCAGCGAATTATTTACTCTGATCGCTACGTGCGCACGAAAAGGCAAAACAGAAACCTTGCCTCGGTAGCTGCATGCATCAGTGAGGCTGATGGGTTACTGTTAACTTTGGAGCCACAGGGTGATCAGGTTGATGAGTTGCCTGATAACTGGGAGCGTCAGTATTTTAGAAAGCAACACGACAATCATGGACGCTTCTGGATCTTTATTGGAGCGTCGCATACTTATTGCTGGGAGTGCAGTATTGGGTTGGATTTTATACGAGAAAATCCCACCGACTTTGTAGTCGAAGGAACCCCAGGGTTCACCCCTAAGGAAGAGCATGAGCTCCCACACTACTTGCAAGATCTTGTAGGGAATATGAAATCGGTGGAGGCGGGTCAATGACGCAGATAAAGGTGCGACAGGAAAGCTTTCTCGTCGATTATAGAAGTGAAGGGTTGCCGCCACTGTTTTATAAACAAGAATCAGATTGCGACTTTTCGGCATCCACGATCCTGAGTTTCGTTGACAGTGCGGATCTGATTTCTGCTGTTAGTAAGGCGCGACTGACACTGCTTTTTGCCTGTGACCAAATCAACGACAAAGACTTAGTCTTGGCATTACAGGACGCAGCTGACAGGGGCGTGCGGATTTATCTATTACTTGGTGACCCGAAACGAAACCACGCGGCCATCGATTCCCTGACCGGTCGCTGCCTGATCAGGGCAGGTGTGAAACAACAGGGTGCCCTGATGTTGATCGATCATACGACCAGGCAGGCCCGAGGTTTTCTGATAGCTGGATCAAAATCTATGACGACCGCCGATGACGGTAATTGGGGGGTTCAGCTAGAGCAAAGACAAATCGACGACAGCTTTCGCAGTTTCTGCAAGTTGTTTTGGGAGGAGGCAGGTAGCGAATACCTGAAGCAGAATCAGTCGCGGGAAACAGTGGCCCACCCTGACGGCAGTATTGTTACAAATCATTCCCATCAGTTGCGTGGAACGCTTGAGGATAGCCTGGCTGAAACGCGCTCTAATCTGTCAGCTTCGAGCAACCTCGCTTTGGATATTGAGGGCAGCTCGTATCAACTGTTGTTGAACATTAAGGCCCCTGATATTCACAAGATTGCCCGCAAAGGCGTCTCTCTAACTGAGACTCCGATACCAACATTGCTCTTTTCCGAGTCTGACAATTGGCTTTTGCCGGATTCGCTGGACTTTGCGCGTACCAACTGGTGTCTGAAACTCTCAGAATCCCAGAATCGGGCCCTGGCAGCAGAGTATGAGCAGGCGATAGAAGAGGCCTTGTGGCAATTCCAGTCAGAGGTGACCATCGGAGATCTGCCGGCGGAGCAATTCCTAAGATTTATTGATCAGCCGGATCTGGTTCGTTCAATCCAACAAGTTCGTAGGCATAAGCTCGAAGACATTAATGCAGACTCTATTGATGGTTTTTTGGAGGATGATGCGAAAGCCCTTGCGTTAGGTGTCATCGGATGGCAGCGGGATTGTTTGGCTCACCAGATCGAATACAAGGTAGCTATCCATCCTCCCTATTGTCCTCCAACTGCAAGCAGGGGTGAGCTCTATGATCAATGGCAACGAACAGAAGAGGGCTGGCAAGCTCGGCTTTCGTCGCTCGAGAGGTTGCAAGAAAAGATCGAGGCTAATCAGGCTGGCGTCGCTGACCATTTGAAAGGTTTTTTGAAACAATTCTTTTTGGGGCAACATCAGACGGCAAGAGGTATGAACCAGGAACTTGAGACACTCAAATCCTGGTCTGTTACGGAGGCAACGCCTGCTGAACGGGAAGAAAAAAAACGGCTCCTCGAAGAGTTGCAGGCCCGTATTGGTCAAAGAGAGATTGATACAGCTGAAAGGCTGGATGAAGCTGAGCAGCACTTGGGTTGGAAGGAGAAGCGACAAAAGCTGGTAAAAGATCTGTCGGAAGCCGAGGAGCTGGCTCAGTCCAAAACGGATTTCTGGCAGGAACTTGTGGATAAAAGGGAAGGAAAGGAGCAACAAGTAGAGCAAAGTTTTCCAGAGACATGGGAACAAGCCGCTACGAAGCTGGACGAACAAACACTGGAAGAGGCAGGCCTGACTCGTGAAGGTCTTCGGTCAATGAGTTTTGAGCAAGCAGAAAAGTGGCGAAATGGATTCAAAAATAAAATCTGGAAAAAACACTATTTCCCCATGGAAAAACCTTTTGAGGACCGTCGCCTTGCACTGGGAAAGATCGAGCGCGATATCCTGGAGGCGGAGAAGGCCAAAGAAAATAGTTGGTCAGTGTATGAAAGTGCTCAGTACAAGCTTGATGCCCACGGGAGCCAATTTTTTTACCGGCGCGAGAAATCAAGTGAAATGCTGGACCGGCAACTGGGATTAGCAAGTACGGCGCCTCGAAACGAACCTTTTACCTGGCCGAATGAAGAGCTACCCGCAAACGGGGTGGAATTGCGAAGCCTGGAGGAACAACGTTTTCTGGTGATTAACGAAACTGAAAAGCTGGAGCAAGCACGCAGGGATGCGGAGCGACTGAATGCGCGAATCGTCTGTAATTCGGAGACTGTCAATGCCTGAACAAAAAGTTGTGGTCACTATTGACGACGATGGTGGCCTGACGGCCAAAACAAGCGGTTTCAAAGGCGAAACTTGCCTGTCGGCGCTGGATGAATTGCTGAGTCTCGACGTGGTTATAAGCCACGTGAAAACGACTGATGAATACCATCAGGAACAGATGTTGAAGAGGCGGCGTAAACAGGAGGTTAAAGGGAACTAAGTATGAGTGCGGTAATAAAAACCACGACGCCCTTTACTATTCAAGAGGTCTTGCTTGAAGCGCTTGAAGCAGTTGGTGCTGAGCCCGAAACCATTACCACGGAGTCTCTGCAAGTTCAGTCTCATCGTGGAGGGCTAAAGGTCGGGGATATTCTAACCAATCGCACGGATTATAACGGTCCTCAGCATTTTCGTTTTGAAGGAGGTAGGTGGATTTTACGGCATGACTCTGACGAAATGAATGGAATTGTGACCGCGGTGGGGGCAGCTTCAAGAGAGTATCGGCGGGTAGCGCAATTCCTCGCATCCGTGAGTAAGGAGTATGGTGCTGCTTATCAGCGTCATTTGGATAAGCTGGCGGAGCAGGAACGGGCTCGTGTTGAAGAGGCTCGCAAAGCCCGAGTTGAAGCCACAAGGAAGCAGGTGATCACAAATGCAAAGGCTCAGGGTTACTCAGTAAAAGAAGTCCGTAATGGCAACAAAATACAGGTTGTCCTGACGAGGACGGTGTGACCACGTGACCAGGAATCATGGCGAGTTCATCAACGTAGCGCATATTGAGCCGCAAAGTCATATTTACGGACCAGGAAAGCGGTTTGTTATCTGGTTGCAAGGATGCTCCCTCGCTTGCCCTGGGTGTTGGAACGAAGAAATGTGGTCTTTCAAACCAAAGACCCTTATTCACCGTGATGAACTGCTGGCCCGGATATTGGCAACACATGATATCGAGGGAATTACCGTATTGGGTGGAGAGCCCCTTCAGCAGGCTGACAATGTGATATGGCTTCTGAACAGGATCAAAAAGGACTCTAACTTGTCGACTTTCTTGTACACCGGGTATGAGAAGCAGGAGCTTCATACCATGGGTTTATGGGATGAGCTCAACACCCTTTGTGACATCATTGCTGTCGGGCGCTATAAACAGGAAGATCGGAATATCAATCGTCAATGGTTAGGCTCGGATAATCAGGCGCTTATCTATTTTGAGGGTTCCGGCGAGAATATGCTGCAGTCTGATCAAAATGAAGTGGAGATCATTATTCATCCTGATGGAGCATTGACGGTGCTTGGTTTTCCGGACACCGAGATGGTCGATTTAATTCAGCAGATCTGATCAGCTCGCTCTAAGAAATCATGAACCCTTAAGGAGTGAGAAGAAATCTGTTCCTGCTCCAGACGAATGTGAGTGTTAAGTTGGAGCGTGCTTAGCATCTGGTAAACGGCGTGTTTCACCTATTTTTCAGTGGACTTAGCATGAACGAATAGGAGTCTTTTGTGGGGCAAAAACAGGATAGGGAGTGCACTTCCGCCGAATCAGAGATGGCCCATGGCCAGGTTGCGTTAAAAGGCTTTTTCAAAATTTGTCGAGAATGGAGCTGTTCTCGTGAAGAAATGGCGCACATTCTTGGCGGCATCTCAAATCGTATTCTGGCCAAGTATGAGACCGCGCCTCACTTGAAACTTCCTCAGGAACATATGGAGCGCATCAGCTACATTCTTGGCATCTACAAGGCTACTCGAGAAATGTATCCGACGGCTGAGCGTGCTAACCGTCGGATTCGTTTGGAAACCAGTGAGCATCCTTTCTCTGGCTGTTCGGCTATGGATTTTATGGTCAAAGGGTCGATGGAAAATCTTGTGGAGGCTCGGCGTTATTTTGATGCATGAAAGACGGGAGTCTGAAGTTTCTTGTGGTAGTGCGGGGATGCAACGAGCCACAGCAAACGGAGGTGGCAAGTTGCTACAATGAAACTAAACCTTGCAGGAGATTCACCATGCCCAACAAACCCCCTTCAGAAAAAGAGCTGTTGGACGGTCTTGATGCAAAGGGAGCACATGCAGATGAACTCGCAAAACCGCTCCCTCAGGAGCTGACACCGCTGGAACGCCTGAAAGGTTCGGTGAAACGGTACGATCGGCCGACTGATTCCGTGTGGGACGAATATTTCGATTCTCACGAAAGCGTAACCGATAATTTTATGCAAGACAGAGATCAGCCGCCTCAAAGTCGCGATTAATGACCAGCCCCTACATCACTGGTCAGACTGCGCTCTGCACTATGCAACCAGGGCGCCCAAAACCGTTCTGGCATAGCATGGGATCACCCGCTGTCTGGAAAATCGCTGGCCAGAATTTCCCGGATACCTCATTTTTTTTCGACGAGCGGGAGATCGTAGATATTGCGGAGTATCTGGCTCTTCTCGGAATACAGGCCAAGGTCACCAAGTCCGCCAGTTATGAACGTGCCACCTTTGATCTGCTATACCACCACATAGAGCAACGAAGACAGGTGGTTCCGAATGTTCAGCCATCTGACATTAATGACGTGGTGGATTTCGATCGAATACGCAAGTGGATCGAGACATTAGAGACGGCTGGAAAGCTGGCATCCGGGCAGGCTATGCGGGCCTGGTTGACAGCGGGTGGGACCTGGGAAACGGTGGAGAGGTGAACACGCCATCGGAGACTTAATGACGCTCGTTTCGTAACGGAAAATGCCAGGGTGCTCTTGGTCGCCTACGTGATCCGAAGGCACCTTGCAGCACGACCTGAAAGCCAACGGTTCTATAAAACTCATTACGGTGTCTCCTTTGAAGAAGCCATGAGCGAACCTGAGAGCACTGAAGCCTACGTTTTGGCCTTGGCCCAGCGGTGTGGTGTTCGTTATGTAAAAATGTTGGACGATGACCTTGCCGACGTTATTACCCACCTCTCTGATGATGAGGTTGTCCCTGATGACATTGAAAACCTGATTGTCGCAATGAAGCGAGCTGGTGTGATTAGCGGTGCTGAAATGGTGGATTTGCTCAGCCGCTACTTAACAGAAAAATACCGGATTGATTAAAAGAGGAAATTTCGTTGAAAGGGACAATAGAGAAGGACGGCAAAGACCTGGTAATTACTCTCTCGCAGGAAATTCTGGATGATGCCGGGATCAAGATAGGTGACGATGTCGATGTCAGCGTAAACGACGGCAAGATCTTGATTGTCCGGAAAGAAACCCCGGTTCACCCGGCGGTTTAGGGCCGCACGGCGGCAGCCAATTAGTGGCTGGTCAGCCGAATAATGGAATGAAGTCAGGACTGCTAGATAATGACTCCCTCCCGGGCTATATTATTCAGGATGCCTGGATTGGAGTAGCTGGCCGGATTGTCCCATTCAGTTTCCCAGATCGGAAAGGGCTGAATCCGGACGCCGGTCTCAAGCAGCACACCGTAAGCCATGCCAGCCATCTTCAGTTTGGTCTCGACAAAATCACCAGGTTCGCCGCGTAGTATCACGGCCACATCGGTATCGCTATCCGCGTGGTAATCACCCCGGGCGCGACTGCCAAACAGTACAAGCTGAGTGACCTCAAATTGGTCTGACACGAGCTCGCTGAATTTCAGGAGGGTTTCTCGGAGATCAGTTTCGCTATCCATGACCTCTTGCCAGATCACAGAGTTCATTTCTTCAATGCTGACTGCTCGTCTATTAGAGGAAATAATACCTCGCAGGCGGCTAACATCCTGCTCCAAACCAACGGCAGGCGCCTCGTCCCATTCACGCAACTCGTCTGGAATGGGAGCATCCGGATCGCACTGGGAAACCAGATCTTTGAGGCTGTAACCTTTCGGCTTGGTCATCAGTTTGGCCCTGTTCGTGGAACGGCTTTTTAATTAATCCGGATCCGGACTTTCAGACTTCGACCACCTTAAATATGCCTCCATATCTTCGGGGGAAGCATTGGTCAGGAGATCTGCACCGCGTTGTCCGATTCTTCGGAGAGCGTAAGTGGACATCCGGAACCTACCGGATACACTTCGTTCGCCTTTAGCTTGTTCAACCAAGTTCCTCAAGTGTCCACGCCGCCCAAGAAGTGCCGCCGCTGGCGAGGTGCGGCTCCCGCTTCCTGTAAAATCGTTGGGTGTCTGATATTCGCTGTCCCTTCTGCAGCTTTGCGAAACCGAAACACGTCAACAGATTTCAGCGACTCGATGTCATCAAAACCCGTTTCGTAACCTTCCACAAGTACCGGCGTCTCCGGCGGCAGTTTCTGCAACTGCCTGATCAATTCATCAGCGGTCATCTCCTGGCCTCCCTAGCTTCAGATATCCAGCACAATCGGTGCATTGGTGGACGCGTATCGGACAGTGCAGGTGCTGGCGTTAATCAGCCGCGTTTCGCCTCGCAGATACTCACCATATCCCTCGTGAATGTGGCCAAAAATGTGCGCCTTTAAGTTTAGCTGGTCGATTCGATGCAATAGATCGATGCACCCTACGTTCTGACAGCGGAATCCCATTCTCGCTTCGTCGCCGACCCCGCGGGGTGGCCCATGAGTGACTAATACATCAGTATCCCCGGGAATTTCTTGCCACTTTTCCCGCAGTGGCTGGCCCCGACCCAGCATGAACCACCAGTTCATGAATGGCGGCGTCCAGGGTGACCCCCAGAAACGCTTCCCCTCAATCTCAACACCGTTATCCTCCAGGTATATCGCGTTGGTCAGAGTTTCCCGAGCCAGTTCCGGGGTTTCCTGAAACGCCGCATCATGGTTGCCAGCAATCACGATCTTGTGCCGGTGAGGCAGGGTGCCCAACCAGTCGTTCAGATCCTCCACGTTGTCCAGGGTACCTGTCCCCAGACAATCGCCGGCGTGGATCAGAATATCCCCAACTGGAATCTCCGGGATCCGACGGTGCAGGCTGTGGGTGTCTGAAATGCAAACCAATCGCATGAGCCTCTCACAGGCAACACAAAGATGTTCTTTTTATAACGGAATATGATTTGTGAATATAGTGATGTTTGACCTACAACGTCGTTTAAATTGAACGAATTATTTTCTGTGAAGCGACACCGGTTGTCGGTCCGGTTCTCTATTCTGGTCTCAACGTTCAGCTAACACGGATAAAAGTATGTCTTTCTCTCAAATGTCGATTGGTGTGACAGGACTTGTCATGTTTTGGGCTGTCATCAGTGGCGAGTACTGGGTGATTCCGTTCGCTATTATCGGCGTGGAAATACTGACCGGGTTCGCCGGTTCAATCATGAGCTATTTCGTTAATTAACTGGAAGTGACTCAGGAGGGTTAATACATGCGCCATCGTCAGAATTTCCGCAAGCACAATGGTGAACCGCCCCGGGTTTTGAGGAGGCTCCAGCATTTGAGAGAATGGAGCTATGAACAAGTCAAACAAGTTTTCCCCTGAAGTTAAAGAGCGTGCTGTACGGCTAGTGCAGGAGCACCGTGGCGATTACCCGTCGCTGTGGGCGGCTGTGGAGTCGATCGCTCCCAAGATTGGCTGCGTACCACAGACGTTGCTGGAATGGGTCAAGCGTGCCGAGGTCGATGTCGGTGAACGACCTGGTACAACCACGGCCGAGGCGCAGCGCATGAAGGATCTGGAGCGCGAGAACAAGGAATTGCGGCGCGCCAATGACATCCTGCGCACGGCCAGTGCTTTTTTCGCCCAGGCGGAGCTCGACCGCAAGCTGAAGTCATAAACAGCTACATTGATCAGCATCGGGATACCTACGGGGTCGAGCCGATCTGCAAAGTATTGCAGGTTGCCCCGTCGGCCTATCGACGCCATGCAGCCCGGCAGCGCAATCCGGAACTACGCAGTGACCGGGCCAAGCGCGACGAGGTTTTGATACCGCATATCAAGCGTGTCTGGAATGACAACCTCAAGGTTTATGGTGCCGATAAAGTCTGGAAGCAGATGAACCGGGAAACCATCCTCATAGCCCGTTGTACCGTGGAGCGCCTCATGAGTCGCCTAGGCCTTCAGGGCGCCCGCCGTGGCAAGACGGTGCGCACCACGGTCCCGGACCAATCGGTGCCGTGCCCGCTGGATCGGGTCAACCGGCAATTTGTCGCTGACCGTCCGGATCAGCTCTGGGTGTCGGACTTTACCTACGTGTCCACCTGGCAGGGTTGGTTGTACGTGGCCTTTGTTGTTGATGTCTTTGCGCGCCGTATCGTGGGTTGGCGCGTCAGCCGCACGATGAACACGGACTTCGTGCTTGATGCACTGGAACAGGCACTTTACGCTCGTCAGCCCGACAAATCGGAGAACTTGATACATCACTCCGACAGAGGTTCACAGTATGTGTCGATCCGCTACACAGAACGCCTGGCCGAAGCCGGCATCGATCCATCGGTAGGCAGCAAAGGTGACAGTTACGACAATGCCCTCGCTGAGACCATCAACGGCCTGTACAAAGCAGAATTGATTCACCGTCGCGGCCCCTGGAAATCCATGGAATCCGTTGAGCTGGCGACGCTGGAATGGGTGTCCTGGTTCAACCATCAGCGGTTGATGGAACCACTGGGGTATATCCCCCCGGCAGAAGCTGAGGCAAACTACTACCAGCAACTCAAAAGTCAGGCCGCTATGGCAGCGTGACTTAAACCAACGGGCCTCCGCGATACCCGGGGCGGTTCAATGGACCTTGCAAGCCGGCCAGAACGTTCATTAATCCTGATGCATCAACGTCAGGTTATACCCGCCAGGCGGATCAGGCGGCCGATGCGGTTCTTAAAGGCACGCTTTGGCTTGGGTATGGTTTCGCGCTTGTAACCTGGTTTGTCGCGGTGAACACCGTCATTGTGTTTACGCAGATGCTGAAATGTAAGTAGCCATAAATGGCTCAAGCGTGTTTTGAACCTTCCTGGCCCAGACAGATCCGGCTGTAGGTTTTGTAGTTTTCAAAATGCTCCGCAGAGGATAGAAAAGCGTTTGGTTGTGCCAGCACTGTGTACCTTGAGTGGAAGTGTTTTTTTAAATCCGGCTCGACGATGCCGGCCACCCCCTTTCCGATAGAGATGACATGTTCCGGGTTTGCGGAGAGAACAACCTCTCGCGTATCGGAACGCCAGGACTCCTGCAGTGCATCAAACATGCGCGGGATCTTTTTGCCATCCTTATAGGGGTTCTGGGGATTATCCGTCCTAAAAAGACATAAACCTCTACAGCCTATATCAGTCGTGGCCTTCAGAGGGGTATTAACTTAGATATCTCCACTGTTTTCAGTAATCGGTCGCATTATTTCC